>WNFU01000554.1_pt1 | contig 102530 bp, 107 predicted proteins | sample 5400121 | NCBI WGS metagenome assembly WNFU01 (sample SAMN13153360, study PRJNA577476) | soil metagenome | isolation source: 100 cm soil or saprolite under grassland replicate 1 | place: USA:California | collected 2016-06-15 | reverse complement strand
GCCGAGTTGCACGGCAACGTCGCGCGGATGGCCGCCCTGCGCGGCGACGCCCGGGGCATGCTCGACGCGCTCGGCCGGGCGGACGGGGCCATGGCCAGGGCCGCGGATGTCGAGGTGCCGATCTGGGCCGCGCGCACCCTGGACTTCAACGCCCGCTACAAGTCCGGCCGCGGCTGGCTGGGCGAGTACAACGTCCTCACCCGCTACCCGCGGCACCGGCACCACGCCGCGCAGGCGGTCGAGCTCGGCACCCGCGCGCTGACCGACCAGGCGCGGGGGCACCGCGGCCTGGCCGAGGACCGCGCCTACCTGGCCGCCGCCCAGCTCAGGGTCGGCGACCGCGACGCCGGCCTGGACAACGCCCACCAGGCGCTGGACGACCTGGCGGAGGTGCGCTCGGCGCGCAAGCACCGGTGGCTGACCAACCTCTCCGACGCTGCCGCCGACCACGCCGGCAGCCCGGGCGCCGACGACCTGCGCGCCCGCATCGCCGCCAACTGACCCCCCGGCCGGCGCGCCGGGCCGGGTGCGGTCAGACCGCGCCGGCGGTCTCCGGCTCGGTGGAGTCCACCGAGCGGCGCAGCGCGGCGTGCAGCGACTCCGGGGTGAGCACCCCGACCAGCCGCGACCCGTCCAGCACCGCCACCCAGCCGGCCTCCTGCTGCAGCATCACCGAGAACGCCTGGTTCAGCGTCGCGTCCCGCGGCACCCAGGCGGCCATCCGCCGGCCGCGCTCGGACACCGGGCCGTCGCCGCCGGCGGCCCGCTCCGCGGACAGCCAACCCCGCAGGTCGCCGTTCTCCTCCACCACCACCGCCCACCGGGCGCCGTCCCGGGCCATCGCCTCGCGGGCGGCGGCCAGCGTGTCACCCGGCCGCACCACCGGCGGGTGCTCCAGGTCCACGTCGCTGATCGAGGTGACCGCCAGCCGCTTCAGCCCCCGGTCGGAGCCCACGAAGTCGGCCACGAACTCGTTGGCCGGCGAGCCGAGCAGCGTGGCCGGGTCGGCGTACTGCTCCAGCCGGCCGCCCTGGGACAGCACGGCGACCCGGTCGCCGAGCCGGATCGCCTCGTCTATGTCGTGGGTGACGAACACCACGGTCTTGCGCACCTCCGCCTGCAGCCGCAGGAACTCGCCCTGCAGCCGGCCCCGCGCGATCGGGTCGATGGCGGAGAACGGCTCGTCCATCAGCAGCACCACCGGGTCGGCGGCCAGTGCCCGGGCCACCCCGACCCGCTGCCGCTGCCCGCCGGAGAGCTGGTGCGGGTACCGCCTGGCGTACACCTTCGGGTCAAGGCCGACGAGTTCGAGCATTTCGCCGACCCGGGCGGCGATGCGGCGCCGGTCCCAGCCGAGCAGCTTGGGCACGGTCGCGACGTTCTCGGCGATGCTCTGGTGCGGGAACAACCCGACCTGCTGGATCACGTACCCGATGCGGCGGCGCAGCTTGACCGGGTCCGCGCGGGTCACGTCCTCGCCGGTCAGGAACAGCCGGCCGCTGGTCGGCTCGATCAGCCGGTTGATCATCTTCAGCACCGTGGTCTTGCCGCAGCCCGACGGCCCGACCAGCATGCACATCTCGCCGGCGGGCACGTCCAGGGACAGCTCGTGCACGGCGACGGTGCCGTCGGGGTACTGCTTGCGGACCCGGTCCAGCCGGATGGCCGGCTCCGCTGCCGGACCGGTTGCCGGCTCCGCTGCCGGTCCGGGCGCCGGTCGGGCTGCTGGTCCGGGCGCCGGTCGGGCTGCTGGTCCGGGCGCCGGACCGGTTGCCGGCTCAGGGGCCCGCTCCCGGGCCGCGCCGTCGCGACCGTCCCCGTGCTCCGCGGTAGCGTCCACCCGTGGCCCTCCTCGCGACCTACGCCTCGGACGGGGCGCCCAACCCGTGGTTCAGTTGGAGCTACGTCCGGGACAACTCAGATGCCATCCTGGCCGCAACCCGCCAGCACGTCACCTTGACGCTCGAGGCGGTGCTCATCGCGGTGGTCGTGGCGTTCCCGCTGGCGCTGCTCGCGCGCCGCTTCACGCCGCTGGCCACTCCCATCCTGGGCCTGTCCGGGGTGATCTACACCATCCCGTCGCTGGCCATGTTCGCGTTCCTCGCGCCGTACACCGGAACGCTGTCGGCCCGGACCGTGCTGGTCGGCCTGGTGCTGTACGCGCTGGTGATCCTGGTGCGCAACTTCCTGGTCGGGCTGCAGGGCGTGCCGGAGGACGTGCGCGAGGCGGCCCGCGGCATGGGCTACGGCGCCGGGCGGATGCTGTGGCGGGTGGAGCTGCCGATCGCGGTGCCGGCGATGATGGCCGGCATCCGGATCGCCACCGTGTCCACCGTCGCGCTCGCCACGGTCGGGGTGATCAACGGCAACGGCGGCCTCGGGCAGCTCATCTTCGAGGGCTTCAACAACAACTTCTACCGCGCCGAGATCGTCACCGGCTCGGTGCTGTGCGTGGCGCTGGCCCTGGTGGCCGACGGTGCGCTCGCCGGGCTGACCCGGGCGCTGGCCCCGTGGAGCAGGAGGCGGGGATGAGCGCCATCGGGGATGCGGTCACCTGGATCAACGACCCGGCCAACTGGCGCGGCCGCAACGGGGTGCCGCACCTGTTCGTCGAGCACCTCACGATCACCGGGGTCGCGGTCGGCGCGGCCTGCGTGGTGGCCTGGCCGGTCGCCATCTGGCTCGGCCACCTGGGCCGGCTCAGCGGGCTGACCGGCGTGCTGTCCACGCTGTCCCGGGCGGTGCCGACGCTGGCCCTGCTCACCCTGTTCGCGGCCACCCCGATCGGGTTCGGCGACCCGGCCACCATCGTCGCGCTGGCCGTCTTCGCGGTACCCCCGCTGCTGACCAACGCCTACGTCGGCGTCCGCGAGGTGGACCCGGACGTGGTGGAGGCGGCCCGGGGGATGGGCCTATCCCCGATGCAGGTGCTGCGGAAGGTTGAGGTGCCGCTGGCGCTGCCGCTGATCGCGGCCGGCTTCCGCACCGCGGCCGTGCAGGTGGTGGCCACCACGTCGCTGGCCGCCCTGGTCGGCGGCGGCGGGCTGGGGGTGATCGTCAGCGACGGTTTCGGGCGGCAGAAACCGGGGCAGATCGTCGCCGGCGCGTTCTTCATCGCGCTGCTCGCGCTGCTCGCCGAGTTGGTGCTGGCCGGCCTGCAGCGCTCGGTGACCCCCGGCCGGGAACGTTCCGGTTACGTGCGGCGCGCAGTGTTGCGGAGGCGCCCGGCCTAGGGTTGGCTGCCACCCATGCGATCTCTAGCGCTCGGCGCCAGCGTGCTCGTGCTGTCCGCCGCCGCCCTGGTGGCGTGCGGCAAGGAAGGCTCGTCCGGCCAGGCCGCCAAGTGTCAGACGGCCAAGGGGGACGACCTGGTCGTACTGCAGGACGACAAGCACCTGCAGACCGTGGACAACGTCATCCCGGCCATCTACAAACCGCTCGCCACGCCGCCGCTGGTGCAGGCGCTGGACAAGGTCAGCGCCGCGCTGGACACCAACAAGCTGATCGGCCTGAACAGGCAGGTCGATGTGGAGCGCAAGACGGCGGTCAACGTGGCCAGCGCGTTCGTGTCCGAGAACAACCTGGCCTCCGGGGTGTCCGGCGGCTCCGGTGACGTGCAGGTCGGCGCGGCGAACTTCGGCGAGAGCAAGATCCTGGCCAACGTGTACGCGAAGGTGCTGGGCGCGGCCGGCTTCAAGGCCACCGTGAAGGACGTCGGCAACCGCGAGCTGTACCTCAAGGCGTTGTCCAAGGGCGAGATCGACGTCATGCCTGAGTACGTGGGCACGTTGACCGAGTTCCTGAACAAGCAGCAGAACGGTGCCAACGCGCAGCCGAAGGCGAGCGGCGACCTGGACCAGACGGTGACCGCGCTGAAGGAGCTCGGCGCGAAGGCCAGCCTGGACTTCGGCGCGCCCTCCCAGGCGGCCGACCAGAACGCGTTCGCTGTGACGAAGGCGTACGCGGACGCCAACGGCCTGAAGACGCTGTCCGACCTGGCCAGCAAGTGCAACGGCGGCGACCTGGTGCTGGGCGGCCCGACCGAGTGCCAGGACCGGCCGTTCTGCAAGCCGGGGCTGGAGCAGAAGTACGGGCTGAAGTTCACCGGGTTCCAGGCCCTGGACACCGGCGGTCCGCTGACCAAGACTGCGATCAAGCAGGGCAGGGTGCAGATCGGGCTCGTCTTCTCCTCCGACGGAAGCCTGGTAAGCGGTTGACCCGCGGCTTCAGCCTGCCTTAATCCTCCGGGACGTACGCTGACCGGCATGTCACCGCGGCGCGACGATGCACCCCGACGCAAGTGGGGGCGGGTCATCACGCTGGTGGTCGCCAGCACGCTCGCCGTCGCGGCCACCGGCATGCTGGTGCTGACCGACGACCAGCGGGTGCTCCGGCTGGCGGTGGTGGTCGCGCTGTGGGCGTTCGTGCTCGGCGCGATCGCCGGGGTGCGGCGGCAGCCGGCCGGACCGGTGGAGTCTCCGGCGGCGGCGCGCGGCGCCGAGGTGGAGCTGCGCCGGGCCTACCAGGCGGAGTTGGAGCGCGAGACGGAGGCCCGCCGGGAGTTCCAGGCGCAGTTCGGGGCCGACCTGCGGCGAGCACTGGACGAAGGGCTGCGGCAGCAGGTCGAAGTGCTGCGCGGCGACGTCCGGATGCTGCATGAGGAGGTGCTGGAGCGGCTGGACGGCGAGCTGCGGGTGGAGCGGGTGGCCTGGCACGGGGAGTCGACCCGGCTCACCGGGGGCGCGCCCGGGCTGCGCGGCTTCGCCGACGGCGGTCGCCGGCACACCAGCCGCGGCACACACGCCGCCGGCGGCGTCCCGACAATCGGCGGGGACCTCGACAGCCAGCGCGCCCGCCCGCAGCGGCCCGGCCTGCCGCCGCCGGCACCGGACCTCGCCGCGCACCGCGAGCCGCCGGCCGCCGTGCCGGCGGTGCCCCTCCGTCCAGCCCCGACCGAGCCGCCGCCGGCGTACCAGGCCACGCCGCCCAGCTACCAGCCGCCGCCGCCGGTCCCGCCCGCCTATCAGCCCTCGGCGCCGTCGGCGCACCGCGCTTCGGCGGCACACGGGCCTGCGGCACACGGGCCTGCGGCACACGGGCCTGCGGCGTACCAGCCGCCGGGGGGGCCCGATGCTGGTCCGGCCGCCCCGGCGTACCGTCCGTCCGCCCTGGACCTGCCGGTCCCGCCGCCGGTTCGGGCACAGCCACCGCCGATGCCGCAGGTGCGGCCGGACCCGCTGCGGGACCCGCTGCCGCCCTCGGCGCTGGGCGAGTCGACCCCGTTCGAGCGGACCCGGTTCGGCTCGGACACCGGCGAGTTCGTCCGGCCGTCGCTGCCGCCGCCACAGTCGGAGATCCGGTACGCCCCGGCGCGGCGCGCCGCGCAGCCCGCTCCGGCCGGGCCGCCCCCGGCCGGGCAGTCCCCGGCCGGGCCACCATTGGCCGGGCCGCCCCCGGCCGCGCCGCCGCCCGCCGGGCCGCCACGCGGCGGGCCGCCACGGGCCGCGCCGCCGGCCGCGGGGTCGCCGCCCGCTCCGGCCCACCACGCCGCGCAGCCGACCTACCCACCGCCGCCTGCCTACGCCGCCCCGACCCACCAGCCTGCGCCACGCCCGCCGGAGCGGGCCGGCGGCGGCCGGCACGCCCAGCCGGAGGCGGCCGCCCCGCAGCCCTCGCACCGCCGCCGCCGGTACCGCGAGGAGGGCGAGGAGAACGACGTACTCAACCGGGTAATGCGCGACCGCTGATAACGTCACGGTGGGTTCCCCGACCAGGGAGTGTCCACTGTGGACTTTCGTGACACGGCAGAAGAGGCGGCGTTCCGCACCGACCTGCGGGGCTGGCTGGCCGAGCACCACCCGGAAGACGGCTCGCCGAGCGCCGGCCGCGGCGATCCGGACGAGCTGCGGGCGTGGAGCAACCACCTGTACGAGGCGGGGTACGTCGGGATCACCTGGCCGACCGAGTACGGCGGCCGCGGCCTGCCGTACACCTATCAGGCGATCTACCTCGAGGAGATGGCCCGCGCCGGCGCCCGCGGCCATCTGGGCGGCATCGGGCTGAACATGGCCGGGCCGACGATCATGGCCTGGGGGAGTGAGGAGCAGAAGCGCCGGCTGCTGCCGCCGCTGCTGGCCTGCAAGGAGATCTGGTGCCAGGGCTTCTCCGAGCCCGGTGCCGGCTCCGACCTGGGCGCCGTGCGCACCACCGCGGTGGCCGACGGCGACCACTGGGTGGTGAACGGGCAGAAGGTCTGGTCGTCGTACGCGCACCTGGCCGACTGGTGCATCGTCGTGGTACGTACCGACCCGGCGGCGGCCAAGCACGCCGGGCTGTCGTTCCTGCTGGTGGACATGCACGCGCCGGGCGTGGAGGTGCGGCCGCTGCGGCAGCTCACCGGCGACCCGGAGTTCAACGAGATCTTCTTCACCGACGTGCACGTGCCGCTGGACTCGATGCTGGGCAAGCCGGGCGACGGCTGGCGGGTGGCGATGACCACGCTGCTGCACGAGCGCGGCACCCTCGGGTTCCTGCTGCTGGCCGCGCAGGAGCGGCAGCTCGACCTGCTGGTGCGGCTGGCGAAGCAGACCATGCCGGACGGCCGCCGCCCGGCCGACGACCCGCTGGTCCGGGACGCGATCGCGTACGAATGGACAGTGCTGCAGGCGCTGCGGTTCACCAACTACCGGTCGCTGACCAGCCTGGTGAAGACCGGCATCCCCGGGCCGGAGGGCTCGGTCGGCAAGCTGGTGTGGAGCGAGGCCCACCAGCGGCTGACCGCGCTGGCGGTGCAGGTGCAGGGGCTGGCCGGCCAGCTCGACGGCGACGGGGCGGTGTGGGACGGGTACTGGCAGTACCACCGGCTGCGCAGCCGCGGCAACACCATCGAGGCGGGTACGTCCGAGGTGCTTCGCAACATCATCGCCGAGCGGGTCGTCGGGCTGCCGCGCAGCCGCTGAACGAGAGGTATCCACCGTGGACTTCGCGTTTTCCGAGGAGCAGCAGGCCCTGCGCGCGGCCGCCCGGGACTTCCTGGCCGAGCGGGTACCGCTGCCGGCGGTGGCCAAGCTGGCCGACTCCGACCCGGGCTGGGACCCGGCGGTGTGGGACTCGCTGGTGCGGCTCGGCTGGCTGGACGACGACCTCGGGCTGCTCGAGCACGCGGTACTCCTCGAGGAGGCCGGCTACGCGCTGCTGCCCGCGCCGTACTTCAGCACCGTCGCGCTGGCCTGGCCGGCGAACGACGGCCGCACCCGGCTGACCCTGGCCTGGGCCGAGGCGGGCCGGCCGGCCGGGCTGTTCGACGGCGATCCCGGTACGTGGGCCTCCGCGGAAGGCGCGGTGACCGGGGAGAAGGTGCTGGTGCCCGACGCCGGCTGGGTGGACGCCTTCGTGGTGGCCTGCGCCGGTGGCGAGCTGCGGCTGGTGCAGGCGGCCGACGCCGAGGTGACGCCGCTGTCGACCATGGACAGCACCCGCCGGCTGGGCACCGTCCGCTTCGAGGCCGCCCCCTCGGCGCCGGTGGCCGCGGACCTGCCCCTGCTCCGCCGCCGGGCGCTGGCGCTGGCCGCCGCCGAGGCCAGCGGGGTGGCCCGGCGGGCGCTCGACGTGGCCGCCGAGCACGCCAGGACGCGCGAGCAGTTCGACCGGCCGATCGGCATGTACCAGGCGGTGTCGCACCGGGTCGCGGACACCTTCGCGGCCGTCCAGCTCGCCACCTCGCTGGCCACCTGGGCGGTGTGGTGCGTCGCCGAGGGCGACCCGCAGGCTGAGCAGGCCTGCGCGGCGGCCGCGTCCTACGCCGCACCGGCCGCGGTGCAGGCCTGCGAGGCGGCCATCCAGGTGCTCGGCGGGATCGGGATGACCTGGGAGCATCCGATCCACCGGTTCTACAAGCGGGCGCAGTGGCTGGCCGCGTTCGCCGACGCACCGGCCCGCCGTCGCGACGTCGCCGCCGCCCTGCTCGGCTGACCGGTCGCCTCACCTGTGGCGGCGGCGCAGCGACCGGGGTGATCGTCGCCGGGTTGTTCCGCCCTGTGCCGTGAGGCGGCGGCGATGATCACCGCGTTGGCCCCTGCGGGCTGGCTCGTCCCGCCAGGATTGGCGTGATCGTCGCCGAGTTGTCACGCCCCGTACCGTCAGGAGATGGCGATGATCACCGCGCTGGCCCGGGGGGCGTACCGGGGCGGCGGTGCTCGCGGTCCGGGTACCGCACCCATCTCTGCCACCGTCACGGAAGGCTCCCGCGGGCGGCGACCCACACCTGTGGCTGGCCGGTGGCGGCGGCGATGTGTTCGAAGTCGGCGTCGTAGTGCAGCACGACCGCCCCGTGGTACTCGGCCACTGCGGCGGTGAGCATGTCTACGACGCCGACGGCCCGGTGAAGCCCGCGGGCCGCCATCCGGCGCTGCACCTCCCGCGCCCGATCGGCGATCGTCTCGTTGATCGGTAGCACGACGTACTGGGAACGTCGGCGGTTGGCGATGGCGAGCACGTCGGTCTCGTCGCGTCCCGAGTAGCCGGCCTCCAGGTCGACGGTGATGCAGGTTGCGGCGGCGCGGTCGACAATGAGCCCGGCGATGATCGCCCGAACCGGGTCATGGTTGATGCGGGCGAACGCCGAGGTGTCGATCAGGTAGAGCCGGCCAGGGACGGCCGGCGTCGTCACCGGCGAGCCTGGCGCATCACTTCGGCATCGCCGATGTCGGGACCGGCTCCGAATGCGTACGGATCGTCGAGGAGCTGCTCGATGCGTCGCCGCCGTTCGGCGACGAACTCCAGTGCGGCGTTGACGGTGTCCTTCTTGGTGGTGGTGCCGAGCTCCTTCGCGGCCAGGGCGAGCGCTTCGTCGTTCAGGTCGATCATGGTCTTCATGTATACGATGGTATGTGACAGCAATATCGCTAGCAATACGAGGGGCTACTTGTCGATGTCGCCGACCACGAAGAACATCGAGCCGAGGATGGCAACCAGGTCGGGCAGCAGCGCGCCGGGCAGCAGGACCTGCAGCGCCTGGATGTTGTTGTACGACGCGGAGCGCAGCTTCATCCGCCAGGGGGTCTTGTCGCCGCGGGAGACCAGGTAGTAGCCGTTCAGGCCGAGCGGGTTCTCCGTCCACACGTACGCCGCGCCTTCAGGCACCTTGACCGTCTTGGGCAGCCGCTGGTTGACCGCGCCGCCGGGCAGGCGGTCCAGGCAGGCGTCGGCGAGGTCCAGCGACACGTAGATCTGGTCCAGCAGCGTCGCGAACCGGGCGTGGCAGTCCCCGGCGGTGTGCGTCACCACCCGCAGCACGTCGGCCAGCTCGCCGTACGCCAGGTACGGCTCGTCGCGGCGCAGGTCGAAATCCACCCCGCTGGCGCGCGCGACCGGGCCGGACACGCCGTAGGACAGGGCGTCGGCGGCCCTCAGCACGCCGACCCCGCGGGTGCGCGCGAGGAAGATCTCGTTGTTCCGGATCAGGTTCTCCAGGTTGGCCAGCCGAGTGCGCACCTCGCCCACGGTGCGCCGCACCCGGTCGGTCCAGCCGGCCGGCACCTCCTCCCGGATGCCGCCGACCCGGTTGAACATGAAGTGCATCCGGCCGCCGGTGGCCTCCTCCATCACCGCCTGGATCGCCTCGCGCTCGCGGAACGCGTAGAACACCGGGGTGATGGCGCCGATCTCAAGCGGATAGCTGCCCAGAAACATCAGGTGGTTGAGCACCCGGTTCAGCTCGGCCATCAGGGTGCGCAGCCACACCGCCCGCGGCGGCACCTCCATGCCGAGCATCAGCTCAGCGACCATCACCACGCCGAGCTCGTTGGAGAACGCGGACAGCCAGTCGTGCCGGTTGGCCAGCACCGTGATCTGCCGGTAGTCCCGAACCTCGAACAGCTTCTCGGCGCCGCGGTGCATGTACCCGACGATCGGCTCGGCGCTGCTGACCCGCTCGCCGTCCAGGGTCAGCTTCAACCGCAGCACGCCGTGCGTCGAGGGGTGCTGCGGGCCGATGTTGAGCACCATGTCGGCGGTGGCGAGCTCCTTGGCGCCCGCACCGACACCGACGGTCAGCTCCTGGGTACCCACCCCGGATAGTCTGCCACGGCACGCGGACCGTGGCGGTCACCGACGACCGTGGCCGTCACCAACCGCGTCAGAACGGGAGGTCGTCCGCGGGCGCCGCCCCGACCGCGCTGGACTCGTACCGGGTCAGCGCCGAGTGCAGCGCCGCCTCCAGGTCGATTCCGCTCTGGTCGGCCAGGTTGATCACGGTGAACGCGACGTCGGCCAGCCGCTGCGTCCACCCGTCCGTGGGCCGGAACGGCCGCCGGCCGAACGACGTACCGGCCAGTGCCTCGTCGGCGAGCCGGCCGAGGTCGGTGAGCAGGCCCAGGGTCAGGACCGGCGCGGTGGCATGCAGGCCGAGCCGGTCGGCGGTCTGGGCAATCCTCGCTTGCAGTTCACGCACGACCGGCAACTTAGGGCATCCCGGCGGCCGAGTACCACCCGCCGCCGGCGCCCGTCCCGTGATTGGCTGGCGGCATGACGACGACTCCCCCCAACGCCACCGCGGCCGGGTACTGGAACCTCGGCGGCGACCTGCCGGTGGTCCGCCTCGGGTACGGCGCGATGCAGCTCGCCGGGCCGGGCGTTTTCGGCCCGCCCGCCGACCCCGACGGCGCCGTCGCGGTGCTGCGCCGCGCGGTCGAACTCGGTGTCAACCACATCGACACCAGCGACTACTACGGGCCGTTCGTGGTGAACGAGCTGATCCGCCGGGCGCTGTACCCGTACCCGCACGGCCTTGTGCTGGTGACCAAGGTCGGGGCCCGGCGGGACGACGCCGGGGGGTGGCTGAGCGCCGACTCGCCGGCCGAGCTGAGGCAGGCCGTGCATGACAACCTCACCCGGCTCGGCCTGGACCGGTTGGACATGGTCAACCTGCGGATCGGCTCGACGCTCGGGCCGCAGGAGGAGCCGGTCGGCGAGCGGTTCGCCGCGCTGGCCGAGCTGCGCGAGCAGGGCCTGATCCGGCACCTCGGCGTGTCGAACGTCACCTCGGCACAGCTCGGCGAGGCGCAGCGGATCGCCCCGGTGGCCTGCGTGCAGAACTACTTCAACATCGTGCAGCGCAACGATGCCGCGCTGGTGGACGAGTGCGCCCGGGCCGGGGTCGGCTACGTGCCGTTCTTCCCGCTCGGTGGCTCGTTCTCCTCCGTCGCCGGCGAGCGGATCGAGACGGTGGCGAAGCGGCACGAGGCCACCGCCGCACAGATCGCGCTCGCCTGGCTGCTGGCCCGCTCGCCGTCGATGATGCTCATCCCCGGTACCACCAGCCTGGCGCACCTCGAGCAGAACGTGGCGGCGGCCGGGATCACCCTGTCCGAGGACGACCTGGCCGAGCTGGCCGACCTGTAGCGGGCGGCGTACCGGGAGCTGAGCCGTACCGGGACCCGCACCGCGAGGTGGGGCCGTACCGGGAGCTGGGGCGTGCCGGGTGGACGCCGCGCCGGGCGACGCGCCGTGCCGGGCGACGCGCCGTGCCGGGCGACGCGCCGTACCTACAGCGGCAGCGGGACGCCGACGGCCTGCACCAGCCAGCCGAACCCGCCGAGCCCGCCCGGGTCGGTCAGCTCCGCGGCCTGCCCGGCCCCGACCAGCGCGGCCAGGTACCCCGCCGGGTCGGTCGACGCGAACTCCCGGGGCGGGCGCTCGCCGCGCACCCCGAGCGCCCGGAGCGCGGCGCGCTGGGTGGTCAGCACGGTGGCGGTCCCCGGCCCGGTTGCCGCCGCGCAGGCGTCCAGTGCGACGTGCGCGGTCAGGTCGCACGAGCCGTCCGGCACCGGCGGCACCGGCCGGCCGTCCCGGTACGCCGCCAGGGTGCCGCCCGCGACCGCACCGGCGGCCCGCTCGTCCCGGGTGTGCGCGTAGTCGGCGGCCACCGCGACCCCGCGCGATACCCGGCCGACCGCCGCCGCCCAGGCCGCGTCCCGCTCGCGGCCGACCTCCGCCCGGGCGCCGACCTCGGTGAGCGGCCACCAGGCGGCCAGCCAGGCGCGGTCCGGCTCCCCGGGCGGCGGGCCGAGCGACTCGCCGCCGGCCCCGTCGACGAGGACCAGCCGCGGCCCGGCCGGGGTCAGCTCCACCACGTCGACCGGCATGTTGTCCAGCCACTCGTTGGCGACCAGCAGGCCGGTCAGCTCCGGGATGCGGGCCGTCCAGCCGAGGTCCGCGGGCACCTCCGCCGGCCGCGCGGCCACCTCGACCCCGGTGGCCCGCAGCCTGGCGCGCAGCCCCTCCGGCACGGCCGCGGCCACGCCGGCCAGCAGCTCGCCGCCGCCGGCCCCCACGTCCACCAGGTCGAACCGCTCCGGGTGGCCGAGCGCCGCATCGACCCGTACCGCCAGGCCGGCGAGCGCGGCGGCGAACAGCGGCGAGGCGTGCACCGAGGTACGGAAGTGCTCGGCCGGCCGCTCGCGGCGGTAGAACCCGGACTCGCCGTACAGCGCGTCGGCCATCGCCTGCCGCCAGCTCCGCAGCACCGCACCACCGTACGGCGCTGTCCGGAAGCGGTGAAACGGGCCATCTGGACACGAGACGACCGTCGAGGAGGCAGAGGTGTCCCCGCCGAACCGAGAATGCGCTGAGGAGTGCCCGCTCAGCGTGAAGCGCCGGTCGGGGCCGGTGTGGCCAACGTGACAGGGCCGAAACCGAACGGCCGCGGTTACCCTGGCGGCGTCCGGTACCTACAAGGACTGGAACACACGAGATGAGCGCACCGCGGCGTGGAGACCCCGCGCGGGCCGCCCGGCTCGCCGTCGGAGTAGTCGGCGCCGGGCGGGTCGGCAGCGTTCTCGGCGCGGCCCTCGCGCGCGCCGGCCACGCCGTCGTCGCCGCCTCCGGCGTCTCCCGCGAGTCGGTCCGACGGGCCGGCCGGCTGCTCCCCGGGGTACCCGTGCTGCCGGTCCCGGACGTGGTGGCCCGGGCCGGCATGGTGCTGCTCGCGGTGCCCGACGACGCGCTCGCCGACCTGGTCCGGGGGCTGGCCGACACCGGCGTGTGGCGCCCCGGGCAACTGATCTGCCACACCTCCGGCGCGCACGGGCTGGCCGTGCTGGAGCCGGCGGTCCGCCGCGGCGCGCTGCCGCTGGCGCTGCACCCGGTGATGACCTTTGCCGGCCGGCCCGAGGACATGGCCCGGCTGGACGGCGTCGCCTTCGGTGCCACCGCCCCGGAGGCGCTGCGCCCGGTGGCCGAGGCGCTGGTGCTGGAGATGGGCGGCGAGCCGGTGTGGGTGCCGGACCGGGCGCGGGCGCTGTACCACGCCGCGCTGGTCACCGGCGCCAACCACCTGGTCACCCTGGTGAACGAGTCGGTCGACCTGCTCCGCGGCGCCGGGGTGGACAACCCTGCCCGGGTGCTCGGCCCGCTGCTCGAGGCCGCGCTGGACAACGCGCTGCGGCTCGGCGACGGTGCGCTGACCGGGCCGGTCTCCCGCGGCGACGCCGGCACCGTGGCCGGGCATCTGGCCACCCTCGCCGAGCACGCCCCGGACTCGGTCGCCGCGTACGTGGCGATGGCCCGCCGCACCGCCGACCGCGCGCTCGCCTCCGGCCGGCTCACCCCGCAGCGCGCCGAGGCGCTGCTGGACGTACTCGCCTCGAAGGAGCGGGCGACGTGAACGTCGCGACGACGCGCCCGACCCTCGTGTCCGGCGTCGCGGCGGCCGGAACCCGCGGAGCGCCTGACCCGGGGATGGGGCGGATCGGCCTGGTGCCCACCATGGGGGCGCTGCACCGCGGCCATCGGGAGCTGATCCGGCGCGCGGTCGCGGACAGCGACGCCGCGGTGGTGAGCATCTTCGTCAACCCGCTGCAGTTCGGCGCGAACGAGGATCTGGACCGGTACCCGCGCCCGTTCGAGGCTGACCTGGCGATGTGCCGGGAGGAGGGCGTCGCGCTGGTCTTCGCCCCGGACCGGGCGACCATGTACCCGAACGGCCGGCCGGAGGTCGGCATCGACCCGGGTCCGCTGGCGAGCGTCCTGGAGGGACGCTCCCGGCCCGGGCACTTCGCCGGGGTGCTCACCGTGGTGGCCAAGCTGTTCCACCTGGTCCGCCCGGACATGGCGTACTTCGGCGAGAAGGACTACCAGCAGGTCACGCTGATCCGTGCCATGGTGCGTGACCTGGACCTCGGCATCCACATCGTGGGCTGCCCGACCGTGCGCGAGCCGGACGGGCTGGCGCTGTCCAGCCGCAACGCCTACCTGTCCACTGTGGACAGGCAGCGGGCGCTCGCGCTGTCCCGCGCGCTGTCCGCCGGCGCCGGGGTCGCCGCCGAGGGTGCCGACGCGGTGCTGAAGCGGGCGGGCGACGAGCTGTCCGATGTGGACACAGACTACCTGGAGCTGCGCGACCCCGACCTCGGCCCGGCGCCGCGGCGGGGAGAGGCGCGGCTGCTGGTGGCGGCTCGGGTCGGTACGACCCGGCTGATCGACAACATCCCCGTACAGTTGGGGGAGGAGTAGGCAGATGCTCCGCAGCATGATGAAGTCCAAGATCCACCGGGCCACGGTGACCCAGGCCGACCTGCACTACGTGGGATCGGTGACGGTCGACGAGGACCTGCTGGACGCCGCCGACCTGCTCCCCGGCGAGCAGGTCGCGATCGTGGACATCACCAACGGCGCCAGGCTGGAGACGTATGTGATCCCGGGCCGGCGCGGTAGCGGGGTGATCGGGATCAACGGCGCCGCTGCGCACCTGGTCCACCCCGGGGACCTGGTCATCCTCATCTCCTACGGGTTGATGGACTCCGCCGAGGCGAAGTCGCACGTTCCCACCGTGGTGCACCTGGACGGGCGCAACCGGATCGTGGACCTCGGCACCGACCCCGCGGCGCCGGTGCCCGGCAGCGACCAGGTCCGGGGGGACCTCGGCGCCGAACCCCCGCGCCCGGGCGGCGGGCTCACCGACGGCCAATCGTAATGAGCACAGCAGTCACGCGAACGCGGACGCCGAGCGCCAGCGAGGTGTTCAGGTGAGCGAGCTTGCGAGCGAACCAATGAGCACAGCAGTCACGCGAACGCGGACGCCGAGCGCCAGCGAGGTGTTCGCGTGAGTTGCGGGCTGCCGCGCCGGCTGGCCGCGTCCGGCCCCGGGTGGACGCTGGAGACCGACGTCGTGGTGGTCGGCTCCGGCATCGCCGGCCTGTCCGCCGCGCTGCACGCCCGGGAGGCCGGGCACCGGGTCACCGTGGTCACCAAGGTCAACATCGGCGACGGGTCCACCCGCTGGGCGCAGGGCGGCATCGCGGCGGTGCTGGACCCGGCGGACAGCCCGGCCGAACACCTGACCGACACCCTGGTCGCCGGGGTCGGCCTGTGCGACGAGGCCGCGGTGCGGGTGCTGGTCACCGAGGGCCCGCGGCGGCTGCGCGAGCTGATCGGGCTGGGCGCGCGGTTCGACACCGACGGCGCCGGTGCACTGGCGCTGACCCGGGAGGGCGGTCACCGGCGCAACCGGATCGTGCACGCCGGTGGCGACGCGACCGGCGCCGAGGTGCAGCGCGCGCTGGAGGCGGCGATCCGCCGGGACGAGGGTGTCACCGTGGTCGAGCACGCCCTGGTGCTGGACCTGCTGCGCGGCCCCGCCGGCGAGGCGGCCGGGCTGACCCTGCACGTGCTCGGCGAGGGCACCCCGGACGGCGTCGGCGCCGTGCTGGCCCGGGCGGTCGTGCTGGCCACCGGCGGGATGGGCCAGGTGTACGCCGCGACCACCAACCCGGCGGTCTCCACCGGCGACGGGGTGGCGCTGGCGCTGCGGGCCGGCGCGGTGCTGTCCGACGTGGAGTTCGTGCAGTTCCACCCCACGGTGTTCTATCGGGAGGACCGCTCGGGTGCGGGTGTCCCGCAAGGCACGGGTGCGGGTGTCCCGCAAGGCACGGGTGCGGGTGTCCCGCAAGGCACGGGTGCGGGTGTCCCGGAGGGTGACCGCCGGGGGCAGCAGCCGCTGATCAGCGAGGCGATGCGCGGCGAGGGCGCGCTGCTGCGGGACGCGCACGGCGAGCGGTTCATGCCGGCGGTGCACGAGCTGGCCGAGCTGGCACCGCGGGACGTGGTGGCCAAGGCGATCACCCGGGTGATGCGCGAGCAGGGGGTGCGACACGTGTGGCTGGACGCCCGCGGGCTGGGCGCCGACGTGCTGCTGCGCCGGTTCCCGTCGATCGTGGCGCGCTGCCGGGAGCTGGGCATCGACCCGGTCGCCGAGCCGATCCCGGTCGCGCCGGCCGCACACTACGCCAGCGGCGGCGTGCGCACCGACCTGGCCGGCCGCACGTCCATCCCCGGGCTGTACGCCTGCGGCGAGGTGGCCTGCACCGGCGTACACGGCGCCAACCGGCTGGCCAGCAACTCGCTGCTGGAGGGCCTGGTGTACGCCGGCCGGATCGGCGCCGACCTGGCCCGCGGGCTCGCCCCGCAGGCCGACCCGGTGGACGACGGCGCCCCCGCCGCGCTGCTCGACCCGGGCATCCGCGGCCCGCTGCAGGACGCGATGACCCGCGGCGCCGGGATGATCCGCAGCGCGGACAGCCTCGCGGGGACCGCGGCCACCGTGGACGGCCTGGCCGCGCACGGGTACGGCAAGCCGGAGCCGGACGCGTGGGAGGTCACCGACCTGCACACCGTGGCCGCCGCCCTGGTGCACGCGGCCGGCCGTCGGCAGGAGACCCGCGGCTGCCACTGGCGCGAGGACTTCCCCGACCGCGACGACCGGCGCTGGCGCGGCCACCTGCGCGTCACGCTGGCCGGCGACGGCACCCTCACCGACACCTACGAGGCGACCTGATGCAACCGTCCACTCTGGACACTCTGGCCGCGACCGGACTGGACCCGGGGTACCTCGAACGACTCATCCGCAGCGCGCTCGCCGAGGACCTGGCCGACGGCGGCGTCGACGTGACCAGCGCGGCCACCATCCACGCCGGCGCCACCGCCACCGCCGACCTGGTCGCCCGCGCGCCCGGGGTGCTGGCCGGGCTGCCGGTCGCGGCCGCCGTCTTCGGCCTGGCCGGCGCCGGGGCGATCGGGGTCGACCCGTCCGCAGCGCTGGTCTTTGCGCCCGGGGCGCGGGCGGACGGTGACCGGGTCGCCGGCGGTGACGTGCTGGCCACGGTCACCGGCCCGACCCGCGCCCTGCTCACCGCCGAGCGCACCGCGTTGAACCTGCTCTGCCACGCTTCCGGCATCGCCACCCTGACCGCCGCCTGGGTGGAGGCGGTGGCCGGCACCGGCGCGGCGATCCGGGACACCCGCAAGACCACCCCGGGGCTGCGCGCCCTGGAGAAGTACGCGGTGCGCTGCGGCGGCGGGGTCAACCACCGGATGTCGCTGGCCGACCAGGCGCTGGTCAAGGACAACCACGTGCTGGCCGCGGGCGGCGTGGTGCCGGCGTTCGAGGCGGTCCGCCGCCGCTACCCCGACCTACCCGTCGAGGTCGAGTGCACCACCGTCGACCAGGTCCGGCGGGTGGTCGAGGCGGGCGCCGACCTGGTACTTCTGGACAACATGAGTACGGACACCATGGCCGAGGCGGTGCGTGCGGCCAGGGCGGTCAACCCGGCGGTGAAGCTGGAGGCCAGCGGCAACCTGTCCCTGGCCCGGGCCCGCGAGGTGGCCGGCACCGGGGTGGACTACCTCTCCGTCGGCGCGCTCACCCACTCCGCGCCCGTACTCGACATCGCCATGGACCTCAGGGAGCCCTGAGGCCATGCTGCTCACCATCGACGTCGGCAACACCAACACCGTCCTCGGCGTGTTCGAGGGCGAGAAGCTGGCCGAGTCCTGGCGGATCAAGACCGACGCCCGGTCCACCGCCGACGAGCTCGCGCTGCAGTTCCGCGGTCTGCTGCACGGCCAGCAGATCACCGGCATCTCGGCCTGCTCCACGGTGCCCGCGGTGCTGCGCGAGCTGCGCCAGATGCTCACCCGGTACTACCCGGACATCCCGACCGTGATCGTCGAGCCGGGCGTGCGCACCGGAGTCCCGCTGCTGTACGACAACCCCAAGGAGGTCGGTCCGGACCGGATCGTCAACTCCCTCGCCGCGCACCACCTGTACGGCGGCGCCTGCGTGGTGGTCGACTTCGGCACCTCCACCAACTTCGACGTGGTGAGCGAGCGCGGCGAGTTCCTCGGCGGGGCGCTGGCGCCGGGCATCGAGATCTCGGTGGACGCGCTGGCCGCCCGCGGCGCCCGGCTGTTCAAGATCGAGCTGGCCCGGCCCCGGTCGGTGATCGGCAAGTCGACCATGGAGGCGCTGCAGTCCGGGATCCTGTACGGGTTCGCCGGCCAGATCGACGGGCTGGTGCGGCGCATACTCGCCGAGATCGGGGGTACCGCGTCGGTGATTGCCACCGGCGGTCTCGCCCCGATGGTCATGGGCGAGTGCGAGACGATCCAGTTCCACGAACCGAACCTCACCCTGACCGGCCTGCGGCTGGTGTACGAGAAGAACGTCCTGACATGACCTTCCTCAGCGTCGCCGGCGACCCGGCCGCGGACGAGCGGCGCGGGGCACAGTTGCGGCGCGCCAAGCTGTTCGCCACCGGCCTGCTCGGCGCCGCGGCGCTGGTCTTCCTCGTCACCGTGCTGATCCCGGAGCCGCCGACCTGGGTGGGCTACCTGCGGGCCACCGCGGAGGCGTCCATGGTGGGCGCGCTGGCCGACTGGTTCGCGGTCACCGCGCTGTTCCGGCACCCGATGCGGATACCCATCCCGCACACCGCGATCATCCCGGACAAGAAGGACGCGCTGGGCGAGAGCCTGGGCGAGTTCGTCCAGCAGAACTTCCTGGCCCGCGAGGTGATCGTGGGCAAGCTGCGCAGCCTGGACGTGGCCGGCCGGATCGGCGGCTGGCTGGTACGCCCGGACAACGCCACCCGGCTGGGCGAGAACGCGGGTGACGCGCTGGCCGGCCTCGGTGAGGTGCTGCGGGACGAGGACATCCACGCCGCGGTCGAGCAGATCGTGCGGCGCCGGATCGCGCAGACCCCGGCCGCCCCGATCGCGGCACGCGCTCTGGAGATCGCGGTGGACGGCGGCCACCACCAGGTGCTGCTGGAGGCGGTGCTGCGCGGGCTGATCAGGTTCCTCGACGACAACCGGGTCACGCTGCGCGACCGGCTCGGCCAGGAGTCGCCGTGGTGGGTGCCGGAGTCGCTGGACGACGTGGTCTTCGACAAGGGCCTCGCCGTGCTGCAGAAGTTCCTCGACGAGGTGGTGTCCGAGCCGGACCACGAGCTGCGCCGGCAGTACGACCTGCGGCTGCGCGAGCTGGCCGAGCGGCTGCGCACCGAGCCCGAGCTGGCGGCCCGGGCGGAGTCGATGAAGGACGAGCTGCTGACCAACCCGGCGGTCCGGGAGTGGTCGGCCAGGCTCGGCACCGAGATCAAGACCTCGATCACCGAGGCAGCCACCGACCCGGAGTCGGAGCTGCGACGCCGGCTGCAGGCGGGCATCGTCAGCTTCGGCAACCGGTTGTGCGTGGACGAGGCGCTGCAGGCCAAGGTGGAGGGCTGGCTGGAGCAGATCGTCGGCTACCTGGTCGACCAGTACCGCGGCGAGCTGGCCGACCTGGTCGCCGGCACCGTCCGCTCCTGGGACACCGAGGAGACCAGCCGGAAGATCGAGCTTCAGGTCGGCCGGGACCTGCAGTGGATCCGGGTCAACGGCACCGTGGTGGGCGGCCTGGCCGGCCTGGTCATCTACACCCTGGCCCAGCTCATCATCCGGTAGAGCCGGCGGAGGCAGTTCCGCGGCCGAAGGCCGGGTTCGCCAGCGGCAACGGTGCGCCGACCGTAGGTCCAGGCGCTTAGGGAGACTCAGTCGAGCGCGTTCCACAGGTACAGGTCGGACTCGCGCTGCCGCGCGGTGACCGCCAGCCCCACCAGCTCCTCCAGCAGCGCCTGCACGTCGGCCGGGTCGGCCTCGGCCAACTCCTCGTGTGCGCCCCACGCCTTGGCCACCGTGCCGAACCGGTCGGCCGGCAGCGACGCCAGCGCGGCGGTCAGCGCCGGCCGGACGTCCTCCACCCACGGCCCCTGGTCCCCGCCGTACGCGATGACACCGCCGCCCGGCTCCCGCAGCACGTGCTTGAGCGGCTGCTCGGTCAGCACGCTCTGCAGCAGGTCCAGCTCCATCGACGTCAGATCGGTGGTCTCCACCACGGCGTCCACGCCGGCCGCCGCGGCACCGTCGGACAGGTAGCCCTTGGCCTCGTCGTCCGAGCCCGCCACGAACACCTCGCTCAGCATGCTGCCGAGTCTCGGTCATCGGCGCAGTGCGCGCCAGCACCGGGTCCGGTACGGCAGGTCGTAACTGGTGCGGCCGGCGGTGTCGGGATGGCTGCGCATCAGGTCGGCCACCGCGGCCAGCGCCGCGGACCGCTCCGCCTCCGGCAGTGAGATGACGTAGCTGCGCGAGGCGATGTTGTCCAGCAGGGTGGGCAGGTCGAGGTGCTGCACGTTGCCGAAGCCCGCCCGGGCCGGCTCGGCGAACCAGGGGCCGAGCAGCGGCATCCAGTCGTCCAGGCCGTCCGGGCGCTGCTCAAACACGTCGGGGGACTTCAGCTCGCCGATCAGCGCCCGCATCTGCGCCACCCACGGCACCGAGTCGTCCTGGTCGTTCCACACCAGGCCGAGCGTGCCACCGGGCCGCAGCACCCGGGCGATCTCGGCCGCGGCCGCCGCCTCGTCGAACCAGTGCCACGCCTGCCCTACCAGCACCGCGTCGGCCGAGCCGGCCGGCAGCGGGATGGCCTCCGCGGTGCCGGCCACGGCCAGCACCATCGGTAGCTGGCGGACCAGTTCGGCGCGCATCCCGTCCAGCGGCTCGACGGCGGTCACCTGGTACCCCTCGCCGACCAGCACCCGGGTCAGCTTGCCGGTGCCCGCGGCCAGGTCGACCACCTGCCGCGCGCCGGCCGGCACCATCCAGCGCACCGCATCGACCGGATAGGTCGGCCTCGCCCGTTCGTACCGGTCCACCGCCCGGTCGAAGGTCAGCCCCCGCTCCCGCCTGTCCACAGGTCCGACCTTAGGCGGGTTCCCACGGGCGTCGAATCCTGGTCGGGCCGGACCGCCCAGGTCCGGTACGGTCCATTTCGTGTCCGACGACCAGATGGCCGATGACCTGCCCGAGCAGATGCGGGTGCGTCGGGAGAAGTACGACCGGCTGCTCGCCGCGGGTGTCGAGCCCTATCCCGTGACGGTGTCGCGAACCCACTCGCTGGCCGAGATCCGCACCAAGCACGCCGACCTTCCACCCGACACCAGGACCGGCGAACGGGTCGGCGTCACCGGCCGGGTCATCTTCGTCCGGAACACCGGAAAGCTGTGCTTCGCGGTACTGCGCGAAGGGGGCGGCGCCGAACTCCAGGTGATGCTCAGTCTGGCCAGCGTCGGCGAGGACTCGCTCGCGGCCTGGAAGTCCGACGTGGACCTCGGCGACCACGCATTCGTCGAGGGGGAGGTCGTGACTTCCCGGCGGGGCGAACTGTCCGTACTGGCCGACCGGTGGCAGCTCACCGCCAAGGCCCTCCGCCCGCTGCCGGTGGCGCACAAGCCGACCAGCGAGGAAACCCGGGTCCGGCAGCGGTACGTTGATCTCATCATGCGGCCGGAGGCGCGGCGGACCGTCGAGATTCGGGCGGCTGCGGTCCGATCTCTGCGGGAATCGCTGCACCGGCGCGGCTTCATCGAAGTCGAGACGCCGATGCTCCAGGTGCTGCACGGCGGCGCCGCGGCCCGGCCGTTCCGCACCCACATCAACGCCTACGACCTGGACCTGTACCTGCGGATCGCGCCCGAGCTGTATCTGAAGCGGTGTGTGGTGGGCGGCATCGAGCGGGTCTTCGAAATCAACCGAAACTTCCGCAACGAGGGGGCGGACTCGTCTCACTCGCCCGAGTTCGCCATGCTCGAGGCGTACCAGGCGTACGCCGACTACAACGGGATGGCCACCCTCGCCCGGGAGCTGGTGCAGGAGGCGGCCGAGGCGGTCTTCGGCTCGACCGTCGTCCGGCACGCTGACGGCACCGAGCTGGACCTCGGCGGCCGCTGGCGTGAGATCACGTTGTACGGGGCGGTTTCGGCGGCGGTCGGCGAGGAGGTCGGGGTGCGGGCGCCGCGGGAGCGGCTGCTGGCGCTGGCCGACAAGCACGGCGTGGGGGTCGACCCGAATTGGACCGACGGTAAGATCGTCGAGGAAATCTTCGAGGCGCTGGTCGTCCCCACCCTGATCGAGCCGACCTTCGTCCGGGACTATCCGGAAGACACCACCCCGCTGACCCGGGCCCACCGCGACACGCCTGGCCTGACCGAGAAGTGGGATTTGTACGTCCACGGGGTGGAGCTGGGCACGGCGTACTCCGAGCTGGTGGACCCGGTTATCCAGCGGCAACGCCTCGTACAGCAGTCGCTACTCGCTGCAAAGGGGGACCCCGAGGCGATGCAACTCGACGAGGACTTCCTGCGCGCGATGGAGTACGGCATGCCCCCGGCCGGGGGAATGGGCGTCGGAATCGATCGCCTGCTCATGGCGCTCACCGGCCTGGGCATCCGGGAGACGATCCTCTTCCCGTTGGTGCGGCCGGAGTAGGCCCGGCCAATCCTCCCCGACTCGCCCATTCGAAGTATTAACGTCTTCCCGGGGTTTCGCACTACGATGGTCCTTGGTGTTGCAGCCCCGGTAGCACCAGACCACATTAGGGAAAGGACCCCACGTGGCACAGAAGGTTCAGGTGTTGCTCCTCGACGACATCGACGGCGGCGAAGCAAGCGAGACGGTCACTTTCGGGCTCGACGGCGCTTCGTACGAGATCGACCTGTCGGAGGGCAACGCCAAGAAGCTGCGCGACTCGCTGTCGAACTACGTCGGTGCCGCCCGTCGGGTGGGTTCCGCCGGTGGCGGCCGGCGTGCCGGCCGGCCGCGTACGAGCGGCGGAAGCCGCGCCGCCATGGATCGGGAGCAGGCTGCTGCGATTCGGTCCTGGGCCAAGAAGCAGGGCCTGAAGGTCAGCGACCGCGGCCGGATCCCGGCCAGCATCGTTGAGCAGTACAACGCCAACGTCTGAGTCAAACCGGACAGCGGCACCTCACAGCGCTGGCGGCTCCCGGGAGGACGGGAGCCGCCAGCGGTATTTCCGGATCTGCCCGGGCGGCCCGGGCCGGCCCGTTCGCTGTCGGCGGACAGCCCGCGGGCCGCCCCCGTTCGCTGTCGGCGGACGCTGGAACACCGCCCCTGGCCAGGTGTTTCACTGTAAGTCCGGTACCGCTGAGGCCACCTGCCGCCGCGTCGTCACGGAGTGTGGCGCGCCGCGTCCCCCGAACGACCGGCATGTGGTGTCAGTGGCCGGGGATAGAGTGAGAACCGTCAGGAGCGCCAGTCGCGCGCCTGCGTCCCCGCACCGTGTCGCCAGACACGCGAGGAGTTGAGATGTTCGAGAGGTTCACCGACCGAGCCCGTCGAGTTGTGGTCCTGGCCCAGGAAGAGGCCCGGATGCTCAACCACAACTACATCGGGACCGAGCACATCCTGCTCGGGCTCATCCACGAGGGTGAGGGCGTCGCCGCCAAGGCGCTGGAGTCGCTCGGCATCTCGTTGGAGGGTGTCCGGCAGCAGGTCGAGGAGATCATCGGCCAGGGTCAGCAGGCACCCAGCGGGCACATCCCCTTCACCCCGCGTGCCAAGAAGGTGCTGGAGCTGTCCCTGCGCGAGGCGCTGCAGCTCGGGCACAACTACATCGGCACCGAGCACATCCTGCTGGGGCTGATCCGCGAGGGCGAGGGCGTCGCCGCCCAGGTGCTGGTCAAGCTCGGCGCCGACCTCAACCGGGTCCGCCAGCAGGTGATCCAGCTCCTGTCCGGCTACCAGGGCAAGGAGCCGGCCGGCGCCGCCACCGGCGAGGCGACCCCGAGCTCGTCGCTGGTGCTGGACCAGTTCGGGCGCAACTACACGCAGGCGGCGCGCGAGGGCAAGCTCGACCCGGTCATCGGCCGGGAGAAGGAAATCGAGCGGGTCATGCAGGTGCTGTCCCGCCGCACCAAGAACAACCCGGTGCTGATCGGCGAGCCGGGCGTCGGCAAGACCGCCGTGGTCGAGGGGCTGGCCCAGCAGATCGTCAAGGGCGAGGTGCCCGAGACGCTGAAGGACAAGCAGCTCTACAGCCTGGACCTCGGCGCGCTGGTCGCCGGTTCGCGGTACCGCGGCGACTTCGAGGAGCGCCTGAAGAAGGTGCTCAAGGAGATCCGCACCCGCGGCGACATCATCCTGTTCATCGACGAGATCCACACCCTGGTCGGCGCCGGCGCCGCCGAGGGCGCGATCGACGCGGCGAGCATCCTCAAGCCGATGCTGGCCCGCGGCGAGCTGCAGACCATCGGCGCCACCACGCTGGACGAGTACCGCAAGCACCTGGAGAAGGACGCGGCGCTCGAGCGGCGGTTCCAGCCGATCCAGATCGGCGAGCCGACCGTCGCGCACACCATCGAGATCCTCAAGGGGCTGCGCGACCGGTACGAGGCGCACCACCGGGTGAGCATCACCGACGCCGCGCTGGTGGCCGCCGCCACCCTGGCCGAGCGGTACATCTCCGACCGGTTCCTGCCGGACAAGGCGATCGACCTGATCGACGAGGCCGGCTCCCGGATGCGGATCAAGCGGATGACGGCGCCGCCGGACCTGCGCGAGTTCGACGAGCGGATCGCCCAGGTGCGCCGGGAGAAGGAGTCCGCGATCGACGCGCAGGACTTCGAGAAGGCCGCCGCGCTGCGCGACAAGGAGAAGACGCTGCTCGGCGAGAAGGGGCAGCGCGAGAAGGAGTGGAAGGCCGGCGACATGGACGTGGTCGCCGAGGTCGACGACGAGCAGATCGCCGAGGTGCTCGGCTCCTGGACCGGCATCCCGGTCTTCAAGCTCACCGAGGAGGAGACCTCCCGGCTGCTGCGCATGGAGCAGGAGTTGCACAAGCGCATCGTCGGCCAGGAGCAGGCGATCAAGGCGGTGTCGCAGGCGATCCGGCGCACCCGCGCCGGCCTGAAGGACCCCAAGCGCCCCAGCGGCTCGTTCATCTTCGCCGGCCCGTCCGGGGTCGGTAAGACCGAGCTGTCCAAGGCGCTGGCGGAGTTCCTGTTCGGCGACGAGGACGCGCTGATCCAGCTCGACATGTCCGAGTTCCACGACCGGTACACGGTGTCCCGCCTGGTCGGTGCCCCGCCCGGGTACGTGGGGTACGACGAGGGCGGCCAGCTCACCGAGAAGGTGCGCCGCAAGCCGTTCTCCGTGGTGCTCTTCGACGAGGTGGAGAAGGCCCACCCGGACGTGTTCAACACGCTGCTGCAGGTGCTCGAGGACGGCCGGCTCACCGACGGTCAGGGCCGCATCGTGGACTTCAAGAACACGGTGATCATCCTGACCACCAACCTCGGCACCCGTGACATCGCCAAGGCGGTGAGCCTGGGCTTCCAGCGCACCGGCGACGACCAGGGCGACTACGAGCGGATGAAGCAGCGGGTCCAGGACGAGATGAAGCAGCACTTCCGTCCCGAGTTCCTGAACCGGATCGACGACACCATCGTCTTCCACCAGCTCAGCGAGGAAGAGATCGTCCGGATCGTGGACATGATGCTGGCCCGGGTCGACGTCCAGATGAAGAACAAGGACATGTCGCTCGAGGTCACCGAACCGGGCAAGAGGCTGCTGGCCAAGCGCGGGTACGACCCGGTGCTCGGCGCCCGGCCGCTGCGCCGGTCCATCCAGCGGGAGATCGAGGACCCGTTGAGCGAGAAGATCCTGTTCGGCGAGCTGCAGCCCGGCCAGATCGTCGTGGTCGATGTGACCACAGACGACAAGGGCGACCCGAACGGGTTCACCTTCCGGGGTGAGCCGAAGCCGATCGAGGTGCCGGACTCCGTGCCGGCCAACATCGCAGACACGACGCCCTAGTCACCGCAGTACCTGCGCCGGCCCGTCCCGCCAACCGCGGGGCGGGCCGGCGCCGTCACCGCGCCATCCCGGGTGGTCGGTCGGTCAGCCGGGCAGGGCGAAACGGCCGTCCGGGAGCGGGTCGATCAGCCCGTCGACGACCAGGCCGTCCAGCGCGCGGGTCCGCTGGACGTCGTCGTGCCACACCGCGTCCAGCAGGTCGATCGTGACCGGGCCGGACCCGGTGCGCAGCACGTCCAGCAGCAGGCCGCGCACCTGGCGGTCGGTGCCGGCGAAGCGCTGGATCGGCCTGGCCGGCCCGTCGTACGGCGGGCTGCCGGCCAGCCGCCACGCGCAGGTCGCCGCCACCGGGCAGGCCGTGCAGCGGGGCGCCCGCGCCGTGCACACGAGCTGGCCAAGCTCCATCAGCGCCGCGGACAGCCGAGCGGCGCGGGCCGGTTCGGGAGGCAGCAACGCCGCCACGTCGGCCAGGTCCCGGGCGGTGGCCGGTGGGCCACCGTCGCCTGCGCCGGCCACCGCCCGGGCCACCACCCGGCGCACGTTGGTATCCACCACCGGGCAGCGCCGGCCGAACGCGAACGCCGCCACCGCCCGTGCGGTGTACGCACCGACCCCGGGAAGCTTGAGCAGTGTGTCCACATCGGACGGCACCCTGGCGCCATGCCGTTCGACGATGGCGACCGCGCACTCGTGCAGCCGCAGCGCACGCCGGGGGTAGCCGAGCCTGCCCCACATCCGCACCGCCTCGCCCGGCGGGTCCGCGGCCAGGTCCGCAGGGGTGGGCCAGCGCGCCAACCAGGCCGCGTACGCGGGCAGCACCCGGGCAACCGGTGTCTGCTGCAGCATCAGCTCGCTGACCAGTACGCCCCAGGGCCCCGCCTCCGGTCGCCGCCACGGCAGGTCGCGCGCGTTCTCGGTGTACCAGTCCAGGAGGGCATCCGCGGCAATCATCGCCCGCAGGGTATCCCGCCGCCGGCGCCCACCCTGGCCGAAGTCGGCGGGCGCCGACCCGGGGGCAAGCCGGGCCGGCGGGGGCGGGTGCCGCGAGCGCCGGCCGGCCAGCGGCGGCCGGTGCCGGGAGACCAGGCAGCGGGGCGCGCTCGCGGTGTGCGCGGCGCGCCGACCGCGGATCGTGCGGGCGGCCCGGTAGCGTTCGAGATCGTGTTGCAGCCGGTCGGGCCCTTGCCGTCGCAGGTGTACTGGCGTCGGCGGCTCGTCGTCGCCGGCGGCCTGGCGGTCCTGGCGCTGGTCGGGGTGGCGATGTGCTCAAGCGGCGGTCCGGTGTCGGGCACTCCCGGCGGCGGCGCCGCGCTGACCGGCTCCGGCACGCCGACGGCCTCCACCACCACGACCGGCGAGATCACCATCACGCCGCCGCCGGGCAGCGCGGGCGGCCCCGCCCAAGGCCCGCAGCCGAGCCACACCGCGAGCGGCGGCGGCCCAGGCAGCACGGGCACCGCGCCACCCACCACGAACGCCCCCATCACCACGGCGGCGCCCGAACCATGCCCGGACGCCGCGCTGACCGTCGTCGCCGGATCGGCCAAGCCGGCGTACCGGGTGGGGGAGACGCCGGTGCTCAAGCTGACCGTGCGCAACACCGGCAGCGTGTCGTGCGTGCGGGATGTCGGGCCACGCCAGCAGGAGATGCTGCTCTACGCCGGCTCCACCCGGATCTGGTCCAGCAACGACTGCTACCCCGACGGCGGCACGGACGTCCGGACCCTGTCGCCGGGGGAGTCGATCGGCTCGACCGTGGTCTGGTCCGGCCTGAGCTCGCAGCCCGGATGCGCCGGTACCCGCACCCGGGTCAAGGCCGGTAGCTACGACCTCGTCGCCCGGGTCGGCGGGGCGAGGAGCAAGCCGGTCAAGCTGATCCTGCAGTAAGCGGCGCGCACGCGCGATCAGGCCGGCCGTACGATCGGGTCCCGCGGTAGACGCAGGCGGCGGACGCACGAGCAAGCCGGGCGGTCCGATCCGGGCCCGCGGTAGACGCAGGCGGCGCACGCACGAGCAAGCCGGGCCGGGCGGTCGATCCCGTCCCTGTTGTGCAGATAGGTCAGACGTACCGCTCGAGGATGCTCGACTCGGCCAGCCGGGACAGACCCTCGCGGACACTGCGGGCCCGCGCCTCGCCCACGCCGTCCACCGCCTGCAGGTCGTCAACGGTCGCGGCCAGCAGCTTCTGCAACCCGCCGAAGTGGTCCACCAGCCGGTCCACCACCGTGCCGGGCAGCCGCGGCACCTTGGCCAGCAGCCGGTAACCCCGCGGGCTGACCGCGCTCTCCAGCGCCTCCGGAGTCGGCGGGTGCCCGGCGGCGCGGGCCACCAGGATCAGGTCGAGCAGCTCGGTGGCGGACAGCTCGTCCAGGTCGGCCAGCACCTGGGTCAGCTCCTTGGCGCGCCGCCCACCGGGCATGTAGTCGCGGGCGACCAGCTCCCGCTCCTCCTCCACACCGGCCATCAGCTCGTCGAGCTGCAATGACAGCAGCCGGCCGTCGGTGCCGAGCTCGACCACGTACCCCTGGATCTCATCCGCGATCCGGCGCACCATCTCCAGCCGCTGCGCCACGCTCATCGCGTCCCGCACGGTGACCAGGTCCTCGATCTCCAACGCGGACAGCGTGCCGGCCACCTCGTCCAGGCGCAGCTTGTACCGCTCCAGGGTGGCCAGCGCCTGGTTCGCCCGGGACAGGATCGAGGAGGAGTTGTCCAGCACGTAGCGCCGGCCGTCCACGTACAGACCGATGATCCGCATCGACTGGCTGACCGAGATCACCGGAAACCTGGTCTGGATGGCGACCCGCTCGGCGGTGCGGTGTCGGGTGCCGGACTCCTCGGTAGGGATCGCCGGGTCGGGCATCAGGTGTACGGCGGCCCGGACGATCCGGTTCGACCCAGGGTTGAGCACCACCGCGCCGTCCATCTTGGCCAGCTCGCGCAGCCGGGTCGCGGAGAACTCCACGTCCAGCGAGAAGCCGCCGGTGCAGATCGCCTCGACGACCTTGTCGTACCCGAGGACGATCAGCGCGCCGGTGTTGCCGCGCAGGATCCGCTCCAGTCCGTCCCGCAGCGGAGTGCCGGGTGCGACGAGAGCGAGCGTCTGCCTGAGCTTGTCGTCGGTCGTGGGCACGTCGGCTGCTCCTGTCTGGGACCCTGACGGGTGTCAGTCTACGGGGGTCACGCCGCACGATGGCTGATCGGCGTGAACCTGAACGGCTTCTGCGGGCAATCAGGAACGTGACAACCAGACCCGGCGCCGAGATGACGAACTCGATCCGGTACGGAGAGAAGACCGGCAGCGATGCCGACATCGTCGCGCGGTCGCTGGACGCCGCCGAGGCGTTCGCCGCGCTCTTCGACCGGCACGCGGCGGCGATCCACCGCTACCTGGCCCGCCGGATCGGGGCCGCCGTCGCCGACGACCTGCTGGCGCAGACCTTCCTGATCGCGTTCGAGCGGCGTGGCGCGTACGACCCGGGCCGGGCCGACGCCCGCCCGTGGCTGTACGGCATCGCCACGAACCTGCTGCGCAGGCACCACCGCGAGGAGGTCAGGCTGTTCCGGGCGCTGGCCCGGGCGGGCGCCGACCCGGGCACCGTCGGCTGCCACGCCGAGCGGGTCGCCGAACGGGTCGACGCGCGAGCCGGGTCACGGCAGCTTGCCGCCGCACTGGCCGGGCTGAAACCGCCCGACCGCGACGTGCTGCTGCTCTTCGCCTGGGCGGATCTGTCGTACGAGGAGATCGCCCGGGCACAGGACATCCCCGTGGGGACCGTGCGTTCCCGGCTGCACCGCGCGCGGGTCGCCGTACGCGCCGCGCTGGGAATGCCGGCCCCGAGCCCGGAAGGCGACTGACATGGACGACATCGAACTGCTGTCCCGGATGCGGGCCGACGTGCCCGAGGTGGACCCGCTGGCGCTGCGTCGGGCCCGCCGCCGGCTCCTCGCCCGGGCGGTCGGCCCGCGGTTGAGCGAGGTGCGCTCACGGCGGCGCCGGACGGCGGTGCGGTTCGCGGTGGCCGCCGGGCTGGCCGCGGTGCTCGCCGGCGGGCTGGTGGCCACCGACTCGCTGACCAACAGCGGCCGGCCGGTGACCGGTGCCTCCGCGGACGCCGCCGAACTGCTGAACCTGGCCGCCGAGCGGACCCAGGCCACGCCCGACCCGGTCGTCCGGCCGGGGCAGTACCGGTACGTTGTCACGCACGCCTGGTACGGCAACGGCATCGTGGGCTTCCCGGAGGACCGGGACCGAACGATGTTCTACCTCACAGAGCAGCGGTACGAGGTCTGGATCCCGTTCAACGAGTCCGGCATCTGGTACCGGCGGTACACCAGGCCATTGTCGGCGAAGTTCTTCAGCGCCGCGGACGAACGGTTCATCCGGTTGCACCACCCGGACTGGCTGCGGCCGCAGGTGGAGCTGTACACCGGCGCCAACGGCGGGATGGCGCCGAACCAGGCGGCGCCGCAGGCCGACTGGGGCGTGCCGACCAGCGCATGGCTGGCGACACTGCCGCGTGACCCGGTCGCGCTGCTGGCCCGGATCTACCAGGACACCGCCGGCGCCGGGCCGGACCGGGACACCGAGGCGTTCGTCGCCATCGGCGACGTGCTGCGCACCGGCCTGGTGCCGTCGGACCTGCGGGCCGCGCTGTACCGGGCGGCCGCCAGGATCCCGGGCGTCCGGCTGATCGACAACGCGGCGAACCTGGACGGCAAGCGCGGTGTCGCGGTCGGCCGGGACAACCCGTGGGGGGCCCGGGACGAGATCATCTTCGACAGCGAGGCCGGCCAGTTCATCGGCGAGCGCAGCGTCTCCATCGACCCGAGGATCGCCCAGGCGCCGGCCGGATCTGTGGTCGGGTCGACGGCGGTCACGGTCTCCATCGCCGCCAGGCCGGGCTTCCACTGACGTGGTCCACGGATTGCGGGCGGCCGCGCTCGGTATGTAACGCCGCCCGCCGATGCTGACAAGTACCCGGTGTGAAAGGGACAGCAGCCGGGGGCGCGCCCGTCGCGTTGCGGCTGTCTCCCACCTGAGTACGGCTGGCGGTCCCGCCGCGCTGATCGGCGTGCAGCGCGGCAGGATCGCCTGGTCGTTCTGCCTCGGCGCCAGGTGGCCGACCTAACGCCGGCCGAGCTCTGCCAGCGCGGCCGGCAGGTCGGACACCTCGACCGGCCGCAGCTCCGGCGGCAGCGGGCCGCAGTCCGGCGGCACCAGCGCCCGCGTGAAGCCCAGCCGCGCCGCCTCGGCCAGCCGCCGGCCCACCGCGGACACCCTGCGTACCTCGCCGGACAGGCCCAGCTCGCCCACCGCGGTCAGGCCGGCCGGCAGCGCGGTGTCGTGGGCCGCGGAGGCCACCGCGAGCGCCAGCGCCAGGTCGGCGGCCGGCTCGGTCACCCGCATGCCGCCCACGGTCGCGCAGTACACATCCCGGTCGCCGATCTTCACGCGACCGCGCCGCTCTAGCACGGCCAACACCATGGCCACCCGTGCCGAGTCCAACCCGCTGACCGCCCGCCGCGGGAACTGTGCCGCGGTGGGGGCGGCGACCAGGGCCTGCACCTCGGCCAGCAGCGGCCGCCTGCCCTCCACGGTGACGGTCACGCAGGTGCCGGGCACCGGCTCGGACCGCCGGGACAGGAACGCACCCGAAGGGTCGGGCAGCCCGCGGATGCCGCCATCGTGCAGTTCGAAGCAGCCCACCTCATCGGCCGGGCCGAACCGGTTCTTCACGCCGCGCACCAGCCGCAGCGTGGAGTGCCGTTCGCCCTCGAACTGCAGCACCACGTCCACCAGGTGCTCCAGCACCCGCGGCCCGGCGATGGCGCCGTCCTTGGTCACGTGGCCGACCAGGATCGTCGCGACTCCGCGCTCCTTGGCCACCGCGATCAGCCCGCCGGTGACCGCGCGCACCTGGGTGACCCCGCCCGGCGTGCCGTCCACCGCCGGCGATCCCACCGTCTGCACCGAGTCGACCACCAGCAGGCCGGGACGCACCGCATCAACCTGGCCGAGCAGTGCCGACAGGTCCGTCTCGGCGGCCAGGTACAGCCGGTCGTGCAGGGCCGCCATCCGCTCGGCCCGCAGCCGAACCTGGGCGGCGGACTCCTCGCCGGTCACGTACAGCGCCGGGCCTGCACCGCGGGCCGCGTACCGGTGGGCCACCTCCAGCAGCAGGGTCGACTTGCCGACACCGGGCTCGCCGGCGAGCAGGACCACCGCGCCCGGCACCAGACCGCCGCCGAGCACCCGGTCCAGCTCGGGCACACCGGTGGGGCGGGAACGGGCCGCGGCGACGTCCACCTCGGCGATCGGCCGCGCGGGCGCCGTGACCGGGCCGGCGGCAACCGCACGAAATGGCGCGGGTGGGCCGCCAGCCTCGAGGACCGACCCCCAGGCCTGGCACTCCGGGCAGCGACCGAGCCATTTCGGTGCGGCGTAGCCGCACTCGTCACAGCGGAACGCCGGGCGCTCCCGGGACTTGCCCGCGGCTCTGGTCACCCCGGCAACGTAGCGAACGGCGCCGACGAAACCGCGGTGCGGCGCGCGGGCTGCGGCGCGGGATTGCGGCGGGGGCTGCGGCGGGGGGACTGCGGCGCGGTGCCGCGCGCGGCTACGGCACAGCGGTGGTGGTCAGCACCGGCGACGGCTTCTCCACCTCGCCGAGCGGGGTGGCCACCGGCACCGGGACGGACACGCTGCCGGCCTTGGCAAAGGTGAACGTGATCATGACGATCTCGCCGGGCAGCAACTCCCGGGTCAGCCCGACGAGCCGCGCGGTGGCGGCGTCCTCGTCGAAGGCGACCAGCGTGCCGGGCGGGATGGGCACCGGCGTCTGCTGCAGCGTCGCGCTGGCCGTCTCCGTCGGCGTCGCCGAGGCACCGGCGGACCCCGAGGGGCTGGCCGACCCCGAGGTGGACCCGGTCGCCGTGCCGGTGGGGGTGGCGCCGGCCGACCCGCTCGGGGTGCCGCTCGCCGTAGGGGTCGCCGAGGGGGTGGTGGCGCCTGTCGGCGTCGCGGAGCCGCTGGGCGCCGGTTGCAACTCCACCGCGGGGGCGACATCGCTCCGGATCGAGATGAGGCTGTCCGGCGTGGTGCCGGTGTTCACCACCTTCAACTGCAGCGGCGCGCTCTCGCCGGCCGCATACCGGCCGCTTTCGGGATAGGCCAGCGCGATGTCACGCAGCGCGATGTCACCGGCGTCGGCGGTGGCGCCATCGACCGTCGACCTCTCCCTGGACGTCTGCGCGGTCTGCCCGGCGCTGCAGGCGGTCGCCAGCAGCGCGGTGACACCCACCGCGACGGCAGCCGCCACCCGGGCGGGCTGGAACGAGCGACTCACGGCGGCGAACCCTCCTCGGTGCGGCGCAAACGCGGCCATGAGCGTATCGGCCCCGGTGGAACCGCGATCAGCGGCACCCGGGTCGCGGCTCAACGGCCCCGGGTCGCGGCTCCGACAGCCCCCGGGACCGCGGCTCAGCGACGCCCGCGGGCCGCCAGCAGGAGCAGCATGACATCGACCGCGGCGACCAGGATCACCGCGGTGAACGCGGCCCGCGACCCGGTTCGGCGGCCGAGCAGCAGCCCCACAAGTCCGGCCGCGGCGGCGAACGGCACCGCCCCGGCCCGGATGGCGGCGGGCAGCCCCGCCGGCCCCAGGGTGAGCACCGCCGAGGCGAGCAGCAGCAGCACGAACGCGGTGGCCGCCGATGCCGTGGGCCCGAGCCGGTGCGGCAGCCCGACCACACCGGTGGCCACGTCGTCGGCCAGGTCCGGCAGCACGTTGGCGAAGTGCGCGGCGGCGCCGAGCAGCGACCCGGCGAGCACCATCCACAGCGGCGGCGCCGGATGGCCGGGCAGCCCGGCCACCACGAAGGCGGGCAGCAGCCCGAAGGACACCACGTACGGCAGCACCGACGCGACCGTGGCCTTCAGCCGCACGTTGTACGCCCAGGCGGAACCGATCGCGGCCAGGTGCAGGACAGTGGCGGGCAACCCGGACAGCAGCGACAGCGGCACGGCCGCCAGCAGGGCCAGCACCGCCGCCCGGCGTACCGTCGTGGCCGGCACCAGCCCGGCCGCCACCGGCTTGTCCTGCCGGCCGGTCTCGGCGTCCCGGTCGCGGTCCAGGTAGTCGTTGCTCCAGCCGACCGAGAGCTGCCCGGCCAGCATCGCGGCGAATACCGCAACCGTCCCAAGTGGACTCCGGCCCACCGCCGTCGCCAGCAGCGCGGCGATCAGCGACACCGCGAACGCCGGCTCCGGGTGACAACTCCGTACCAGCTCGACAAGCGGTGGCCGATCGTCCACAGTGGACATTGTGCCGCGGCCGTCAGGCGGTGAGGACGACGACCTCGGGATCCAGCACGGTGTCCGGCGGCGCGTCCGGGAGGATCCGGTTCACGATGCCGTCGTCGCGCACCAACAGCAGTACCGGCTTGGTGCCGACGTGGTACGTCGGCAGCAGGCGGTGACTGGTGTCGGCGGCCCGGATCAAAGGGCTGCGGATCAGATCCGCCGGGAGCGCCGGCACCTCGGGGCCGATCGCGACGGCGTACACGTGGTGTTTCTGCGCGACCCGGAGCACGGTCCGCAGGACGCCGGAGCCGTCGTAACCGGTCGGGGTGAGGACCAGAATGGCCGGCCGGAACGCGCGCGCCCGGGAAGGCGACGTGCCGTCCTGGCTGATCTGCACGTCCGGCACCAGGCCGCCCTCCTCGCCGGACGGCCGCAGCCCCGCGGTTGCCAGCGGCCGGGCCCGGGGAGCGTCGTGGCCGGCCGGCCGTAAGACCACCAGCAGGCTGATCACGGTGCCCGACAGGGCCACCATCGCCACCGCGATCGGCCAGGACAGGGCGTACTGGTGCCAGCGCCGGATCTGGAGCACCGCGCGCAGCTTGGTGGACCGCGCGGCGGCCCGCCGCTCCCGGGCCAGCGCCCGCGCCTCCGCGTCCAGTTCGCTTGCGTCGTCGGGGATTACCAGGTGATCGAAGTCCGGCGGCCACCCGTCGACCGGACTGTTCCCACGGCCGGCGGAGTCGTCGTCGCTCGCCATGGTTCTAGCGTGCGCCGAGGTGCCGGGAAGCGCCAGCGTACCGGTGTCGCCGGTCCGTGTGTACCGGCGTCCCGCAGCAGATCAACAGGCTTCTGTCAACCCCCTTGTCGGCGTAATTGGCCCCCTGACCTGCGCATATGCGTCACCACGATGAGCATTCCTTCGCCCTGTCGTGTTACTCTGGAGGCAGCGAAAGGGGTCAAAGACACATGGTTTTCAACGTCGGCGAGACCGTCGTCTACCCCCACCACGGGGCCGCCACGATCGAGGCCATCGAATCTCGCGTCATCAAGGGCGAACCGAAGACGTACCTGGTGCTCAAGGTCGCCCAGGGCGATCTGACCGTCCGGGTTCCCGCAGACAATGCGGAGATCGTCGGTGTCCGTGACGTCGTGGGGCAAGAGGGCCTCGAGCGTGTCTTCGAGGTTCTGCGCGCACCGCACACCGAGGAGCCGACCAACTGGTCGCGCCGGTACAAGGCGAATCTGGAGAAGCTCGCCTCCGGCGACGTCCACAAGGTGGCCGAGGTCGTCCGCGACCTGTGGCGGCGCGACAGGGAGCGTGGCCTGTCGGCCGGCGAGAAGCGGATGCTCGCCAAGGCCCGGCAGATCCTGGTCAGCGAGCTCGCGCTCGCTGAGAACACCAACGAGGACAAGGCCGAAGCACTGCTGGACGAGGTACTGGCAAGCTGACCGCCGGGTGGCGCGCGCATGAGCGTCGCGGCGATCGTGCCTGCTGCTGGCCGTGGTGAGCGGCTCGGCGGTGAGCAACCCAAGGCGTTCCGCCTTCTCGGCGGGGCGCCTTTGCTCGTTCATGCGGTCGGTGCGCTGCGCGGCAGCCGGTACGTCGAGTACGTCGTGGTGGCCGCACCCGCGGACCGGCTGGCCGAGGTGTCGGCGCTCCTCGGGCCAGGGGTGATCGCGGTGGCCGGCGGGACGGTCCGGCGGGACTCGGTGGCCGCCGCGCTGGCCGCCCTTCCGCCGGAGGTGGACGTGGTGCTGGTGCACGACGCCGCCCGCCCGCTGGTCCCGGTCGCGATGGTGGACGCGGTGGCCGCGGCGGTGCTGGCCGGGGCGGCGGCCGCGGTACCGGTGGTGCCGGTGGTGGACACGCTGAAGCGGGTGGACGCCGCCGGACTGGTGACCGGCACCGTGCCGCGCGAGGAGTTGCGCGCGGTGCAGACGCCGCAGGGCTTCCGCCGGGAGGTGCTGGCGAAGGCGCACGCCGCGGCGGGCTCGGCAGATCCGGCCACCGACGACGCCGGCCTGGTCGAGCGGCTGGGCATTCCGGTGGCCACCGTGCCCGGCTCGGGCGATGCGATGAAAATCACCACACCGTTGGACCTGCTCATCGCCGAGGCGATCCTGCGCGCCCGCCACTGAGCCACCCGAGGGTGCCAGGTGGTTGGATACCGGCCGTGAGCGGTACTGCACGGGTCGGCGTCGGCACCGACGTCCACCCGATCGAGCCGGGGCGGACCTGCTGGCTCGCCGGGCTGCGCTGGGACGGCGCCGACGGGTGCGCCGGCCACTCCGACGGGGACGTGGCGGTGCACGCGATGGTCGACGCGCTGCTCGCCGCGGCCGGACTCGGTGATCTGGGCACCAACTTCGGTACCTCGGACCCGCGGTGGGCCGGCGCGTCGGGGGCGACCCTGCTGGCCGAGGCGGTGCGCCGGCTGGCGGTGGCCGGCTTCACGGTGGGCAACGTGTCGGTGCAGATCATCGGCAACCGGCCGAAGATCCGGCTGCGCCGGGCGGAGGCGGAGCGAGTGTTGGCCGAGGTGGTCGGCGCCCCGGTCTCGGTGTCGGCCACCACGACCGACGGGCTCGGGCTGACCGGCCGGGACGAAGGGCTGGCCGCGGTCGCGGTTGCCCTGGTCGTACCGGCCGGCTAGCGGCCACCTCCGTCCGGCGACCAGACGCCGTTGCGCAACGCCGCGGCAGCGTCGCGGGCACTAGCCTGGGTGGGTGACCGACGACGCCCTGCTGGCCAGCCTGCTCGCCGCGGTGGAGGCCCGGCCGGACGACGTGCCGCTGCGCCTGCACTTGGCGCGGTTGCTGCTGCAGCACGGCCGGGCGGCCGACTCGCTGGCGCAGTGCAGCGTCGTGCTGCAGCGCGAACCGGCCAACCGGGAGGCGATCGGGCTGCTCGGGCAGGCCACCCGGGCGCTGACCGGCGGCGAGCCGGGCGCGACCGGGGCGGACTTCGACTGGCGGGCCGCCGAGGAGGAGTTGCGGGGCGTCGTCGAGCCGGCGTTCGTCGAGGACGGCGGCGACCGGCCGACCGAGCCGGTGTTCGACGACGGCCCGGGCGGCGTGCGGCTGTCCGACGTTGGCGGCATGGAGCAGGTCAAGCAGCGGCTGGACACCGCGTTCCTCGGCCCGATGCGGAACCCGGAGCTGGCCCGGATGTACGGCAAGAGCCTGCGCGGCGGCCTGTTGCTGTACGGCCCACCGGGGTGCGGCAAGACGTTCATCGCCAAGGCGGTGGCCGGCGAACTGGGCGCGCGGTTCTACTCGGTCAGCCTGGCGGACGTACTGGAGGCGTGGCTGGGCGCGGCCGAACGGAACATCAAGGAGATCTTCGGCACCGCCCGGCGCAACGCCCCGTGCGTGCTGTTCCTGGACGAGGTGGACGCCATCGGGCACCGCCGCTCCCGCATCGGATCCGGCTGGACCGGGCTGCGCAGCGCGGTGAACCAGTTGCTGGCCGAGATGGACTCGGTCGGCTCCGACAACGAGGGCGTGTTCGTGCTGGCCGCGACCAACCACCCGTGGGACGTGGATCCGGCGCTGCGCCGGCCCGGCCGCTTCGACCGGACCATCCTGGTGCTGCCGCCGGACCCGCCGGCCCGCGAGGCCATCCTGCACTACCACCTGCGCGACCGACCGCTGGCCGGGATCGACCTGCGCGGGCTGGTCCGCCGTACCGAGGACTTCTCCGGGGCCGACCTGGCCCACCTGGCCGACTCGGCGGCCGAGATCGCGCTGGCCGACTCGGTCCGCTCCGGGCGGGCCCGGCCGATCGGGATGTCGGACTTCGACGCGGCGCTGACGCAGGTCGGGCCGTCCATCGGGCCGTGGCTGCAGACCGCGCGGAACGTCGCGCAGTTCGCCAACTCAGGCGGGGAGTACGACGACCTGCTCGCCTACCTGAAGTCGCGGAAGCTTGCGTGAGCGAGCGTGCGAGCGAACCAATGAGCACAGCAGCCACGCGAACGAACCAATGAGCACAGCAGCCGAGCTTGCGAGCTGACCGGTGAACACAGCACGGCCCGCTCACGCGACCGACGAGCGCGAGGCGGGCGTGTGACGGGCGACCTCGACCCGGACGCCGTGACGCGGCGGGCGGAGCTGCTGTGCCAGATCGACCGGGCCGCCGAGGCGTTGCCGCTGCTGCACCGGGCGCTGGCCGGCAACCCGGAGCACGCCGACCTGTGGCGGCACCTGGCGTACGTACAGGCGCAGCTCGACCAGCCGGCCGAGGCGTTGCGGGCGAGCAGCCGGGCGCTGCAGATCGAGCCGGACGAGGAGTGGGCGCACCGGCTGGCCAGCCTCGCGCTGGACAAGCTCGGCCGGCACACCGAGGCGGTCGCCGCCGCCCGGCAGGCCGCCCGCCTCGACCCGGACAACTGGCGTACGCACGTGCGGCTTGCGCTGGCGCTGCTCGGGTCGGGAACCGCGCTCCGGGAAGCCTGGCAGGTGGCCACGCACGCCGTCGAGCTGGCCCCGCACGAGCCCGAGGTGCACAACACCGTGGGCGCGATGGCCATGGCGGTGGACGACCTCGGGCAGGCCGAGGCGGCGTTCCGGCACGTGCTCGAACTCGACCCGGACAACGCCAAGGCGATCCACAACCTGGCCCTGGTGGACCGCGCCCGCGGCCGGCTCGGGCAGGCCGCGGCGCGGTTCGGAGACGCGGTGGCCAGCGACCCGCGGATGCACGACTCGGCGCTGGCCGTGGACGACTCACTGCTCGAGCTGTTGCGCCGGATCCTGTGGTTCACCGCCACGGTCGCCGGGCTGCTGGTGCTGCTCGGGCTGGCCGGCCGCGGGGTGCTCGGGGTCGGCTTCGCGCTGACCGCTCCGCTGCTCGCGGCGGTGGCCTGGTCGGCGTACGCGCAGGTGCCGGCGTACCTGCGGCCGCACGTGCGCCGGGTCGCCCGGCGGCACCCGCTGGTCGTGGTGGCCGGCGGGCTGTGGCTCGTCGGGGTCGCGGTCACCGCGGTGTGGGCGGTCGCGGTGTGGATCGTGCCGAGCCCGTGGGCGGCGTTCTGGGTGCTGGTGCCGTGCCTCGGCCTGGCGCTGCCGCTGATGGCGGTCGAGACGCACCGGCTGCGGTCCCGGATGCGGTAGCTTTTCACCCCCGTTCACCGCGGCGAAACCCGGGACGTGAAGCATGGTCGGCATGACCACACCAGCGCCCCTCGTGATCGGAGCCGGCGCGCTGCTCGCCCGCGTCGGCCGGCTCGTCCTGCGTGACTGGGCGCCGGGTACCGCCCGGCGCAACGCCTGGGAGGCGATGTGCGTGGACGCCGTGCGGGCCCGGGAGCGGGCCGAGGCGGCCAGTGCGCTCGCCGCACTGCCGCCCGCGGCCTGACCGGCCTGACCGGGCTGACGCGCTGACGGCCGGGACGGACCGGGCTGACTGGCTGACTGGCTGACGCGTCGTTTGGATGCGGAGGCGGCGACCGGGGAGTGTCGACCGCCTCCGCCGCGGAGCCTGCGGGCTACCCGGTCGGCCGCCGGGGCGGTCGCGAGGGGCACGGGTGGCCCGCAGGACCCGCCTTCGCCGGCCGGTCCGAGCCGGCCGCGCTTCGGGGGCGTCCGGCCCGCAGGTGTTCGGGGTACGGCCGTTTCGCCCGGGGGCCGTTTCGCCAGCCGGTCCGGCACCTCGTCGGTCGGGATCTCCCGGCGGTGCCGGCGCCAGTGGCTGACGCACTCGTTCGCCAGCGCGCGGCGTAGGTACGCGTCCGGACGGTCCAGCGTCCCGGCGCAGCGGTCCGCGGCTGCGCCGGCCCGGCCGGTACCGTCCCCGGACAGCACCCGGACCAGCACGTTCTGCACCAGGTCCTCCGCGTCCTGGCCGCCCAGCCGGACCCGGCCGAGCCGGAAGGCGGCGAACCGGACCAGGTCGGCGCGGTGCTCGGCGGTGAACGTCGGCCGGTCCGCGGGTCCCGGCGCCGGGACGGTTATGGTGCCCGAGCCTCCCGCAACGGCCGGATGTCCAGGTTGGAGCAGCCGGTCGACCACCGCGTGGATCATGGTCGTACCCTCCACGTCGTCCACCGCCCTGTGCCCCTCGCCGGCGCCGACGGCCTCGTTCAAGGGCCCACCCTCAGCCTTCGCCGGGAGGTTGCCAACGGGGGATTCCCCCCTGTGCGTGCCCCGGCCTGCCCGGCGGCGCCGGAGCGGCTGACCCTCGGACTGCCGCGGGGAACGGCTGCCGGGCGCGACCGATCGGCTCACCCGATCGTTGGACACGGCAGAGCGGCCACGTTGCTCGCGGCGCCCGGACGCCGGCGGTGCTGATGGTGGTGACGGCGGCCGTCGCGGAGGTCCCGCGACGACGTCACCGCGGTTCTCGCCACGATCGGCGCCGGGGCGGCCTGCGGGGGCCGCGCTGGGGACTCATGGGGAGGTGGATGCCGCGTGTCGTCGGCCAAGCCGGTGGCGGGCGCGCCGCAGACCGCCGCCGTGCCCGCCGACGCGCCGGTCGCCCTCCCCGAGCCGAGCGCGCCCCCGGCGGTGCCCATTCACAGGGCTGCCCGCACCGGGCCCCGGACACCGAACGTGGTGCTCGGGCCCGGTGGGGTGGTCGGCTCCGCCGCCGACAACCGGTGGCGGGTGCTGCGGTACCTGGCCGACGGCGGGTTCTCGTCGGTGTACGAGATCGAGCCGGCCACCGGGGAGACCGGCGACCGGTACGGCCCCGGCCACCGTGCGCTGAAGTGCCTGTGGGGCACGCCCGAGGAGCTCGGCGTGCTGGCCGCCGAGGCGGACAAGACAGCCGCGGTCGAGGGCCACGACAACGTGCTGGCGCTGGTCACCTGGTTCACCTTCGGGCAGTCCGCGCACGCCACGCCGCAGTACGTGGGGCTGGTGCTCGAGCTGGCGGCTGAGGACCTGTACCACATCGGCGACCGGGTGGCGCCGTCGGAGCGGGACTGGGCGGCCATCTTCGAGGGCGTGGCCGCCGGGCTGGAGCACATCCACGCGCGCCGGTTCGTGCACGGCGACATCAAGCCGACGAACCTGCTCCGGGTCGGTCCGCGGTTCACCATCGCGGACTTCGGGGTGTCCGCGCCGCTGGAGGCGACCCGGCAGGCGGCCGCGATCGGGCCGGCCCGCACGATCGCGTTCTGGCCGCCGGAGACCCGGGACCAGGGCCAGCTCGGCGCCGACGGGGTGCGCCGGCCGCCGGCCGAGGGCTGGCGGGCCACCCAGCGCGGGGACCTGTGGGCGCTCGCGGTGACCATGCACCGGATCCTCAGCGGCCGCCACATCACCACCGCGACCACGGCCGAGCAGCAGTACGAGCTGGTCTGCGCGGGCCGGTACGCCGTGGATGACCGGCTGTCGCCCGGCTGGCGGCGGCTGCTGACCGACTGCCTCGCGTACGAGCCGTCCGAGCGCGCCGTGACCACCGCGGCCGAGCTGCGCCGCCGGCTGGGCGAGCTGGTGCTCCCGGAGGACTACGGGTCGGTGCCGTGGTCGGACGACGGGCCGCGGGTCGTGGCCACGCTGCCGGTGGACGGCCAGATGCTCGCGCTGTACCAGACGCAGCCGCTCGGCCGGGTGCAGGGCGCGTTCGTCGGCGTGTCCGGGCTGCTGCTGGACGCCAACCGGCACCTGACCCGGGTCGTGGTGCCGTCGCTGGCCCAGCAGGCCCGGGACGGGCGCCGGGCCGCGGTCCGGCTGGCCGCCGAGCAGGACCGGGTGCGCGAGATCGAGGAACGGCTGGCCGCCGACGAGGGCCCGCAGACGCAGATCGTGCTGGAGGTTGAGGCCGAACGGACCCGGCAGCTCTCCCTGGCGATGGCCGAGGTCACCCAGGAGCGGGACCAGCTCCGCAGGCAGTACGACGAGCTGTCCCGGCGGCTGGAGCGGCTGGAGCGGGACAGCCACATCCGGGCGCTGCCGGTGCGCGACGTTCTCGCCCAGCCCACCCGGCCGGCGCTGGTGCTGCCGGCCACCGCCCGGGCCCGCTACCGCAGGTCCCGGTTCGGCTGGCCGGGCCGGCTGGCGTTCGTGCTGCTGGTGCTCATCCTTGCGATGCTCGCCGGGACGGTGGCCGCCGCGTACCTCTTCCACACCGACCCGATCGAGGCGGTCGGCAGCGTCTGGCACGAGCTACTCGGGCACCTGCACCGGGAGCCGTAGCACCATGCCGCCGCTGGCTGCCCGCATCACCTGTCCGGGGCTACCGCAGTTGCCGCTGCTGCTCGGCGAGACGATGTCTTTCGGGCGGGCCTCGAGCCCGCAGCGGATCGACCTGCCGGTAAGCGTCAGCACCCGGGTGAGCCGCCGGGCCGGTTCGCTGGAGGCCACCCCGTACGGCGTCCTGGTCACCAACACCGGTTCGAACCCGCTGCTGCTCGACGAGACGGCCTCCGCCCGCCGCACGCTCCGCCCAGGGCAGGCGCACCTCGTGGTGGGCGGCGGTCACGCCCGCGTCACCTTCGCGGCGACCGAGGATTCGTTCGACTTCGAGGTGTCGGCCGGCCTCTCGGCGGGCCCGGACGAGGGCGCCGAGCCGGACGTGACCGGCCCGGAACGGACCCGTCCCGCGTGGGCGCTGGCGGAGGGAACGGCCTACTTCCATTGCCTGGTGGCGCTCTGCGAGCCCGCGCTGCGGTATCCGGACAGCCCGTGGATCCCGACGTCGCAGCAGGTGGCCGACCGGCTGTACGAGTGCGGCCTGATCCCCGGGCCACGCTCCGGCGACTGGGTGGACCGACGGCTGGACGACGTGCGGGCGAAGCTGCCGATCGGGGAACGCCCGTGGACTCCCGAGCGGGCCAGGCGCGCGACCGAGACCGCGCAGGAGCAGGCGGTGCTGCGGCTCGCCTCGGGCGCCCCGCGCCGCAGCGGCCGCAAGGAGCAGTTGGTCGAGTTCGTGCTGTGCCACGGCATCGTCACCATGGACCAGGTCCGCCGCCACCTGGGCTGAGCCGTCCGCGGCACGCCGACGGTTGCCGCCGGGTATGGCAACCGTCGGGCGCCGGTTCACTGCTGCCGGTCCGCCGGGTTGCGGCTCGGCGTTGCGTGATGCCCCGTGCTGGTCGATGCATTCGCGTCGTGTGTGGACGCCTGGGGGCTGTCGCCCACGGTGAGCGAGATCGCGCTCAACAGGACCATGATGAGCACGATCAGGACGATGGCACGCAGCAGGGGCACGACCGACCGGAACGCGGCGAGATGGATGACCAGCGCCGCCCGGAGGACCGCGGCGACGGCCAGGATGCAGACACCGGCGGCGAACGCCTCCGGTACGGCGCCGACCCGCGTTGCTGGTTGGACTTGGCCGATTCTTGTCAGGACGTCGACGGCGGCTGATCCGAGCACTAACGTTGGCATGGCGAGCACCTCCGTGTGGGCAGTTGGTTGCCCAGGGTGGGTTCGTCGTAGATGCGAGCACCCTCGGCGTCGTGGCCAAACGATCTTCCGGGGGTGCTTGCTCTCTGATTGCCGGCCTCGTTGCGGCAGAGCGAGCTGCTTCGCGGAGACCCGACCTGGCAGGCCCTACATCAGCGTTGGCGAGGATGCTCCAAGGGGCCTTCCCTTCCGCGCCTCTGGCGCCATGACGGCGGCCGGGCATCCCCGAGATCACCAGCGGGTACGCACAGTCAGATCCCCGTCTACAGCGTGCCCCTTGCCTCGATGTCCGCCCTTGGGTGTATGGTCCCCCTCGCATATGCCAGTGGCAAGTACCATGCGCACAAAACCTGGCCGACTGCTATGTCGCAGAACGCCAGATAGGGTCGCACGTGAGTGAGGAGTAGTGGTGGCCCGCAACCCGAGCCCGACGTTGCGGCGTCGACAGCTCGGCGCCCGCCTTCGCGAGCTCCGCCTGCAGGCGGACCTGACCATCGACCAGGTGGCGACCCAGCTGATGGTCTCGGCGGCCAAGATCAGCCGCATCGAGACCGGCGACCGCGGGGTCACCCTGCGCGACGTTCGGGATCTGTGCGACCTCTACGAAGCGGTTCCCGAAGATCGTGAGCGACTGATGCGGCTTGCCCGGCAGAGCCGGGAGCGCGCGTGGTGGCAGGAGTACGGCCTGCCGTTCCCCAAGTTCGTGGGGCTGGAGGCAGGCGCGGCGTCGATAGACGACTTCAAGTCCGGAGTGGTTCCGGGCTTGCTGCAGACCGAGGACTACGCACGGACGGTGTTGGAGGCGACGCTGCCTGACTCGGATCCGGACATGGTTCGGCGGCTCCTGGAGGCCCGTCGGGAGCGACAACGCCTGCTCAGCGGCGATCCGCCCGTCCGGTTGAACGTCGTTCTCGACGAAGCCGCTGTCCGCCGGGTTGTCGGCGGCGCCGCCGTCATGCGCGGCCAGGTGCAGGCACTCATCGATCGGGCCGAGATGGTCAGCGTGGAGGTCCAGCTGCTCCGGTTCGAGGCTGGTGCCCACCCGGCGTTGGAGAGCAACTTCACGTTCTACCATTTCGACGAGGAGGTCTCGGACGTTGTATATGTCGAAGGACTCCTCGGTGAGTACTACCTCGAGGGTCCGACGGACCTGACCCGGTACCGTCAGGTGTTCGACAGGCTTCGTTCCATCGCACTGGCACCAAGAGAATCTGTCCTTGCACTCTCAAAGATCGCCGAAACGTACGCAACCTGAGCGTCAGGGGCGATTGTGGCATCGTAGAAGGGGGAGAACAAGCTCATGCTGGCCGATCAGCCCTTGGGGGCTGCTCTCGTGTGGCGCAAAGCAACCCGCAGCACCGGGGGACACGCGTGCGTCGAGGTCGCGTCGCTGCCGAATGGTGTGGCCGTGCGCGACTCCAAGGACCCGGACGGGCCGATCCTGCGGTACACGCTTCCCGAGTGGGACGCGTTCATCGCCGGGGCCAAGAGCGGTGAGTTCGACTACCTGCTCGCTCAAACGGCGCAGTGCCACGACGTCGGCTCCGACGCCAGGCCCGTCGCTGTGCCTTCCTGAACAACAGCACGAGGCCCCGCCGGGGGTCGCGCCCCCCGGAGGTAGCCTCGTACTGAATCACCTGCAGCAACGACCGATCCGTTCCACCGAACGGCCGCTACGGCCGGTACAGTACCGCACCTCAGGCCTCCGCGCGCCACATCGGCGGGGCGCCGGGGGCGGGGCATGGCGTACGTCGAGCGCCCACGCCGCGCGTTTCGCTGCCTCGTACACCGCGGCGCGACTGACCGGCGGCCGGAGTGGCGATAACAGCCTACGAGTCATCGCCGGTACATGCGCGCCTTTGGACCGGGTGAGTACGATATGTAATGAAGTCGACCGACAAGGTCGCAGAATTCATCGAGACATTGAAAGGCATGCGAGGCGGAGGCTCGCATGCGGCCGGCTCGAACCCGAGAGGCAGGAGGCGGAGGCATGGTCAGCCCGTTTTCCCCTCCCATTTCCGAGCGTTCTCCACTATTCTGGACCAAATCCAGCTACACCCTTGCTAACATGGCATGCGTCGAGGTGGCCGCTGTTGAGAGCGGCGTACTCATCGGGGACTCCAAGGATCTGGACGGCCAGGCCCTGTCCTTCGCCCGGAAGAGATCGCCGATTTCTTGCGGGCTGCGAAGGACGGCGAACTCGACGACCTGAGCACCTGACGGCAACGCACCGGGGGCGGTGCTCGACGGGGCACCGCCTGCCCGGCGCAGCGCAGCGGCGGACGGGGACCGGGCGGCCACTACGATTGCCGGGTGAGTTTGCGGCTGCATGACACCGGCGCGCGGGCGGTGCGCGAGTTCGAGCCCCTGGTCGAGGGGCGGGTGGGTATCTACCTGTGCGGGGCGACCGTACAGGCACCACCTCATATCGGGCATATCCGGTCCGGCGTCAACTTCGACGTGCTGCGGCGGTACCTCGAGCACAGCGGCCTGCAGGTGACGTTCTGCCGCAACGTGACCGACATCGACGACAAAATTCTCCGGGTGGCCGCCACGGAGGGGGTGCCGTGGTGGGCGGTCGCGGCCCGCAACGAGCGTGCGTTCACCTGGGCGTACGACGTGCTCGGCTGCCTGCCGCCGACGGTCGAGCCGCGCGCCACCGGGCACGTACCCGAGATGATCTCGCTGATGCAGCGGCTCATCGACAAGGGCCACGCGTACGCCGCCGGCGGCGACGTCTGGTTCGACGTGCGGTCGTACCCGGAGTACGGCGCGCTGTCCCGGCAGCAGATCGACAAGATGCGCCCGTGCGAGGAGGGTGGCGGCAAGCGCGACGCGCTGGACTTCGCCCTGTGGAAGGGCGCCAAGCCCGGCGAGCCGGAGTGGGAGACGCCGTGGGGGCCGGGCCGCCCGGGCTGGCACCTGGAGTGCTCGGCGATGGCCACCAGGTACCTCGGCGAGACCTTCGACATCCACGGCGGCGGCACCGACCTCGTCTTCCCGCACCACGAGAACGAGATCGCCCAGTCGCGGGCGGCCGGAGACGGCTTCGCCCGGTACTGGCTGCACAACGCCCTGCTCACCGTGGGCGGGGAGAAGATGAGCAAGTCGCTCGGCAACTCGCTGCTCATCCCCGAGCTGGTCGCCCTCGTGCGGCCGGTCGAGCTGCGGTACTACCTGGTGGCGCCGCACTACCGTTCGGTGATCGACTACTCCGCCGAGGCGCTGGCGGAGGCCGCGGCGGCGTACCGGCGGCTCGAGGGCTTCGTGCAGCGGGCCGCCGAGATCGTCGGCACCGGACCACGGCCCGGTGCGCTGTGCGCGGAGTTCGTCGCCGCGATGGATGACGACCTCGGTACGCCGGCCGCGCTGGCCGCCGTGCACGACGTGGTCCGCGAGGGCAACACGGCGCTGGCCGCCGGCAACCACGCGGCGGTAGCCGGCGCGCTCGCCTCGGTACGCTCGATGCTCGGCGTGCTCGGCCTGGACCCGCTCGTTCCACAGTGGACGGACAGCGGTGGCGCCGGGCTGCGCGAGGTGGTGCACCGACTGGTCGCCGTCGCGCTGGAGCAGCGGCAGAGCGCCCGCGCCCGTAGGGACTACGCCGCGGCGGACGCCATCCGTGACCAGCTCGCCGGGGCCGGCATCGCGGTCGAGGACACCCCCACGGGTCCGCGGTGGAGCCTCGATGGCCGGTAACTCCCAACGCCGGGGTGCCCGGCGCAACCCCGGCTCGAAGAAGGGCGCAGTGGTTGGTTCCGGCGGCCAGCGGCGGCGCGGGCTGAAGGGCAAGGGCCCGACGCCCCCGGCAGAGCTGCGGCCGGGGCATCCCGCGCAGCGCAGGGCGGCCGCGGCCGGGCGGACCGCGGCGCGCCGCAGGTCCCCGGTGGACGCCCCGGAGCTGCTGGTGGGGCGCAACCCCGTGGCCGAGGCGCTGCGGGCGGACGTGCCGGCCACCGCGCTGTACGTCGCGCTCGGCATCGAGACGGACGAGCGTGTCGCCGAGGCGGTGAAGCGGGCCGGCGACCGCGGCATCGCGATCCTCGAGGTCAGCAGGCCCGAGCTGGACCGCCGCACCAACGGCGTCCTGCACCAGGGCATCGCGCTGCAGGTGCCGCCGTTCTCCTATGCCGACCCGCTGGACCTGCTCGACGGCTCGGCCGGGTGGCCGGATCCGGCGCTGCTGGTGGCCCTGGACGGGGTGACCGACCCGCGCAACCTCGGTGCGGTGATCCGGTCCGCCGCGGCGTTCGGCTCACAGGGCGTACTGCTGCCGGAGCGCCGCGCGGCCGGGATGACCGCGACGGCGTGGCGCACCTCGGCCGGCACGGCGGCGAGGTTGCCGGTGGCGCGCGCCACCAACCTGGTCCGGACCCTCACGGCGTACCGGAAGGCGGGCCTGACCGTGGTCGGCCTGGCCGCGGACGCACCCACGACGCTGGACGACCTGCAGGTGGCGCTCGACCCGTTGGTGCTGGTGGTGGGCTCCGAAGGGCGTGGCCTGTCCCGGCTGGTCGGGGAGACCTGTGACCTCGTCGTCTCGGTCCCGATGACGGCCGCCGCGGAGTCGCTGAACGCCTCGGTCGCCGCCGCGGTGGCGCTCGCCGAGATCGCCCGGCTGCGTCGCGCCGCCCACCGCCGCTGAGCTGACCGCGGCGCGCCCCTGTGGCGCCCTGTGGCGCCCTGTGGCGCCCCTGTGGCGCCAGGATCGCGGGATTGTTACCGGGCCGGGCGCCGGATTGGTGCGCCACGGGCTGCGACTGTCGGCGGGGCGGAGTAAGACTTGGCACGTCACGTACAAGTGAAGGGGGCACCATGTCCGAACGGGACAGCTACCAGCTAGGCGTGCCGTGTTGGGTCGACCTGATGACCAACGACGTCGATGGCGCGCACCGTTTCTACGGCGATGTCTTCGGCTGGGCCGTCGAGGACCAGGGTGAGGAGTTCGGCCACTACGGGATGGCCTCGCTGCGCGGGAAGACGGTCGCCGGCATCATGCCCGTCCCGCCGGGTCAGAGCATGCCTACGGCCTGGTCCACCTACCTCGCCACTCCCAACCTCGACACCACGGCGGCCAAGGTCAAGGACGCCGGCGGCACGGTGATGATGGCGCCGATGGACATCGGCGACGCGGGCAGGATGGCGGTCGTACAGGACACCGCCGGGGCGATCGTCGGGTTCTGGCAGGCGAAGGACCACGTCGGCTCCGAGTTGGTGAACGAGCCCGGCACGCTCTGCTGGAACGAGCTGCACGTGCGCGACGCCGAGGCCGCGGACGAGTTCTACGGCGCGGTGTGCGGCTACGAGTTCGAGAAGATGGAAGGTCCGCCCGGGTTCGACTACGCCCTGCTCAAGGTCGACGGCAAGATTGTCGGCGGCCGGATGAAGATGGGCGCCGACTTCCCCGAGCAGATGCCGCCGCACTGGCTGTGCTACTTCGCCGTCGAAGACACCGACGCCGCCGTGGAGAAGATCCGCGCCAGCGGCGGCGCGGTCAGCAACGGCCCGAACGACTCCGAGTACGGCCGGATGGCGATCTGCGCCGACCCCGCCGGTGCGGCGTTCGCGGTCATCACCATGGCCCAGGAGGCCTGACCCGCCAGGCCGTCCGGGTGGGCGCCGGCTCTGCCGACACCCACCCGCGGTCGGCCGCAAACCGGTGCGCGGTTCGTGCCGGTCGCAGATACCCTGTGCCGTGGCCGCGCACCGGCCAGCGCCGCCTTAGCTCAGCTGGTAGAGCACTCGCCTTGTAAGCGAGCGGTCGTCGGTTCGAGTCCGACAGGCGGCTCCACCCCGCACGGGCCATGTACCGTTCAGCAAGATCGGCCTGCTCTGCGCCTGGCTGGCTGAGACAGTGGGCGCCCTGGTCGAGACCCCCAGGAGGGCTGAGCGCGAGGTCTGACCGCATCGTGAGCGCGCGTAGGCCGCACCAGACGCCGGATGCACCGGCAGAGCGCTGCCCTTTGGTCTGGGCACTACGATGCGCCGGTGGCCGTGACGGGTTCCCGAGATGTCGGCAGGGCGGGGTTGTTCGCCGCCGCCTCGGGTGTGCCCGACCTGGGTGCGGCGATCGTTCGCGCTCAGGGCGGTGACGATGAGGCGTTCTGCCTGCTGTACCGCGCCGTCCAGCCGGGCCTGCTGCGGTACCTCCGACTCCTGGTGGGCGACGACGCCGAGGACGTGGCGTCCGAGGCGTGGTTGCAGATCGCGCGCGGCCTGCGAGGTTTCCGCGGGGACCTGGACGGGTTCCGCGGGTGGGCGGCGACGATCGGACGGCACCGCGCGCTCGACCACCTGCGCCAGCAGAGCCGCCGGCCGCGAATGGACCACCGGGAGCGCGCGGTGGAGGAGTTGACCGAACTGCCGGCCGCCGACGACACGGCCGGCGCCGCACTGGAGACGATCGGCACCGACTCGGCGCTGGCGCTGATCGGCGCGCTGCCACAGGACCAGGCCGAGGCGGTGCTGCTGCGGGTGGTCATGGGGCTGGACGCGAAGAGTGCCGCGCAGGTGCTGGGCAAACGCCCCGGTGCCGTCCGCACCGCCGCATACCGCGGGCTGCGCCGGTTGGCCGAGCAGTTGGAGGCAGCGCAGTCCGGGACGTTCCCCGCCATCGAGTGACACAACGAGGCCCTTCGACGCTGAGAGACATGAGATGAGCATCCACCGACGCCGGATCGACCGGGACACCGCGGAGCGCCTGCTCCGCCGCGACCTGGCCGCGGCCCTCGCCGGGCAGGACCCGCTCGCCGATCTGCTTGCAGCCGCCGCGGCGCCGGCCCGCGCGGACGAGCTTGCCGGCGAGCGGGCCGCCATGACGGCGTTCCGGATGGCTCATCGAGTCCCCACCACTCAGCCACGGAGTCGCTCGATGATCAAGACGGCAATTGGGAAGATCCTCACCGCGAAGGCCGCCGCCGTCCTGGCGGCGACCGCGATCGGAGGCGTCGCGGTCGCCGCGAGCACCGGGAACCTGCCGACGCAGCGCGATGCCGACGCGGCCGCCCAGTCGTCCCAACGGGCCGAACCGTCCCTGCCGACTCAGGCCAGCCACGCGACCGGCAGGCCGTCCACAGCGGGCGCGAGCGGTGACCACAGCGCCGCCCCGTCGCCGTCACTGGTCGGGCTGTGCGTTGCGTTCAGCGCGGCCGCCGGTGACAACCCCGGCAAGGCGATGGAGAACCCGGCCTTCACGGCCCTGTTCACCGCCGCGGGCGCCAAGGACAAGGCCGCCGCCTACTGCACCAAGCTGCTGGCCAGCACGCCGAACCAGGGCACGGCGGGGTCCTCGACGTCTCGCCCCTCCGGCGTGCCGACCACACACCCGACCGGGGCGCCGACCTCGCACCCCTCCGGCGCGCCCAGCACGCACCCCACCAGTTCCCCCACCAGTCCCCCCAGCGGTCCCTGACCCAGCGGGTCCCTTTGCTCGGTTCCCCTCCCTGGGCCCGATCCGCGTGGCGCGAGTCCGAACGGACACCCCGCGCGGGTCGGGCCGAACCGAGGACGTCGGGGTCAGTAGCCTGACCACCGTGGCCGGGCGGCAGGGTAGGAATCGGCCCGCCGTTGGACGCACTCGCGTTCCAGGACGGGCCAGCGTGATCGAGAACCGGTTGATGCCGCGGTCGGCGGCTCCGCCTCCGGCCGCGGGATGACGGCTACGGTCGGGCGATGACCGCGCTCATCTTTGACCTGGACGGGACCCTGGTGGACACCGTCTACGCTCACGTTTTCGCCTGGCAGCGGGCGCTGGCCGAACGGGACATGGCCATCGACGCGTGGCGCATCCACCGGCGGGTCGGCATGAGCGGCGGGCTGTTCACCCGGGCCATCGCGCGTGAGCTGGGCCGGACGATCTCCGACGCGGAGGCGGTGGCGGTTCAGGGCCGGCACGGCGAGCTGTTCCGCGAGCTGCTGCCCGAGCGGCGGCCGCTGCCGGGCGCCCGTGAGCTGCTCGCCGATCTGCGCGACGCGGGCGTGCCGCACGGTGTCGCGACCTCGGGGCGGCGTCCGGAGATCGACGCATCGCTGGACGCGCTCGGGGTGCCCGCCGGGACGGTGGTGGTCGAGCGGGGCGACGTGAACCGGGCGAAGCCGGCGCCGGACCTGTTCGTGGAGTGCGCCCGGCGCCTGGCCGTCGAGCCGACCGACTGCTTCGTGGTCGGCGACGCGGTGTGGGACCTGCTGGGCGCCCGGCGAGCCCGCATGCTGTCGATCGGTCTGCTGTCCGGCGGGTACGGCGAGGACGAGTTGCTGAGCGCTGGCGCGTTCCGGGTGTACCGCGACGCCGCCGAGCTGCGAGCCTCGCTGGACGAGCTGGGCGTCGGCTGAGCGCGTCGCCGATCCGCCCAGCCGCAGGTCGGACCCCCGTTCGACCGACGCGCGCCGGCCCGGCGCGTACTTGCGGCAGGCCCTTCGCCGTTGCGCGATTGTCGAGCCGAGTTTCGTCCAGTGCCCCCATCCGGGCCATCCATGACGCACCCTGTAGATGGACACGCTTGGGGGTGACTGGGTGCAGACAGAGCGACGCGAGGAAGGCGGGCCGCCGGAGAGCCGCCGGCTGACTGACCGGCGGGCTTCGGCGCCGCTGCATGCCACCTGCCCGGCTCCCAGGACCGGTCCGGCCGGCCTGTTGGCGGCTCGGACGGAGTGGCCGCCGGGGGCCGAGGTCAGCCTGCCGGGGCCACGGTGCTCTGCCGTGGCGACCGGTCGAGCCACGGCATAACCGCTCATTTTGACCCCCAGACGACCTAGGCGGTGATGAAGATGCCGTGGACTTTCACCGGCAACCTCGCGAACTTCGGGAACGGTGGCGGTGGGTGGATAGCCACCGTCGTCAAGGTCGTGGCCTCGGCCATCGCGGTAACGATCTTCATCATCAAGGGAATCGATCACGTCGACCAGGGTGAGCGGGCCCTGAAGAGGCGTTTCGGCAAGGTGTTGTTCGACCGGAAGGGTCGGCCGAAGGAGGTCGGGCCGGGCCTGAGGGTGCTGTGCCCATTCGTACACAGCCTGCTCAAGATCTCGGTCCGGCAGCGGGTGGAGCAGCTCGGTGTGCAGACCCGCAAGCTGGACAACGGGCACGGCTACCAGGAGATCATCGCCAAGGTCATATTCTCGGTGGTCAACATTCACCCTGCGCTCCTGGTGGGTGAGGACCTCAACGGCCAGATCGTCGCCCTGTGCGAGAAGCACTTCCGGCTGCTGGTCGCCGACGGGGTCGAGAACGCCCTGATCCCGACGCTGCTCCCGGAGATCGCCGCACCGGAGGCGACGCGGCTCGGCGTTCACCTCGACGAGCTCAACATCGTCAACGAGGCCGACACCTTCGCCACCCAGTTGGCCCAGTGCTTCGCCGCGGTCGGCAACGTGGGCAACGTGCCACTGCTGCCGAGCCTGAACGGGAACGGCCACGTCATGCCGCTGCGGCAGGCACGGTAACGGCTGTCGGGTAACGCCGCCGGCGGTGCCGCGAACGGTCGCCGGCGCGGCCGCAGGGTTCCCGCGCACCGCGTCGGGAACAGTCAGGTCACCGGGACGATGCGCGCCTGTTGCAGGCGGCCGTTCCGGATCTGCAGAACTCCGAGGGTGCCGTGCGGTTGACGCCGGCGATCGGTGGGCGAGCCCGGATTGAATATCCGGACACCGCCGTCGACGGAGTCCAGCGGGATGTGCGAGTGCCCGAACACCACGAGGTCGGCAGCCGGGAAGCGGCGGCGCATCCGGTCATTCCGCCCCGCGGCCGGCCCGCTGTCGTGCACCATCGCGACCCGCAGGCCGTCCAAGTCCAGCTCCAGCGTCTCCGGTGCTCCCCAGGCGACGACGTCCGGGCCGTCGTTGTTACCACACACGGCACGCACCGGGGCGTACCCGGCCAACTCGTCCAGCACCGCTGCCGTACACACGTCACCGGCATGCACGATGAGGTCCGCGCCCCGCAGGTGCTCGGCCACCCGCGGCGGGCACGAGCGCCAGCGCCGCGGCGCATGCGTGTCGGCCAGCACCACCACCTTCACGGCTGCAGCGCGCGCCGCGCGGCGGGGGAGTCCTGCGCCTGCGCCAGCCGGTGCTGCTCCCGGTAGTCCCGCCAGCGGTCCATCATCGCGGGCATCTCCTTCTGCAGGAACTCGTAGAACGCCAGCGTCTGGGCCATCCGAGCGCCCGCCGGCGTCTCGGCATCCAGCACGTCCACCCCTTCACGGGCGCTCTCGATCCAGCGCGCGAGGAGCTTCTCCTTGTTGATCACTGCTTCCTGCCACACGTCGTCGTGCACCAGGTAGTAGTCACGCCGGGAACCGCGGACGTGCCGGCGGCTGACCATGTTGACCTGCATCAGGTACCGCACCGCGCCGGACACCGCGGCGGCGCTGACCTGGAGGAGGTCGGCCAGATCGGCGGCGGTGAGCCGGCCGGAGTCGGTGACCATCAGCGCGGCGAAAACCCGCGCCGGCATCCGGGGTATGCCCGCCTCGGTCAGGACGGACGCGAAGCGCTCGATGTAGCGCGGCACCGTACCGGCGATGCGCCAGTGATCCTCGTCCTCGTCAGCCACCACGTCATCATCCTTCCGGTGCTTCGGTCATGTTACAAGGTTCACATAGTTCGGTATCTTCACGACGTTGTGAAAAGAGTGTAGCTTGCGAAGCATGACAACCGCCATATCGGTGTCCGGCCTCGTGAAGTCGTTCGGCCGGACGCGCGCGCTCGACGGCCTGGACCTCACGGTCGAGACCGGCGAGGTCCACGGCTTCCTCGGCCCGAACGGGGCCGGCAAGTCGACCACCATCCGGGTGCTGCTCGGCCTGCTCCGCGCGGACGCCGGCACCGTCCGGCTCCTGGACGGCGACCCGTGGCGCGACGTGGCCGAGCTGCACCGGCGCCTCGCGTACGTGCCCGGCGAAGTGAGCCTCTGGCCGAACCTGACCGGCGGCGAGGTGATCGACCTACTCGGCCGGCTGCGCGGCGGCCTGGACCCCGACCGCCGGGACGCCCTGCTCAAACGGTTCGACCTGGATCCGACCAAGAAGGGCCGCGCGTACTCCAAGGGCAACCGGCAGAAGGTGGCGCTGGTCGCCGCGCTGGCCTCCGACGTCGAGCTGCTCGTCCTGGACGAGCCCACCTCCGGCCTCGACCCCCTGATGGAGGAGATCTTCCGGGAGTGCATCGAGGAGGAGCGCCGCCAGGGCCGCACCGTGCTGCTGTCCAGCCACATCCTGGCCGAGGTCGAGGCGCTCTGCGACCGGGTGAGCATCATCCGCAGCGGCCGTACCGTGGAGTCCGGCACGCTGGCCGACCTGCGGCACCTCACCCGCACCTCGATCTCCGCGGAGCTGGCCCAGCCACCCACCGGCCTGGCCGACCTGCCCGGCGTACACGAACTGATCATCGAGGGCAACCGGGTGCACTGCCAGGTGGACAGCGACCGGCTGAACGCTGTCCTGCTGCGGCTGGCCCAGGCGGGGGTACGGACCCTGGCCAGCCAGCCGCCGACGCTGGAGGAGCTGTTCCTGCGGCACTACGCCGACGACGTGACCACCGGGGGCACCGGGGGCATCGCGGGCACCGGGGGCACCGGGGCCGGCGCGGAGGACGGTACCGGGGGGCGGCGCCCGGCGGTGTCGCGGTGAGCGGCCTGGCCGGCACCGGCGCGCTCGTCCGGCTGGCGCTGCGCCGGGACCGGGTGATGTTGCCGGCGTGGATCGTGGTCTTCGTCGCGATGGCCGCCGGCTCGGCCTCCGCCACCGTCGGGCTCTACCCCACGGTCGAGTCCCGGGTCCAGGCCGCGGCGGCCACCAACAGCACCCCGTCCCTGGTCGCGCTGTACGGCCGGGTGTACGACCCGACCTCGCTCGGCGCGGTGGCGATGCTGAAGCTGAGCGGGATCGGCGCGGCCCTCGTCGCGGTACTGGCCATCATCCTGGTGGTCCGGCACACCCGCGCCGAGGAGGAGAGCGGCCGGCTGGAGCTGCTCGGCGCGGGTGTGGTCGGGCGGTACGCCGGGCTGACGGCCGCCTTGCTGGTGACCGTCGGCGCGAGTGTCGTGCTGGGCCTGTTCACCGCGGCCGGGCTGGTCGGCGCCGGGCTGCCCGTGGCGGGTTCGGTCGCGTTCGGGCTGGCCTGGGCCGGCGTCGGGATCGCGTTCGCGGCCATCGCCGCAATCGCCGCGCAGCTCACCGAGAGCGCCCGCTCGGCGACCAGCATCGCCTCCGGCGCCCTGGGCGTCGTCTACCTGCTACGCGCCATCGGCGACACGGCCAGCATCGGTGGGCCGAGATGGCTGTCCTGGCTGTCCCCGATCGGCTGGGGCCAGCAGTTCCGGCCGTACGCCGGCAACCGCTGGTGGGTGCTGCTGATCACGCTGGCGTTCGCGGCGGCGGCGACCGTCGGTGCGTACGCCCTGGTCGCCCGCCGCGACCTGGGCGCCGGCCTGCTGCCGGACCGGCCCGGCCCGGCCACCGCCGCGCCCCGGCTGCGCAGCCCGCTCGCGCTCGCCTGGCGGCTGCACCGCGGTGCCCTGCTGGGCTGGACGGCAGCCTTCGTGGTGCTCGGTGCGGTGTTCGGCAACGTTGCCTCCAGCGTCGGCGAGTTCCTGGGTAGCCCGCAGGCCCGGGACATGATCACCAAGCTGGGCGGCCAACAGGGCCTGACCGACGCGTTCCTGGCGGCCGAGCTGGGAATCGTCGGCGTGATCGCGTCGGTGTTCGGCGTGCAGGCGGCCATGCGGCTGCGGGCGGAGGAGACCGCGCTACGGGCCGAGCCGCTGCTGGCCACCGCGGTCGGCCGGATCCGGTGGGCGGCCAGCCACCTGACGATGGCGCTCGGCGGCACGGCCGCGCTGCTGGCCGGCGCGGGCGTCGGCGCGGGGCTGGCGCACGGCGCGCAGGCCCGTGACCTGGGCGAGTTCTGGCGGGTGCTCGGCGGCGCGCTCGTGCAGGTTCCCGCGGCCTGGGTGGTCACCGCAATCGTGGTCGCCACGTTCGGGCTGGCGCCCAGGCTGGTCGTCGCCGGCTGGGTCGCTCTGGTGGCGTTCCTGCTGGTCGGCGAGCTGGGGCCGCTGTTGGAGCTGGACCAGCGGGTGATGGACCTCTCGCCGTTCGCCCACGTGCCGAAGATCCCGGGCGCTGCGCTGAGCGCGACGCCGCTGGTCTGGCTACTGGCGGTGGCCGCCGGACTGACCGCGGCCGGCCTGGCCGGGTTCCGCCACCGGGACACGCCCGCCTAGCCCGCCTAATCCGCCGTCGGGACATCCGCCTGGCTCTGCCAGCGGGCATCCCGGGCTGGCACCGGGCCAGGGTGTTTCCCGTAGATCTTGGTAGATGCGGGCGGTGATCCAGGCGCCGATCCGCGCCGCTGAAGATCTACGGGACACGCCTAGCACCAGATCGCCGCGGGCAGCCCGTCGCCGAACACCTCCGGCGGGTCCGGCAGGGAGTACGCCTCCCCGCGCCGGACCCGCCGGGCCGTCCAGGCCGCGACCGCGGCGTCGAGCACGTCGTCCACGCCCGCGGCATGGCCGGCCAGGCCCAGCTCGCCGTCCAGCACGATGCCGGCGGCGGTGAGCAGCCGGCGGCGCCGTTCGACTCCCGCCCAGGTTCTCTTGGGTACGGTCAGCGGTTCGCCGGCCAGCGCGGCGAAGCACACCTCGGGGTGTACCTCGACGACGCGCCGGCCGCAGGACCGTACCCACTCGTCGACCTGCAGTAGCTTGACCCGCAAGCCGTACGCCTGGACCGACACGCCCTCACCGGCCAACTCCCGGTTGAGCGCCACCGCGGTCGGATGGTCGGGCGCCTCCAGCGCTGCCCGCACCGGTGTGATGAAGACGGATGACGCCAGGGGCCCGATCGCCGCCTTCGCCAGTTCGTCGGCCCGGCGGCGCCGGTGATCGGGCAGCCCGATGGGCATGTCGATCGCCACCACGTCCAGTGACCCGTCCGCCTCGGCAAGATTCACCAGGCCGCCGATCGCCGCCGCGACGTACGCCCGCGGCGCGCCGCCGGCCAGTGCCACCCCGACCCAGCCGGCCTTGCACGCATCGACGCCGAGCACCCGCACGGATTCACTACACCACGGCGCCGATCGCGGCGGGGCCGGCCGGACACCGACCCGTGGGGTCACCGCTTCACGTGACAACCCATCGCCTGACAACCCATCGCCTGACAACCCATGGCGTAACAACCCGTCGCCTGACAACCCATCGCCTAATGGGCCCCGCGCCGGGGGTACCTTCGCGGCAGGGACGGGGACCCGCAGGAGGAGTCAGGAGGAGTCAGGATGAAGATCGGTATCGGCCTGCCGAACCCGGTGAAGGGGACCCCAGGACGCCGGCTCGTGGAGTGGGCGCAGCTCGCCGAGGAGCGCGGGTTCGCCGGCCTGGCCACCATCGACCGGATCGCCTACCCGAACTACGACTCGCTGACCACACTGGCCGCGGCGGCCGGGGCGACCAGCCGGATCGGGTTGATCACCAACATCCTGCTCGCCCCGGTGTACCCGCCGCCGCTGCTGGCCAAGGTGTCCGCGAGCGTTGACCAGATCTCCGACGGGCGGCTCACCCTCGGGCTCTCCCCCGGCGGGCGGGCCGACGACTACGCTGTGGTCGGGCGTGACTTCCACACCCGCGGCCGGGACTTCGACGCGGAGCTGGAACTGCTGCACCGGGCCTGGGCCGGCGAGGTGGTCGAGGGCTCCGACGGCCAGCCGATCTGCCCGCCGCCGGTGCGCGACGGCCGGGTGCCGATCCTGTTCGGTGGCACCACCGAGGTTGCGCTGGCCCGGATGGCGAAGTGGGGCGACGGTTTCACCATCGGCGGCGCCGGCGCGGCCCAGGCCACCGCGATCGTCGAGCAGGTGCGCGCCGCCTGGAAGGAGGGCGGCCGGGACGGTGAGCCGCGGATCGCGGCGCTGGCGTACTTCTCCCTTGGGGAGGACGCGGAGGACGCGTCGCGAGCCTATCTGAACGACTACTACTCGTTCCTGGGCGACTACGCCGGGCTGATCGCCGACGGTGCGCTGCGTTCGGAGGAGGCGCTCCGGGCCGAGGTGACCGCGTTCGAGGCGGCCGGGATCACCGAGCTGTACCTCGATCCGACCACGTCGTCGTTGGACCAGGTCGACCGACTCGCGGAAGTGGTCCTCTGAGGTTATCCACAGGGTTGTCCACAGTTGGGGATAACTCGAACAACCGTTCGATTGGGCGTCCAACAGGAAACCGTCACCGGCTGCCCGTAATCTTGGCTGGGTACGGCGATCGGGCCGTACCCAGCGCGTCGGCGGGGGCTGTCCTCGGCGGCGTGCTGTAATGAGGGCCAGCGAATGACATACGTGTGACTCGCTGGGGTTGGTTCCGGTGTCGACCGATGAGGAGTGACATGGACGCCGCCGAAGCGCTGACCCACCCCGGGTCCGTCGCCGCGGTCGAGGTGGATGACGGCCTCACCCGCCGTGAGCGCGACATCCTCGCGTTCGAGCGGCAGTGGTGGCGCTACGCCGGGGCGAAGGAGCAGGCGATCCGCGACCTGTTCTCGATGTCCTCGACGCGGTACTACCAGGTGCTCAACTCGCTGATCGACCAGGCCGACGCGCTGGCCCACGACCCGATGCTGGTCAAGCGGCTGCGCCGGCTGCGGGCCACCCGGCAGCGACAGCGCTCGGCGCGCCGCCTCGGTATCGAGGTGTGAGCTAACCCCTCGTGGACGGCCCCGGCGAGCCTCCTGCCGTCGGCCAGCCGACCGGGCCCAGCCCGGAGCAGGCTGCCGCGGCCGCTGCCGCCCGGCAGGCCGTCGCCTACCGGCTGCTCGGCGCCGCCTGTGCCCTGGTCGGGGTACTGCTCCTGGTCGGCGGTCTGCTGGCGCTGCGCGGCAAGCCGGCCACCCGGCCGCCGGCCGCCGGGGCAACCGCGACCGCCTCCAGCGGGACGTCCGCCACCACGGCGCCGGCCACGACCGCCACGACCGCGACGCCGCCCACTACCGCGGCGCCCGCCACCACCCCGGCCGGCACAAAGCCGCCGGCGCCGACCCGCACCGCCGCCACGCCCGCGCGGGCGGTCGTCCGCGCGCCGCTGACCGTGCTCAACAACACCACCCGGGCGCACCTCGCGGACCAGGCCGCAGCCCGGTTCCGGGCCGGCGGCTGGCAGGTGGTCAAGATCGGCAACTTCACCGGCCAGATCCCCGCCACCACGGTGTACTTCACCCCGGGCAGCGGCACCGAGGAGCAGGCCGCGTACGCGCTGGCCGCCCAGTTCAGCGGCATCGCCCGGGTGCTGCCGCGATACGCCGGGCTGCCGTCGTCGGTGTACGGCGTGATCGTCGTCCTCGCCCCCGACTGGTCCTGAGCGGGCCGGGCCCGCTCGCGTAGCCTGAGCACCGTGCGCCAGATCGCCGTCTACACCGCGGGCCGGATCGCGATCTTCGCCGTGCTGGGGGCCGCTCTGTACCTGCTCGGGCTGCGCGGCTTCATCCTGTTCGGGCTCGCCCTGCTGCTGTCCATGCCGGTGTCGTACCTGGTGCTCGGCCGCCAGCTTGCCGACGTCACCTCATGGATCGAGGCCCGGCGCAGCCGCCGCGCCGAGTTGCGCGCCAGACTGCGCGGCGAGGAGTAGCCGGCCGCGCCGGGGCCAAGGGGCCACGAGCCGGTGGCACGAGCCGGGGGAACGGCCCCGAGTTGCGTCGGCCACCCCGAGACCACCCAGCAACCCCGGTCCGCCTTCTCCCGACTGCCAGGCGCAGTGATCATCGCCGAGTTTCCTCGCCTCCAACCGTGGTTCCACGGCGACGATCACGGGTTCGGCGCGCGGCGGCAGGCCAGTAGGTCCTGGCTAGAGCAGGAGCCGGGGGAGCGGGGGGCTGGGGAGCGGGGGCTGGGGAGCGGGGCTGGGGAGCGGGGCTGGAGGAGCGGGGGCTGGGGGAGCGTCGGCCAGGGGCCACGAGCCGGTGGCACCAGGCCGGGAACAGGAGCCGGTGGCACGAGTCGGGGGCGGGGGCTGGGGGAGCGTCGGCCAGGGGCCACGAGCCGGTGGCACGAGCCCGGCGACAGGAGCCGGTGGCACGAGCCGGGGAGTGGGGGCCGGGGAGCGTGGGCCGGGGGGTCGCCCCCCACGTACCGTCGGGGGCGTGACGGACCAGTCGAGCGATCCCCTCCGGCGACCCCGGGTCGGGCACATCCAGTTCCTCAACTGCCTGCCGATCTACTGGGGCCTGGTGCAGAGCAGCGCGCTGCTCGACGTGGAGCTGGTCAAGGACACCCCGGACAACCTCAACGACGCCCTGGTCGCCGGCGACCTGGACATCTCCGCGATCAGCCTCGTCGAGTACCTGCGCAACGCCGCCGACCTGCTGGTGCTGCCCGATCTCGCGGTCGGCAGCGACGGGCCGGTGTTGAGCGTGAACCTGGTCGCACAGCAGCCGCTGTCCACCCTGGACGGCTGCCGGGTGGCCCTCGGTTCGACCAGCCGCACCAGCGTGCTGCTGGCCCGGATGTGGCTGGCCGAGGTGCACGGCGTGCACCCGGAGTACTTCCGCTGCCCGCCGGACCTGTCGCAGATGCTGCAGGAGGCCCGGGCCGCGGTGCTGATCGGGGACGCGGCGCTGCGGGCGACGTACGAGGCGCCGGGCCGCGGTCTGGACGTGCACGACCTCGGCCAGGTCTGGCGGGACTGGACGGGGCTGCCCATGGTCTTCGCGGTGTGGGCGGTGCGGCGGGAGTTCGCCGCGGCGTACCCGGGGCTGGTCAAGGACGTGCACGAGGCGTTCCGCACGTCCCGGGACCGGGCGCTGGCCGAGATCGACACGGTGGCCGCGCGGGCCGCCCGGTGGGAGGTCTTCGACCGGACCACGCTGGCCGGGTACTTCCGCACCCTGGACTTCTCCCTGGGCGAGCGGCAGTTGGCCGGGCTGCGCGAGTTCGCCCGCCGGGTGGCCCCGCTGGCGGACACCGACCCGGACGTGCCGGTGGAGATGTTCACCGGCTGATCGACAATGCCGGCATGCGGATCGTCGAGCTGTCCCATCCGGTCGAGCACGGCATGATCACCTATCCGGGGCTGCCCGGCCCGGTGATCTCCACCCATACCGCGCGGGAGGAGTCGGCGGCCCGGCTGGGCACCGGGGTGTCGTTCCACATCGGCCGGATCGAGATGGTCGCCAACACCGGTACGTACCTGGACGCGCCGTACCACTTCCACGCCGCCGGCGCCGACCTGGCCGACCTGCCGGCGTGGCGGCTGGTGGACGTGCCGGTCGTGGTGGTCCGCGCGGCCGGCCACCAGGCGGTCGGCCCGGGGCGGCTGGGCGATCCGGCCCGGCTGGCCGGCGCCGCGGTGCTGGTGCACACCGGCTGGTCCGCGCACTGGGGCACCGCGGCGTACCTGTCCGGGAGCCCCTACCTCACCGCCGGGTCGGCCCGCGCACTCATCGACGCGGGCGTCGCGCTGGTCGGCATCGACGCGCTGAACGTGGACGACACCGGCGATGCGTCCCGGCCGGTGCACAACACGGTGTTGGGCGCCGGCATCCCGCTGCTGGAGCACCTCACCGCCTTGGACCGGCTTCCCGACACCGGCGCCCGGCTGACCGCGCTGCCGCCCCCGGTCCGCGGCATGGGCAGCTTCCCGGTGCGCGCCGTGGCCGTCCTGCCGTCGCCCGATCCCCGGTGATCGTCCATCGCAGGATCCCGGTGATCGTCGCCGTCTTCTGCCGGTCCGCGCCGTTGCTCCTCGGCGACGATCACCGGAAGAGCGTCGAGGCGGTGCGGGACGGCACCGGTGGGCCGCGGCGCGGGGCGAGGGCTCACGTACTCTCAAGGCGTGACCGACCCGGAGCTGCAGGAGATCCTCGACCGCGCCGCGGAGGGTGACCGGATCACGGCGGAGCAGGCCCTCGCCGTGTACCGGGACGCGCCGTTCCATGCGCTGGGCCGGGCCGCCGACGCCGCCCGGCGCCGCCGGTACGCCGGGACCGAGCGGATCGCGACGTACATCATCGAGCGGAACATCAACTACACCAACGTGTGCGTCACCGCCTGCAAGTTCTGCGCGTTCTACCGGGCGCCGAAGCACGAGGGCGGCTGGGTCCGCGACCTGGACGACATCCTGCGGCGGTGCGCCGAGACCGTGGAGCTGGGCGGCACCCAGATCATGTTCCAGGGCGGCCACCATCCGGACTTCGGCGTGGAGTACTACGAGACCGCGTTCGCCGCGATCAAGCAGGCCTTCCCGCAGCTCGTGCTGCACTCGCTCGGGGCGTCCGAGGTGGCGCACATGGCGCGGGTGTCCGGGGTCGGCGTCGCGGAGGCGATCGCCCGGATCAGGGCCGCGGGGCTGGACTCGTTCGCCGGCGCCGGCGCGGAGCTGCTGCCGGAGCGGGCGCGCACCGCGATCGCGCCGCTGAAGGAGTCCGGCGAGGAGTGGCTGTCGATCATGGAGACGGCGCACCGGCTCGGGGTCGAGTCGACCAGCACCATGCTGATGGGCACCGGTGAGTCGAACGCCGAGCGGATCGAGCACCTGCGCATGATCCGCGACGTGCAGGACCGCACCGGTGGGTTCCGGGCGTTCATCCCGTACACCTACCAGCCGCACAACAACCACCTGAAGGGCCGCACCCAGGCCACCTCGGCCGAGTACCTGCGGATCATCGCGGTGGCGCGGCTGTTCCTGGACAACGTGGCGCACATCCAGGGCTCCTGGCTGACCACCGGCAAGGACGTGGGTCAGCTCTCCCTGCACATGGGCGCGGACGACCTCGGCTCGGTGATGCTGGAGGAGAACGTGGTGTCCTCCGCCGGCGCCCGGCACCGTTCCAACCTGCTGGAGCTCGTCCACCTCATCCGCGGCGCCGACCGCATCCCGGCCCAGCGCGACACGCTCTACAACCACCTCGCGGTGCACTGGACCCCGGCCGACGACCCGCACGACGACCGGGTGGTCTCCCACCTCTCGTCCACCGCGTTGGACGCCGCCGGCCGCCGCCACCTCCCCCTGGTGGACGCCCGCTGACGCGTCCGTCAGCGGGGCCGGTACACGTCCGCCCGGTGCTCGATCCGGACGACGTGCACGACGTGCTTGTCGTCGTCGATACGGTAGACGAGACGGTACTCGCCCCGCCTGGCCGTGTGGTAACCCTCAAGCTCGAACATCAGGGGCTTGCCAACCTTGCGCGGCGCGGCGAGCAGTGGGCCTCGGATGAAGTCAGCGACCGCTACCGCGATCGGCAACGCCAAGCCTCGGGGTGGTCCGATCTCCAGGACACGACGGGCAGCTGGGGCAAGGTCCAGTTCGTACGGGTCGTCCTCGGTCACCCGGCCGCCTGCCGTCGCGCGATGATCTCGCCCAGCTCCTCAGCACCGATGCCCTCGCCGCGGCTGAGCGCGTCCTCGGCCTCTTGGATCTGCTGCAGCGCACCCTGCGTCCGGATGATGTCCAGCGTCTCGAGGATCGCCTCGAAGTCGGCAACGGCGATGATCATGACCGCGGGGCGGCCGTGCTTGGTGACGGTGACGCGTTCGAAGGTGGTCTCGACCTCGTTGACGATCTCGGAGAGGTGGTCGCGGACCTCGCCCAGCGGCATGATGCTCATGCCAGAAGTGTAGCCAGAACTAGCCCCGTGGCGGAACGGTCGTCAACGCCGTATGGGTCATGGTGATCACGCCGACGCATAGGTTGACCTGCGAGAATGCGCGCAGACCCGGGTGGTGCGCGGCGGGCGGCGGCCGGTGGGCGAGGATGGGGCGGTGACGAGGGCCGGCCTGGACAAGCAGCCGCGCGAGGTTGCCGCGATGTTCGACGCGGTGGCGCGGCGGTACGACCTGACCAACACGGTGCTGTCGTTCGGGCAGGACCGGCGCTGGCGGCGGCTGACCCGGCAGGCGCTGGCGCCGCGGCCGGGGGAGCGGGTGCTGGACCTGGCCGCCGGCACCGGGGTGTCCACCGTCGAACTCGCCCGGGACGGGGCGTGGTGCGTGGCCTGCGACTTCTCCCTCGGCATGCTGCACGCCGGGCTGCACCGTGGCGCGCTGCCCAGGGTGGCCGGCGACGCGCTGCGGCTTCCGTTCGCGGACAGGGCGTTCGACGCGGTCACAATCTCCTTCGGGTTGCGCAACGTCGCCGATCCGGCGGCGGCGCTGGGCGAGCTGGCCCGGGTCACCCGGCCGGGCGGGCGCCTGGTGGTGTGCGAGTTCAGCCGGCCGACGTGGCCGCCGTTCCGGACCGTGTACGTCGAGTACCTGATGCGGGCCCTGCCCGCGCTCGCCCGCCGCGTCGCCAGCAACCCCACGGCGTACGAGTACCTGGCCGAGTCGATCCGCGCCTGGCCGGACCAGAAGGCGCTCGCCGGCCAGGTGTCCGCCACGGGCTGGCGGGACGTGGCCTGGCGGAACCTTTCCGGCGGCATCGTGGCGCTGCACCGCGCGGTGCGCAGCGGCTGAGCCGGCGGTGCGCCGATTTTCGCGGTACGGCATTTGGCCGTACGTTCTGTGCGAACGAGCCGTCCACACATAGTTCCCCGGAGGACCGCCAGATGGGCGTTTTCGACAAGGTGAGGGGCCTGCTGAAGGGGCGCGAGCAGCGGGTCAAGCAGGCGGTCGACAAGGTCGGCAACCTGGTGGACACCAGGACCAAGGGCAAGTACCACGAGAAGATCGAGAAGGCCGAGCAGAAGGCCGGCGAACTGGTGGACAAGGCGGCCGGTACGGCGCCCGCGGCGGCCGCCTCTGAGCCGGACGCGACCCCCACGCCCGAGGCCGCGAAGCCGACCGTCCCGGCCGAGCCAACCCCTGCCGAGCCGTCGGTGGCTGCCGAGCGGGCGGCCGGGGACGTGCTCCCCGCGGACGCCACCCCGGACACCACCCCGGCCGGCGGGCCGACCGGCGCGGAGAAGGCGGCCGAGCCGTTCGAGCCCACGCTGGAGGAGCCGCCGCCGGCCGTCGACGCGCGACCGGCGACGTCAAGCCGGCCAGCGCGGACGGTCCCGCCGAGCAGGCCTGACCACCCGATCAGCCGGCCCCGCCACGGCGGGGCCGGCTGCGTCGACCCTCGCCGCACACGGCCTGCGGCGAGTCGTAGACTCAACCACGGAACAGTTCGTGAAGCCGTTCACAAGCGGCGTCCCGCACCGGGCCACCAGCGCGGTCACCGATGCGGGTCGAGATTGCAGCGAGGAGGCGCGCCCATGACGCAGCGTGCCCGTACCTCGCGGCTGGCCGCCACGAAGCAGGACCGGCCGTGAGTGCGCAGACGGTGGGCCGCCTGGACGGCCGGTCCGAGGACGCCGACGTCATCGTGGTGGGGGCCGGCCCGGCCGGCTCCACAACGGCGTACCACCTTGCCCAGACCGGCCTGTCCGTGCTGCTGCTGGAGAAGTCCAGTTTCCCCAGGGAGAAGGTCTGCGGCGACGGCCTCACCCCGCGCGCGGTCCGCTCGCTGGTCGCCATGGGCATCGACACCAGCCCGGCGAAACCCGGCGAGGCCGGCTGGCTGCACAACCGCGGCCTGCGCGTGTACGGCGGCGGGCGGGTGCTCGAGCTGGACTGGCCGGAGCTGGCCAGCTACCCCGACTACGGCCTGGTCCGGACCCGGTACGACTTCGACGACCTGCTCGCCCGGCAGGCGCAGCGGGCCGGCGCCAAGCTGCTCGAGCGGTGCGCCGTGGAGGGCCCGGTGCTCGACCGCGACGACCGGGTGGTCGGTGTGACCGCGAGCCTGGGCCCGGACAGGACCCCGGTCACCTTCCGCGCCCCCGTCGTGATCGCCGCGGACGGCGTCGCCGGCCGGCTCGCCCTGGCACTGGGCCTGGCCCGCCGGCAGGACCGGCCGATGGGCGTTGCCGTGCGGCGGTACTACACCAGCCCGCGGCACGACGAGCGCTACCTCGAGTCCTGGCTGGAGCTGCGGGAGGGCAGGGACCTGCTGCCCGGCTACGGCTGGATCTTCGGCATGGGCGACGGCACCTGCAACGTCGGGCTCGGCGTGCTCAACTCCTCCTCGTCGTTCCAGAACACCAACTACCGCGAGATGCTCGTCCGCTGGATGGCGAGCACCCCGGCGGAGTGGGAGTTCCGTGAGGAGACCGCGACCGGGCCGATCCGCGGCGCCGGACTGCCGATGGCCTTCAACCGCACCCCGCACTACACCCGCGGGCTGCTGCTGATCGGCGACGCGGGCGGCATGGTCAACCCGTTCAACGGCGAGGGCATCGCGTACGCCATGGAGAGCGGGCAACTCGCCGCGGAGCAGGTGGCGCAGGCCCTGGCCCGCCCGGCCGGCCCGTCCCGGGAGCGGGCGCTGCAGGGGTACGCCGACCGGGTGCGGGCGGCCTACGGCGGTTACTACCGGCTCGGGAAGGTCTTCGTGGACCTGATCGGGCACCCGCCGGTGATGCGGTTCTGCGCCCGGCACGGGATTCCCCGGCCGGTGCTGATGAGGTTCGTCCTGAAGTTGCTCGCCAACCTCACCGACCCGCGGGGAGGGGATGCCATGGATCGCGTGATCAACGGACTGAGCAGGATCGCTCCCGCGGTGTGATCACGCCGGGTGCCCCGCGTGCGGGCGCCGGCCGCGAACGCCGTAGGGTGCAACCGGTTTCGACCGGGCCACAAGACAGAGAACCGCGGGCAACAAGACAGAGAACCACTGGAAGGATCGCAACCGATGCTGGCGCCGTACATCCCCATCGTGGCGCTGTTCGTCGTCGCCACCGCGTTCGCCGCGGGCTCGGTGCTGGTGGCGCCGCTGATCGGTCCGCGGCGGTACAACCGGGCGAAGCTGGACGCGTACGAGTGCGGCATCGAGCCGACCCCGCAGCCGGCCGGAGCGCACCGGTTCCCGGTGAAGTTCTACCTGACCGCGATGCTGTTCATCATCTTCGACATCGAGATCATCTTCCTCTACCCGTGGGCGGTCGCCAACAACTCGCTGGGCATGTTCGGGCTGGTGGAGATGGTGCTGTTCATCGGCACCGTGTTCATCGCCTACGCCTACGTGTGGCGCCGCGGCGGCCTGGACTGGGACTAGGAGGGCTGGGCAGATGGGTCTGGAGGAGAAACTTCCCAGCGGCTTCCTGCTGACCAGCGTCGAGAAGCTGGTCAACTGGAGCCGCAAGTCCTCGATGTGGCCGGCCACGTTCGGCCTGGCCTGCTGCGCGATCGAGATGATGACCTTCGGTGCACCGCGGTACGACTCCGCGCGCTTCGGCATGGAGGTCTTCCGGGCCAGCCCGCGGCAGGCCGACCTGATGATCGTCGCCGGGCGGGTCAGCCAGAAGATGGCCCCGGTGCTGCGGCAGATCTACGACCAGATGCCGGAGCCCAAGTGGGTGCTGGCGATGGGTGTGTGCGCAAGCTCCGGCGGCATGTTCAACAACTACGCGATCGTGCAGGGCGTTGACCACGTGGTGCCGGTGGACATGTACCTGCCCGGGTGCCCGCCGCGTCCGGAGATGCTGATCGACGCGGTGCTCAAGCTGCACTACAAGATCATGCACGAGCCGCTGGGGCCGAAGCGGGCCAAGCAGTTGGCCGGCCAGAAGGTCGAGCTGCTGCCGTCGTCGGTGAGGTTTTCGAAGTGAGAGTGCGAACCACGGGGCACGGTACTGACGGTCGCGCCGCCGCCGAGCGCAGCGAGGTGGACGCGTGACTGACGAGAAGCTTCCGGTCGAGCGGGACCAGGTGCAGCCGCGCCCGGACGAGGCGGCCCCGGGCATCGTCGAGCACGGCATGTTCGGCGTCACCGGCTCCGGCGACACCTCCGGCTTCGGCGGCCTGGTACGGCGCCGGCCGGCCACGCCGTCCGCGCAGCGGCCGTACGGCGGCTACTTCGACGAGGTGGCCGACGCGCTGGAGGAGGCGTACCCGAGGTTCGCCGACGCGGTGACCAGCGTGGTGATCGACCGCGGCGAGATCACCTTCCAGGTACGGCGCGAGCACCTGGTGGAGCTGTGCCAGCGGCTGCGCGACGACCCGGCACTGCGCTTCGAGCTGTGCTCCAGCGTGTCCGCGGTGGACTACCTGGGCACCCCGGAGCGGCTGCACTCGGTCTACCACCTGACCTCGATGACCTACCGCCGGCGCATCCGGCTCGAGGTGTCCGTCACCGCGGAGGACCCGCACGTGCCCAGCGTGGTCGGCGTCTACCCGACCGCCGACTGGCAGGAGCGGGAGAACTACGACATGTTCGGCATCGTCTACGACGGCCACCCGGGGCTGACCCGGATCCTGATGCCGGACGACTGGGACGGGTTCCCGCAGCGCAAGGACTACCCGCTGGGCGGCATCCCGGTCGAGTTCAAGGGCGCGATGATCCCGCCTCCCGACCAGCGGAGGGCGTACAAGTGACCCGCCCCCGGCGACGACGGAGGAGGAGCCGACCGATGAGCACCGCGAGCCGAGGCGGGTCGAGGAGCGGAGCGAGCGGGGAGGCGAGCAGATGAGCACCACCGACGACTACGCCGGCTCCCGGGCGACCACCGAGGGCCGGGTCTACACCGTCACCGGCGGCGACTGGGACGAGCTACTCGCCAGCGACCCGATCCACGAGGAGAAGATCGTCCTCAACCTGGGCCCGCAGCACCCGTCCACGCACGGCGTGCTGCGGCTGGTGCTGGAGCTCGAAGGCGAGACCGTCACCGGTACCCGGATGGTCGTCGGCTACCTGCACACCGGCATCGAGAAGAACACCGAGTACCGGAACTGGACGCAGGGCGTCACGTTCCTGACCAGGGCCGACTACCTGGCGCCGATCTTCAACGAGACCGTCTACTGCATGGGCGTGGAGCGGCTGCTCGGCATCGAGGCGCCGCGCCGCGCCCAGGTGATCCGCACCATGCTGATGGAGGTCAACCGGGTCTCCTCACACTGGGTCGCGCTGGCCACCGGCGCCCTGGAGCTCGGCGCGCTGACCGGCATGACCAACGGCTTCCGCGCCCGGGAGCGCTGCCTGGACGTCCTCGAGCTGGTCACCGGCCTGCGGATGAACCACGCGTACGTCCGCCCCGGCGGCCTGGCCCAGGACCTGCCGGAGGACGCCAAGCTGGTGATCGACGAGTGGTGCAAGGAGATGGACGCCGAGGTCGCCGGGCTGGACAAGCTGCTCACCGGCTCGCCGATCTGGCTCCGCCGGCTGAGGGACGTCGGCTACATCGACACCTCCGGCTGCCTCGCCCTCGGGGTCACCGGCCCGCTGCTGCGCGCCACCGGCCTGCCCTGGGACCTGCGCAAGACCGAGCCGTACGGCGTCTACGCCGAGATCGACTTCGACGTGCCGGTACGGGAGGAGTGCGACTCCCTGGCGCGGTACCTGATCCGGGTGGCGGAGATGCGCGAGTCGGTGCGGATCGTGCGCCAGTGCCTGCCGCTGCTCGAGCCGGGCCCCGTGATGGTGGCCGACGCCAAGATCGGCTGGCCGGCACAGCTGTCCCTCGGCCCGGACGGCATGGGCAACTCGCTGGAGTACGTGAAGAAGATCATGGGTCAGTCCATGGAGGCGCTGATCCACCACTTCAAGCTGGTGACCGAGGGCTTCCGCGTGCCGGCCGGGCAGGTCTACACGGCGGTGGAGTCCCCCCGCGGCGAGCTCGGCGCGCACGTGGTCAGCGACGGCGGGACCCGGCCGTACCGGGTGCACCTGCGCGATCCCTCGTTCGTGAACCTGCAGTGTGCGCCGGCGGTGTGCGAGGGCGGCCTGTTGGCCGATGTGATCGCGGCCGTCGCCTCGATCGATCCCGTCATGGGAGGAGTGGACAGGTGAGCTTGCCAGTCGCGCGTGGACGACTGTCCACTCCGGACATGACCGGCAGCACGGGCGGAGTGGACCGCTGAGATGCCGTTGACCGATGAGATCCGTACCAGGGCGCGCGAGATCGTGGCGCGCTACCCGAAGCCGCGGTCGGCGCTGCTGCCGATGCTGCACCTGGTCCAGTCCGAGGAGGGGTACGTCACCCCCGCAGGCATCGGGTTCTGCGCCGACGAGCTGGGGCTGACCAAGGCCGAGGTCGGGGCGGTGGCCACGTTCTACACGATGTTCAAGCGCCGGCCGACCGGGGAGTACCTGGTCAGCGTCTGCACCAACACGCTGTGCGGCCTGCTCGGCGGCGACGAGGTCTTCGCCGCGCTGAAGGACGAGCTCGGGGTCGGCCACAACCAGACCACCGAGGACGGGGCCGTCACCCTGGAGCACGCGGAGTGCCTGGCCGCGTGCGACTTCGCCCCGGTCGTGACGGTCAACTACGAGTACTTCGACCAGCAGTCGCCGGAGTCCGCGGTGCGGCTCACCCGGGAGCTCCGCAACGGCCGGCGCCCGCTGCCGACCCGCGGCGCCCCGCTGTGCTCGTTCAAGGAGATCAGCCGGCAGCTCGCCGGGTTCATGGACGAGCGGGCCGAAGCGAGGGACGCGGTGAGCATCGGCGAGCCCAGCCTGGTCGGCGTGAAGCGCGCCCTGCAGCGCGGCGAGACCGCCCCGGCGTACGACGCACCCACCGGCAACGGCGGCGCCGCCGGATCGGGTGCCGAGGCGGCGGCGTCCGGGATGGCCCAGTCGACCGGCACGCCGGCCACCGGCGGGCAGACCAGCGCGCACGACGCCCCGCAGGACACCGCGAAGTCCGACCCCGCCGCCGATCCAGGACCGGCCGCGCCGCCGGGCAGGCCGGCCGGACGGCGCCGTACCGCCGGCAACCGGAAGGAGGGCTGAGCGATGCCGTTGACCCCGGTACTCACCAAGCGCTGGCTGTCCCCGCGCTCCTGGGAGCTCGCGACCTACGAGCGGCTGGAGGGCTACCAGGCGCTGCGCAGGGCGCTGACCATGCACCCCGACGAGATCGTCCAGATCGTCAAGGACTCGGCGCTGCGCGGCCGCGGCGGCGCCGGCTTCCCGACCGGGATGAAGTGGGGCTTCATCCCGCAGAACGACGGCAAGCCGCACTACCTGGTGGTCAACGCCGACGAGGGCGAGCCGGGGACCTGCCGGGACCTGCCGCTGATGATGGCCGACCCGCACTCGATGATCGAGGGCATCGTGATCGCCTCGTTCGCGGTGCGGGCCCACTTCGCCGTGATCTACGTGCGCGGCGAGGCGGTGCACGCGATGCGCCGGCTGCAGTACGCGCTGCGGGAGGCGTACGACGCGGGCTACCTCGGCGCGGACATCCTCGGCTCCGGGTTCGGCCTGGATGTCGTGGTGCACGCCGGCGCGGGTGCGTACATCTGCGGCGAGGAGACCGCGCTGCTGGACTCGCTGGAGGGCTACCGCGGGCAGCCCCGGCTCAAGCCGCCGTTCCCGGCCACCCACGGGCTGTACTCCTCGCCCACGGTGGTCAACAACGTGGGCACCCTGGCCAGCGTGCCGCCGATCATCCTGGGCGGCGCGGACTGGTGGAAGTCCATCGGCATCGGCCCGAACGCGGCAAAGTCGCCGGGCACGTCGATCTTCTCGCTGTCCGGCCGGATCAGGAACCCGGGCCAGTACGAGGCCCCGATGGGCACCACCCTGCGCGAGCTGCTGGAGATGGCCGGTGGCATGCGGGACGGCCACGAGCTGAAGTTCTGGACGCCGGGCGGGTCGTCCACGCCGATGTTCACCGCGGAGCACCTGGACGTGGCGCTGGACTTCGACTCGGTGGCCGCGGCCGGCTCGATGAACGGCACCAGCGCGCTGATGATCTTCGACGACAGCGACTGTGTGGTGCGCGCGGTGCTGAAGTGGACCGAGTTCTACGAGCACGAGTCGTGCGGCAAGTGCACGCCGTGCCGCGAGGGCAACTACTGGATGGTGCAGGTGCTGCGCCGGCTGGAGACCGGGGCGGGCACCGAGGAGGACCTGGACACCCTGCTGGACACCTGCGACAACATGCTGGGCCGCTCGTTCTGCGCGCTCGGCGACGGCGCGACCAGCCCGGTCACGTCCTCGATCGAGTTCTTCCGGGACGAGTACATCGCGCACGTCCGCGACGGCGGCTGCCCGCTGGCCCGCGGCCGCTCGCTCGTGGGGGCGCACACATGAGCGAGGTGGACGCCACCGTCGGGGTGATCATCGACGGGTTCGAGCTGCGGGTGCCCAAGGGAACGCTGATCATCCGGGCCGCGGAGCAGATCGGCATCCAGATCCCGCGGTTCTGCGACCACCCGCTGCTGGACCCGGTCGGCGCCTGCCGGCAGTGCATCGTCGAGGTCGAGGGGCAACGCAAGCCGGTCGCCTCCTGCACCACCACGGTCTCCGACGGGATGGTGGTCAAGACCCAGCTCACCTCGCGGGTGGCCGAGAAGTCGCAGCGCGGCACCATCGAACTGCTGCTGATCAACCACCCGCTGGACTGCCCGATCTGCGACAAGGGCGGCGAGTGCCCGCTGCAGAACCAGGCGATGAGCAACGGGCCGGGCGAATCCCGGTTCCGCGACGTGAAGCGCACCTTCCCCAAGCCGATCGCGATCAGCTCGGAGATCCTGCTGGACCGCGAGCGCTGCGTGCTGTGCGCGCGCTGCACCCGGTTCTCCCAGCAGGTGGCGGGCGACCCGTTCATCGAGCTGTTCGAACGCGGCGCGCTGGAGCAGGTGGCCATCTACGCCGACGAGCCGTTCCAGTCGTACTTCTCCGGCAACACCGTGCAGATCTGCCCGGTCGGCGCGCTCACCTCGACGGCGTACCGGTTCCGGGCCCGGCCCTTCGACCTGCAGTCAACCCCGAGCGTGTGCGAGCACTGCGCCTCCGGGTGCGCGCTGCGGGTGGACTGGCGGCGCGGCAGGGTGACCCGCCGGCTGGCCGCCGAGGACCCGTCGGTGAACGAGGAGTGGAACTGCGACAAGGGCCGGTTCGCGTTCACCTACGCGACGGCCAACGACCGGATCATGAAGCCGCAGGTGCGCGCCGAGAACGGCGAGCTGGTCGAGGTGTCCTGGCCGGAGGCGCTGGAGCGCGCGGCCGTCGGGCTGCTGGAGGCCCGCGACAAGGGCGGCGTCGGGGTGCTGACCGGCGGCCGGGTGACCCTCGAGGACGCCTATGCGTACGCCAAGTTCGCCCGGGTCGCGCTCGGCACCAACGACGTGGACTTCCGGGCCCGGCCGCATTCGGCGGAGGAGGCCGGGTTCCTGGCCGCCCGGGTGGCCGGCCGCGGCATGCAGGCCACGTACCACGACCTGGACACCGCCTCCACCGTGCTGCTCGCCGGGTTCGAGCCCGAGGAGGAGTCGCCGATCGTCTTCCTGCGGCTGCGCAAGGCGGTCCGCAAGCGCGGCGTCAAGGTGGTGACGATCGCCCCGTGGCTGTCCAACGGGGCACGCAAGCTGTCCGCCACGCTGCTGCCCACGGTGCCCGGTGGCGAGGCCGCCGCCCTCCGCCGGCTGTCCCCGCGCCGGTTGTCGGGCGATGCGGGCGATCCGGTGCGCGATCCGGCCGACAACCCGGTGCGGGTCGCGCTGGACGGCGCGGCGGTGATCCTGGCCGGCGAGCGGCTGGCCACCTCGCCGGGCGCGCTGTCCGCGGCCGCCGACCTGGCCGCCGCCACCGGTGCCCGGCTGGCCTGGGTGCCGCGCCGGGCCGGCGAGCACGGGGCGGTGCAGGCGGGTGCGCTGCCCGGGCTGCTGCCGGGCGGCCGGCTGGTCGCCGACACGACGGCCCGGTCCCAGGTGGACGAGCTGTGGGGTACGGCGGTGCCCGCGGAGCCCGGCCGGGACGGCGACGCGATGCTGGCCGCCGCCCGGGACGGCGAGCTCGCCGCGCTGGTCGTCGGCGGGGTGGACCCGGGCGACCTGGCCGACCCGGCGCTGGCCGAGCAGGCCCTGGAGCGGGTCGGCTTCCTGGTGAGCCTGGAGCTGCGGCCGTCCGCGGTCACCGCCCGGGCGGACGTGGTGCTGCCGGTGGCTCCGGTGGCGGAGAAGGCCGGCACGTTCCTGTCCTGGGAGGGCCGGCCGCGCCCGTTCGACACCACGCTGAACTCCACCGGCGCGCTGGCCGACGGCCGGGTGCTGCACGCGCTGGCCGGCGAGATGGACGTGGACCTGGGGCTGCCGTCGCCCGCGTACGCCCGCGCCGAGCTGGAAGCGCTGGGCGGGTCCGCCGACCACCCGGCCGCCCCCGACGTGGCTGTCCCGGCACCGTCCACTGTGGACACCGGGCAGGCCCTGCTGGCCACCTGGCGGCTGCTGGTCGACGCCGGCTCGCTGCAGGACGGCGAGCCCTACCTGGCCGGCACCGCGAAGGCCCCCCGGGTGGTACTGTCCGCGGCCACCGCGGCCGAGATCGGCGCGGCCGAGGGCGAGCCGGTCACCGTGTCCACCGGCCGCGGCGCCGTCACGCTGCCGCTGTCCGTCGCGGACATGCCGGACCGGGTGGTCTGGCTGCCGGGCAACTCCCCGGGCTCCGCGGTGCTGCGCAGCCTCGGCCCGGCCGGCACCGTCGTCACCATCGCCCCGGGAGGTGTCCGGTGATCCTGGCCGCTGCCCAGACGGCGCTCGCCAACACGGCGCTCGCCCACACCGCGGTCGCCCACACCGCGCTCGCCAACACGACCCTCGCCAACACGACCCTCGCCGACGGAACGCCGCTGGACCGGTTCGGCACCGAGCCGATCTGGCTGATCGCCATCAAGGCGATCGGCGTGTTCGCGTTCCTGATGGTCATGACCCTGTTCGGCGTGGTCTTCGAGCGCAAGGTCGTCGGCTACATGCAGAACCGGATCGGCCCCAACCGGGTCGGCCCGTGGGGCACCCTGCAGAGCCTGGCGGACGGCCTGAAGCTGGCGTTCAAGGAAGACATCATCCCGGTCATGGTCGACAAGCCGGTCTACATCCTGGCCCCGATCATGACCGCGGTCCCGGCCTTCCTGGCGTTCTGCGTGATACCGATGGGGCCGGAGGTGAGCATCTTCGGCCACATCACGCCGTTGCAGCTGACCGACCTGCCGGTGGGTGCGCTGATCGTGTTCGCCTGCTCCTCGCTCGGCGTGTACGGCACCGTGCTGGCCGGCTGGGCGTCCAACTCGCCGTACCCGCTGCTCGGCGGGCTGCGCAGCGCCGCCCAGATGATCAGCTACGAGATCGCGATGGGGCTGTCCATCGTGGCCGTGTTCCTCTACGCCGGCACGATGTCCACCTCGCAGATCGTGTCCGCGCAGGCCAACAACGCCTGGTACATCCTGCTGCTGCCGGTGTCGTTCATCATCTACGTCGTCGCGGTGGTGGGCGAGACCAACCGGGCCCCGTTCGACCTGCCCGAGGCCGAGTCCGAACTGGTCGCCGGCTACATGACCGAGTACGCGTCGTCGCTGAAGTTCGGCATGTACATGCTGAGCGAGTACGTCGCGGTGGTGACCGTCTCCGGGTTCGCGGCGACGCTGTTCCTCGGCGGCTGGCGGGCGCCCTGGCCGATCACCGTGTTCTGGGGCGGGGCGAACACCGGCTGGTGGCCGCTGCTGTGGTTCACCGGCAAGGTGGTCGCCGGCATCTTCTTCTTCACCTGGCTGCGCGGCACGCTGCCGCGGCTGCGGTACGACCAGTTCATGCAGCTCGGGTGGAAGGTGCTCATCCCGGTCAACCTGGCCTGGATCCTGGTCGTCGGCTTCGTGCACACCGCGCGGAACGAGGGCACCAACCTGCGGCAGTTGCTGTTCTGGATCGGCATCCCGGCCGCGGTGGTGCTGCTGGTCGCGTCGTTCTGGCCGCAGAGGCCGGCGGAACCGGAGCCGGAGGCGGGGCCCGGCGAGCCGCCCGCGTTCCCGATCCCGCCGATGGACCTGGTCGTACCCCCCTCACCCCGGCTGGCGGTGAGCGTCGGTGCCGACGACGGCCCGGCGGACAGTCCGGCACGCAGCGGCACGGAGGACAGTGATGTTTGACTCGCTGAAGGGCTTCGGGCTGACCTTCGGTCAGATGTTCAAGAAGCGCTTCACGTACCAGTACCCGTTCGAGGTGCGGCCGACCGCGCCGCGCTACCACGGCCGGCACTACCTCAACCGGCACCCCGACGGGCTGGAGAAGTGCGTCGGCTGCGAGCTGTGCGCGTGGGCCTGCCCGGCGGACGCGATCTACGTGGAGGGCGCCGACAACACCGACGCGGAGCGATACTCGCCGGGTGAGCGGTACGGCCGGATCTACCAGATCAACTACCTGCGCTGCATCTTCTGCGGGCTGTGCATCGAGGCGTGCCCGACCCGGTCGCTGACCATGGGCAACGAGTACGAGCTGGCGCTGGACAACCGGCAGGACCTGATCTACACGAAGGAACAGCTCCTGGCCCCGCTGCTGCCCGGCATGGAGGCCCCGCCGCACCCGATGCGGCTGGGCGAGTCCGAGGCCGACTACTACGTGGGCAAGGAGCGGTTGTCGGGCGGAGCGGCGGACAGTACCCCCGGATCGCCTGAGAGCCCGGCAGCCGAGGAGGCGCACCGGTGACCCCGCACGTGCTCGCGGTGGGCAGCCAGATGAGCACCGGCGAGTCGGTGGTGTTCGTGGTCCTCAGCATCGCCGCGCTGTTCGGCGCGGTCGGCATGGTGCTGGCCCGAAACGCCATCCACTCCGCGCTGTTCCTGGTGCTGACGATGCTCAGCCTCGGGGTGTTCTACTTCGTGCAGCAGGGCCCGTTCCTGGGCGCCGTGCAGATCATCGTCTACACCGGCGCGATCATGATCCTGTTCCTGTTCGTGCTGATGCTCGTCGGCCGCGACTCCTCCGACTCCGTGGTGGAGACGCTGCGCGGGCAGCGGGTGGCCGCCGTCGTGCTCGGCCTCGGGTTCGCCGGCCTGGTCGGCGCGGCGATCTACCGCGGCGCCCGGGACATCCCCGCCAAGGGCATCGCGAACGTCAACACCTCGGTCAACGACATCGCAGCGCGGCTGTTCGGCGACTACGTGTTCGCGTTCGAGCTGACCGGCGCGCTGCTGATCACCGCGGCGGTCGGCGCGATGGTGCTGACGCACGCGGAGCGCCCCCCCGGGGTGCGGCACGGCCAGAGAGAGCTGGTCAGGCGGCGGTTCCTCGGGCCGCGGCCGTCGCCGCTGCCCGGCCCCGGGGTGTTCGCCACCTCGAACTCGATCGCCACCCCGGCCCTGCTGCCGGACGGCACGGTGGCGCCGGGCAGCGTGTCGTACCTGGTCGAGCCGAACCTGTCCGGCGTGGTCGCCAAGCCGGAGCTGGACACCGGCGGCGCCGATGTGGTCGGCACCGCGGTCCCGGTGGTCTCGCTGCCCGGCAGCCGGCCCGATGTCGACCCGACCGGCGTCGCCCCGACCGACACCGCCGCGCCCGGCCCGACCGGCCGGATCCGTGGCACGGTGCCACCCGGCGGGAGCCAAGGATGAGCCCGACCTGGTACCTGGTGCTGTCCGCGATGCTGTTCACCATCGGCGCGGTCGGCGTACTGGTACGCCGCAACGCGATCGTGGTGTTCATGTGCATCGAGCTGATGCTCAACGCGGTCAACCTCACGCTGGTCACGTTCAGCCGGATGAACGGCACCCTGGACGGCCAGATCATGGCGTTCTTCGTAATGGTGGTGGCCGCCGCCGAGGTCGTGGTCGGGCTGGCCATCATCATGGCGATCTTCCGCACCCGCCGGTCGGCCTCGATCGACGACGCCAACCTGCTCAAGTACTGACAGGACGAACAGTGAACAGGTGGGCCCAGTGACTCTCTCCGAAGGCGCCGCCGAGCGGGTAGGCGCCGTGGTGCCGGCGACCGGGTTCCTGTCGTCGGTCTGGCTGCTGGTCGCGCTGCCCCTGGCGGGTTCCGCGATCCTGCTGCTGGCCGGCCGGCGCGCCGACAGGTGGGGCCCCTACCTCGGCTGCGCGACGGTGCTCACGTCGTTCCTGCTCGGCCTCATCTACTTCGTCCAGATCCGCGGGCTGGGCGCGCCGGGAGCCGACCAGTACCTGTTCAGCTGGGTCCCGGTCAACAGCTTCCAGGTGGACGCCGGGCTGCGGTTCGACCGGCTGTCCGCGGTGTTCGTGTTGCTGATCACCGGCGTCGGCGGGCTGATCCACGTCTACTCCATCGGATACATGGAGCACGACCCGGGGCGCCGCAGGTTCTTCGGCTACTTCAACTTCTTCACCGCGGCGATGCTGCTGCTGGTGCTGGGCAACAGCTACCTGGTGATGTACGTCGGCTGGGAGGGCGTCGGCCTGGCGTCGTACCTGCTGATCGCGTACTGGTTCACCAAGCCGGTGGCGGCCACCGCGGGCAAGAAGGCGTTCGTGATGAACCGGATCGGCGACGTCGGCCTGTCGCTGGCGATCATGCTGATGTTCGCCACGCTGGGCACCACGTCGTTCGACGGGGTGTTCTCCGGCGCGAGCCACCTCTCCTCCGGTGCGCTGGCCGCGATCACCCTGCTGCTGCTGCTCGGGGCCTGCGGCAAGTCCGGCCAGTTCCCGCTGCAGACCTGGTTGCCGGACGCGATGGAGGGCCCGACCCCGGTGTCGGCGCTGATCCACGCCGCCACCATGGTCACCGCCGGGGTGTACCTGATCGCCCGGTCGAACCCGCTGTACGACCTGTCGGACACCGGCCGAACCGTGGTCACCATCGTCGGCGCGATCACCCTGCTGTACGGGTGCATCTGCGGCTGCGCGTACGACGACATCAAGAAGGTGCTGGCGTACTCCACGGTGAGCCAGATCGGCTACATGTTCCTCGCGGTGGGGCTCGGGCCGGCGGCGTACGCGCTGGGCATCGCCCACCTGCTCACCCACGGCTTCTTCAAGGCAGGGCTGTTCCTCGGCGCCGGGTCGGTCATGCACGCCATGAACGACGAGGTGGACATGCGGAAGTTCGGCGGGCTGGCGCGGTACCTGCCGGTCACGTTCGTCACGTTCGGCATCGCGTACCTGGCGCTGATCGGTTTCCCGTTCCTGTCCGGCTACTTCTCCAAGGACGCCATCATCGAAGCCGCGTTCAACAAGGGCGGCACCTCGGGGTGGATCCTCGGCGGCGCCGCGTTGATCGGCGCCGGGCTGACGGCGTTCTACATGACCCGGCTGATGTTCATGACGTTCCTCGGTGAGAAGCGCTGGGCGGATCCGTCGTCCGCGGCCTACGCCGGGCCCGATGTGCACCCGCACGAGGCACCACCGGTGATGACCATGCCGATGATCCTGCTCGCGGTCGGCTCGATCGGCGCCGGCGCGTTCTTCACCCAGGGGGAGCGGCTGATCCACTGGCTCGAGCCGGTGACCGGGTTCGCCGAGCAGACCTCGCACGCGGTGCCGACGGCCGCCCTCACGATCGCGATCCTGGTGGCGGTGGTGATCGGGGTGGCACTGGCCTGGGCGTTCTTCGGCCGCCTACCGGTGCCGGCGGTGGCACCCGCCAACGTCTCGGCGGTCACCCGCGCGGCCAGGGCCAACCTGTACGCCGACGCGTTCAACGAGACGGTGTTCATGCGGCCGGGCCAGTGGCTGGTCCGGCTGCTGGTGTGGCTGGACTCCCGCGGTATCGACGGCATCGTGAACGGGCTGGCCGCGGCGTTCGGCGGCGCCTCCGGGCGGCTCCGCCGGCTGCAGACCGGGTTCGTCCGCTCCTACGCCCTGTCGATGCTCGGAGGTTCGCTGCTCGTGATCGCGGCCCTGCTGATGGCGAGGTTCGCATGACGCTCCCCACGAAAACACTCCGCAAGCTCCATGTTTTCGAAGGGGCCCCGCGATGAGCTCGCCGTACCTCCTCATCCTGCTGCTGATCCCGCTCGCCGGGGCCGCCGCGGTCGCGCTGCTGCCGAGGCAGGACGAGCGGCTGGCCAAGCAGGTGACCCTCGCCGTCTCGCTGGCGACGCTGGTGGTGACCATCCTCGCCGGGATCGCGTTCGACCCGCACGGAGCCAGGTTCCAGCTCCTCTTCGTCAAGAGCTGGATCCCGTCGTTCGGGGTGAGCTTCGCGCTGGGCGTGGACGGCATCGCCCTGGTGCTGATCGCCCTGGTGGCCGTGCTGGTGCCGTGCGTCGTGCTGGCGAGCTGGAACGAGGAGACCCCGTCCGGCCGCAGCCCGAAGACGTTCTTCGCGCTGCTGCTGCTGCTCGAGGTACTCATGATCGGGGTCTTCGCGGCCACCGACGTGTTCGTGTTCTACGTCTTCTTCGAGGCCATGCTGGTGCCGATGTACTTCCTGATCGGCACCTTCGGCGGGCCGCGCCGGCAGTACGCCGCGGTGAAGTTCTTCCTGTACAGCCTGGTCGGCGGCCTGCTCATGCTGGCCGCGGTGATCGGGCTGTTCGTGGTGAGCAGCCACCAGCTCGGGCACGGCACCTTCGCGTTCTCCGAGCTGGCCGGCATGTCGATGGACCCGGGCACCGAGAAGCTGCTGTTCCTCGGGTTCTTCGTGGCGTTCGCCATCAAGGCGCCGCTGGTGCCGTTCCACACCTGGCTGCCGGACGCGGGCGCCGAGGCGCCGGTCGGCGGCGCCGCCCTGCTGGTGGGCGTGCTGGACAAGGTGGGCACGTTCGGCTTCCTGCGGTACTGCCTGCCGCTGTTCCCCGGCGCGTCGCGGTACTTCGCCCCGGTCGTCCTCGTGCTCAGCGTCGTCGGGGTGCTGTACGCCGCCCTGGTGGCGATGGGCCAGCGGGACATGAAGCGGCTGATCGCCTACACCTCGGTGGCCCACTTCGGCTTCATCGGGCTGGGCATCTTCGCGTTCACCTCGCAGGGCATGAGCGGCGCGGTGTTCTACATGGTCAACCACGGGCTGGCTACCGGCGCGCTGTTCCTGGTCGCCGGGATGCTGATCGCCCGCGGCCGCAGCCGGGACATCCCCGACTACGGCGGCGTGGCGGCGACCCAGCCGCTGCTCGGCGGTGCGTTCCTGCTGGCAGGCCTGGCCAGCCTGGCGCTGCCCGGGATGAGCACCTTCATCAGCGAGTTCCTGGTGCTGGTCGGCACCTTCACCCGGCACCCGGTGTACGGGGTCGTCGCCACCGTCGGCATCGTGCTGGCCGCCCTGTACGTGCTGCTGGTGTACCAGCGGCTGTTCCACGGGCCGCCGACGGAGCGGGCACGGGGCTGGCGTGACCTGAGCCTGCGGGAGACCCTCGCGGTTGCGCCGCTGTTCGCGCTGATCATCTTCCTCGGCATCTACCCGAAGCCCGTTCTGGACGTGATCAACCCCGCGGTGAACGCCACCCTCACCGACGTACACCAGACCGATCCCGCACCCACGGCGGTCACGGCCGAGACCGGAGGATCCAGGTGAGCGAGCGGAGCGAGCGAACAGTTCAGCGCGGCATCCGCCCTGATCGCGCTCACGCCCAGCGCAGCGAGGTGGGGGCGTGATCAGCGCCGTCGACAAGATCACCGTGCCGTCAATCTCGTACTCCGGGCTGGCACCGGTGCTCATCGTGCTGGGCGCGGCGAGCGTCGGGGTGCTGGTCGAGGCGCTGGTGCCGCGCGCGCAGCGGTACCTGGCGCAGATGGTCCTCTCGGTCGGGGCCTGCGCGGCGGCGGTGGTCGCGGTCGGGCTGCTGGCGGGGCGGAACGAGGTCACCGCATCCGGCGCGATCGCCATCGACGGGGTGACGCTGTTCCTGCAGGGCCTGCTGGGGGTGCTCGGGCTGCTGTCCATCCTGCTGCTCGGCGAGCGCGCGGTGGACACCGGCGGCTCGCTGGTCTCCCAGGCCGCGGTGGTCGCCGGCAGCGCCACCGACCGGCGGCAGGTCACCGCGCCGACCATGCAGACCGAGGCGTTCCCGCTGGCGCTGTTCGCCCTCGGCGGCATGATGGTGTTCCCGGCGTCGAACAACCTGCTGCTGATGTTCGTCGCGCTCGAGGTGCTCAGCCTGCCGCTGTACCTGCTGGCCGGGCTCGCCCGCCGTCGCCGGCTGCTGTCCCAGGAGGCGGCCGTCAAGTACTTCCTGCTCGGCGCGTTCGCGTCGGCGTTCTTCCTGTACGGCGTCGCGCTGCTGTACGGGTTCGCCGGCTCGGTCAACCTCCCCGACGTGCTGCGCGCGGCGTCGGGCTCGGACCGCAACGACACCCTGCTGTTCCTCGGGCTGGCCATGCTCGTGATCGGGCTGCTGTTCAAGGCCGGCGTGGCGCCGTTCCACACCTGGACGCCGGACGTGTACCAGGGCGCGCCCACCCCGGTCACCGCGCTGATGGCCGCCTGCACGAAGGTGGCCGCGTTCGGGGCGGTGCTGCGGGTGCTGTACGTCGGGTTCAGCACCACCGCGTGGGACTGGCGGCCGCTGATGTGGGCGGTGGCGATCACCTCGATGGCGGTCGGCGCGGTGCTGGGCCTGACCCAGACCGACATCAAGCGGCTGCTGGCGTACTCCTCGATCGCGCACGCCGGCTTCATCCTGGTCGGCCTGATCGCGGTGAACGCCCAGGGCCTGTCGAGCGTGCTGTTCTACCTGCTGACCTACAGCTTCTCCACGCTGGGCGCGTTCGCGGTGGTGACCCTGGTGCGCGGCCCGAACGGCGAGGCCACCCACCTGTCGCAGTGGTCCGGGATGGCCAGGCGGTCGCCGCTGCTGGCCGCGGTGTTCACCCTGTTCCTGCTGGCCTTCGCGGGCATCCCGCTGACCAGCGGCTTCATCGGCAAGTTCGTGGTGTTCCGGGCCGGCTGGGAGAACGGCGGCCCGCTGGTGGTGATCGCGCTGCTGGCCTCCGCGGTGGCGGCGTTCTACTACGTGCGCGTGATCGTGCTGATGTACTTCTCCGAGCCCGCCGAGAGCGGCCCGACCGTGGCGGTGCCCAGCACGCTGACCACCGTCGCGGTGGCCGTCGCCGCGGCCGTCACGCTGGTGCTCGGCATCATCCCGCAGCCGCTGCTCGACCTGGCCGACAAGGCCGCGCACCTGGTCGGCTGATGACCGGCATCCCCGGACTGCAGTTCGCCGACCCTGCGCTGGAGAGGGCGGTACGGTCCGGGCTCGACCGGGTGGAGGCCGCGCTGCGGGACGCGGTGGCCAGCGACTTCCCGCTGGTGGCAGAGGCCGCGCGGCACCTGGTGGAGGCGGGCGGGAAGCGGTTCCGGCCGGTGCTCACCCTGCTGGCCTCGCACTTCGGCACCGAGCCGGACAGCGATGCGGTGATCGCCGCCTCGGTGGTGGTGGAGCTGACCCACCTGGGCACGCTCTACCACGACGACGTGATGGACGAGGCCCTGGTGCGGCGGGGTGCGGCGTCGGCGAACGCCCGGTGGGGCAACACGATGGCGATCCTCACCGGCGACTTCCTGTTCGCCCGCGCCTCCGACGTGCTGGCCGACCTGGGGCCGGAGGCGGTGCGGATCCAGGCGCGGACGTTCGCCCGGCTGGTCACCGGGCAGATCCGCGAGACGGTCGGTGCCGACGGCGGGGCCGACCCGGTCGAGCACCACCTGTCCGTGCTGGCCGACAAGACCGGCTCGCTGATCGCCACCTCCGCGCTGCTCGGCGCGCGGCTGTCCGGCGCCGAGCCGTCGGTGGTGGACAGTCTGCGGCGGTACGGCGAGACGATCGGGGTGGCGTTCCAGCTCTCCGACGACCTGCTCGACGTGACCTCCGAGTCCACCGAGTCCGGCAAGACCCCGGGCACCGACCTGCGCGAGGGCATCCGGACACTGCCGGTGCTGTACGCGCTGGCCACCACCGATCCGGCCGAGGAGCGGCTGCGCGAACTGCTCGCCGGCCCGCTGTCGGAGGACGCGCGGCACGCCGAGGCGCTCACCCTGCTGCGTGGGTCGCCGGCGATCGCCGCCGCCAGGCGGACCCTCACCGGCTACGCCGACCGCGCCAGGGCCGAGCTGGCCGGCCTGCCCGACCTGCCGGCCCGCCGCGCCCTGGAGTCGCTGGCCGACTTCGTGCTGGCCCGCACGGGTTAGCCCCAAGCCCGAGTCCACCGAGCGCCTGGACCTACGGTCGGCGCACCGGCGGGGCGGCTGGCCGTACTCTTCTGGGGGTGGGGGCGCGGGGTGGTAAGTGCCTTTCGGGTGGTTACGTACCCGATACCATTAGGGTACTGGCGTGGAATGCGTGTTCTGCGAGATCGCAGCGGGCCGGGCGGCGGCCAGCGTGGTGTACGACGACGACCTGGTGCTGGCGTTCTGCGACATCGAGCCGTTCACCGAGGGGCACACGTTGATCATCCCGAAGCGGCACGCGAGCGGACTGTCCGATGTGGACGACGCCAGCGTGGAGCGGATTTTCGCGGTGTCGCGGCAGATCGCGACCGCGGCGCGCGGGGCGCTGGAGTGCCCGGGGGTGAACCTGTTCCTCGCCGACGGTGCGGCCGCATGGCAGACGGTGTTCCACCTGCACATGCACGTGATCCCGCGGTGGGGCCGCACCGACGGGATGCGGCTGATCGCCCGGCGGCGGCGGCCGGACCGTGCCGAGCTGGACGGGATGGCGGCCCAGTTGGCCGGGCGGGTGCCGCGGTGAACCGGGTGAGCGGGTCGAGCGGGTCGAGCGACCGGCATCCGGACCGGCGGGACGGCGTCGTGAACCGGTGGCAGCGGCTGATCCGGCGGCTCGGCCAGCGGCGCTGGTTCGTCGCGTTCGGCAGGCTGGTGGTGCCGCTGGACACCGCCGTCCAGCGGGCCACCAACGGCCGCGTGGCGATCATCGCGCCGTCCGGCCTGCCGCACCTGCTGCTCACGGTTACCGGCGCGAAGACCGGCCAGCTACGCCGGATCCCGTTGATCTACGTGCCGGACGGCGACCGGTACGTGGTCGTCGGCTCCAACTGGGGCAAGCCGACCCACCCCGCGTGGTCGGCCAACCTGCTCGCCAACCCCGACGCGATCGCGAACCTGCGCGGCCGGGAGATCCCGGTGCGCGGCCGGCTGGTCGAGGGTGCCGAACGGGACCGGCTGTGGGCGCTGGCCACCGCGATGTGGCCCGGGTACGACGGCTACGCCGGTCGCACCCACCGTGAGATACGGCTGTTCGTGCTCGAGCGGCGTCGGTCGTGGTAGATGTCGGTCGCCGTTGAGATCGGTCGCCGTGAAAGTCGGTCGCCGCAGAAGTCAGTCGCCGTGGAAGTCAGTCGCCGTAGAAGTCGCGCTCCGACACCGGCGGGTCCAGCGTGTCCTCGCCGCCCAGGCGCAGCCGCCGCCGGGCCGAGAACATCGAGTCCCGCGCCTCGTCCATCTGCCCGAACGAGGTCAGCCCGGTCCGCCGGACCATGTTGACGTACACCGCCTCGGTGCCGCCCTTCGCGAAGTACGCCTCGTGCCAGAACCCCACCCCGCGGGGGTTGGCGAGCATGTTGCGCCACCACTGCGCGTGCGTCCCGGAGCGCGACCACCGCTCCAGCGCGTCGAAGTCGCGCCAGTACTGCCGCATGCCCAGGTGCGGCGGGAACGCGCCGTAGGCCACGTTCTCGTGCAGCAGCAGCCCGTCCGGGTTCTCCCGTACCGTGGCGTTGATCCGCGGACCGGTCCGGAGCAGCGTGAAGACGCCGCGCAGCGTGTTCGCCCGCATGCCCAGGTAGATGATCACCAGGTCCGGGTACTCCGACAGGTCCACCGCCTGCCGGCTCGGCCGTGCCGCCATGCGCCCCTCCTCCTCGGGTTCGCTACAGCCACCGTCCCAATGCCGGCAGCCCGGCACTGTCCGACTTCAGTGCCGCCTGCGCCGGGGCGACCCGGCCGGCCAGCCAGCAGGCCAGCGCCCACGACGGCCCGTACACGGTCATCTCCGGCGCGCCGTCCGGCCCGGCCTCCCACCGGTCGCCGGTGTCGGCGGCCTGCAGCCCGAGCCGGGTGCCGGCCGGCAGCCGCCCGGACAGCGACGGTCCGGTCAGGGTGCGCAGCAGCCGCCGGATGAACTCCGCCGGCCAGTCGTCCGGGCCGTACCCCACGTCCAGGTCCACCCAGTGGATCTCCACCTCGCGCCAGCGGCCGTTCACCGTCTTCCACACCGGGGTCGGCCCGGTCCGGGTGAGCGCCTCCACGTCCCAGGCCTGCGGGGTCATCGCCCGCCAGGCGTCGTCCAGCCGCTGCGCTGCGGCGCGCACATCCTCCACCAGCGCGTCGATGCCCCGCCCCGCGCCGGCCTCGATGTCGGCGGCGCGGCCCTCCGGACCGTCGGGGTACATCGCCGCCGGCTCCCCGCGCCGCGCTCCCTCCAGCGAGCGCACCATGGCGTCGGCGTTGCGGGCCAGGTGGGTGAGCACGTGCCCGTTCGTCCAGCCGGGCAGCAGCGACGGGCGGCGTACGTCCTCGTCGGTCAGCGCGCCGAGCGCGAGCAGCAGCCGCGCGGTGGACTCGCGGACGTCGTGGATGAGCCGGTCCAGGTCCGACGGTGGCATGCCGCCATTGTGACGCAATCTGCTCGGGTCGCCATCGAGCGTCAGTAGCCCCCGAGGCCGCTGTCGCTGGTCGAGGAGCCGCCGGCCCCGGCCTGCACGATGAGCTGGCCGTGCATGCGCGGGTGCACGCTGCAGGTGTACTCGTACGTGCCCGGCTGCGACGGCGCGGTGAACGTGGCGGTCCCGCCCTGGCCGAGCAGGGTGGTCTTGAACGCGTTGGAGAACACGTCGTGCTCGACAGAGTCCTCCTGCTTGACTGTCACGGTGGTCCCCGGCGCCACCGTGAGCGGCGTGCCGTACCCGAAGTCCTTGATCGTGATCACCGCGGCGGGCGCGCTCGAGCCCCCGCTCGGTGCCTTGTCGCCGGAACCCGACGAGCAGGCCGCGACCGCGACCGCGGACAGTGCCATGGCGCTGCCCCGAAGCAGTGGTCTCATGTTGATGTTCACGACAGCGCGGACCGGATGGTTCAAAGACTGAACCGGCGCCGACCGCCGCCCGTGTACCGGACAGGAGGTGACGGATCTGGCTGACGGCGAGGCCGACCCGAGGTCACGGCCCGACACCACGGTCGGGGCCGAACTGATGCGCGCCCTGCATGACGAGCACGCCGCGGCCTTGTGGACCTACGCGGTCCGGCTCGCCGGCAACGACACCGGTCGGGCGCAGGACGCCGTGCAGGAGGCACTGCTCCGGGCGTGGCGGCACCCCGAGGTGCTCGACCCCTCCCGCGGCTCGGCCCGTGGCTGGCTGCTCCGCACGGTCCGGAACGTACTGATCGACGACTGGCGGCAGCGTCAGGCGCGGCCCGAGGTGGTCACCGACGAACTCCCCGACGTGGCCAGCCCGGACACCGCGGACAGCGCCGTGCAGGCCTGGCTGGTCGCCGACGCGCTGCGGCGGCTGTCCGGGCCACACCGCGAGGTGCTGGTCGAGTGCTTCTACCGCGGCGCCTCGGTGACCGAGGCGGCCGACCGGCTCGGCGTGCCGACCGGCACGGTGAAGTCGCGCACGCACTACGCGCTGCGTGCGCTCAAGCTCGCTCTGGAGGAGATGGGGGTGACGGCGTGACCTGCCGGTACGCACAGCACGACGCGGCATACGTGCTCGGCGCCCTCGCCCCCGAGGAGCGGCACCGGTACGAGCAGCACCTGCCAGACTGCGAGGCCTGCACCGCGGCGGTCCGCGAGATCGCCGGCCTGCCCGGGCTGCTGGCCCGGCTGCCCGCCGACCGGGTGAACGCGACGGGAGACATCGACGACCCGGCCGACCCGCCGGTGCCGCAGACGATGCTGCCGGCCCTGCTGCGGCGGGTGCGGCGGGACCGTCGGCGGACCCGGCTGCGGGTCGGGCTGGCCGCGGCCGCGGTGGCGGCCTCGGTGACCGCGGCGGGCGCCGTGTCGGTGCAGCACCTGACCAAGCCACGCCCGGTCCCGCCGGCCCGCACCCTGTCGCTGCAGGCGGTGGGCAACCGGCCGATGCACGGCACCGTGCAGATCATCCCGTGGGGCTGGGGCAGCACCGTGCGGATGACCTGCCACTCCGCTTACTCCGATGGGAACGGAACGACGGTGTACACCCTGTACGTGACCGACCGCGCCGGCACCGAGTACCCGGTGTCGTCGTGGCGCAGCCAGCCGGAGGAGGATGTGACGGTGCCGGGCGGCATCGCGCTGACGCCGGACGAGGTGGTGTCGCTGCAGGTGCGGGACGACCACCAGACCGTGGTGATGCAGGGTCCCTAGCGCCTAGCGGAGCGGGCCGTACCCGCGCCGGTCGAGGTAGGCCGCCGCGGCGAGCCCCGGGCTGACCGCGAACCCCGAGCTGGCCGCCAGACCCGGTCTGGGGAGGTACCCGGGCGTGCTCTCGTACGGCGGTTGCGGGGTGTACCTGGCCTGGCCGCCGTACCAGGACTGGTCGCCGTAGCCGCGCTCCTCGTCGTAGTCGGGGTCGTACGGCGAAGTGCCGGTCGCCGTGCCGGCGGGCCACGGCTCCGGGTACGGCTGCGGGCGCTGCTCCGGGATGGCGGACCCGGCCACGAGCTCGCCGAGGCGGGTCATCGCCCGCGCGTGGCCGGCTTCGGCCGCGGCGCGCACCCAGCCCTCGCCGTCCTGGGTGTAACCGGCCGTGATGAGCAGTTCGCCGAGGTTGTACATCGCCGGCGAGTTTCCGAGCTGGGCCGCCTTGCCCCACCAGTGCACGGCCGCGGCCAGATCGCCCTGGCCGTCGTACACGGCGCCGAGGAAGTTCATCGCGCCCTCGTCGCCCGCGTCCGCGGCGCCGGTCAGCCACCGGATGGCGTTCGGATGGTCGCCGAACTCGGCGTAGTACAGCCCCAACAGGGTCATCGCAGCGATATGGCCGCCGTTCGCGGCGATCTGGAGCCACTGGCGGGCTCCGTCCATGTCACCGGTACGTATTAGTAACAGAGCGTGCTGGAACGTCGAAGAATCGGCAGGCAATGCCGTCTCCCTATCGGGGCAGAACGTCACACGGGTCACGGGTGCCTGAAATGGTGCCATGGTTACGCCCGGTATCGAACCCCAGATGGCGCAGTGGTGGGCTAATCACCCGGTTGGAGCCCCGATGGCCCGGAGCAGCGCGGTGGTGAGGCGCTCGCGGGCGCCTCGACCGGCTGGTACGACGGCTGCCAGGTGCCCATCCGGCCGGATCAGCCACGCTGCGGAGTTGATCGGGTACGCATCGTGCAGGACACATTCCGTGTCCATTACGTCGCCAGGGCCGGCGGGTCGGCCGGCCCGGACGACCCGGCGAAGGCACCGGCCGGCGGCGGTGACCCAGTGTGGTCGCGGCACGTCCGGGCCGAAGCCCAGCACGGTCCACTGCGGGCCGAACGCCTGCCGCAGCCGGGTCACCGCCGGCTCGCCCGGGACACGGCACGGGCCGTCCGGGGCGAGTTCGCCCGGCCGCGGCGAGGACCGGCCCGCAGCGCCTGCCGGGTCGGCCGTCGGGGCCGGGGTGGTGAGCGGTGAGGCGTCGTAGCAGTGCGGCGCGGCCAGCCGGCCGGAGTCGATCTCGGCGCGGGCGGCCGGGTCGGTAAGGGCGGCGCGCAGCACCCGCAGCCGGTGCGCCCGCTCGGCGTCGGTGCCCGGCACCAGGAAGCGCATCGTCGCGCCGGTCACCCGCAGGTTCTCCGTTCCGGCGGCGTGCCGCTCGTCGTGGTAGCTGTCCAACAGCGACTCCGGCGCCCAGCCGCGGACGACGTGCGCCAGCTTCCAGGCCGCGTTCTCGGCGTCGGCCAGCCCGCTGTTCAGCCCGCGCGCCCCGAACGGAGCCATCACGTGCGCGGCGTCGCCGGCCAGCAGGCACCGCCCCACCCGGTACGCCGGCACGATCCGCTGGTGGAACCGGTACTGCGAGGCCCAGACCTCGGTGTAGGGCGTGCCGCCGGTGATCGCCCTGACCCGCCGGTCCAGCGCCCCGCAGGCCCTCTCGGCGGCCAGATCGAAGTCGGCCGGCACCTGCCAGTCGATCCGCCACACGCCGTCCGGCTGCGGGTGTACCAGCACCTGGCGGCCCGGGTTCCACGGCGGGTCGAAGTGGAACCGCCGCTCGGCCGGGAACGGCAGGTCGGCCCGGATGTCGCAGATGAGGAACTGGTCGGCGAAGCTCTCGCCCGGGAACGGAACCCCGAGCAGCCGGCGCACCGTCGAGTGCGACCCGTCGCAGCCGACCAGCCACGGTGCCCGCCACCGCGCGTCGCCGGCCGTGACGATCACCCCGGACGGGTCCTGGGCCAGGCCGGTGACCGCAACCCCGCGGTGCAGCGTGACCATCGGCTCGGCCAGCAGTCGCTCCTCCAGGTACCGCTCCACGCTGGTCTGCGGGATGTTGATGAACGGCGGGTACGCGCTGCGCCCCACCTCGGGGAAGGTGATCGTGGCGACCTCGGTGTCCCGGTAGTACGTGCGTCCGACCGTCCACGTCACGCCCTCGGCGACCATCGGGGCGGCGCAGCCGATCCGGTCCAGGATGTCGAGCACGTCCCGCTGCGTGCAGATCGACCGGGAGCCGACCGTCGGGCGCTGCGCCGCCGCCTCGAGCACCGTGCACGCCACCCCGTGCCGGGCCAGCAGCAGCGCGCAGGCCATCCCGACCGGCCCGGCCCCCACGATGAGCACCGGCGCGTCGGGTGTCACGACACCTCCTCGCCGGCGCTCGTCGTGGCCGTGCCCGTCGTGGCCGTGCTCGTCGTGGCCGCGCCCGGCGGTGCCGTGCCGCCTGGTGACCTCGCAGGCCCGGTCACGTCTGCAGTTGCTCCCACACCTCGCGGTCGCGCTGCGCGGTCCAGATCCGCGGCCGCTCGATGCCGTCCAGTTCGTCCCACAGCCGCTGCACGTTGAACGGCAGGCAGTGCTCGAAGATCGGCCACCCGCCGTAGGTCGGGGCCAGCGCGTGGTGCGCCGCCTCGAAGGCCTCCCGCAGCGTGCCGTTGCGCCGGTGCACCGCGCCGACCTGCCGGGACAGCGTGGTGAGGAACCCGCGGGTCTGCGCGATCGCGGCGCCCACCGCGTCCGCGCCCCGCGCCACCGCGCCGCGGCCGCCGACCAGCGCCTCGGCGCCGAGCGCGGCGACGGCGTCCAGCGTGCCGGCGGCCCAGTCGGCGTGGAACGCGTCGCCGGTGTACAGCGCGGCCTGCGCCTCCACCAGGTCGCCGGCGAACAGGATCCGCCGCCGAGGCAGCCACGCGACGATGTCGCCCTCGGTGTGGCCGCGCCCGCAGTACCGCAGCACCAGGTCGCCGCGGTCGCCGCCCAGGTCGATGGTCAGCCGGTCGGCGAACGTCAGCGTCGGCCAGGTCAGTCCTGGGATGGTCTCGGCGCCGGTGAACAGCCGCGGCATCCGCCCCTGCTCGGACTCCCAGTCCTGCTTGCCCCGCTCGGCGATCAGCGCCCGGGTGTTCTCGTGCGCCACGATCGCGGTGGCCCCGAAGGCGGCCGCGCCCAGCGTGCGCACCGCGTGGTAGTGGGTCAGCACGAGGTACCGCACCGGCTTGTCGGTGTGCACGCGCAGGCGGTCCAGCCAGCGGCCCGCCATCAGCGGGGTGGCCCGCGCCTCGATCGCCACCACGAAGTCGTCGCCCTCGACGGCGCCCACGTTCGGGTCGCCCTCAGCGGTGAGCGCGTACACCCCGTCGGCCAGGATCTCCAGCGTCTCGGCCTTGTCGGCCAGGTCGGTCGAGGACGCGAACGGCTTGGTTGCCATGCCGCCGATCCTGCCGCCGCGGCGGGGTCGCGGCCAGTCCGGGCCGCCGCTGATCCGTCACATCGTCACCGTGCCTGACCAACCGCGCCGGTCGCCGCGGCCGCCAGGCCCGGCCCGGCGCCCGGGGCCCTCCCATACACTCCATCGCAATGACCGCCACGCCGCCGTACCCGGAACCGGGGGAGGGCCCTCGGGCCTGGGCGCCCGCCGCGCAGCCGCCGCCGTGGGCGCCGGTCGCCGCGGTCCGGCCGGCGCCGCCGACGGTGGCGCACCAGCACCAGTGGGCGCAGTACCACGCCCTCGGCTGGCGCCCGGCCGGGCCGCCGCCGCGGCGGGGCCGCGCCGGCTGGATCGCGTTCGCGCTGGCCGTGCTGGTCGGCGTGCTGCTGGTACCGGTCGCCGCGGCCCGGGACCGGCACCCGGTCAGCGGTGCCGCGGGTCCGTCCGGGCAGGCGGCGCCCCCGGCCGGGGGGCAGGGTGGCGGGCAGCCGCCGTCGCACGAGTTCACCACCAGCGACGTGCACGACCTGCTCGACCGGTACGCCGGCGCGCTCACCCACCGCGACCGGCGCACCTTCCTGGCCCAGCTCGACACCGGGAACAAGGCGCTGGCCACCGCCCAGCGCCGGCTGTTCGACAACCTGCGCCAGCTCGACCTGGCCACGGTGAAGTTCGTGGTGGTGGACACCTCGCTGCCGCAGCCGGACCTGGCCCACCCGGGCAGGTACACCGCCGGCTGGGCGGAGGCCTGGCGGCAGCTCCAGATCCGTGGCATCGACCCGGTGCCCGGGGCGCAGTACTTCCGGATCCGGCTGTCGGTGGCCACCGACCATCTGGTGATCGCCGGCGTCGCCCCGGCCGCCGGCGCCGCGTCGAACCGGCAGCCGTCACCGTGGGACGCCTCCGTCCTGCGCGTGGTCCGCGGTCGGAGCGTCGTGGTGGCCGGCACCGCCGACGTCGCCGGCCGGCTCGGCGACGTGCTACAGGCCGCCGAGGCCGCCATCGCCGACGCCGGGCCGTGCTGGCCGGCCAGTTGGCAGCACACGTTCACGATCTTCGCCACCGGCGACCGCAAGGCGTTCTCCACCTGGTTCCGGAGCAAGTTCACCAACACCGAGTTCATCGGGTTCGAGGTCGGGCTGCCGGTGGTGGGCGACGACGGGCGGGTGGTCAGCGGCCGGGAGGACGACGTGCCGCAGGTGGTCATCGACGTGCCGGGTGCGCTGCGGGCACCGCTGGGGTTCCGCCAGTTGCTCGAGCACGAGATGACGCACGCCGCGTCCGGGGCCGAGCGCAACGCCGACACCGAGACGTGGGCCATCGAGGGGTACGCCGACTTCGTCGCGTTCCACAACGGCACGCTGCGCCAGGCCAACCGCGGCGGCACGGCGTACCGCACCTACCACTCCCGCGGCGGGCTGACCGTCCGGCTGCCGGCCAACCCCGACTTCTACGGCAGGAACGCGGCGCTCAACTACGACCTGGCCTTCCTGGCGTTCTGGTACCTGCGGCAGAAGTACGGGCAGGCCGCCGTGATCAGCTTCTTCGCCGCGGCGAACCAGCAGGGCAACGCGGCCAGCCTGCTGCAGCAGCGGTTCCACGTCACCACCCAGCAGTTTGTCAGCGACTGGGCGAAGTGGACCTTCAGCCAGCTCCGCTGACCCGTTTGCCGGCTATCCTGCGGTACGTGGAAGGCTGGGGCACGGTGGGGCTGCTGCTCGTCGTCGGCGTGGCGTTCGTGGTGGTCGCGCTGTCGGCCAACCGGCTGCTGCGCCCGGACCGGGCCGGGGAAGCCGCCCTGACCACGTACGAGTGCGGGGTGGACCCGGTCGGCGAGGGCTGGGCACAGACCCAGATCCGGTACTACGTGTACGCCTTCGTCTACGTCGTCTTCGCGGTGGAGGCGGTGTACCTGTTCCCATGGGCGACGATCTACGCTCTGCCGGAGTTCGGGGCGGGGGCGCTGGCCGAGATGGGCGTCTTCGTCGGCCTGCTCGCGCTCGGAATCCTGTACGCCTGGCGGAAGCGGGTGCTGACATGGGTCTGACCGACTCGCCGCTCCCGGACCCGATCAAGTTCGTGCTGAACTGGGGCCGGCGGTACAGCCTGTGGGTGTTCAACTTCGGGCTGGCCTGTTGCGCCATCGAGTTCATCGCGACGTCGATGTCCCGGCACGACTTCATCCGGCTCGGCGTGATCCCGTTCGCGCACGGCCCACGGCAGGCCGACCTGATGGTGGTCTCCGGCACGGTCACCGACAAGATGGCGCCGGCCGTCCGGCGGCTGTACGACCAGATGCCCGAGCCGAAGTACGTCATCAGCTTCGGTGCCTGCTCCAACTGCGGCGGCCCGTACTGGGACTCGTACTGCGTCACCAAGGGCGTGGACCAGATCATCCCGGTGGACGTGTACGTGCCGGGCTGCCCGCCGCGGCCGGAGGCGCTGCTGCAGGGCATCCTGCGGCTGCAGGACAAGATCGCCGCCGAGGACGTGGTGCTGCGCGGCGGCGCCCGGCCCGGACGGATCGAGCTGACCGCTCCGCTGGTGCCCGATCCGCAGGCAGCCGCGCTTGTCGGGCCCGCGCCGACCTCACGTTCCGCGACGTGACGGCCTCGGAGGTCGTCGACGCCGTCGTCCGGCTGGCGGCGGTCGTCCTGTCCTGGCCGGTCGCGGTGGCTCTGGTGGCCTACCTGCTGCGGCAACCGCTGCGGGGTGCGGTCGCCGGTCTGGCCGAGCGCATCACCCGCATCGATGGGCCGGGCGGACTCAGGATCGATCTGGCGCTGGCTTCGGTGCGCGCCCTGCGCGAGACCGTGTCGGACGCCTCGAAGGAGTTCGCCGATCCGGCCGAGCTGTCCGACTACGTGCAGCGGCAGTTGGACAAGTTGGCCGACGTCGGTGTGGAGCTCCGCGAGCCGGTCTCCCTCGCCGGACGTACCATCCTGTGGGTCGACGACCGTCCTGCGAACAACAAGTACGAGAGCCACCTGCTCAGTGAGATGGGGGCCCGCATCACGACCGCGTCGAGTACCGAAGAGGGGCTCGTCCACCTGGAGCAGGGCCGCCTCGACCTGGTGATCTCGGACATGCACCGGGAGGAGAACGGCCGGGAGAACCGGCGCGCCGGGCGGGACCTCGCGTTCGAGATGGAACGCCGCGGCTGGCACACGCAGATCCTCTTCTATACCGGGCGGACCACCGACACGGCGGGCCTGCGGAACGTTGTCGGCGCCGAGCGCGAGCCCGGCAAGCTCATCGCGACCGTGGTCCGGGTACTGGCCGCCGGGCGGGCGCGATGACGCCGGAGGAGGCGGGGGCCCGGCTGGCCGGCCTGGTGGGCGAGCCGGCGTCGTCCACCGTCGCGTTCGGACAGTCGCATGTGGACGTACCGGCCGAGCGGTGGGTGGCCGCCGCGACGCTGGCCCGCGACCACGCCGACCTCGGCTGCACGTTCTTCGACTGGCTGTCCGGAGTGGACGAGCTGGACCAGGGCTTCACCGTGGTGACCCACCTGTACTCCCCCCGGTACCGGCACCACCTGCTGCTGCGTACCCGGGTGCCCCGCGAGCGGCCGCGGCTGGCGTCGCTGGTCGGGGTGTACGCCGGCGCCGGCTGGCACGAGCGGGAGACGTTCGAGATGTTCGGGGTGGTCTTCGAGGGGCACCCGGACCTCAAGCCGCTGCTGCTGCCGGACGGGTTCGAGGGGCACCCGCTGCGCAAGGACTTCGTGCTGGCCGCCCGGGTGGTCAAGCCCTGGCCGGGGGCGAAGGAGCCGGGGGAGTCCGACCACGGGGCGCCCAGCCGCCGCCGGATCCGCCCACCCGGCGTGCCCGACCCGGCCGACTGGGGCCCCCTGTCGGGCGGTGCGGGCGGTGGAACCACCGGTACGCCTGAGGGCCCGGGGGAGGCCGGGGCGGCGGCGGAGGCCGGGGATGGCTGAGGCGCTGGAGCTGGCCGTCAAGGTGGGCGGCGTGCTGGCGGCGTTCCTGCTGTTGCCGCTGGTGGTCGGGCAGACCGAGCACAAGGTGATGGCGCACATGCAGGCCCGGGTCGGGCCGATGTACGCCGGCGCGTTCCACGGCTGGGCGCAGCTCGTCGCCGACGGCGTGAAGTTCGTGCAGAAGGAGGACATCACCCCGGCGGCCGCGGACCGGCCGGTGTTCCGGCTGGCGCCGGCCGTCGGGCTGCTGCCGTACCTGATGGTGCTCGTGGTCATCCCGCTCGGGCCCGGCACGGTGGCCGAGAAGCTGGACGTCGGGCTGTTCTACGCGCTGGCCATCACCGGGATCGGCGTGGTCGGCATGCTGATGGGCGCCTGGGCCTCGGCGAACAAGTACTCGCTGCTCGGCGGGCTGCGCGGCGCGGGGCAGTTGCTCGCCTACGAGCTGCCGCTGGTGCTGGCCGCCGCGTCGGTGGCGATGGCCGCCGGGACGCTTTCCCTGGTCGGCATCGTCGAGGCGTGGCGGCCGTGGTGGCTGGTCTGGCAGCTCCCCGCCGCGGTGGTGTTCTTCGTCTCGGGCGTGGCCGAGATCCGCCGGCCGCCGTTCGACATGCCGCTGGCCGACTCCGAGCTGGTGTTCGGGTACCTCACCGAGTACAGCGGGCTGCGGTTCGCGCTGTTCCTGCTGGCCGAGTACGCCGGGATCGTGGTGATCAGCGCGCTGACCGCGGTGCTGTTCCTGGGTGGCTGGCGCGGCCCGTTCCTGCCCGGGCCGGTGTGGACGCTGCTCAAGACGTTCGCGCTGTCGTTCGTGGTGATCTGGCTGCGGGTGGCGTACCCACGGCTGCGCGAGGACCAGCTCCAGCGGCTGGCCTGGCTGGTGCTGGTGCCGATCGCGCTGGCCCAGCTCGTGCTCACCGGCGTGGTCCGGCTCCTCATCGCCTGACGACACCGCTCCTGATCGGCTGAGAACCCGAGCCCGACCGGCTGACGACAGCGACTCTCGCGATATATCTTGTCAGTGCGTTTATCGTCTGCGTATACTCGCCGACGAGTGTACGGAGGCGAGGTGGTGGCGTGGCAAGGCGCCGCAAGGTGGGGAACATCCTCGCCCTCGCCGTGCTGTCCGTGCTCGTCGAGCGGCCGATGCACCCGTACGAGATGGCCACGGCGCTGCGTGAGCGCGGTAAGGACAACGACATGAAGATCAACTGGGGCTCGCTCTACACGGTGGTGCAGAACCTGGACAAGCACGGGTTCATCGAGACCACCGGGACCAGCCGCGAGGGCCGCCGCCCGGAGCGGACGGTGTACGCGATCACCGACGCCGGCCGGGACGAGATGCAGGACTGGGTGCGCGAGCTGGTCGGCGCACCGCAGCGGGAGTACCCGAAGTTCGAGGCGGCGCTGTCCACCATGGGCGCGCTGCCGCCGGACGAGGCCCTGACGTTGCTGCAGCACCGGCTGCGCCGGCTGGACCTGCAGGTCGCGAGCGAGCGGGCGGCGCTGGAGCAGGTCGCGCGCGAGGTGCCACGGCTGTTCCTGGTCGAGGTGGAGTACCGGCTGGCCATGCGCCAGGCGGAGGCGGACTGGCTGCGCGGGCTGCTGAAGGAGCTCGCGGACGACTCGTTCCCCGGCATGTCGCTGTGGCGGGAGTACCACACCAGCGGTCCGTGGGCGCAGAAGGAGGAGGAGCCACCGGACTGAGCAACGAGAACGACCCCGGCGCGGTGCAGCAACACCGGACCGGGGCCGTCGACCTCGAACCGATCCCGCCGAAGCGGCAACCAGCGAGGTGGCACTCGCAAGGATAGCTGGGCTGCGGCACCGGGACCGGTTCGGACCACGCACGATCCGAGACCGGAGGAGTACCGACATGACGGCGCACGCCGTGGAAGCGCACGACCTCGTCAAGACCTACCCCGGCGGCGTCCGGGCGCTGGACGGCCTGTCGATCGCCGTCCGGCCGGGCGAGGTGTTCGGACTGCTCGGCCCGAACGGGGCCGGCAAGACCACCACCGTCAAGATCCTCACCACCCTGACCCGGCCGGACGCCGGCTCCGCGAGCGTGTCCGGGCACGACGTGCTGCGGCACCCGAACCGGGTCCGCCGGGTGATCGGCGCCGTGTCGCAGCGCTCCGGCGCCGACCCGATGGCCACCGGGCGGGACAACCTGGTGCTGCAGGGCAGGCTGTACGGTCTGCGCGGCGCCGAGCTCACCCGCCGGGTGGCCGACCTGCTGGACCGCTTCGACCTGGCCGCCGCGGCCGGGCGCCAGGTCCGCACCTACTCCGGCGGCATGCAGCGGCGGCTGGACGTGGCGCTCGGCCTGGTGAACCGGCCCGAGGTGCTGTTCCTGGACGAGCCCACCACCGGGCTCGACCCGCAGGCGCGCGCCGACATGTGGGAGGAGATCGGCCGGTTGGCCGGGGACGAGTCGCTGGCCATCCTGCTCACCACCCACTACCTGGACGAGGCCGACCGGCTGGCCGCGCGGCTGGCCATCGTGGACGGCGGCCGGGTCGTGGTCGAGGGCAGCCCGGACGCCCTCAAGGGCGAGTTGCGCGGCGACGCCGTACACCTGGAGTTGCACGCACCGCCGGACGAACGGCTGGTACGGCACGCCCTGGAGCGGGTACCCGGGGTGCGGGACATCGCCCTGGACGGCCGCCGGCTGTCGGCCCGGGCGGACGACGGTGCCGCCGCCGCGCCCGGCGCGATGGCCGCGCTGGACCAGGCCGGGGTGCCGGTGGCCACGGTCACCGTCGCCAGGCCGTCGCTGGACGACGTGTACCTGCGCTACGCCGGCCGCCGCTTCGACGAGGCCGTGGCAGGTGCGCGATGAGCGCCATCGCCGCCCAGACCTGGTGGATGACCGACCGCCGGCTGAAGGCGTTCGTCCGGCAGCCCGCGTACCTGCTGATCACCCTGATCCAGCCGGTGATCTGGCTGTTCCTGTTCGGCAGCCTGTTCCGCAGGGTGGTCGAGCTACCCGGCTTCGGCGCCGCGTCGTACCTGGACTACCTGGTGCCCGGTGTGGTGGTGATGAGCGCGGTCTCCTCGAACATGTGGGCCGGCATGGGCGCGCTGGAGGAGATCGAGCGGGGCACGTTGAACCGCTTCCTGATCACTCCGGTCAGCCGCAGCGCGATCATGAACGCCAACGTGGTCGAGCAGGCGCTGTCCACCACCATCCAGTCGCTGATCATCGTGCTGCTCGGCCGGGCCGGCGGCGCGCACTACCCCGGCGGCGCTGTCGGGCTGGCCGTCCTGGTCGGCGCCTCGGTGCTGCTGGGCACCGTCTTCTCGGCGATGTCCAACGCGATCGGCATGCTGGTCCGGCAGCGGGAGACGATCATCGGGGTGAACACGTTCCTGCTGCTGCCGCTGACGTTCCTGTCCTCGGTGTTCATGGCCAAGTCCCTGATGCCGCACTGGATGCAGAACGTGGCGGCGTTCAACCCGGTGAACTGGGCGCTGGAGGCCGGCCGGGCCGCGCTGGCCGCAAGCCCGGACTGGCACCTCGTGTGGACCCGCGGTGGCGCGCTGCTGGCCCTGGCCGTGCTGATGGTGTGGCTTTCCACCCGAACGTTCCGGACGTACCAGAAGCAGGTCTGAGCGGCCTCGTCGGCGCGGCAGCCGGGGCGCTGCTGTGCCGACGCCGGTCCCCGGCCAGCGTCGGGCCGGAGAAGCTGGGCTACCAAAGGCCTTCTTGTTGGGAGGACGCGACGGCCGGCGGCGCTGGGTGGCTGGTGAGTTGGGCGAGGGCGCGGTGGGTGCCGTCGGGGTGGGTGGCGAGGGCGGTGAGGAGGTGGGCGGTGACCAGGGCGTCGTAGGTGGTGCGGTGGGGCTGCAGGCCGGGCGGGAGGTGGGTGGCGAGGCGCACGTGTTCGACAGAGGTGGCGGCCGTACCACCCGCTCTGGCGGCGGACAGCTGCCAGCAGCGCCCGCGCCTGGTCGTGGTTGACGACCGTGCGGACGTCGACCGCGTCGCCGTCCACGGCGCTTTCCACTTCACGCGGCTGAGCGGATTCGCCGCAAGGACGATCCACGAGACAACGACAAGCGGAACCAAAGGGCGCCGGCCGTTCCATCCTGACTAGCTGGGGGAGGGGCCGCCCCCGCCCATCGGGGCTACGGTCGTGTCGTGAACGAGGCTCGCCAGTGCTCCTTGGACTCACCGTCGATCGTCAGGCGCCACGCGTAACGCTGCCCTGGGCTCAGCGGCAGTGGCGGGACACCAAACGCCACCGTCGCGTCTAGAGGGGTCCCCGGTATGAGCCCTGGCGGGCGCCCCACTTCTATCTCCATGCCCACTTTGAGCGGTTGCGGGTTGCCCAGCGGATCTTGGACCATGAACGGCTGATCATCGGCGTCAAGCAACTCGATCAGGACTGCAACCTTGCGGTTTGCATCAGTCCACGGAACGTCGAGCTTGATCGCCAGCGCCGAGGGGGTGGGCTGCGGGCCGGTCAGCGACCAACCACCACCCAAGATGTAGAGCTTGCCGTTGATCGCTTCCGCGGCATCGCAGAGCAAGATCGTTGCTTCCACCTAGCTTGACCTCACTACGTCGCCGCAACCTTCACCGGGACGTACCGTACCGCGGCCGGTCCCGCCTTACGGGTAACCGACGTGCCCGAGCCGCCAATCGATGTGTGAAGAGTTGTCGGGAAGCCTGATGGCGAGGTCTCTACAACATGCACGACAACGCCGACAGCCGCTCCGACACCGGTCACGTCGTCCTCAAGCTCCAGTTCTGGGCCAACCAGCTCCCTAAGAGCTGTGTGCGCCCGTACCCGAACCTCCTCGAAGCTGTCTCCCGCAGCGCTGAAGGTGGGCAGCACATCCGTCTCCGCCCACCAGCCCTCGGGTTCCTGGTGGTACCTCACGACCGCCGTCGTCACAGCCTGCCTCCCAAGTGCCTCAACGCCTCGTCTGGACTCAGACCTACGTCCTGTACTAGGATCTTTCGCACCAAACCGGGCGCCACTTCTGCGCCATCATGGAACGCCAAGTGCAGATCCGGGTAGGCGTCCGAGACCAAGGTCCTGTGCGAGCCCTCCCTGCTCCGATCAGGGTCCTGTCGGTACGACAGAGGCTTTCTGGCGAGATGTCGGTACAGCTCCCGACCACGCATGGAGGGGAACTGGGGCACTGCGTTCCTCCCCCTCAACCCACGTACTGCATCCGACGGTAGCGCGTCAACGCCACAGTTGGGCCTTGTGCAGGCTTCTTAGCCCTAATGGGCGGCGTTGAAGGGCCCGAGCGTAACCGACCGCTCATGATGCGCAGTCAGTCGGGTAGCGGGTAGCGGACCCGCCCGCAGGCTCGCACAGGTAGGCTTCCTCGATTCGGATCGCCCGCACTGGCTGGTGGCACGTGGCATGCCCGCGGCCGTGGCCGACGTCATCGCGTCCACAGTGGACGCCTACGAAGCCTGCGACAGCTTCAAAGCAGAGGTCGCTCGCGACGCCGACAAGCTCGACTGCCTCATCCAGGCCACCGAGTACCGCGAATGCGGCTACACCGAGGTCGCCCCTGGATCGAGACCTCCCGAGCCAGGCCCACCACACCGTCCGCCAAGGCCCTCGCAGAGGCCGCCCTGGGCATGTCATCGCAGGAGTGGTGGAAGACCTACCTGTCTCGCCCCAGCTGAGGTGCTCGCGTATCTCCCGGCCCGAGCAGGGGCGCCAGGTCCGCGGACAGGTCGGCCGGCTCCCGCGGGGTGAGCTGCACGTCCGGCCGGCCGTCCACGGTCTGCACCGGCACCATGGCCCGCCAGCCGGCGCCGTCCGCCACCCACATCACCTGACCGAGGCGCCGCCCGTCGTGGGCGCCCCGGCGTACCTGCGCCCGGAGGGTGCCGTGGCTGAGCGCGTCCCGGGCGGCGGGCAGGGCGGGCACCAGCCGCGGCAGCTCCTCGGCCAGCCGGGCGGCAGGCAGCCGGGTCAGCTCCACCGCGCCGTCGTCCGCCACCAGCACCGCCACGCAGGCGGCGCCGTCGATCGCATAGCTGCCCACCGTGGTGCGGTGGCCGACCCGGCCGCGCACGTCGAGCGCGACGTCGGAGCTGCCCAGCAGCCGCAGGTCGTCGCTGACCTGCTCGGCCGCGGCCACGGTGCCGGCCGCGTCCCGGGTGACCACGCCGCGGGCCACCAGGTCCTCCAGCCCGCAGTCGGTGCCGCCGTCGTAGCGCGCCGCGGCGTCGGCCAGCGCGGCCAACTCGGCGGGCAGCGCCGCCCCGGCCAGGTCCGCAAGGTAGCGGAGCTGCGCCAGGGAGAGCCGCAGCCGGGCCGGCGAGGTGCCGGCGGGCGCGGTCACCCGAGACCTGCCCCGCTGCGAGGTACGTCGTCCGGCACAGTTCCCCCTCTTACCTTATGCGCAAATACGTTTTTACCAGACAAGTCATGATTTGTAGAGGGGGTGATGAACGATCAACGGCGCTAGTCTCTCGGGTGGCGTCGTACGGGGAGTGTCAGGGACGGCTCGACCACGCGGAGGAGACGGCGGTGGG
>WNFU01001406.1_pt1 | contig 103191 bp, 62 predicted proteins | sample 5400121 | NCBI WGS metagenome assembly WNFU01 (sample SAMN13153360, study PRJNA577476) | soil metagenome | isolation source: 100 cm soil or saprolite under grassland replicate 1 | place: USA:California | collected 2016-06-15 | reverse complement strand
GGCGCGCGAGCAATTTTTTGAGCGTCTCCAGTTTGGCATCGGCCCCGAGCGCGATGCGTTTGGATTCGCGGTAAGCCTGCATTGCGCGGCGTCCCTCTTCGCTCAGCGCGCTCCGGATGACGAACGTCTGCCAGCCCTGCAAACTGCCGAAATCGATCCCCTGCGAAGAGATAAAGCGGCGGAAGATCGTCCGCTCCTGTTTGTAGCGCTCCAGGTCTTCGTCGCTCAACTGGACGGTCAACCGCATGACGCTGTAATCGGCCAGGAATTCGCCCGCCAACTGCTGGGCTTCGAGGCGGTAAACAATCGGGCCGAGCAAGCCCGTCATCAACTCCTCGCCGCCGTCGGATCGTTCGGGCGTGGCCGTCAGGCCCAATCGGAACGGCGCAATCGCCATCTCGGCCACGTAGCGAAAGCCGCTGCCCGGCAGGTGATGGCATTCGTCACATACCAGCAAACCGAATTGATTGCCCATCCGCTCCATAAACCGGAACGCCGAGGCGTAGGTCGTCACCACAATCGCGCCCTGCTCGAAATAGCCGCCTCCGATCAACCCGATCTCGGCCTGAAACGAAGAGACCAGCAGGTCGTACCACTGATTCATCAGATCGAGCGTCGGCACGACGACTAGCGTCGAACGCCCGGTCATCTCAATAGCCATCTGCGCGACGAAGCTCTTGCCCGCGCCGGTCGGCAGGATCACCACGCCGCGCTTGCCGCTCTTTTGCCACGCGGCGATGGCGTCGCGCTGATAAGGCCGAGGCTCGACGTTCAGATCGGTTCGGAATTGGAATTCGTAATAGCGGCGGGCTTCGTCTTTGAAAGCCGGATTTTGTCGCGTCAATTCGGTGACCGCCTGGCGATAGGCGATGGCCGGGGCGCGCCAACGACGCACGCGCTCGTCCCATTGAAACGCCGAAGGCGCGGGAAACTCCTGCTCCGCGCCTTCGAGCGTCAAAGTCCCGGAATCGAATTGCAACACAACTTCGGTTTCGCTCATTCGAAAGGTCGTCTGTTCAGGCATGTAGATCGCGCCCAGCGGCTCTGTCGAAAATATGCGACCTGTGCTGACGACCTCCAAGTCAGTACCGCGAGCGGTAGCGAGCGGGGCTTTCGAAAAGGACTTATTGATGGAGACTCGCTCGCTACCACTCGCGGTACTGACTCGTCCGCACAGGTCGAAAATATGTTGTCCGCCGGATGAGAAAGCTGATTCGACGTATGCATTGGTTAATCCCGCTCACTTTACGCATCCGACGGCGCGACAACGGTGATGCCTTGAAACCGCGTGAAGTTTCCTTTCTCAAAGGTGAGTAGGTGCGTGATGCTGTAAGTTTTCATCACTGCGACTAATCGCGCATCGTGTGCCTGAACGCCTTGTATGGCGTGAGCGATTATCAACCGCCTCCATTCGGCATGAGAGGCGACAGTCTCAGGCACGAATCGACAGTAGCGTTCGATCATCCGAATTTTGCGCTCAGTCTTGGCCGGAGAGAGACCATAACCACCGCGCGCCGTCGGCGGGCGCGTACAGACCGTCCAAAACTCGGCTAAAACTTGTGTCGTGTAATAAAGTTCGGCGCCATTCTCGATAAGTTTACGAAGAGCGCTGAGGGCTATCGCCCGGTCGGGATCAGTCTTTGGAACGATTCGCAAGAAAACGTTCGTATCTATTAGATAAGGGAGATTGGGCATTATTCAGAGAAGTAAATATCCTCGCGCGAGAAATCATGTGGGAGCGGCGGCACATCTTCGCCGAACTCCTCCATCGCGGCGTCGAACTCGGCAAGGCTCAACGCGATATCTCTTGGCTGGCCATTCGCAAGGCCAAGGAGCCTCTTTAGATACTCGTCCGGAGAGACGCCAGCAGCGGCGGCCTGGTCAAACAGTACTCGCGCAACCTCTATCGAAATTCCTTCTATTGTCGTCACAGTCCTCGTTTCCATATACTAAGAATACAGGCCCGAAGGCGAGTCGTAAAGCTTCAGCATGACCTTTCCCGCCGTCGGCGCCCACACCCGAAAGGTCGTCTGTTCGGGCGTGTAGATCGCGCCCAGCGGCTCTGTCGAAAACATGTTGTCCGCCGGATGAGAAAGCTGATTCGATGTATGCATTCGCCCACTCACGCAAAAAAGCCTGAATCTGACAACTACAGCTGATGTCAGGACACTTTGAAAAAAGACTTTGGTTTTCGCCGCGTGAGCGGCGGCTGACTTTAGCCCGGCCGTTTCAACGCCGGGAAGCGGCGCCCGAATTGTTCCCGTCGCGTAGCGACGGTTGAAATTCCGGCCGTCAGCGGGCCTTTCAAGCGTCACTACGTGACGCGAAACGCTTTGGCTCGCTTACCCAGCGCTAAAGCACTGGGCTAAAGTCAGCCGCCGCTCACGCGGCGAAGAATGGCGTTTCTCCAAAAAGCAAAAGTGTCCCGACATCAGCTTCGCAGCAGAACCGAAAGGCGTCTTCTCTGGCCATCGGCTCGGCGCGCAGCTTCAGATTGCTGACCAGGCGCCAAGTCTCCAGGTCGCCTTTTTTGTTGCGCGCGCGACTCATCGTGATCCAGAGTCGGCGTGGCGATTTCTGGCAGTAATAGAGTTGCCCGAGACTGCGCCGTCGCGCATTGCCTTCAAACCGGATCGTATTGAGCTTGACCCACTCTCCGCGGTAGAAAACTTTGACTCCGCCTTTGACGCGGATGACGTAATTGATCTTCAGATCATCAAGCAAGGCGAACAGATCATCGTCCGGAAACCCGCGATCTGCCGAGAGCCGAATGCGGCTGGGCTTGACGTATAGGAAGATCAGCTTGAAAGCGCTCTTGATGACGGCCAGTTCGTATCGCTTCATCCGCCCTTTGAGCGCGCCCTGTGAATAAGCGCGCCAGAAGATGGGAAGCGCTCGCCGCCCGACGACGAGTGAAATGACGAGCAGATGCTGATCATCTTCGGTGGTCCAATCAATGGTCAAGCGCACTTTGCCGCGTCGAGGGACCTGATTGGCCAAGACCTGCAAGCAAAGCCATTTGGCGAAGTCCTTGGGCTTGAGCCGTGGATTGTGAATCAGGCGCGAGAGCTATTTCACGGCGGCCTCTTGATTGCCTTGTGTACGGGCCAGTTCGGCCTGGCAACCGGTCTGTTTGTCAATGATCGCAAGTACGAGCTTGGTGATCGCCTTGATCTGGTGGCCGTGCGCCCAGGGCATCATTTGTTTGATAAACTCTGCGACGCGTGTCGGTTGAATCTCTGTTGTCATAGCGCCAACAGGATTACACAAGTCGTTAACTTGTGCCGACACGCACGTTTATAGAAAGTGTCCCGACATCAGGTCCTGACATCAGAATCTTTCCCGACAATCGGCTTTCATCCTACCGAACGCGGTTCGGTGATAACGAAATCAAGTTGAGCCCGCCATTCTCGGCGGCGCGCTCGGCATCACGCGCCGGCGCCTTCCTCGTCTGTCTCGGTATTTCGATATAACTATTTCCAAACACCTTCGAATGTCGGCAGGACGGTCTATCAGCGGCCCATCGCCTAAGGCCGGGCCGATGATCCAAGTCGGCAGGTCGAGGCGCGTATATTCGGGATACATCTTGCGGGCGTAATCTTCGAAGCCGCCCGGATCAGTCGCCTGGGGGGCGAAGATCAGCATTGCCACCATGCGGCCGCAGCGCTCGCAAGGAATGAGCCTGCTTTCGATCACCTCTTTCGGCTCCGGCGGACGCGGCGGTGGGCCGGAGGGGACAGCGTCAGCCGTTGGGCCGATCGCGGCTTCCATCTGCCGCGCCAGTTCCATTCCCAAGGGTTGAAAGATTGCAGCACGCTCCGCAGTCATCGGGTCGTTCGGGTCGCCAACCACTTCGAAGGAAAGGCGCGTGCGCCCGTCATCGGTCTCCTCAAGCACGATGCGCCCCAACTCGCCAAGCGAGCGATGTCGGAAGACGTACGCCCAACCATAGTGCAACGGCTGCTTGTTGAACGAGACGTCCGGCGGCAACCGGAAACCGCCTTGGGCGCCAGGGGCATTGGCATCCTTCTGGGAATGTTGACGGTGTTTCATGATGGCCCAGCGGGAGGGAAGCTGCGACGGAAGGCAATAAGAACAACTCTTTTTGACTCGAATGAGGGTTAAACCTCCCAGTTTTCGGTGGAAGCTGCAATATTTCGCTCAATAAGATAATCTTCGACTCAGTTTCGATCCATTGCCGCGAGAGATTGCCGGCGCTAAATGGAAACACGGAAATTCATATTGCGAATTGAACGATCTGAGAACACTTTTGGGCGACCTTATTGCCGGTTATCACACTGTCCCTCCCACTGGGCCTACAGTGCACCCACCCCTTTGCCGCAGAATTGCAGTCTTGTTTGCGACGTTTGTTCAAAGAACTTTGTTGATGTCCGTTTTTTCGCCCGAAATTCGGCACATCGACACTTTGTCCATAGGCCGAATTTCGGGCGAAAACGGGGTCACAGGCCGTCCATGTAGCCTATTTTCTGGTAGATGAGCGCAACTTGTTTATCTTCTCGATTATTTTTGGGCGAACCTCTGCTGGAGCTTTCCCAACTATGGAGGCCAATTCATCAGCAACAATGATGCGACGTCCATTCCTGTCAGTCTTTCCATCAAAATACTCGATGTTTTCGAGCGCACCCTCAATCAATTGACCTTTGATTATTAAATCGATGACAAAGGTCCATCCATCAGTCTTTCCGGCCTGAGCCAGATATCCGGAAAGTTGAATTTGAGCCACACGATCTTGTATCTTCGGCAATCGATTAACCGCGTCCTGAAGCCATTCGGCGTTGCCCATAGCAAGTAATGATCGCGCGGCATAAACGACAACCCATTCTCTAGAGTCAGCTATCGCCGTGTTTAACGCTTTGATGACCTCCTTGGATTGTGGGAACCTGCGCAGCAGTGCGATCGCAGAAGTCGCAACCACAATATTTTCGTCATACACTGCATAAAGCAGAGAGGGGATGGTATCCTGATAGCCGACGTAGGTGATGACTTTTAACAATTGTTCATCTCCTCCTGTCCCAAGAGGAGGCTGTCGGTCAATTGGAGATTTATGAAGAGGAGGTTGGGCATTAGTAACAATCGGTATGAGTAGCAGGCAAGTCAATGCACACCAAATTGATCCTTTGTTCATGTGATGCTCCTTTTAGAGTCAAACGCAATTGAAATCAACACACTTGGGGGAATTGTCAAGAATCAAGCGCAGTATCATAATTATCTCCCGATCGAGAAAACAATTCAATGAGCCATTCTCGGCCACCCCCCAAGGCTCGCCTTATAGCGCCTTCTATGGATTGGGAATTGCGTCTCTAATCGGGACGTACTGTGGGTTGATGGCGGCACACGCACGCACTTCAGCACTGGTGTTATATGCGTTAAATGCCTGTACATGACGATTACCTATGGCCGTATTCCAGGTAGGCGTCATTTTAGTGACCGCCGCCAACCTTGTCGTAGTGGTGGTGTCAAGACAGTCGAATATCACATTGACTGTTGTTGCTTCCACATCTTGAATTTCAAACAAGCCCATGTAATTGAACCAGTACAATTGGGAGTAAAAATCAGTGGCGTGATATTGCTCGTGGTTCTCAACGATAAATCGAACCCAGTAATGGGAGCGGATTGGCTCTGTGCCGGCGGGAAGCCCCGTAATATCCAGGTCACTACGGGCGAGGTTATGGGATTCTTCCAGAGTTAGACCTTGCACTGTTGGAAAAACTGGCGGATTTCCTACCGGCAAGTCAATTCTCGTATGTGAATCGATTCCCTGTTTATAAGTGTGCATAATATTTCGCACTCTGAAAACCCATCTATCAGAGGAAAAATAGGCATCCACGTTATAAGTTGGGTAATTCACACCATCTGATGGGTCATAAAACAAAGTAGTACCAAAGGCACTACCAGGGGATGTAAAACCGCCATTGCTGTAGGTTATGGTAGCATTGCCCCCAGGAGGTGGTGTGGTGGCGTCAACCACGTGAATCTTCACGGTATCAGCCTCGTCGGTCTCGCCAACCACCGTGGCTGCTATGACCGTGTCTGACGCTGAAGAAGTGCTGATAACACGATGTAAGTTGTCTGATCCTGCGCTTCCATTAGTCCATTCGATGACAGATGGATCAGTGCCTGGAGGGTTAAGAGTGGCGGTAATAGTTACGTTTCCTGTGTTGATTAAGGAGATGTAGTGATCCGATTTACCCACTTCTTGGATGCCCGTTGCAGTTAAAGTAATTGACACCACCGTCATACTACCCGAACACTCGGCAGTGGGATTATGAGGGATGCAAACTTCTCCTATGTCCCACTCATAAGTCACACTTGCGAATGTGGCTAGAATATCGGCGTTGCCTACTCCCAAACATGAAACCACCCCGCCAGGAGATGTTACTTCCGCACAACTCGGATTCATCGATAACCAATCGCTGCCGCTGATTTCAAACGGGCCATACTCAATCATATCACAGTCTCTCCTTATCTCTAACGGGAGGAAGAATTGGCCCGACTGGCCAATCACTCCTATATAAGATGAAGGTGACATGAATGCACGAAAGAAATCTGGCGGACAGTGACAGTTGCCAGGGCAACTGAAACTGCTAGACATTCTCGCTTTAGCGTTGAAGACCTCCGCACGACCGATAAGAGAACCTACCGTCTGCTCATACCAGATCAACTTCCCGCTGGTCGCATCTTTGGGCATCGCCGTACCACGAATATCTTTCTTCTGCTCATCTCTGATCCGCTTGATGTCAAGCGCCACGGTCTGATAAGGGGCTATCTTAATCAGCTCTGGATTGTAAGTTCCATCCTTATATCTAATCTGTATTAATGCATTGACTTCCTTGTCAAGGGTATTCTTCAAATGTAGAACTGTGTTGTAGCCTTGGTCAAGCCGCCACGGGTAGCTTCCACTCACTCGATTCATTCCCGCGAGAGGGTCTTTGATCGGCACCTCGAAAGAGAAATCTCCGGTCGTATCAACGCTGGTCAGTCGCCCGATCACTGAGCCCGCCGCGCCAGTGTAGGAAATATCTACACCTGCATTATCTACAAAGCCAACCACGCCCCGCTGCGCCATCTCTTGGGCAAGGTCTATTTGCTTGACTGCCAGTGCCGCCAGGGTAAGTGTCTCTAACTCTACTCTGCTTGCTATGTCATTAACCGTGTAGTCTACAGCAATTTTTACTTCGGACGGCAGATCGCCGGCATTGGCGATCACCAGAGGAGATCGAAAGGTCGTCCCGGAAGGGAATCCTTCTTCAGGACGCGCAGACCCAAACCGCAGATGCGCGCCAGCCAGACGGTTCGACTTCGTTCCCGAGCGGTCAACGAAATTGACGTTGCAAGCAAACCCCGTTTTACCATTGAGCGCGAACCCAGTTGTAATGAGATCGCCAGCAGCGCCGCTGTGAGTGAGGCTCACCAATGCGGCAGATGGGAGCCCCTTCTGCTTGTCAACAAACTCATTAAGATTTAGTACTTGTGTCTCGCGGGGCTCTAAGGTGAACGCTTTTTGCCGCCCTTGAGAATTCTGCCCGGAGCTGGCTGTCACCGTGATGGGAGAGGAGGCAGTGTTGGTGAGGGCGACGCTAGCCTTCGTTTTTTCATCCGGAACCCAGACAATTCCATCGAGTGTTGTAGAAGTAAACATCATCGCCTCGGTCGGGCTCGATTCGAACGAGATACGCTCTTTGATTGACGTTATCGTTACCTGGCCGGTGACACCCATTGCCGGCCCGTGATAGAATACTTGAATATTGCCGGATTTAAAATCCCCGCGAGCATCCTTCGTCAACTCCCGCACGCTTAAGCGGCTCACCTGCTGGCTCGCCAAGCTTATGGGGGCTAATCGAAATGGCTCACCTTTGCTGTTAAATATGGTGATCTCGACGACAGTTGCCTCATTCTTGTTGTTGTTAAGAGTCAGCGTTGAGGTCATGTCTTCATCTTCACTGAAATAAGCGAAGTTTAGATAATGGTCTGTGCTCGGCCTCTTACATTTTGAGCAGCTTGTAGGCTGCCGGCGTGTAAAGGGACTGGCATCAGCATTCGCTATCCATTTCGAATTCTTCAAATTCCGGCCCACTCCTGCCATCTGGAATATTTGTGAGAAAAGAAACAGAGCGACGAGCACGGCTAATAGTCTGGTTCCCTTAATTGACTTGATGGAATAGGGCAATGGACGGAGTTTAGTCATTGCCATGATGCCCAAGGCTATTACCGCGGTAATCAGAGCTCGCTTCGGCTTGATGAAAGAGTTTTTGACGGAAGACTTGACCTTATTGGTTCGCAAAAGTAGCATTCTCATGACATTTCCTCCACTATGGTAAGGGAATTGTTGTAGGAGCGGGTAGATTCTTCTCCTGGCGTCCAAACCGAGAGTGAATTTGTCCGCTTTTGCCATTACTCCGACTTAGTTTCCATGGCTTTCACTCCTTTTGGAAATCATGACTATTGGAGCAAAGGGCAATACCGTCAACGACGCATGTCTTAGCAAAGAAAAATATAGGGCAATCGGTTTCATTGAGTACTTTTCTGACCGAGTTGGGTGGTCATGTGCAGCCTCGGCACGTTGGAAATGTAAATTTGTAGAATATATTAGACAACGAAGGTACGGTAATTAGCATGTCTGACTCCGAGTGTTAATCGTTTTAATAGAGAAAAATCCCGATAAGGTATTATTTTTCAGCTGTTTAACAGAGGCTGCATGCGCTCCCGCTAATGCGGCGACAGTTTGCAATGTAGGCTGCTGTGACCACACAGATAGATTTCAGCACGCCGACCGGTCTACTCTGTATCTAATCAAATAGTAATAGTCGCGCCGTATTTGGATCTCGACATAATTATTCACTCTTGAGCCGTGACGCCCTTCTGGTTTCGCAACAAATGCTTCAATTGACGATCAGTAATTTCGCGTGGCGCGCCATTCGGCAACACCTGAAGTTGTTTTAGGAATTCAACGATCTCACTCTGCAACTCTTTGGGAAGGGCCGCGAAACGTTCGCGCTGCGCTCGAGCTTCACCCGCATGGTGCAGGATCGCTTCAGTGATCGTCGTCAGATCACCGCGATGTCCGTAAGGCGCGGTGTTGCCCACGTCCCAGAGTTTGCGCGTGATGAATTGGTTAGTCGGCACGCCATTCTGCACAACCCGCTCGTTGCAGAAGAACGGGTCCATTTCGTCACAGATGACGTGGCGTTTGAGATCCGTATAAGCGCGCACTACGGCGGTTCGTTTTCCATTCTCCCGGCGCTCAAGTCGCGGGCTGGGGATGTCGCTTGTCAGATCGAAGATAATCGGGCGCTGCGCGTCCTGCAGTCGCAGATTGCCGGGCGGGTTGAAGGGGTTCGGCTCGCTGAACAAGCTGGACTCCAAGGGCAATGCCGGTCTATGGCATTCCGCGCACCCGATCTCGCTGAAGAGCGATTCGCCGCTTCTGGCGGCGGCTCGCCTCGCAGGATCGCTGGGAATCACGCGTCCCGGAATGTTCATCGCGGCTTGAAAGATCGTCGCAGCGGTGATGTCGCCGACAGTCAACTCGTCAGGTATTCCATCTTCGTCAAAATCTGCTGTCGTGATGATGTTTCCTTGATTGTCTTTTTGGCCGACGCCGAAACGCTCGACCGGCTGCATGCCGTGATGATGGTTGAAGGCGTTGACCGTGAAGACGCGCACCGAGTTGACCACACCCTTCTGATGAAAGGGCTTGATGATAAGATCGGGATCAACGCCCTCGACCTTCGAAGTGTCGACGGAGCCATCGGGGCGCGCGATGAGTTGACCGAAGTTCACGCCCTTCGTGACCAGAGAGACCGTGTAATCTCTGACGAATTGCCGGGCTTCTCTTATGGCGAGATGGCGCAACGCTTGAAGATCAAACGTCATCTCGCGCGCCAGCATCTCGATGGCTCCGGAGCCATTCATCCCAAGCGTATTGCGTTCATCGGAGAACTCAGCGGATACCGAGTCATTCACCGGGTCCAGAACCTGCGCCAGCACGAAGACGTTAGCTACAAATCCGCCCGCCCCTCCGATCACCGGCTGATGATGACAATCGGCGCAGGATGTGGCGTCAGGCCCTGAAGTGCGTATAAAAGGGACGTTATTCAGCGGATTCCGCTTCGTCGGCGCGCCGGCCCCGGTCGCCGCAGGCCGGCCTTGACCATCGAGCGAAGTCCAGCGAGCCGCGAAAATCTCCTCGCCGATTTCGAGCAGGTCGTCGAATTTGATCTTGCCGGATTCGATATCGATTTGATTCACGTGCTCCTCAAGCGCAGGCCGCTCGCCCATTCTTGAGGGCGGGTCTTGCGCGGTAGCCACCCGGTCTTGAAACAAAAACAGAGTGGCTGACACTAAAAATAGAACGAGGCATAACATTTTCAGAAGTCGCATAAAGGCGCACCTCCACCTACAAAAGTACCTGCCGCAAGTACTTTCGAGAGGAACGAAAAACAAATGGATCGTTAACGCGCGGCATGAGTAACAAGGGGAGGTTACTATGTCTAGCGCCAATCGCGCGAATTGCGTCAGATGCGCCAATTGCGCCAATTACATCTGCCCTTATCTTCGCCTGTTCGATTTGGCTCGATGATGTTTTTGTCCGTTGACGCGGCTCTTCAGGTAGGTTTCGAGCGAATCAAGGCTGACCCTGCAAATTTTGCCTACGAATATGGCCTCGATATCTTCGATCTCGACCCAATATTGAATAGTGCGGCGTGACATGCCGGTAAGCTCCGCCGCGCGCTCGGTGGTGGGAAACTTCTGTTTGCGTTGATCTTCAGGAAGAGACAAATACTGCTTCAGCAATTTCTCCTTGGCGTCATCATCAATTAAGGCCTTTGAAGTGTCGGACACGTGACACAACTCCTTTCCGTTGACCTCAACCGCTTTCGGAGCTAGGATCACGGCCCTGTGAACAGTGTATCTGACGTTGCCGAAAGCGACTGAGGTTACATTGATGCCCTCTGTCATCACCTGGTCGTGATGACAGAGGGCGCAGACATCCAAGCCCTGCCCAGTATGAAAAATGAGCCTAAGGCGTCCGGAATCAATGAGTAATAGTCCGCGCTGTTTGAAATAGGATCTTGAGAAACTGAGCGATTTCCTCCAACGCCCGCCGCGTTTCAGTCACGCCGAGGCGCACAAGCTAGGCTGAACGCACCCCCACCAGTGACAGCGATTTGCTGACCTGTAAGCATAGTTCGTGAAATAGCGATTGGGGGATAAGGTTATTAAGAGGAAAGAGCGATGATAATTTGATGGGGCAACTCGCTCAATATTAAAATCTGTACGATTATGTGATACGTAATGACCTTCTGTCTTCACCAAGTTCGGCGACACACCGAACCGATTTTTTACTCAGCCACTCAGCGCCTGTCAAGTTAAACATGCTGAAGGAAAAATAAACTTCGCATTTAAGCAATCTCCAGAACAATCGTCTGAAATGGGTTGTGAAATATTTCATCCCACTCGGCGGCAATCCACGTTGTCAAATGAGCAATTTCCTCCACTCGGTGGTTGAAAATCAGGCGTCGTGGCTCTCATCACTCCACCAAGAGGGGATTATGCGATTGCCCCTAAGCGATCTCTTCCCTAATGAGTCGCAATTCCGCTTTGGAGTCTTCGTCACTGACGGCGGCGCTCGCCGGGTGGCGCGAATGCGTATCGAAGCGGTCGCCGCTGCTGAGCACGTGGAGCTTGACGTCGAAGACAGACAGGGCGCGGCTGAACGAAGCTTGCGAGATGTTAGTGTAAGTGAGGTCGTGGCCGTCGACGATGTAGACCGCGCCCGAGCCGATCGTTCGGAGCGTTCCGTCGCTCTCCACCACGACCGCCGTGTCTTCATCGATGCCGACGCCGAGCATACGCGGGTTCTGCGCCACGGCGCCGAGCAGGCGTCTGATCCGCCCGCGTTCGGAGAAGTGTTGGTCGATGATCATGTTTTTCGCCAGCCCGAGTCCCGGCGTCATATGGAGCGCGTCGCCGACTTTGGTGATCCCCGCGCCGGGAATGACGACCAACATCATCTCGCCGAGCGCCGTGGCGCCGGCAGAGGTGCCGCCGACGATCCCGCCTCGTCTGTAAATCTCCTCGATGCGTTCGGAGAGCGCCGTGCCCCCCAGGCGGGTCGTGATCTTGAACTGATCGCCGCCGGTGAAGAAGACCGCCTTCGCGTCGGACAGCATGTCCAGCCGCGGATCTTCCGACGTTTCATCGCGGTGGTTTATGCCCAGATGCTTGACATGCTTCACGCCCATCGAGGTGAAGAGCCTGCGGTAGACTTCCCACATCTCGTCGCCGTAATCGGTGGCCAGCGTCGAGATCACCAGCTTGCCGGAACCGATCCGTTCGGCCAGGCGCCTCAGAATTTCCTTCGTGTCCTCCCTGTCTTCAGCGCCGCCGATGGCGAAGAGGGTCCCGGCGGGAGCGCGGGGCGCGCTTCTCCCGTTAGCCTTTTTGCCATTCCCGCGCCCGTTCTTCTGCCCGTTCTTTTTCGCGGCCTTCTGTTCGGGCTTTTGCGCGTGGTTGCGCTGGCCATTCTTTCCGGCGGCGGTCTTCCGCTCACCCGTGTGGTTTCCCGCCATAAAGCGAAATTCTCCTCGTGCTGCGCTTCAGAAATCTTTCGGCGCCGGTAAGCTCTCCGCCGCGAACCAACTGTCTCCCCAGGGCGAAGACATGCGTTATCTCGAGCGTCTTGCGGCGCATGACCAGCGCGTCGGCGTCGCAGCCTCGTTCCAACCTTCCCTTTCGATCGAGCTTCAGAACGCGCGCGGTGTTCGCGGTTACCAGGGACAAGACAATTTCGAGCGGGAAGCCGCACTCGGCCACGCAGGCGCGAATCTGGTCGTAGAGGTCGCGCGGACTAGAGATCGCCGCGTCGGATGAGACCGTCAGCCGGCTCAGGTCGCCGTTGTCTTCGATGAAGCGCCGCAGTTGTTCGGGCAGGTTTTCCTCTGTCACGTCGACGTCGACGAAGGCCCCGAGTCGCGTGAAGGCGGCGGCTTCACGCATCAATTCGCGGCTTCTGTCGACGTGAGTCGGGTATAGCCATTCAGGCTGCACGGCGTAGTTCTCGACGAGCGCGCGCAACGGACTCAAGCCCTTCGGATGGTCGCCGACGTGAAAATGAGTCACGCCCGATTTGCGGCTGAGCGTCCCGCCGACGTATACGTCGCTCACCAACTTGGCCAACTCGTCTAAGGTCGGCTCGGTCGCCCGGTTGTCCGAAATCGCGATCTCGCCCGCGCCTATCACCTCGCCAATAAAGATCAGGTCGTCGCGCAGCGAGCCTGTGATCGTGGTCGGGGGGACGTTGTAACCGCCCGACCAGACGAAAGCCGTCAACCCTTCTTCGCCGAGCGCCTTCGCCCTGGCCAGGAGTCCGGGCATCGTCTTCGTCGTCGTGTCTACGCCGAGGCAGCCGACGACGGTCGTGACGCCGGCGACGGCGATCTCGCGCAGAAAGATCTCAGGCGTCTGCGAGCTGAAGCCCTCTTCCCCACTCCCGCCCAGCAGATGCTCGTGCGGATCGATCAACCCCGGAGTGACAATACAGTCGTCGGCGTCGACGACTTCGAGATCGAGGCCGGCGGACTCGAGGGCGCGCCTGTCAACGTCGCCGATCTTCTCGATCCGGTCGCCCGCAAACAGGACTGATCGGACCCCGCGCGGCTCGGGCGCGTAGACGAAACCGTTTTCGATAAGTGTCAGCATTTTGAGAGGAGGCTTTTCAACACAAAGGGACAAAGGATCAAAGGGTCAAAGACAGAAGGAGGGGAACAAGCGGATTCTCCCCCTCCAACGCTTTGACCCTTTGATCCTTTGTCCCTTTGTGTTGAGAAAGCTCAATTCACGTCCGTTTCAAATATAAATCTTCCTGCCTGACTCACCCGGTGGCGGACTGCAAAAAACTCTCCGCCGAATGGAAAATGCGCGGGACTGATTGCGCGGGCTTGGCGCCGAATTGTTCGAGCAGCGAGAGCGCGGGGTCGAGTTTTTCATAAAAGATCACGACCACGTCGCCCGGCTCAATTTCTTCAATCGCGGCTCGCATTGCGGCGATCTCGTCGAACATGACGCGGCAGTCGCGCCCCGGCGCTTCGCTGATCACGGCGCGGCGCAGCAGGTCGGCGATTTCGCCCCGGCGGCGCCCGCGCGTGTCTCTGTCCTCTTTGATGATGATTCGCTCGAAGCCCCGCGCGGCGGCGCGCCCGGCCTGCTCCACGACCATGTCGTCCCTGTCGCCCGGCACGCCGATGACGCCGGTGACGCGACGCCCTCTCCATTGCGCCGCCATTTGGCAAACGGCGTCGAACGCGTCGGGGTTATGGCCGTAATCGAGCAGCGCGTAACCTCCGCGGATTTCAAACAGCCCCGCGCGGCCCGCGTTATGCAGATCGCCGCGAAATCCTTTGAGGGCCGCGGCCACCTCCTCGCGGCTGAGGCCCTGCGCGCGGCAGACCGCCACCGCCGCCAGCGCGTTGGCGATATTGAATGACGCCGCCCCGCCCAACGTCACCGGGACGTCGGAGGCGCGAACCACGCGCGTCTCGTCGCCGCCCATGGATTCGACGATCCACCCGTCCTTGTAGAGATAAGCCGACCGGGCGGCGTGCAGCCGCCGCCTGATCAGCGCGTGCGGCGGACGCATCGAGAAATAGACGATGTTCTTCTTCGGCCTGGCGACCAATTCGTCGTCGGCCAGTTGAACCAGACGTTCGTCGTCCGCGTTGAGGATCAGCGTCCCTCCCTTGCGGACGCGTTCCGCGACGAGCGCCTTGACGTGCAGCAGGTCGTCTAGAGTCTCTATCCCGTCCTGCCCCACGTGATCTAGCCTGACGTTGCTGATGACCGAAATGTCGGACCAGTCGTAACCGAGTCCGCCGCGGACGATGCCGCCGCGCGCGGTTTCGAGCACGGCGATCTCCACTGACGGATCGGAGAGCACGGTCTGAGCGGAGATCGGGCCTGTGGTATCGCCTTCGACGACCAGTTCGCCGCCGATGTAGATCCCTTCGGTCGTCGCCATGCCCACGACCATTCCTTTTTGGGAGAGCGCGTGGGCGACCATTCGGGTGATCGTCGTCTTGCCGTTCGTGCCGGTTATTGAAATTATCGGGATTCTGCCCGTCGCCTCTTCGGGGTAAAGCATGTCGATGATCGCCGCGCCCACGTCGCGGCTACGGCCTTCGCTCGGCGCGACGTGCATGCGCAAACCCGGCGCGGCGTTGACTTCGATGACGCCGTTGTCTGGACCAGGCGCCATGGCTATGTCGTCGAGGATCAGATCGATCCCGCATATGTCGAGCCCGATGATTCGCGCGGCGCGTTCGCACGTCGCGGCGACCTGCGGGTGGATCAGATCGGTCACGTCTCTGGCCGTCCCGCCCGTCGAGAGGTTGGCGCATTCGCGCAGGTAGACGACCTCGCCCGACTTAGGCGTGTCGCCGAGCGTCAGACGGCGCCGCCTCATGAATTCCGCCATCGCCGCGTCAACGGCGATCTTGGTGAGCGGGCGCTCGTGGTCTTCGCCGCGCGCGGGGTGGCGATTTACAGCCTCCACCAGCTCGGCGATCGTGCTTTCGCCGTCGCCGACCACGTGGGCCGGGACGCGTTCGCTCGCCGCCGCCACCTTCCCGTTGATCACCAACACGCGATAATCGCGCCCCGCGAATTGCCGCTCGACCACGACCTTCGTCGCATACTGCTTCGCGGCGCGGTAAGCCTGCACGACCTGCGCCGCCGTGGTCAGGTTGAGCGAGACGCCTTTCCCCTGGCTCATGTTGTAAGGCTTGACCACGACCGGCGCGCCGACGATCTCCAGGGCCTCGACCGCCTCGGCCTCCGACCGCGCGAGCGCTCCGTGAGGGACTTCGATCCCCGCGTCTCTCAGCAAGGTCTTGGTCAGTTCTTTATCGGAGGCGATGTCCACGGCGACGGCGCTGGTTCGTTCCGTCATCGCGGCTTGAATGAGGCGGCGGTGTTTTCCGTAGCCCAAATGTACGAGGCTGTTTTCGCCGACGCGCTTCCAGGGTATGCCGCGGCGCGCGGCGGCCTCCGTGATCGCTCTTGTGGTCGGGCCGAGCTCGGAGCGCGCGATAACCCCCCTGGCTTCCTTAAGCCTCTTCTCCAGCGGGAACGCGCCGCCGCCTCTCGTCCGTAGCGTTAGCGACTCGACGATTTCAGCCGCCATGCGCAGCAGACGCTCCGTTCCCTCCTCCGCCTTGTATTCGATGATGACGTTGTAGGCGCCAGGCTCGCCCGCGCCCCGAGTCTTCCCGTGATAAACGGGAACGCCGGCCAACTCGGTCAGTTCGAGCGCGACGTGTTCGACGACATGGCCGAAATAGGTGCCCTCGCGCAGTCGCTCCGCGAAGCCTCCCTCGCGCTCCATACAACAATGATGTTTCGCAAGCCCGGGCAACAGCTCCAGCAAAAGTTCGTTGAACCCCGGAAATTCACGGCTCTCTCTCCCCGCGAGTTCATCAAGATAAAGCCTCATTGAAAGAACGGGGCGATGACTGTAAACATTCGGTCCCCTCAGCGCGCGGATGCCACCGACTCTCATTGATGAATTCTCCGACTGCGCGTTGACGCTGCGACCGCGATGGCGCCATAGATTGATCATTGCCAGGCCCTTCACGACGGGCCGCCGACGCGCTTCTCAAAACGGCTCAATTGGCCGAGCAATCACGGCGCCAACTGGTTACTGGGTGGGACAGCCTTCAGGCTGTCCGTAGTATGAATCGGGGGCGGACAGATTTAAGTCTGCCCCGGTCAGATTGTTCTGAACGACGCGTATCGCGGCGATACCTTATTTATTGGATTTTCGTATTCGATTCGGCCTGAGGACGCCGGCGCGGCGCCGCGCGGCCGAGGCGCGGTTTCGCGCGGAGGCGCCCGCTTGCTTACGCGCGCGGCGCTGTATGATTCGGCTTGAGAATGACGGCGTATTTCTTGCCCGACATCAGGTCTTAGATGATAGTAACTTGCGCTACCGCTTGACGCCCGGCGTTGAATACCTCATGGCGTTAGATGTTAGTAACACAGACGCCACTCGACATCCGACGCCTATAGACTGACATCTAGTAAATCTGACACAGAGTAACATAGGCCGGAGGCTGTTATGAGAAGAAAACGAGACGCTGACATTGACGAAGTAGCGCGCCGTTACGAGCAGGGCGCGTCAGATTCGGAGACTGTGGTTACAGACACCCTGGCCGAAATAGGCCGCAGGCTCGTCGAGCGCGAGTTCGAGAAGTATCATTCGATCGGCCTGGAGCTGACCGCCGGCGACGCGGACGCGAGGTGGCAAGAGGCTGAGGATTCCGGAGCTGAGACTCCGGGCGGTCATGTCGCAACACCCGATCAAGATAACGTGGATGAGATCGGGCGGGCGGTTGGAATGGAATTTCAGGATAATCAAGAACTACGTACTCCCGAGGAGATACTATTGAGACGCGATCGGCGCCGATGGGAAATGGATAAACGGTCGGCCAACGGCGAGTCTCTTTAATCATCCGGGCGGCGCAGTTCGGCGACAGTCTGGCCAATTGCGACTGTGGTCGCATGGGTTCAAGCTCCTGAACTATTCTTGGCGTCATATTGCCAGAAAAAGGCCAACCGGGGATGCGCGTGCCCGATGATGTGAAAACTGAGGGTCACATAGCTTCGGGTTAAACCCGCGGCGTGTTACGGGCCTGGCGCAACGCCGGGAGTTGTGGCGAGGGGGTCGCTACAGCCCCCGGCGCCGTCGACGCTGACGAATTGTTTTGAAAATGATCAAGCGGCGCAGGGAAATTCCAATATTATCCGCGGACCGCGGCGCCTCCAGTCGGTCCTCTATGAGTGGTAATGGGCGCGACGCGCGGCGCGCGCGCGAGTCCGGCGATTATGAAGACCGCGCCCAGCAACAGGTGGACGATGTTATCAGCCGCCAAACTGCGCAGTCCGCCCGGCGTATGATGAGCCTGAAGCAGTCTGATCACAGGGCCTGGGGCGATGAAGCCGAGCGCGCCGAGCAGCAGGTAAATGGCGCCGAATATCAGAGAGAAAGTGCGGGCGGCGCTGGGCGAAGCGGCGAAACCGAAATAAAGCGCCAGCGCTGCCGATATTAAATGAATGATGTTATGAAAGCCCGAGAGGTGCATTCCCAGTAAATTCGGGGAGACGAATCCCAGCAATCCGAGTATTAGGAAGATCACTCCGAGAACCTTACAGATCGCCTTGGCCATAACAAATCTCCTTTGCTTTCTGGTTTCTGTGGCCGGCGAGCGATCGCGACTAATCGATCGTTCCCGGTCAAATAAAACGGCTGCCTGCTCATTGTCCGCCCTCCCCATGACGGCCACTGCTCAGGCAGCCTTCTCCACTCACGACGGAAAGGAACTTACTCCCCCACAGTTCCTTCGAATGCATCGCTGCATTCGCTCCGTACCTGAGCCTGACCAGAATCGCAAGTGATCGGTCGCCCGTGATTAAGGCAATCACAATGCCACCGCATCGAAAAATAGGCCCGTCGCGACAAGTTGGCGCCGCGCCCATATAGATGAAGCGCTAAACAAGAACTAACTGCGTTTTCGAGCGCGATCGACGATCAAATTTGCGACGGATACCTGTCATGGCGTCGAACAAAGGCGTTCAGATTGCGGCGATGATGAACAATCCTGAATGAAAGGAATGCAACGGCCTGTATCGGTCGGCGGCAAGGTGTATCGGCCCAAATACGCTCGAAGGCGCCGCTCATAACCGGAGCGCCGGTTTGAAAAATAGCCTCTCCGAGCGGGTCGCATGGCTTCACGCTTGCTTGATTTTCACAGAAATAAGCCAACTCTGAATCCAATCGCGCTTGGCGAATTTAGCGGACGGGAATTGGCGTGGCGGCGGCGTGGGTAAATGAACTCGATCAGGTCAAAGCGTTGGCGGATCGTTCAGTCGGACTGTATCAAACTTTTTACCCTGGGTACGCATCGCTTCCAGCGTGCAGTAGTGGGCAAAGACGTATCGATTGGAATCGGATTTCCCGGAGTCGCCTCGCTAACGTCGAGTGATTATCGCTTGCAATCGCGCACATCCGACCCCAAGCGCGCTGCGGGCCACCAATGGATCTTCCAACATGCCTGCACGCTGGAAGCGATGCGTACCCAGGGATTTTCCGCAGGAGGGAGCGATGTTCTACCGAAAAGAAAAAACGTGGATCGAAAGGGCTGGGATATTCAATCGAAGGCCGGGAAGATTTCTGAAAAAAGAGATGAGAAATTGGATGGCGATCAACCTGCTGCTGTGGGGACTCGGTCGCATCGGCGAAATTCCCGCCGTGCGGAGGAGGGTGATGAAATTGGGATTGAGCCGGCTCGGGGCGGTGATTGATTCGGGCGTCGGTTCGAGACTGTTCGGGTGGAGGAGGGCGGGCGCCGGGAGTAGTCCGGCGATGACGGCCTGCGCGAGTCTAGGGGCCGGCGTCGGATTGATGTACCTGTTCGACCCCGACCGCGGCGCGTGCCGCCGGGCGAGGCTGAAGGACAAAGCCGCCCACGCGATCAATAAAACCGGCGCGGCGGCAGGCTCGGTTTCGCGAGACCTGACCAACCGCGTTCGCGGACTGGCCGCGCAAGCAGGCTCGGCCTTCAAGAGCGGCGACGCCGACGACGACACGCTCGCCGCCCGCGTGCGCTCCAGGATGGGCCGCGCGGTTTCGCATCCGGGCGCCATCGACGTCACGGCGTACGACGGTGTGGTGACGCTCAGGGGCGACGCGCTGACTCACGAACTCGACACCCTGCTCTCATGCGCGCGCTCTACGCCCGGCGTGCGCGGCGTGGACAATCAGTTGCAGATTCACAACAGGCCGGGCGACATACCCAATTTACAAGGCGGGCGGGCGCGGGGCGGCGCGCGCTTCGAGTTGATGCAGAGCAACTGGGCGCCCGCGACCAGGCTCCTGGCCGCCCTGACCGGCGGCGCGCTGATGGGCCTGTGTTTGCGCCGCAGAGACGCGCTCGGCCTCGCCGCCGGGACGCTCGGATTCGGATTGATGGCGCGGGGAGCCACGAACCTCGAAATGCGACGCATCCTGGGAATAGGCGGCGGGCGGCGCGCGATAGATTTTCAAAAGACGATCAATATCGATGCGCCCGTCGAACGCGTCTTTGAATTCTGGAGGAATCTCCACAACTTCCCCCACTTCATGACCAACGTGCGCGAGGTGCGCGACCTGGGGAACGGGCGTTCGCAATGGACGGTGGCCGGCCCGGCCGGCTTCTCGGTGAAATGGAACGCGGCGCTGACCGAGTTCATTCCCAACAAGATAATCGCGTGGAAAAGCGAACCGGGATCGGCCATCGCTAACGCCGGCATCGTCAGGTTCGATCCGAATAACGGCGTCGGCACGCGCGTCACCGTCAGGATGTCGTATAACCCGCCGGCAGGCGCCATCGGCCACGCGTTCGCGAAGGTCTTCGGCGCGGACCCCAAGCGCGAGATGGATCAGGACTTGCTGCGAATGAAGACGATGATTGAAACGGGCCATCCGCCGCATGACGCCGCGCAACCGATGCGACATATGTCACATGGCTCCGAACCGTGGCCGTTCATTCATTGAACTGTGGGACAGACTTTAGTCTGTCCGTAACGTGAGATGGGACGGACAGACTAAAGTCTGTCCCACACCAGAAAGAAGGACTAACGCGTTTATGAATCAACAAAGCACGAGTTCCGGTCAAAACTACCCGATAGACAATCTGGTCTACGACCTGATGATGATCATCACCAAAAAGTCCAAAAGCCTGAAAGCCATGGATCAGTATCTGCAGGACGCCCGGAACAACGAGAGGGTCAAAGCCTCGTTCGAGAAGATCCGACAACAGGATGAAGAGTGCGTCAAGGAGCTGACGCGACACTTGAGCTTTCTGATCGCTCAGCGGCAGGCGACAGGCCCAGGCGTTTGAAAATGTCGAAGAGCGCCAGCGTGACAGCGATCATGACGGGGCCGAGCACCAATCCGAGCGGCCCCCAGATCTGCAATCCGCCGAGCACTGAGAAGAAGATCAGCAGTTCATGCAGCCTGGCTCTTTGGCCGACCAGTTTCGGGCGCAGGAGATTATCAACCGTGCCGATCACGAGCGCGCCCCAGAGGGCCAAGGCCACCGCCTTGCCCCAATGCCCGCTCATCGCGAGGTAGATCGCCGTGGGAACCCATATCACTGACGTCCCCACCAGGGGGACCATCGACATAAAAAACATCACCACGCCCCAAACCACCGCTGAAGGCAATCCGAGGGCGGCGAAAGCCAGGCCGCCGAGCGTCCCCTGAACCATGGCGATCACGATCACCCCGTAAACGCTGGCGTGGATGACCTCGTGTGTGCGGTCGAAAATCTGCCGCGACTCGGCCACGTTCAGCGGGATCACATCGAGCATCGCATCGTAAATCCGGTCGCCGTCGCGGAACAGGTAATACATCGTGAAGATCGTGAAGAACACCTGGAATATCGCGCCCACGACTCCACCGAGGAGTCCGAGCGTCCGCCCCGCAATAGCCCCGCTGATGCTCTCCAGCCGCTCCAGCAGATACCCCTGCAGATCTAGATGACTCGCGTCGACGCGCCGGCCCAGCCAGCCCATGATCCGCCCGATCACCGGAGAATTCGGATCGAACAGCGAGCGGAAAAAGTCCTGCGCATCTTTCGCCACCTGGCCGATCTCCTTCGCCACCACCAGCGTCAGCAGCGTCAGCGGGAGCACGATCACGGCGATCACGATCACAGTCGAAAGCAACGCGCTCAAAGCCGGGCGCTTCGTCAGCGCGACGAGGCGTTGATGAATCGGATAGAAGAGAACCACCAACACTGAGGCCCATGCCAGCACGTTGACGAACGGCAGCAGCATCAGCCAGCAGACATAAAGCGCCGCCGCGGAAAGCGCCAGGAGCGCCAACCAGCGAATGTATATTTTACGCTTACGTTCTTTCACTATCTTCTGATTGCGGATTGCGGATTGCGGATTTATTGATTCCGATTGCGCGAGATAGTTCAATCGATCCTCTCCCACGTCATCCGGATCATCAGGTCTGGGGGCTTGGCTCGAGCGATTCCCAGGCTGTTGTCCGGTCGGCGCGGGACCGGGATCAGGCGCCGGCGCTATAGGAGGTAGCAGGTCAGGATCGGATTGAAAGGGATCATCAGGACTGATCGGGATGTTAGGCAGTTGCGGGGCAGGCATAGGCTTCGGCGCCGAACCCGGCTTGTGATCTTTGGACATAAATATCCTCCCCCTGCGGATTGCGGATTGCGGATTGCGGATTGCGGATTTATTGCGGCGCCTGTTGTACAAGACATGGCGCCAACTATCAATCCGCAATCCGCAATCCGCAATCCGCAATCAATCAATCAATATTGATATGGCACGCCCTTCCTAAAATGGAATTCAGCCGCGTCGGGGCCGCTTATATTAGGCGGTCCGACGATGTCTTCCCCAGACGGTTCTTTGGACGGCGTCGATTCTTTAGGCGGTTCGGGATCGGGGCCGCGGGGGGCGGCGAAAACCTGTTCCGCCAGATCCGGATCCGGATCCTGGTTGATCGCCTCCGATTCGATCAGATCGTCCTCGGCGACGTCGGTTTCCGGCGCGCTCTGCTCGGTCTCTCTGATCGTGTCATGGAGGTTGTGTTTCCTGAGCATACTATAAAGGCGCGGGCGATAGAGGCCGAGCAGGTTGGCCGCCGCCTGTTTGTTGCCCCTGGTGCGTTCGAGCGCGGCGCGGACGATCGCGCCTTCGAGCTGCGTGAAGATGTCCACGCGAGACCCGCCGCTCTTGGGGCTGGGCATCTTGTTGACGATCAACCTGGCCAGTTGCTCCAGCGTCAAGTCGCTCAGTTGCGCGGGCGGGGGCGCGGAGACTCCCACAGGCGCCGCGGGCCGGCTGATCGGAGGGGCGGTCGCGACGGTCGCCGCCTGGGCCGCCCTGACGGTGGGCTTTGGCATCGGGATGGCGGCCTCTTCTATGACTTCGCCCTTCGCCAGCAGCACCGCGCGCTCCATCACGTTCTGCAATTCGCGCACGTTGCCCGGCCAGGAATAGGCGAACATCCTCTCGTAAGCCAGTTGCGAGATGGAGCGCACAGTCCGGTTGTATTTCTCGGCGTATATCCGCAGGAAATGCTCGGCCAGGTGCTGCACGTCTTCGGCTCGATCGCGCAGCGGCGGGACCTGAATCTCGATCGTATTAATGCGGTAGAAGAGGTCCTCGCGCAGCGCCCCGTCGCGGATCGCGTCGAGCGGGCTGCGGTTGGTGGCCGAGATCAGTCGGAAATCGGCCTCCAGCGCCTTCTCACTGCCTACGCGGTAATAGACCCGCTCTTGCAGCACGCGCAGCAACTTCGGCTGCAACTCGACCGGCATCTCGGCGATCTCGTCAAGCAGGAGGCTGCCGCCCGCGGCCTGACCGATCAGCCCCATCTTCTCCATCGTCGCGCCGGTGAACGCCCCTTTGGTGTGGCCGAAGAGTTCGGATTCGATCAATTCTTTCGGGAGCGCCGAGCAGTTGATCTTGACGAAAGGCTTTTTCGAGCGGGCGCTCTTGAAGTGGATGGCGTTGGCAATCAGCTCCTTGCCGGTCCCCGATTCGCCCAGGATCATCACGTTGGCGTCAGATTCGGCTATGCTCTCGATGATTTCGTAGATGTTCTGCATGGGCCGGCTGCTGCCGATGATGTTGTAGTACGAAGTGGGTTCGCGGAGCTTGGCGCGCAACCGCTCGATCTCCACGGCCTGACGCCCGCGTTCGATGGCCCTTTCGATGAGCGCCATCAGTTCTTCGAACTCGACGGGCTTCTCCATGAAATAGAATGCGCCCGCCTTGGTAGCCTCGATCGCCTCGGTCACCGCGCCGTAGCCGGTGATCATAATTACTTCGGCGCTTGGGCAGGCTTCCTTCAATTTCGCGACCAGATCAATCCCGTAAACGTCGGGGAGTTTGAGGTCGGTCAACACGACCTCGGGGCGATGCTCCGCGACCAGCCGAAGGCCCTGCGCTCCGGTTTCCGCGCAGGTAACTTCATAGCCGTTTTTCTCCAGGTGGAACCTGGCCAGGTCCAGCATCTCGGGATCGTCATCAATGACCAGAACTTTTGCTTTGCTCATCACACCTCCCCTATTACAAGATTATACCAGCGGGATGTCCTGTCAGGTTGGCAATAACCATCGCCAATTCTTCCGGTTCTACGGGTTTGGGCACATGCATCGAGAAGCCTGACGCGAGCGCTTTAATGCGATCGCTCGGCCGCTCGAGCGCCGTCAGCGCAATCGCCGGGATTTTACCACCTTCCTCGGGAGGCAGTTTGCGAACGCGCTCGATCAACATATAACCGTCTTCGTCGGGCATGCTAATATCAGAGACTAACACATCGGGCCGCGCGCCCGCTTCGCCTTTGCGCAATTTATCGAACGCCTCTGTGGCGCAGGACGCGACGGTCACGCGCGCGCCATATTGTTTGAGCAGTGTCGCAATTAATTCGCGCGCGTCGGCCTCGTCGTCCACAATCAGCGCCCATACGCCGTCGAGCGGGAATCCGGGATAATCGCCTCGGGCTTCACGCTCGATCTCGCGGCCGTCGCGCTCTTCTATTCTCAGACTGGCGCGATCCATGCCTCGGGCGGGCGTCGCCTCGCCGCGAACGGCGCGAACGGGCAACCTGACGATGAACGACGCGCCTTTCCCCTCGCCGAGGCTGTCCGCATAGACCTGACCGCCGTGCAATTCGACCAGGTGTTTAACTAATGCCAGGCCCAAGCCCAAGCCTGCGAAACGCCGGCTGCCGGAACTGTCGGCCTGACGAAATCGATCAAAAATGAAAGGCAAATCCTCTGCCTTAATCCCGCGCCCGGTGTCGGTCACCGTGATCTGGGCCGAAGCGCCCACGCGCTCCAAAATCACCTCGATACTCCCGCCGCGCGTCGTAAACTTAACGGCATTAGAAAGTAGATTCCAGACCACCTGCTGCAGGCGATCCGGGTCGCCGGTTACTTCATCCGCGCTATTAATAAACTGCCGCAGTTCTATCTCCCTGGCCTCGGCCGCCGGTCGCACGACGTCGGCGGCGGCCTCGACCACGCGCGCCAGAGAGACCGGGCGGGTCTCTAACCTTAATTTGCCGCCGACAATCCGCGCCATATCGAGCAGGTCTTCGATCAAAGTCTGTTGGGCGCGCGCGCTTCGCTCGATCACCTCGACGGCGTGCGCTTGCGTCTTCGCGTCGACGCCGCCCTTTTTAAGAATCTTCGACCAGCCGAGCATGGCGTTGAGCGGGCTGCGCAATTCATGCGAGACCATGGCGACGAACTCGTCTTTGCCCCGGTTCGCGGCCTCCGCCTGCTCGCGCGCGTCACGCTCCTTGCGCAACAGATCTTCGCGTTCCATCTCGGCCTGTTTGCGCTCGGTGATGTCGATCATAATGCCGACCATCATCTCAGGCTCGCCGGCTTCGTCGAGCGTCAGTTGAGCGCTGCTGTGCGCCCACCGCGCCTCACCGCCGGCCCGGATGAAGCGGAATTCCAAATCGGCGTCTTTCCGCTCCTGCAAAACCTCGCTCATTTCGGCCAGGATGCGGTCGCGGTCTTCCGGGTGGACGCAGAGTATGAAATTGTCCAGCGTCGGCTCCAGGTCGCCCGGCGCCATCCCGTAAAGGTCATAATATTCATCCGACCCAATCAGCTTGTCCTCCTTGATCCGCCACTCCCAGGTCCCGGCCCGACCTGCGGCCAGCGACAGTTTCAAACGCCGCTCGCTTTCGCGCAGCGCCTCCTCGGCGCGCTTGCGTTCGGTGATGTCGGTGACCGCAGTCACGGCGCCGAGCGGGCGGCCCGACGCGTCGCGCAATATTCTGGATGTGATCAACCCCCACACGATGGCGCCGTCTTTGCGCACGCAGCGCGCCTCGGTGAAATGCTCGTCCACCTCGCCGCGCAGGAGCCTCCCGATGTTCGCCAATTTGTCCTCGAGGTCGTCGGGATGAACGACTTCTTCGAGCTTCATCTCCGACAACTCGCCCTCGGAATAACCGAGCCAGTCGCGGAACTCGCGGTTGGCGCGAATGAAGCCCCCCGTCGAAGGGTCGATCTGCAAGTTGCCGATGCCGGACAGGTCGAAGATCGTGCGGAACAGCTCCTCGCTCTCGTGCAACCGCTCTTCGGCCTCTTTGCGCGCGGTGATGTCGAAAGCGACGCCGATGATGCGCGTCGCCTTCCGGCGGCGGCCGTTACCGCTGAAGAGAGTCTTGCCCCTGGCCAGCGCCCAGCGCGTGCTCCCGTCGGGGAGTTGCGCGCGGAACTCGTGTTCGAACTCGCCGTCGCCGCGCGGGTCGAGGGCCGCCTCGACCACCCGCGTCGTCTCTTCGCGGTCGTCGGGGTGAATCAGTCCGAGCGAACTGTCCAACACGACGGCGTCGTCGTCCGAGAGTCCGAAGATGCGCCTCAACTCCGGCGACCAGTAATTCTCGCCGGTCCGCAAGTTAACGCTGTAGAGGCCGAAGCTGCCCGCCTGCGCCGCCTGACGCAACCTCTCTTCGCTCTCGCGCACGGCTTCTTCGGCGCGCTTGCGCTCGGTGATGTCCAGGACCACGCAGCCGACCCCCTGCACGCTGCCGTCGGCGGCCTTGACCGGGTAATAGCTCGCCAGCCAATCGCGCTCGACTCCCGGCTCGCGCGGGTTTTCGGCGCGTATTTCCAGGTTCATGATCGGCCGCCCCGTCCTGATCACCCGCTTGAAGACGGGTTCGAGACGGTCGGCCATCTTGGGCGTCACTTCGCGCGCCGTGCGGCCGAGCGCCTGGGCGACAGAGGCGCCCTCGATTTTCGCCATCGTTTCATTGAGGCGCACAAACCTGAAGTCGCGGTCGAGCAGTGAAAGACCGACGGGCGTCGCCTGGTAAATATTCTCAAGCTCCGCATTCTGCCGGCGCGCCTGTTCCTCGCTCTCGCGCAGCGCCTCTTCGGCCATCTTCAGGTCGTGAATGTCGGTGAAGGTCCCGAACCATTTGACGATCCGCCCCTTCCCGCCGTCGGGCGAGGCGCCGTTCCCGACGTTGGCGGCGTTCTCGCCGTTCTGTTTTCGCGGCGTCGCGCCGCGCCGTTCGTCTCTGTAAGGGACGCCGCGACCGATGAACCATCGGTAGGCGCCGTCCGCGCCGCGCAACCGGAATTCGAAGTGAAGATGCTCACCCACGCGCAGGCGCCCCTTCCATAACTTCTCCACGCGTTCGCGGTCGTCCGGATGAATGAGCAATCGCCACCCCTGATTCAACGATCCGTCCGGCGTCGTTCCCGTATAGGCGTACCAACGCTTGTTGAAATAATCCACGCCGCCGTCGGGCCCCGCAGTCCAGACGAGTTGCGGGACGGCTTCAGCAAGCGCGGCGTAGCGACGCTCGCTTTCGCGCAGGTCGTCTTCGACGCGTTTGCGGTCGGTGATGTCTTCGGCGACCCCCACGATGTGGCGGATATTACCCGCCTCGTCGCGCACCGGGAACCCGCGGTCGTGCACCCAGACCGTCGAGCCGTCGGGCCGCACGACGCGGTAGGTCTCGTCGTAATCGCCTTCCCCGGCCCTCGCCAGGTATTTCTTCCTCACGCGCTCGCGGTCTTCGGGGTGAATCGCGTCGAACCACTTGTCCAAATTACCGTTGAGATCGGCCGCCGGGCGGCCCCACAGCCGCTCGCAGGCCGGGCTGAGATAAGTCGGCGCCTGCGATTCGGGATGCATAATCCAGAAGACGTTGGAGATGGTCTCGACCAGTTCGCGGAAGCGCTCTTCGCTCTCGCGCATCGCCTCTTCGGCGCGTTTGCGGTCGGTCACGTCGAGATTGATCCCCCCGAAGCTGACCGGGCGTCCGGCCTGGTCGCGGCGCACGCGCACGAAATCCAGAATCCATCGTTCCCCATGTACAGGATGTATGATGCGGAACTCCTGCCGCCCAATCTTTTTCTCATCAGAACTGAGCAGTTCGTTGTTGGCGTCCACCACGCGCTGCAGATCGTCCGGGTGAATGCGGGTGGCCCACAACTCGTTGGTCGCCTCGTCGTCCTCGGAAAAGCCGAAGAGGTCCCGGTACTCCTTGCTCCAATAGGCGCTGTACGGATCGAACTTGACTTCCCAGACGCCCGCCTTCGCGCCCTCGAGGGTCAGCCGCAACCGCTCCTCGCTCTCGCGCAGCATCTCTTCGGCGCGCTTGCGGTCGGTGAGGTCGATCCTCAGCCCCTTCACTCGCACGGCCTGTCCCGCTTCATCGTAGAAAGCATGGCCGATGTTGCTCGCCCAACGGACGGAGCCGTCAGGGCGGAGGACGCGGTATTCGATATAGAGGTCGCGCCGCTCGGCCAGACACTTCGCGATGTCGGCCTCGACCCAGTCGATGTCCTGAGGGTGCACCGAGGCGCGCCAGGATTGATAATCCTGTTCGGTGTTGTGAGCCTGGGACGAGGTGTAGCGGCCGGACGTCCAGACGATGATCCCGGAGGCGATGTCCCAATCGAACGAGCCGGCGTTGGCGGCCTCCATCGCCATCCGCAAGCGCTCTTCGTTCTCGCGCAGCGCCTCTTCCACCCGCTTGCGCTGAGTGATGTTGATGACGACGCCGACAACCTGCACGGGCCGCCCTTCCGCGTCCCGCATGACCAGGAAACGATCGAGGACGTCGACGTAACTGCCCTCTCTATGCAGCATGCGATACTCGATCGAATAATGCGTCTCCCCGCGCGACGCGGGCTCTTCGGCCAGAATCTTCCCGACTTCCGAGCGAAAATGATCGCAGTCATCCGGGTGAATGCGATCGACCCACCATTCGAGCCTCGGCGACGCATCCTCCGGCTCGAAGCCGATCAGTTTGGCGAGCCCTTTGCTTCGCTCGGAGGCGTTATCGCTGACGTTGTACTCGTAGATGTAACCGTCGAGGGCGTCGAGGGTGATCTGGTAACGCCGGTTTGCGCGCTGCAGATCCTCTTCGGCCTGTTTGCGTTCGGTGATCTCCTGCGCCACGCCCAGAATCTGCAAGGGCCACCCGTCCCCGTCGCGCATGAAGACCATCTCGCGGCTGGCGACCCATCGCCATTGGCCGTCGCGATGCTTCATCCGGTATTCGATCTCCAGGACGGAACCGTCCGGGGCTTCTCTGAGCGTCTCGAAATGCGAGTAGGCGCGCCGCCAGTCCTCCGGGTGCAACAAGAGGGGCAGGAAATCCGCGCCCATGGCCGTCAGTTCATCCGTCGTGTAACCGAGCATGGAGGACAGCCTGGGGTTGGTGAAGAAGTTGCGCCTCTCTTTCAGGTCGTAGATGTAGATGCCCGCGGGAACGGCGTCGATCAGGCTTTGAATGAACCTCTCCTTTTTGCGCAGTTCCTCCTCGGCCTGTTTGCGTTCGGTGATGTCGCGCAGCGCGACGGCCCATTCGCAGAAATTGCCACTGGCGTCGCGGATCGGCGCGCCAGTGGCGCCGAGCCAACGGTAATCGCCGCTCCGCGCGCGAACGCGGAACTCTGACTCGAACGGCTCCTGTTCGGCGATGGCTTTCCGCCACGTCGCGGCCGTAGCGTCGTAATCGTCCTGATGCACGCATTTCATCCAGCCTCGGTCGCGCGACTCGTCCCACGTCTGTCCGGTCAACTGCTCCCACCAGCCGGAGCCGCTGTCCGGATTACCGCCAGTTACGTCCGTTATAATGACGACGTTTGAGGATGCGCGAACCAGCAACCGGTAGCGTTCTTCGCTCAATCGCAAGGCCTCATCCATTTGCTTGCGTTTGGTGATGTCCACATTCACGCCGACCAGTCGCGCCGGCCGGCCCCGTTCGTCATAGTAGACTACTCCCCTGGATATCCCCCATTGCACGCCGCCGTCAGGACGCGCTTTGCGGTATTCCACTTCGTAAGGCGCCTCGCCGCTGAGCGCGCGCTTTCTGGCGCTGATAACGGATTCGCGGTCATCCGGATGGACGAGCGCGAGAAAGGCCTCGTATGTGCCACCGAACGATCCTGGCTCCATCCCCATTATCTGCTCGCCGGAATCCGACCAGGTGACGCGCCCCGTGGCGAGGTCGGTCTCCCAGGCGAACATGCTGGCGGCCTCCATCGCCAGATTCAGCCGCTCTTCGCTCTCGCGCAGGGCCTCCTCGGCCCGTTTACGCTCGGTGATGTCGTTCGAGATATTGAGGAGACACGGCCGCCCGTTGAGCGTGATAATTTCAGCCGACCACAAAACCGTTCTGGGCTCGCCGTTCTTCGACCGCAACTGCAGTTCCACGTTGCGGACGGGCCCATTCCGGACCTCTTCGAGCAATCTTTTATGGCCGTCCGGCCCGGCGAAAATTCCCAACTCGTCGATCGTGCGACCGATCATCTCCGAGCGTTCATACCCCAAGCTGTTAGACGTGGCGTCGTTGGCGTCAATGCAACGCCCGTCGTCCAAGGTCCAGATCGAGATCCTGTGCGAGCTGGCCTTGAAGGCCTTCGAGAACTTCTCCTCGCTTTCGCGCAGCGCCTCCTCCGCCCTCTTGCGCTCGGTGATGTCAATCTCCACCCCGTCCCAGACTACGGAGCCGTCGGAGAGGCGGCGGGGCGTGGACGATTGCTGCGACCAGCGCAGTTCGCCGCTCGGCGTGAGGAAAGGCGTCTCGAACCGGAAAGCGGCGAAGTCGCGCAACGCGGCCTCTTCAGCCTCGATCAGTCGCGCGCGGTAATCTTCCGGTATGAGGTTGTAGAGTCTGTTGGCGTCTGCCATCGCCTCTTCCGCCGTCACGCCTCTGAGCCTCTCCACGTTTTCGCTGATGTAAAGGAAGCGCCGCGAGCCTTCGGGGGAGAGGCGCATCTGATAAATCAGCCCGTCGGACAGATTGGCGGCCAGCGTATGCACTCGCGCCTCGCTCTCGCGCCGGGCCTCTTCGGCCAGCATGCGTTCGGTGATATCGATGGTGATGCCGACCAGCAAAACCGGGCGCCCACGGTCGTCGTGCAGCGTGATGCCGCGCAGTTCGAGCCATCGCGCGCCGCCGTCAGGCCCGGGCGAGCAGTACACCATCTGCGCGTCCTCGCCGCGGCGAACCGCTTCGATCGCGTCCCAGGCGCGCGCGCGGTCCGCCGTCGACAGAGTCTTCAACCAGCCCTCGGCCGTCGGCCTGAAGTCGCTGGGCCGGCGGTCGAAAAGCTCGTACATCTCGTCGGACCATCTCACTTCGTTGGTAATAAGGTCCCATTCCCAGGCGCCTCCGTTCATGGCGGCGATGGCCAGTTTCAGGCGCGATTCGTTCTCGCGCAGCGAGTTTTCGATCTGTTTGCGCCCGGAGATGTCCACCACGCTGCCGATGACGCGCTTTACACGCCCCGTTTCGTCGCGCACCACCCTGCCCCGATCCCAGACCCAGAGGTAGCGCCCGTCCTTGTGGCGGATGCGGTATTCGATCGAATAGCCATCCATCTCATCCATACCCTGCCCCAATGACGATTGATTGAGCATCGCCTTCACGCGATGGACGTCGTCTGGATGAATCAGCGTTCTCCACCAGTCGTGGGATTGGGCGGTCTCGCTCTCGTCGTAACCCAGGACCGCGCCGAACCCAGGGCTGCGTCCGACGTGATTCGTCACCGGGTCCCGATCGAAGACGTAGCCATTCGCCGCGGCCTCGGCGGCGGTGAAGCGCTGGTTGGCGAGCCTCAGCGCCTCTTCGGCGCGCCGGCGGTCGGTGACGTCGTCAAGCGTCCCGATCCATGAAAGAGGGGAGAAATGGGAGAAATGGCCGTTCGACTCCGCGCAGGCGAGGAGCGGCACGCCGCGCGCGCTGTAATGGCGGTAGGCGCCGTCGCGCGCGCGCAATCTGAATTCGACCTCGAAGAGGGCCTGAGCCTCGCGCGACCGCCTCCAGACCTCTCGCATAACCTGGCGGTCGTCGGGGTGTACAGTCGCTATCCAGCGGCCGCCGGCCAACTCCGCGGCGGGAACGCCGGTGACCTCAGACCACCATGCCCAGCACCTGTCGCTGATCCCGTTCGCGTCCGCCGTCCAGACCAATTGCGACGAGGCCTCGACCAGCGCGCGGTAACGCGCCTCGCTATCGCCGAGCGCCTTCTCGGCCTCGTGCCGGACGTGAATGTCAACGCTGAAGCCGACCCACTCCTGGACGCCGCCGTCCTCGTCGCGCAGCGGAACCGCGCGACACATGTGCCAGCGGTACTCGCCGTCGGGGCGCAGGTAACGATGGCGCGATTCGTGCGGCGCGCCCGTGAGGACGGCCTGATTCCATTCGGCCCCGAGGCGCGGCGCGTCGTCAGGATGGACCGCCGCCAGCCATCCGGCGCCGAGGCTCTGTTCGAACGTCAGTCCCGTCAGTTCCGTCCAGTAGTCGTTGATGTAAGTGACTGACCCCATGGCGTCACCCATCCAGGCGACGCCGGGCAGGGCCTCGACCAGCCGTTTGAACCGCCTCTCGCTGGCGGTGAGCGCCTCCTCGACCTGCCGGCGTTCATTCACCCCGCGCTGCAGGTCGGCCAATCGCTGTTCGAGCATGAGGTTCTTGATCGCCAACTCGCGCCGCTGCTCCTCGACCTCGCGCTGCAAGGCCGCCTTCTCGATGGCGTTGGCGATGGCGCGCTCCAACATCTCGGGGGTAACCCAGTTCTTTTCCAGAAAATCGTGCGCGCCGTATTTCATCGCGTCCACGACGATATGCGTGTCGCCGATTTCGGCCAGCATGACCACCGCGCAGGGAAGGCTTCCGGATTTATCCGCGAGCGCCTGCAGGACTTCAAGCCCGTTCAGATCTGACATCCTGAAATCGAGCAGCACGCAATCCGGCATGCGCCGCTGACAGATCGCCAGCGCTTTCGCGCCTGTCCTGGCTTCCCAAATCTTGTACCGGCGACCTTGGCCGCGCGTCAGATGGCGTTTGTAAATGGCGATGTCTTCAGGAGCGTCATCCACGATTAAGATCAATGGTCGCTTCGCAATCATGGCTCTCCGCCTTCAAGGTTCGTAATGGGGATTTATGGGGCTTATAGGACTGAAGCAGATGGAGAACATTTTGAGGCGTAATCAGCAGTTCATCGTTCATCGTTGATTGTTCATTTGTCATTGTGGGATGGCGCGGCTCTGGCAATGACAAATGAACAATGAACAATGGAGAATGAACAATGAAAGCGCCTCAAATTTTCCGCCTGACCGCTTATCAGACCTATGGGACTCATGGGGCCTATGAAGCTTATGAGACTTATAAGTCCCATTGGTCCCATAAGTCCCATTTCGGAGACTCACAGAATCCTGATTCTAGGCCCATCTGCCACTGACCACCAACTTCAAAACGTTTTGCGGGCGTTGTGGGGCCGCTGCGGATCATGTCCTCTTTAATTTCATCCGTGACCACATATTTTTGATCCGCTGGCCGAGGTCGTTCCACTTCGCCACAGTCTGATCGCCGTAACTATGGAAGATAGAGCGCCCCGATCGGGGCTGACGCCGAATGCCCGATTCAAATAACGCGTAATGATTTGTCCGTTTAGAGTCGAGACTAGAGCGGTTTGCAATTGCGTGTACGGGAGCGGCGCCGCGAGTTGTTTACTCGCGCACGTTTCCTGGTCTGACAAAGCCACAGACAGGGCGATTGAACAAATCGCCCCGCACCGTACATGCAATTGCAAACCGCCATAGGATCTAGCATCCTCCGCCGGCGGCTCCCCTGGAAGTGGGGCTAAAAGCAGCTAAAGTTTGCGCTGACAAACGTGTTTATCTGTGATTAAATACGCCTGCGAAAAATCGCCGGTGGTAAGTTACCATCGAAAGCAGTCCGGGGCAGACTTTAGAACGTGGCAAAGGCCGAAACCAAGTCGCCGCGTCAATCAAAGAACAAAACTGCGATAGGCAAATCAACAAAATCTATCGCGATAAGATGGTGGCGTATTTGTCATCATTTTATGGAACGGTTAGGGGAGTAATGGACAGGGGGACGGAGAGACGGAGGAACGGAGAGACGGAGAGACAGAGGGACCGCAGAGCTCCAAGAAAAATCTCCTTGTCCTTCTATCTCTCCGTCTCCCCACCCTTCGGTCTCTCCGTCCCTCCGCCCCTCCGTCTCTCTTTCCTTCCATTTGACGGCGCCTTTGCGCGACGCGCCCAGGAGGTCTTCGACGATCCCCGCTTGAGTTCGCGCGGCGCGTTCAATTATTTCAGCCGCGCGCGTCACATCTTCCATGTTGTCGGCCTGTCTCCGCAACACCCACGACCACCCGAGCAAGGTGTTGAGCTGGGCGCGCAGCCTGTGAGAGGTCATCGCTATAAATTCATCGTTCGCGCGCGCGGCGTTTTCCGCCGCTTCGCGCAGCTTCTGTTCCCGGCGCAAACAAAGGCGATTCTCGACGGCGATTGAAACCATCAGCGCGATCTGCGCCAACTCGGCTTCATCCCGCTCCGTAAATTCGCCGTCGTATTTATCCGATAATTGAATTAACCCCAAATTGCGCCCGTAAGCGCCGTCTCGCGAAATGAGCGGCGCGGCCAACCATCCGCGCATGTCCAGCCCGCGTAACATCTGCGGCTTGCGCGCCGCCTCCACTTCGCGCAAGCAGGCGATCTCGCGCGGCGTGGCGACTTCACGAAGGCCGGCGATTTCGTGCAAATGGGCCATCCGGCGCAGCGTCGCAACCTCGAGTGTCGTCACCACTCCTTCAAGAGCTTGCGGGTGGCGATGTGTCTCACAGGTCTCATGAGCCTTTTGCCAGTCGAGGCGCCATTCCAACCCGGGCACGGTACCGGGAGCGGTAGCGACCGGCTCAACAAGCGACCGGTCGCTACCGCTCCCGGCACTGTACCTGAGGCCCCATTCCAACTCGGCCTGCGTCAACCGCATCGGCTGGTTCAACCGGCAAACCAGCGATGAGAACCACGACTCGCGCCCCATGTCGCTAACGTAGACGAGGGCTTGCGCATGTTTCTCTGAAAGCGACATGGCGCCGGCGGCCGGATCGTTCGAGTCGAGCGCGTCAGGGTTCAGACTGGCCGCCGCCTGATGCGCGCCGATTATCTCGCGCGCTTCCTGAGCCGCTACATGTAAAATCTCGTCGAGAGAGTCGGCGGAATTGATGACGAGCGCGAGCCGGGCCAGGCCCTCAAGCGCGCGACTGCGCCGACGTTCGTCGGCGAGAGCGCGCGCGATCTCGCCGGCGTCCAGGCATTGACGCAGCAACATTTTGATATTCGCCAGCAGGAATTCAGGCGTCGCCGGTTCGAGCAAGTAACCGTCGGCGCCCTCTTCCAAAGCGCGCGCCCGCTTCTCACAGCCGACGAAGGTGGACGACAGGAGCAAGATCAGCGGCGGGGCCGCTTGCGACCAGAGCGTCGTATCGGCCTTGATCTTGCGGAGCGCTTCGAACCCGCTCCAGTCAGGGAGGTCGGCGCTCAGCAAGATGAGTTGCGGCGCCGAAACGGACGCCAACCGCAGCGCCTCGGCGCCGGACCTGGCTTCGATGACTCTGTAACCGACCTCACGCAATATACGGCTTTTAGCGTAGAGTCCGACTTCGCTGCCGTCCACGTTAAGGATAGTGATCCCGGAATTATCCATGGCTTTCTATTTCTCCCGACAATGCGCGGCGTCGTCCTCACGGGGCGCCGATTGAGAATCAGACCGCCTGATGCGCGCTTCGCCCGTGAGGTAGGCGTCTACACATAGGCAACGATTTTATTTTATTTGGTGAAAAAGGGATCGGGGTCTTTGGCCCTTACGCGCCTCGCAGCCTGTTCAAGCCCGCCGGCTGCGAAGTTGAATTCTAATTATCTCGCTTCCTGTCCGGCCATGTCGCCGGCCATATCGCCGGCCATGTTCCTGGCAATGTTATCTGTCTCAAAAAGATTGCGCGGCCTGCTCAACCTGCCGGTTAGACTGGCGACTATAGTAAGCAACTCCACAGGCTCCACGGGCTTTGTCACGTGCATATCGAATCCGGCGGAGAGTGAGCGCAGGCGGTCTTCAGTCCGCGCGTATGCGGTCAGGGCGATGGCCGGCGCCCGCCTGCCGCGACGCGACTCCATCTCGCGCAATTTACGAATCAATTGATAGCCGTCGGCCTCCGGCATTTCTATATCGGAGATCAACAGTTCCGGCTCCCATTCATCGGGACTCTCGAAAAAAGTCAGCGCCTGAGTGGTCGAACCGGCCGTCTCCACGACGGCCCCGTATTGGGTCAGGATGGTTTTGATCAAATCCCGCGCGTCCGAATCGTTATCGACCGCCAGGACCCGCAACCCGTTGAGTTCCAGCGCCTGGTCTATGGCGTCGTGTACATAAGACGTATAGGACATATGGGACATATGGGACACATAGATCTCATCGGTCGCAACGGTCTCATCGGTCTCATCGGTCGCCTGCTCGACGAGCGGCAGCCTGACGACAAAGGTCGCGCCCTGATCGGGTCCGGGGCTTTGAGCATCTACGCTGCCGCCGTGCATCTCCGTCAAGTGGCGCACTATCGCCAGTCCAAGCCCTAACCCTCCCTGCCGGCGCGTGCTCGAGCCGTCGCCCTGGCGGAAGCGATCGAAGACGAACGGCAGAAAGTCAGGAGCGATTCCGAGGCCCGTGTCGCTGACCGTGATCTCGACATCCTTCCCTACGCGTTCCAGCTTCACCTGGACCTGTCCTCGGTCGGGAGTGAACTTGATCGCGTTTGAAACCAGGTTCCACACGATCTGGCGGAGCCGGTCGGAATCGCCCGCGACCGGGCCCGCTTGATCGTCTAAAACAAGCTCGATGTCGATCTCTTTGGCGTCGGCGGTCTGCCGCAGCGACTCGACCGCCGATTCGATCGCCCCCGCCGGCCGGATGGGCCGCGCGTTCAGCCGCAGTTTGTCGGTGATGATGCGTGAGACGTCGAGCAGGTCGCTGATAATGCGGTTCTGCGCGCGAGCGCCTCGCTCGATGATCTCCAACGCCCGAGCGGTTTCGTCCGGGTTGAGGCGGCCCTCGCGCAGCAGTTTCACCCAGCCATTGATGGCGTTGAGCGGCGCGCGCAGTTCATGTGAAACGGTGGCCAGGAATTCGTCCTTCAAGCGTTTGATGTCTTCGGCTTCTTCCCGCAGCGTCTTTTCACGCGACAGAAGCTCGTCGCGCTCATTTTCAACCCGCCTTTCGCTCTCCTTGCGCTCATGAATGTCCAGACAGTAGCCTATGTACCCGACGAACATCTTCTTGGCCCCGTCAGTCCCGCCGGCCCCGTCAGAATCGAACAGCGGCGCGCAGCGATTGAAGATCCAGCGATATTGGCCGTCATGCCGCCGCAGCCGGTATTCCATAGTGAATTCGCGATGGCCGTCGAAGGCTTCGTCGTAAATCTCGAGACAACGCCCGACGTCCTCCGGGTGGACGTCTTCAGCCCATCCGTTCTCTGCGCTCTGTACCATGAAGGTCGGCGTCCGGCCCGTGTGCCTGAGCCAGCTCTCGTTGAAGAAGTTGCAGACCTTGTCCGCGTCCGAGACCCAGATCATCGCCGGGGCGGACGAGACCATCAACCTGAAACGGACTTCGCTTTCGCGCAGCCGCGTCTCAATCCGCATGCGTTCGGTCAATCCCTCCTGGCTCTCCCCCGCGACGCGCTCGCGTTCGATCATCTCGGCCCAGATGTCCTGGTTGGCGCGCCTCAACTCCGCATCCTGTTCGCCGACGCGCTGTTGAAGGTCGGAGTAAGCTTTGCAGAGCGCCGCTTCGGCCAGCGTGCGATCGGCGTCGATGTCGCGCAACCGTACGGCGCTGCGCCAGATCAATCCCAGAAACAGCAGGATGCTCCCCGCCGTGATCAGCAACGCCGCGGACGGAGCCTCGAAATAGCCGGCCTTGACGCCGAGGAGCGCGGACAAGCCGATGATCACCGGAATCACGATCGCCGCCGGCGCCAGACGCCGCGCGACATAACCGCCCGGGCCTGCGCTACTCAGCAACGCGACCAGGCCACTTCTGGGGCGCGCGCAAACGACCCCGATCGAGAGCGCGACGAAAATCATCGCCATCACCGTCGTCATTTCGGGCCAGCCCTTGACGAGAATGAAATTCTGGAGCGGCGAGGTTTGATAGGCTTGGCCGAGCGCGACCAACAGTGACAGGAACAGGGCGGTCAGCCCCAGATGTTGGGCCGGCCTCGCCCCGCCGCGCGTCTCGACGTCGAGCATCGTCAGCGCGACTCCGTTGAGCAGGAAGGCCAACGCGGCGCTCGGCGCCATCCGCGTCGAAAAACTTCCCCGCCCGCCCAAATCTCCCCATTCATTTAGGACCGCGCCTAAATGCGACGCCCATCCGCCGGCGCTCACCCGCCTGGCGTCCAGACCGAACATATACCCGGCGAGCACAGCTATGGAGATGACCACCGCGACCGATGCGAAAAGCTGAGCAAGACGGCGCGGAAACCTGGGGGCGGACTTATTCTTTTCCAGCTTATCCCGTTCGACCCCATTCCCCTCAACGGCGCCGGACTGCGCGAGGCCGACGCCCAACGCCTTGTCCTCATCGCCCTGGGGGCGCTGCCCGCCTTGCTTGCCGGGTCCCGGCGCGCAGTCCTCGCCAAAGGCCTTATCCACATTCGCCCCCTTGATCAATGAGGCGAGGATCAGATCGGCGTCGAGGAAAACCTTGTCGGGAGACGGCGCCTCAGATGACTTCCCGGTGGACTCACGCAGCACCCACAGCGAAACCCAACACAAGATGAAGCAAAGCGCGGCGTCCGGAGTTATACCTAGAGGCGCTCCGGATTGATTTAAAAACGGGAAAACGCCAAAGCCGAATATCCAGCCCGCAATCGACAGACAGGCCATGACAATGACGACCACCCCCACTGCAAGCGTAAGCAGTCCCAATACATGGATCAGACTGAACCGATACTGTGCGCTCATAATCGTGTGACATAACCTGACGACCACATTTAAGCGGTCGTCGACCCTATTGTAAGGGGACTCATAATGCAGGGTTGCAATGCAAGCAGATCGAACGCTGTCTAACGCGCGCGTAACTGGGCGCGAGTAGTCAAAGGGGATCAACAGTTATCTTGTATCAGTAATTTCACAACAGCGACGCGGTTACTCACGACCGCGCCTCGAATAAGAGTTGGGAAGAAAGTCTGGATTGGCCGAGCAGGAGAGCGTCGTGGCCGCGAACACCCAAACAAAAGTCGGGCCAGGACACGTAATTATCCGCGGCCTCCTCGTCGCTCTCCTGCTCACAAGTCCCATTCACGGCGATTTTCATAATGACCGGTATCTCGGACGCCGAATCTGTCCTGCAGGTAATCTGTCGCCGCTTTGGTAACCAGCCCCGTCAGCGCCGCTTTCACCGTCCTGCCCAGACCCGAGCCGGATCTATTCGGCGCCACGTTTTCGAGTTGATGACGGAATCGGCCGGCCAGGTCTTCGATGCCGTAGGCCAGGGCGTTCTTGATGCGCTTGCCCGCAGACGGACGGGGCTTGATGATTCTGGCGGCGAGAAAACCCAGACCGGCGGCCACGCCCAGAGCCGCCAGAGGATAATCGGAGACATAAGCTCTCCAGTCGAGCGTCTGTTGAAAGCGATCACTCAGCCTGTCCACGGTCTCCGTGATCGATTCGCGCCGGGCTGCGATGTCTTGACGAATATCTTCCGCGCTGCGTTCGGCGCCAGAAATCTCATCTTGCTCCTGCTCCTGCCCCTGCCCCTGCCGGAAAGAAGAGGGACCTGAGGTTAGGTCAGATCTTTCAGCCATTCTTTGTTCTCCTCGAGAGTCTCGATAGTTTTCTCAGGTCTAAGGCTTGTTCGTTTGAACCTGCTGACGCCGATTAAAATAGTAGCCCCGGCAGCTATCCCCAGGATCAGCCCTACAATGAGGGCAGACTGCCAGGGCCCCACGTATCCAGCCAGCGCAATGATGACTGCGGCGCAAACCGACAGCGTTGCAATCAGAGCTATGATCGCCCCGATTGCGACGACTGCCGCCGCTGACTGAACCGTTTTCAGTTTTTGCTCTAATTCCCTTCGCGCGAGCGCGATCTCGTCACGCGCCAGGCCGACTAATTGGCCGGCCAATTCTCCAATCAGCTCTCCCCAGGATTCGCGTCTCACGCCTGTCTCCGTCAGGCCATCCATCACATAGGACTGATGGGATCCATGGGACTTATAAGACTCATGGGACCTATTTGAGGATAATCCCCTATAGGTCCCATGAGTCTTATAAGTCCCATGGATCCCATCACCATCAGATGTTTCCCGGAGAGCCATGACACTTACCTTCTCCGCAGCAGGCCACCCAGCGCCAGCCCGACTATGCCCGCAATGAGGATGCTGCGTCCCGGATTGCGGCGCACCTTATCCTCAATGTCGGATTTAAGCCGCTGCGGCTCCATCTCACTCACGTAGTCAGCCGAGCGTTCCAGCCAATCGGCGGCACGATGCCCCAAGGCCGAGACTTCGGACGGCTGACCAGATCTATCAGCCTTCTGATGAAGCGCCTGCGCCGCTGCCTGTAGCTTGTCTGCGGCTGTTGTTCTGATTTGTTTGAAAATCGAATCACGCTGCCTCCCACTATCTGGGCCGCCGGTTGCGCGCGAATAATCCACCCCCCTTTCGCGCTCACTCATCCGCCCGATCTCGAATTCTCCTTCATGTTCCGTTCGATTCATCTTGCTTACCTCTTCGCGCGTCGCTTACGCTTTTCTACTTGGAACTGTCATTGGAAGATCAGAGAAGGCTGTTTGAGATGGCTTCGCTTTAGCTCCGCTTCATCATCAAACAGCCCCTCCGATTCGGCAGAGAGAGGAACCATTCGTCTCCGAAATCTCCTTCTCGAATCATCCCCTCTCTCTTTCCTTTCGGCATGCTTCACTTACGTCTTTATCCATTCGTTGTTATAGCAAGGCGCAGGCCACAACTACACCCACCATTACCGGGCATTACCAGGCCATTATCCGTCGTTACCTGGCATGACTTGACATAGGCGCCTCAGTTAGCGGCTACCCACACTCCGGCGGCTCACACTAACCCTAATGAGGCCAGACAGTTTCGTGTTGAGTTCAACAAATCGCGCGCTTGCGGACAGTCTGCGGGGAATCACGTCTGGAACTATGCCCAATGCCATCCTCTTATATGCGCCTTATATGCGCCAGCGCCCGATGTTGTATTACGAAAAGACAGGCGCCTTGTCTCAATACACATTGGATATGGGCCATACAGGAGAACGCGATCCCGGTCGATCTATTAAGGCACAATTATTGCGGCCATCTCTAAATAGGACTTATAGGATTAATGTGACCTATAGGACCTATGGGACTTATAAATCCTATAAGTCCCATAGGTCCTATAGGTCACGTAAGTCCTATTTGGAGAAACAAGATGTTGACGGTTGTGGCGATACTTTTATTACTGTGGCTTTACGGACTGACCATAGGCCTGTTCGGAAATATGATTCACCTACTGCTGATTGTCGCGATGGTGGCGCTGGTCTTTTACGCCGCCGCAAACAGGTGAATTGGCCTAAAGCTCGAATCGAGTTGATACGGACTCGGCCGGTACAGGCATACACTCGAATTATGACAAGTCGTGCGGAAGCCAAACGCGCCAATGGACATCGGATATGAACAAAGCCGAAGAGCAATTCCGCATCGAACGCGATCCGCTGGGCGAAGCGCGCGTGCCCGCCGACGCGCTTTACGGCATTCAGACCAAACGGGCGCTCGACAACTTCCGGATCAGCCTCCTGCGCGTAAACCCGGCGCTGATTACGGCCTTCGCCGAGATCAAGAAGGCCGCCGCCGAGGCCAACATGGAGACCGGCGTGATCACGCGCGAGATCGGCGAAGCCATCTCCCGCGCCGCCGACGAGTTCATCTCCGGCCGCCATAATGAGCATTTCAAGCTCGACGTCTTCCAGGCCGGCGCGGGCACCTCGTACAACATGAACGTCAACGAGGCGCTGGCCAACCGCGCGCTGGAGCTGCTCGGATCACGCCGCGGCGACTATTCGCGGCTACATCCGAACGATCACGTCAACAAATCGCAATCCACTAACGACACCATGCCGACTGCCATCCGCATCGCCTGCCTCAGGCTGCTCGGCGAACTCGTTCCCGCGCTGGATCAGCTCGCGCGTTCGCTCCGCGAAAAAGCCGACGAGTTCCGAGACGTGAAAAAATCGGGCCGCACGCACTTGCACGACGCCATGCCGATGACGCTCGGCGACGAATTCGACGGTTACGCCGGCAATATCGAACGCGCGACCGATCGACTGCGTGTGGCCGGGGCGCCGCTGCTCGAAGTCCCGTTGGGCGGCACGGCCGTCGGCGGCGGCCACAACGCGCATCCCGATTACGCCCGCCTGGCGGTCAAGCGATTAGGCGAGATCACGGGCCTGCCGCTCACCGAAGCGCGCAACCGGTTTCAATCGATGCAGAGCCTGGGCGATTTCGTCGCGCTGTCGGGCGCGCTGCGCGGCCTGGCCGTGGAGATGGGCAAGATCGCGAATGATCTGCGCATGCTCAACTCGGGCCCGCGCACGGGGCTGGCCGAGATCGAGTTGCCAGCCGTTCAGCCTGGCTCTTCGATCATGCCTGGCAAGGTCAACCCGTCCGTGCCCGAGATGGTCAACATGGTCTGCTTCCACGTCATCGGCCACGACGTGGCCGTCGCGTTGTGCGGCGAGGCGGGCCAGCTCGAATTGAACGTGATGATGCCTTACGTCGCGTACGCGCTGTTGGAATCGCTGGACGTCATGACCCGCGCGGCGAAGACTTTCGACAAAAAATGCGTCCGCGGCGTCACCGCCGACCGCGAGCGCTGCCGCTGGTACGCCGAGAACACCGTCGGGCTGGCCACGCTGTATAACGAAGAGCTCGGCTTCATGCGCGCGGCCGAACTGGCCGACCGCGCGATTCGTTCGGGAAGAAGCGTTCAAGAATTGATCGAAGAAGAAGCCAGGAAGGGCGGATCTAAAACCAAGGTGAAGGGGAGGTAAATTTGTCATTTGTCATTTGTCATTTGTCATTTGTCATCGGTCACTGGTCATTCGTCATGTCTTTTGATCTTTTCCAATGACAAATGACAAATGACAAATGACAAATGACAAATGACCTGATTTACGGATGAGCGCCAGGACGGAAGATCTGCCCCCGCGTCCGCGCCGGTCCACGCGGCGGCGGCTGTTCGTGTATTCGGCGCTGGGCCTGATCGCGCTCGTCATCATCGGCGTCCTGATAGCCCTCCTCTACCTCCGCTCTGAAAGGTTCAACCGCTTTCTCGCGATCGAGATCGAAAAAGCGCTCGAAGCCTACGGGCTGCGCGCCGAGGTCGAAAAAGTCGAACCAGAGTTCGGCTCCAGCGCGGCCACGCTTCGCAATCTAAAACTCTTCAATCGACAGACCGGCCAACTCATCGCCACAATCGACCGCGCCAGAGCCTCCATTACAATTCGCGATCCGTTCGCTCTCCGCTTGCGCCGTGAAATCGTCTTCGACCGTCTGGAGCTTGACGCTGTAGATCTGTGGATGGTCTTCGACGAACAGGGGCAATCCAACTTCCAGGGCCTGCGCCGGCCTCCGCCGCTCAGCCGCCGCATCACTTTCGATTATTCGAGACTGGTTGGGTCGCTCAACAAAGGCGTGATTCATTTCACCGATCGAAAGCGCGATCTGCTAGGCGATCTGCGCGACCTGACCGGAGAAGCGCGCCCAGTCGAAGGCGCCGATCCGCCGAAGGTCGGCGCGCGATTGGTTTCTGGAAAAGGCGCGATTGTCCGCAATGGCCACAAAATGGCTATCGAATCGGTCGAATTCATCGGGCAGGTGATGGAATCGGGCGCGGAGATCGAGCGGCTGACGCTGCGGTCGCCCATGGGCGAAGTGACGACGTCAGGACGGCTGGATGACTGGCGGTCGCCGCGCTATCAGTTGGATGCGCGGGCGTGGGCCTGGCTCGAAGAAGTTTTCGCCCTCTTCGGGTCGCCTAGCGTAGCGCCGGAAGCCGGGCGCCCGGTCGCTACCGCTCCCGGTACCGTACCGGCGGGTGCGGCGCCCGGAGCGGTAGCGACCGGGTCTGCTCCCGGTACAGCGCCGACTGGTACGGTACCGGGAGCGGTAGCGACCGGGTCTGCTCCCGGTACGGCGCCGACGTTCCCACTCAAGGGTCTGACGAGCTTCAACGGACGGATCGAAGGCGATGGCGCGCGATGGAGCGCCATCGGGCAGGCGGGTTCTGACGAACTGGCCGCATACGGCATCACGTTCCGCGACGCTCGGGTCGAGCGCGCTCGCCTCGATTCGCAGGACGGGCGATGGACTTTTTCAACCGGCCAGGCGCAGGCGCGCTCTGTCTCCGCCGGCGGCGTTGAACTCACAAACGCGACGGCGTCAAACGTGAAAGGGACGATAGTTAGAGGGCAAACGCGAATCACCTCCGATCAGGTGACGGTCGCGTCTATCAAAATCGGCGAAGCCGGCAAATTCGGCAAAGCCGGCAAATTTGGCAAAGCCGGCAAAGCCGGGTGGAACGAATTCAGCGAGATTAAGCTGCGCGACGTCAGCGCGATTTATGAATCGAGCCGGGGGAAAGGCCAATGGACTTTCTCAAGCTCGATGGGGCAGGCGCGCCTGGGCGTCGCCGGAGAGATCGAATTCACCGACGCGTCGGCGTCGAAGCTGAGCGGGACGTTGGAAGTGGGACAGACTTCAGTATGTCCACAGTCCGGACAGACTAAAGTCTGTCCCACTTATTCTGCGCGGTTCACTTCCGACCAGGCTTCGGCAAAGCGTCTCAAGGCCGGGCAGAGCGAGTTCAATGAGGTCACGGCGCGCGCACTCAACACCGCGTTCGGATCCGGCGCGAATAAAGGCGAGTGGACTTTTTCAATAGGACAGGCGCAGGCGCGCTCGGGCGTCGTTGAAGGAGTCAAATTCACGACCGCCTCAACGTCAAATGTGAGCGGGACGGTCGCCGGCGGGCGAGCGCAAATCACGTCCGGCCAGGCCACGTTCGAACATGCCGAGACCGGGCAAGGCGCCTTAAACGGGATTACACTGCGCGACGTCACAGCGACGCTCGGATCGGGCGCGAATGAGGCCCGCGGGCTCATCAGCTTGCAGGACGGAAATTGGGACAAGATCAAACTCGGGCAGACCACGGGGCGATTTGCCGCGAACCGCGACGTAATCTCTTTGAGCGGCTTCGACGCTTCGGCGTTCGGCGGCAGCGCGACGGGCGACCTGACCGTGGAATTCGCGCCCGACGGCGCTTCGAGGCTGCGCGCTGATTTCACAGGACTGCAGACCGCCGAACTCTTCGCCTTGTTCGGCGCGCGGAACGATCAACTGGCGGGAGCGGTCGCCGGCCGCGCCGACGTGACCTGGCCCGGGACGAATTTGCGATTGATCAGCGGCGACATCTCGGCGCGGTTCGACGGCCAGACGACCTCTACGCCCGACGCCATCCCGGTCAGCGGTGAGATTGTGGTCAGGATGCAGCGCGGCGTAGGCGCCTTCGATAAGTTCACGCTCCGCACTGACGCCTCGACGCTCACTGCGACGGACAGATTAGCTCTCGACGGCAATTCCGACCTGCGGTTCTCGATCACTTCGACGCGCGCCGAAGAACTGCTGACCATCCTCAATTCTCCAGGCCTCGCCGGAGACGAAATCGGGCGGTTGATGGCGACCTACGAACCGCATCTATTCGGCGATTTCAATTTCACGGGGACGCTGACCGGCAGGCTCGACAATCCGACAATCGCCGGCGACCTGCAGGCGTCGAGCTTCGGGCTGCGCGATGAGATTCTGGGTGCCGTTCGCGGGCGCGTCCTGGTCTCGCCGTCGGAGTTTCGATTCGAACATGGATCGCTAGCCACTGACACCGGCGGTTCGGCGAAGTTCAACTACGTCGCGCCGCGCGACGCGGCGGCCTCGACTGGCGCGTTCGACATCACGTTCGAGCGGGTCGCCCTCGATTCGCTGCTCGGCGGCTTGGGGATTCCCACGCAGCAAAAACTTGTGACCGGCGAGGTCTCCGGCGAAGCGCGCCTGACCGGACTGCCCGCCGCGCCGCGGGGCGACGTCAATCTGAGGCTGGTTAACGGAGTCATCGCGGGACAGCGCGCGGAATCGGCGACGGCCGCGATCAGATTCGACACGCAAACGGCGCGCATCGAGCGCGTCGAAGTGCGGTTGCCCCAGGGCCATTTCACAGTCGGCGGCGTCATTAACCTGCAAACCAACGAATACCAGTTTCAGGGAGAGGCCCTACAGTTGGGGCTTCAGCGTCTCGCCGAAGCGTTTGACCTCGGCGCGGCGCGACTGGGCGGCGTGGCCGACGCGACTTTTCAAGTTAGCGGCGATTTCGACAACCCCGACGCTTTCAGGATCGAGCTGACGGCTCAAGCGCGGCAGGTCACGATCGCCGGCGGAGCCTCGGGCCCCATGACTTTGACGGCGCGCACGGCGGCGGACGGGCGCATCGACATCGAAATGGCGACCGAGATCGCAGGCCGCCGTCAACCGATTACCGCGAGCCTCGAATGGCGTCGCCCCGGCCGCCCAGGCGCCATCACGGCTGACCTGGTGGATTTCGACATCGCGCCGTTCCTCGCGGTCTACGCGGCGGACATAGCCCAATCGGTCAGCGGCCGCGTCACGGGGAGGCTGCGCCTCGCCGGGCCGACGGTCGATGCGCAAGGCGGAGCGACGCTCGCCGGTTTGCGCGGCGCGCTCACACTTACCGCCGTCGCGCTGCAGGTCGACGGAACGCCCGTGGACATTTCGACGCCGCTCGACGTCGCGATCGGCGATTCGCAGCTTCGCATCGCGTCGGCGCGGATCACGGCGCGTGGAACTGACCTCAGAATCGGCGGCTCGATCGCCCTGAACGAAAACTCGCCGATCGATTTTTCGATCACGGGCCGGATCGACCTGGGCGCGTTCCGCCGCCCCGATGACTATCTCAATCTCGACGGCGAGGTTACGGTCGACGCGCGCGTCGGCGGCTCGATCAATGACCCGAACTTGACGGGCGCGGCGACGCTGCGCGACATATCAGTCTCGACGCCGGACGCGCCGATCACGCTCGACGGAGGGTCGGGGCGCGTGGTTCTGTCGGGCAATCGATTGACAGTTGAAAATTTCACGGCGCGCGCCGGGGGCGGGTCGGCGCAAATCAGCGGCGGCGCGACGCTCGCGGCGTTCAGACCCACGGAATGGCGATTCGACATCACGGCGAAAGACGCCGAGGCGCTCTGGCGCGGAGTTCGGGCGGCGATTGACGCGAACCTGACGCTCACCGGAACGCCACAAAGCCAGACGCTCAGCGGACGCGTCACAATTCCGGCGGCGGAGTACACCTCATCTGAACTCTCGCTGGTCGAACTCGGCGAACGTGGTCGGCTCAGGTTCAGCCCTTTCGGAGGAGTCAGAGGAGCCTCGCGCGGGGCCGCCATCCCGCCCATCAATCTGGACGTCACCGTGGAAGCGCGCGAATCGTTCCTGATTCGCAGCGATCAGGTCAACGCCGTCGCTTCGGCGACGCTCCGTCTAACGGGGCCGTTGGCCGACCCCGAGATTAGCGGGCGGGTCACGTTTGAAGGCGGCGCGGTCAGCTTCCGAGGCCGACGATATGACATCACTTCGGGATGGCTGGAATTGCCGGGCGGTTACGAAGAGCCCAGGCTGCAATTGCAGGCCGAAGGAAACATCAGGGGATATCGCGTCATCATCGGCTTCAGCGGCCCTATCAACAGTCTCGAGCTCACACTCAATTCGGAACCGCGTCTGTCTCGCGCCGAAATCATCTCGCTGATTACGACGGGCAGCGCGGGATCTGGCGCGCTGAACGCGCCGGACCCGGCGCGCGCCGGGTTGACTACGGCCGGCGCGCTGCTCTCGGAAGAGTTCTTTTCAAAAACCCTCGGGCGCGAGACCGAGCGGTTTCTCGGATTGAATCGCTTTCAGATCGACCCCGTGCTGCGCCCCTACGACAACCCCGCCGCGCGCATCACGATCGGGCGGCAGTTGGCGCGCGGGATGTCTTTCTTCTACTCCACCAACCTGGCTTCCGAACAGGAACAGACGGGAGTGATCGAATACGACATCACCAAGCAATTCTCGATCGTCACCACATACACGCAGAGCGGCGACACCCAGGTCCACACGCTTGACCAGAACGAATTCACAATCGACATCAAAGGGCGCAAACGATTCTCGCTCGGAGCGGGCCGCGGCGTGACGGCAGGCCCGATGACAGGCGGCGTCAGGCCCAATTTCGGGCGCATGATGCTCCCGCCTGACGCCCTGAGGGTCGGCATAGCGCCCTCCAACGGTCGAGTAGTCAAGCTCAGCGAAAGCCGCTTGCGCGAGCTTCTGCCCGTGCGCGAAGGCTTCAGCCGCGCGCAGTTGCGCCTCGGCGAACGCAACCTGACCAACTACCTGCAGGAGAAGGGATATCTATTCGCCCAGGTTCAGGGGCGGTGCGAGCCTGCCGATTGCAAGGCGCCGAGCATTAACGACCTGCGCGTGTTTTACGACGTTCAACCGGGCCGGCGCTACGAGTTGAAGGAGATCCACATCGTCGGCGCGGATGAGTTGGACGAGGATGAATTGAGACCCGATCTGCAATCGAAAAGGAGCAACCTGCTCGGAGAATTTCCCGCGCTCAGGGATTTGCCGGTCCTGGACGGCTCGTCCCGCGGCAAAACCAGCAATGACCGGATGCGCGCCGACCGCGAAACTATTCGCGCCGCGATGGCCGACCTCGGCTACAGATCGGCGCAGGTCGAATCGCGTCTGTGCTTCACAACGAACCCCGACGAATTGGCGCTGATCTTCGTGGTCGAAAAAGGGCCGAGATCGATCGTCCGGGACGTCGTCGTGCGCGGCAACACGCTGTTCGCGTCTTCGGAGTTGCGAAGGCTTACGCCGATCGACGCCGGCGAGCCTTTCTCGGCCGAGCGGGCGCGCGAAGGCGCCCGAAAGATCAAGAATTTTTACACCGAGCGTGGATACCTGGAGGAGAGGACGGATGTGAACATACTCGACCTGCCCGGCAATTGCGTGAGCCTGATTTACGAAGTGATTGAAGGCGAGCGCGCCGTGGCATGTTCTGTGGAAGTGACGGGCCAGACCATCACGCGCCTGGGATCCATCCGGCGCTTTATGGATTTCGAACCAGGCGACGTGCTGACGCCCAGGCTGTTGCGCAACGCGGAGCGCAATCTTTACGCGACCGGCGCATTCCGCGAAGTGCTCATTCGCACGACGCCTGACGCCGCCGCGCGGCACGGCGCTGCACGAGAGGACCGCCGCGTGACGGTGAACGTGGCGGAGGCCGATCCGCTGTCGCTCTTTTACCTCCTGGGTTATTCGACCGACGAGGGGCCGCGCGTCACCGTCCAATTCACACACTCAAATCTATTAGATCGCCTGATCCTGGGGGCGCTGAGATTGCGCGGCAGCCAGGAGGAGCAACTCGCGCAACTGCAACTGACCGACCTCCGCCCTTGGGGGAAGAAATGGGCGACTACATTCTCGGCCTTCTACGAGCGCGACTCCGACGTGCGCCCGTTCGTGCGCAGGCGCATAGTGAACGGAGACGTGGAGCCTAGCTCGCGGGGGCAGTCATTCGGCATCAGTCGCTTCGTGGGCTTCGTCCAGACCGAGCGCAAGCTGAGCGACCGGATGGCGCTTCGATTCCGCTACAGCCTTCAAAATGTGAAGCTCTTCAACCTCGAAAACATTCCCGACATCGAGGTCACGCGCAACGAGCCGGCGCTACGGCTGGGCCTGTTTTCGGCGGGCTTCACGCGCGAGACGCGGGACAATGTGCTTTCGCCGACGCGAGGACAATTGTTCAGCTTCGATCATTCGCTCGCGGCGCGCGAACTCGGCGGAAATGAATCGTTCAACAAGTTCTTCGGCGAATACCAGCGATACGACACGCCGGCGGCGCTCCGTGGGACGACCATCGCCATCGCGGCGCGCCTCGGCCTGGCCGGGCTATACAGCGTCACGGACCGCGACGGGAACGGCGCGATCAGCGAGCCGGAAAGAAGATTGCCGATCAGCGAGCGATTCTTCGCCGGCGGCTCTACGACGCTGCGCGGCTTCAGATTCGAAGATGCCGGGCCGCAGGGCATCCTGGAGCCGCGCAATTCGAACGAATTGCCGACCTTGGTCCCGATTGGCGGTGACGCGCTGGTGATCTTCAACTTCGAGCTGCGCTATCCGCTGTCGCGGCGGTGGCGGCTGGTCCCCTTCTACGACCTCGGCAACGTCTTCAGACGAGTGGGCGACATAAGTTTCGGCGGCATGACAAACTCCGTAGGACTCGGGCTGCGGTTCAACACGCCGATCGGGCCGGTGGGCGTGGATTACGGCTATCTGCTCGACCCCCCGTCCTTCATCACTGCCTCAGGCGCCACGCTCCGCCTCCATACATTGATTAGCGCAAGCCTGGGTACGCATCGCTTCCAGCGTGCAGTCTTCGGCGGGAGGCGCATTGATTGGAATCAAATGCGCAGGAATACGAATCGGCTCCAGGCGCTGCGGGTCCTCCCAATGTACTACGACCCACGCCTGCACGCTGGAAGCGATGCGTACCCAGGCGTCTCCTGATTTATGCGCAGGATCCAAGTGGTTGATTGCATTCAACTTTAATTCGCACAGGCTTCATGTTAAGTCATATAAGTCCTATTCATGATTATTTCCCTATGCTATGCTGCGGCCGTCACTAACCTGACGTTTCACCTTCACCCCAAAATCAAACCTCGACTGCATTGACAGTTTAGAAAGAGAGTTTAGAACAAATGATTCGCAAGCCATCAACGCTCATTCAGAGCCTGATGATCTGCTGCGCGTGTGCGGTCTTTACTATTGCTCAGGCCGTTTACGGCAGTGTCTTCGGAACAATCACCGACGCCAGGGGATCCGGCGTGCCGGGCGCGACGGTGACAATCACCAACACCGGCACGAACGTCGTCGAAACGGTCAAAACCGACGGCTCGGGTTATTACAACCAGACGCGGTTGGTCCCGGGCAGGTATCGCGTCAAGGTCGAAGCCAGCGGGTTCAAGACGGCGGTGATCGAAACCGTCGTGGTCAGCGTCGACACGGCTTCGGGAGCGAATATCGTTTTGCAGCCTGGAGAGATCAGCGAAACGATCACGATCATTGAACCGGCGCCGATGCTCATGACCGACCGCGCCGAGGTTTCGGTGATCTTTGAAAGCCGCCAGGTCACCGACCTGCCGATACTCGACCGCAACTTCACCAAGTTCATTCTGCTCACGCCCGGCGCTCAGCAATTGGGCTGGCAACAGACTTCGGCCGAGAACCCGCAAGGCTCGGCTCAGACGATGGTCAACGGCCAGCACTTCAGCGGCACCGGGTATCAACTCGACGGGACCGAGAACCGCGACCCGCTCCTCGGCCTGATCGTCGTCAACCCCAACGTCGAGGCCGTCGGCGAGACTAAGATCACTTCGCAGAATTACGACGCCGAGTTCGGCCAGGCCATCGCCGGCGTAGTTTCTGTCTCGACCAAATCGGGGACTAACAACTTGCACGGCGCGGCCTTCCTCTTCCGTCAAAGCGACGCGCTGCAGGCGCGCAACCCGCTCTTCCAATTTCAAAAGGACCCGACCACGGGCGAATTCCTCCCCCACACTCTGCGCAATCAGTTCGGCGGCGCCCTAGGCGGCCCCGTAATCAAAAACAGGGTCTTCTTCTTCGGGGATTACGAAGGCGTGCGAAGCCGCGTCGGCGGCACGAGGCTGTTGACCGTGCCGACGGTCGCGGCCCGGCAGGGAAACTTGAGCGCCTACCTCGGCGACGTGATCAGGGACGCGCAGGGCGCCCCGATCAAGGTCACGACCGTCTCGGGCGCGCAGGTCGATCTCCGGCAGAATATGATCTTCGACCCGGCGACCACGGTCTCTAACGCCGGCGGCAAACTCGTCGACCGCAGGGCGTTCGACGGCAACGTAATTCCGGCGAACCGCCTGTCACAGCAGGCGCTCAACGTCCTGCGGCTGATCCCTACGCCGAACGTCGCGAACGCGCCCGCTAACGGGACGATCAACAACTTCGTCGCGTCGGGCAGCGAGAAATACGACAAGGACAGCTTCGACATTCGTCTCGACGCGAAGTACAGCGACAATCTGAACATGTTAGGCCGCTACAGTTCCGCTGACTTCAGGCTCGACGGCCCGACGGCCTTCGGCGAGGGCGGCGGACCCGAGTTGGTTACGTTCGGGGGCCGGTCGAATGTCCGCAACCAGAGCGTCGCTTACGGACTCGATTACACGTGGAATGACCGGCTCGTGAGCGATCTCCGCTTCGGCTTCTTCCGCTACCGGGTCAACGTCCTGCCGTCCGACTTCGGCAGGAACACCGCGGACGAAGTCGGCGTGCCCGGATTGAACGTCGATCCGTTCAGCTCGGGACTCTTCGCGGGATTCGGGATCGATCCCAGGTTTCAAAACGTCGACGGCGGAGTAGGTTTCGCCACGGCGGACTCGCTGAAAGCCTCCAACTTCGGTTCGGGACAATTCGTCAACCGCTGCGGCTGCCCTCTCGATCAGGTGGAGAATCAGTTCCAGGTCGTCGGCAACACCACTAAGCTCTACGGCGCCCACACGGTCAAATTCGGAGCGGACGTCCGCCGCGCCTATAACCTGCGCGTCCCTTCGGACCTGCATCGTTCGGGCGAATTGACGTTCGGGGCGGGGCGGACTCGCGGCGTCGACGGCGGAGGACTCGGGCTGGCGACGCTGATGCTAGGCGACGTGACCCAGTTCGGGCGCTACATCAGCTCCGATACCGACGCGCGCGAACGCCAGTGGCGTCATTTCTATTACGGCCAGGACACCTGGCGCGCGACGCCGAAACTGACCGTCAATTACGGACTGCGGCTCGACGTCATCAACCCGCAAACAGTCAACCGCGCCGGCGCCGGCGGCTTTCTCGACCTGGATACGGGCGAGATCAAGGTCGCGGGGGTAGGCGCGACGTCGCTCAGTGGCGCCGTCGAAAACAGCCTGAATTTCGCCCCGCGTTTGAGCGTCGCCTACAAGGCCACTGACAAACTGGTGATCCGCGCGGGCTACGGCCGCAGCTACGACATCGGCGTCTTCGGCTCGCTCTTCGGCCACACCGTAACGCAAAACCTCCCGGCGCTGGCCGTGCAGCGATTGAGCGCCCCGTCCAATTTCGACTCCCTCTTCACACTCGCTCAAGGCCCGCCCGCGGTCACGACCTTCTTCGGCCTCGACAACACACCGAAGAATGGCGGCAGGCCGAACACCTCTTTGCCGCCGGACGGCCGTTTCTTTCTGCCCGACGGCGTCTTCGCCCGCGCGATTCCCGATAAACAGCGGCTGCCGAGCGTCGACGCGTACAACGTCACCATGCAATTCCAGTTGACCAACACCATCTCAGTCGAAGCGGCTTACGTGGGCAACAAAGGCACGCACGTCTTCGCGGGCGACGGGCCGCAGTTCGACGTGAACCAACCGACGCTCGAAGGCTTCGGAACCGTCCCGCGCGACCAGCGCCGGCCGCTCTTCAACAAATTCGGCTGGACACAGCCGATCGACTTCTTCTGCAACTGCGCCGACGACCGCTACGATTCGGCGCAATTCAAATTGACCAAGCGGTTCTCGAACGGCTACGCGATACTGGCGCACTACACGCTGCAGCGGTCCCTGCAGGACGCGCAGGATTACTTCGTCCACGACCAGGCGCTCAACCGCGGCGTGGCCGATTGGAACCGCAAACACAACTTCGTCTTCTCGCAGATCTGGGAACTGCCCGTCGGCAGGGGCAAGAGGTATCTCGGCGGCGGCTCGCGGCCGCTTGATTTGCTCATCGGAGGCTGGCAGATCAACTCGAATACAATAGTTCAGAGCGGGCTGCCGTACAGCTTCTGCTACGACGCCAGCGCGAACATCGACACCGGCCCCTGCCGCCCGAACGTCGGCGGCGATCCGAAGGCGCGACTGTCGGGAGGGCAATACACCTACGACAAGTCGGTCTTTTCGAACCCGGGCGCGGGGAGATTCGGCGACCAGGAGCGCAACGCCATGCGCGGCCCCGGCTACTGGCGGACCGACGCGTCACTCTTCAAGAAGTTCAGGCTCGCCGAGACGAAGGAGCTTGAGTTCCGGGTCGAATCGGTGAACGTCTTCAACCACGTCAATCTGGGCGCCCCCGATTCGTTCATCGGCTCGTTCGACAAGAAGAGCGGCAAGTTGAACGCGAGTCCGACACTGGGACGCATCTTCACGACGGCGTTTTTCGGCGCCGACCCGATGCGCAATCTCCAGTTCGCGCTGAAGCTCAAGTTTTAACTCCTGGTTTGGCCGCTTTTTCGGGTATTTTCAAAGTCGATTCACCTGCTGTGAAGCGACTTTTGAGCTTGTTCGATTCCCCTGCCGCGGAGCGGCTTTTGAGCTTAGCCCGGCTTTTCAAAGCCGGGGAGAGCAGTTACATATTCGATTCAGTCGCGGAGCGACGGTTGAGTCTGGACAATGAGGTTAAGTTAGCGATTAGTGGCGCGGACTTTAGTCCGCGCGCCAGCCGTCAGCGCGGACTAAAGTCCGCGCCACTAATCGCGCCAGATGCCTAACTTAACCTCATTGGCTTTGAAAAGCCGGGCTAAGCTCACGTGGTCGCTCCGCGACCGGGAAGACGATTGTCACATTATATTTTTCAACGACCATCATCATTGAAGAGCGTGAGGTACGCTGATTGATATTCCCGCTATGAAACGATTGATCTCCACCTTCATTCTATTATGCGGTTTCGCCGCCCAATCATTCGCGCAGGCGCAGCCCGATCCGATTGCGACCGCGCTCACCGAAGCCCGCGCGATGATCAATGAAGGCAATGCGAAGGCCGCCGTCGCCAAGCTTCAATCATTGCCCGACGTGCCCGCCCTGAAAGACATTCGCGTGGCGCAGTTGCTCGGCGTCGCTTACTACCAGGCCGGCGAGCTTCCGCGCGCGATTGAGACGCTGGCGCCGATCATCGACAAATTGCCGCAAGATTCGGCGCAGAGGCGCGAGGCCGTCCAGACGCTCGGCCTGGCGTATTACATTGCGGGCCGCATAGCCGACTCGGTTCCCTTCCTCGAACAGACCAGCGCCTGGGCGCCGAACAACCACGAATTGACCTATGCGCTCGGGATGGCTTACCTGCAAACGCGGCAGACGGCGAAGGCGCGCGAATCGTTCGCGCGGATGTTCCGCGTCGCGCCCGAGGGGGGGGCGGCGCATCTCGTCACCGCGCAGATGATGATCCGTCTGGAATTCCTGGAATTCGCCGAAGCCGAATTGAAACTGGCCGTCGAAAAAGACCCGAAGCTCCCGCAGGCGCATTACCTGTTAGGGCAGATCGCCGTCTTTCGCGCGCGCTACGACGAAGGCATTCAACTGCTGGAGAAAGAGATCGCGCTCAATCCGGCCAACGCCATGGCCTATTACAAACTCGGCGACGCCTACACGCTCCAGTTGAAATGGGACGAGGCCATCACGCCGCTGCAAAAATCGATCTGGCTCAATCCATACTACAGCGGCCCTTACATCCTGCTCGGCAAGACCTACCTGAAGAAGAAAAACTTCTCGACCGCCGAAGCCATGTTGAAGCGCGCGCTTCAATTCGACCCCAACAACAAATCGGCCCATTACATGCTCGGTCAGGTCTACCAGCAAACAGCCAGGCCCGAAGACGCCAAACGCGAGTTCGACCTCGCCGAAAAGTTGAAAGACAACCTCGACAAGATCGAGCAGTGAACTCAATTATGAATTCAGTTAGCTTGACGGTCTAACCAAGTAAATAGATAATTTCTCGTCTTTTTGACATCCACTCTTAAGACGCTTTGCTGGGTTCACAATCAAAAAGCTAATCAATCAGGTTGCGGAAGATTCGTTCTGCTTCCGCGAAACTTCTCGAAAATCTATCATTCTGAGCCTGCAAAACAGCTAGCTCTACTTTCCCCGCAGCGGAGGTTGTTTGACCGCTGCGCCCCTCAAAAACCTTATGGCGGTTTGTAAATGCTTGTACTGGACGGCAATCGGTACGGTACGGGGAGCGTCAGCGACCTGAGCATAGATCATGTGGTCACATGATCTATGCTCAGGTCGCTGACGCTCCCCGTACCGTACCAGAGATCGCGCCACTTTCCCGTACACGCAATCGCAAACCGATCTAGAAGTATCGCCTGAGCTGAGCGCGTTCCATCGGCTCAAAAGTTGAGATTCGATGAAAGGCTGTACTTTCAACCATTCGCCTTATCGCACGGGGCTGTCCGTCCTGGCCGCGCTCTGTCTGATCATATGCTTTACCTGGATTATTGGGGCTACCAATCTTGATGACGCCCCAAAGCCCGATCGCGCTAAAAGGCAAATCGCTTATGCGGACATTCCCGCCGGGTTATGTGGGTGGCTCGAAAAAGAGGGCGTCAGCGAAAACAACTTCTCCGACCACATCGCCGCTATCAACCGCTCGACTGCGGAGCGCGAACTGCGCGGCGAATACGACCATCTTATCTTTTTCATACTGCAATCGCGGCGGTTCACCGGGCAAACGAAGATCGAACCCGCCTTGAGCGCTTACGAATTCGTGAACGGACTGAGCGAGCCGGAAAGGGAGCGCTATCTGGCCGAAACGCCTGATTACCTGCCGCCCGAAGAGAGAATGCCGAAAGCGGCGCGCGCCAGGATGAACGAATTTATTCGCGCGATGGATCAAGAGTTCGACGACGAGCGGATGACCTATTTCAAAACTTTGCTCAAAAATACCACGTCGAAATCGCCCTCGCCCGCCCAACGCCTTTATGCCGAATACGCCTGCGCGATGCGCTTTCTCTATCGCAAAGAGTTCGCCTCGCGGAAATTCAGCAATGAGCGGCTCGCGGCCTACGTCGCGTCACTCTACCAGGATCGCGGCCACAGCACCGACACGCAGATCGAATCGAACTTCGCGGTCTACACCGCGCTGGCGGCGTTGAAAGCCGGAGAGAAATCCCAATCGCCTTCGACTCGACTCAACAGGGTTTTGATCGTCGGCCCCGGCCTGGATTTCGCGCCGCGCACCGATTTCATTGATATGTTCGGCCCGCAGAGCTATCAGCCTTTCGCCGTGGCCGACGCGCTGTTGAGTTTGAAGCTCTGTGACGCCGCCAGATTGCAGATTGACTGTGTGGACATCAACGAACGGGTTGTCGCCCACCTGCAAAGTTTGCGCCGGCGCGGCGAGGTCGCGCTTTCGATACTTTCAGGCGTGAGCGACGGCGCGGGGCGCGCGCTTTCGGAAGATTACAAAGACTATTTCCGCGACCTGGGGAGTAGCGTTGGCCGGGAGAGCGCGATCAATGTCCCGCCCGATATGGCTTCACATTTGAAGAAATCCTTGCGAATCGGGCCGGGGGTCACGGGCAAGATCAACGCCGACCGGCTGAACATCATCACCGAACGCTTCGAGCGTTCTGACGGTTCGACGCCGAATTACGACCTGGTGGTCGTGACCAATGTTTTTCCCTACTTCAAACCGACGGAGCTTCTATTCGCGCTGACCAACATCTCGGCGATGTTGGCCGAAGGCGGATATTTGATCCATAACGAATTGCAAACGACACCTTCTTTCTTCATCACGCCGCTCGGCCTGCCGCTACGGCAGGCGCGAACGGTCTTGATCGCTTCCAGCGAGAACATGCCGTTATTCGACGGCGTGGCGATTCACCAAAAGGTGAAAAAATAGTTCTTTGCTTGAGACATGGGCAGGAGGTCTGCGCGCTCAAGACATCACCACGCATAAGGAGATCCTATGAAAAAGCAATTGGCGCTGTCACTGATATGGCTATGCCTGACGCCCTTTGTCGCGCTCGGACAGGAGTTCCGCGCTACGATAACGGGCCGGGTACTGGACCCAAACAACGCCGCCGTCGCCAGCGCTACCGTCACCGCTCGCAACCCGAGGACGAATGAAGCGGTCTCGGTGACGACGAACGCCGACGGCGTTTACAACATTCCATTCCTGCAGCCCGGCTCATACAACATCACGGTCGAGGCGGCGGGCTTCAAAAAATATGTTCGTGACAATCAGGAATTGCAGGTCGGACAGACCGCCTCGATCGACGTGACGCTCGAAGTCGGCGCGGCGAGCGAGACTGTGACGATCACCGGGGATGCTCCGTTGCTGGAAGAGACCAAGGCGGATCGCGGCAACGTTATCGAAAACCGCCGCATCGTCGAATTGCCGCTCAACGCGCGCAATCCGTTCATGCTCTCGACTCTGACGCCGGGAATCACTTACAACGGCCCGGCCATTTATCAACGCCCGTTCGACAACGGCGCCATCGCCGACTGGTCAATCAACGGCGGATTGAACCGCAGCAACGAGTTCCTGCTCGACGGCGCGCCGAACAATTCGATCCAGGGCGGCAACAACATCGCCTACGTGCCGCCGGTGGACGCCGTCGGCGAATTCAAGATCATCACTAACAGCTACGACGCGCAGTACGGCCGCACGGCGGGCGGCGTCGTCAACGTCCAGATCAAATCGGGCGGCAACCAGTACCACGGCTCACTCTATGAGTTCTATCGGCGCAACTGGCTCGACTCGAACTATCTCTTCTCCAACGTGCGCAACCTGCCGGCGGGTCGCTTCCGCGCGTCCGACGGCACGCTCCAAAAAGCCGAGCACTTCCTCGACCAGTACGGCGGCGTGATCGAAGGCCCGGTGCGACTGCCCAAGAAGCTCTTCGGCCCGCTCGGTTACGACGGGCGTGACAAGACCTTCTTCATCTTCAACTACGAAGGCTACCGCGAAGGCACGCCCAACCCTGACATACGCACGGTGCCGACCGAGAAGTTCATCAGCGGCGATTTCAGCGATTACAGAACCGCTCCTAGCCCTGCTTTCCCGAATGGCCAGTTGATCAAAATCTTCGACCCGGCCACCGGGCGTGAGGTTACTGATCCCAAGGATCCCACCAAAAAAATCTGGGTGCGCGATCAATTCATGGGCTGCGATGGGATGCATCCTAATGTAATCTGCCCGAACCGCATTAACCCGATCGCGCAGAAGTTGCTGGCTTTTTATCCGAAACCAAACAACGTCTCGCCTGGTAGCGAGCCGTGGCGCAGCAACTTCGCCGACATCCCGAATATCGCCAACGACAAGTTCAAAAACTGGATCTTCAAGATCGATCAGAACATCGGCGAGAAGGACAAGGTATTCTTCCGCTACGGCTATAACAATCGCGCCGAGATCCGTTGGACCAACGGCATTACATCGGGGCCGGCGCAGGACGGCCAACTGCCGCTCAACCGCATCAACTACGCGGGCGTGGCCGATTTGGTGCATACATTCAGCGCCAATACGATCTTGAACATCCGCGTCTCGAGCAACCGCTACATCGAAGAAGCCCGCTTCCAAGACGGCCTGGGTTACGACGTCACGCAACTCGGCTTTCCGGCCGGACTCGCCGCGCAGTTGCCGACGCCGATGTTCCCGCGCATCAACCTGTATAGCACCGGCACGACGGTGGAGGTCATCCAGCTCGGGCGTGGGTCTTTCAGCCGCGAGCCGACCAACGTTTACAGCGTCCAGCCCAACCTGACGTATATCCGCGGCGCGCACAACATGCGATTCGGATTAGATATGCGCTACTCGCAGTACGCGCGCCTGATCAGCGGCAACGGCGGCATGGTGCTCACCTTCAACCGCGCTTTCACGCAGGAAGTCTTCGACCGCTTTGACCCCAATAGCGGCAGTTCGGTAGCTTCCATGCTGATTGGAGCGGTCTCGGCGACAGACACTGGTGGCACGCTGCGCAGCTTTGTCGATAACAACGTCTTCCCGATTTACATGTTTAAATACTACGCGCCCTGGTTCCAGGACGACTGGAAGGTAACGCGCAAACTGACGCTCAACTTCGGCCTGCGTTTTGACCTGAACCAGCCTGGCGTTGAGCGCTACGGCCGGATCAACGCCGGCTTCGACACGACCACGGTCAACCCGGCCAACGCGCGCATAGACAAATCGAGGTTGATCAACGGCTCGCAAATCGTCGGCGGCCTCCTCTTCGCCGACAAAGGCGAGGCGGCGGTCAAGACCGACAAGAACAACTGGCAACCGCGCGTCGGGTTCGCGTACTCGATTGGCGATAAGACCGTCCTGCGCGGCGGTTACGGACGTTATTACGTCAATCCGGTGGGCGCGCCCGGCTACCCGAACAACGGCTTTAGCGTCCAGACGCCGCTCATCGCTTCGACTGACGGCAACCGCACGCCGTTGCCGAACTTGCTCTCTAACCCATTCCCACAAGGCGTATTGCAACCGGCCGGATCGAACCTCGGCCTGGAGTCCTTCCTCGGCCTGGGCTTTCAATACTCGAATCCGAACTTCGTCGTGCCGAAGGTGGACAACTTCTCGCTCGGCATCCAGCGCCAATTGCCCTGGAACATCGCGGCCGAAGTCAGTTACGTCGGGAGCCGCACTTACGACGCGCAGTCGCAGTTCAACGGCATCAACGAGCCGAGCCAGGCCTTCCGCGACAAATGCGACGTGACCAAGGGAGGTAACCGCAACTTCTGCAATGAGCAACTGCCCAACCCATTCTTCAGGGTCGCAGGCTTCAGCGGCGAGCGCTTCAATAACGCGACGTTGAGCCGCTACGAGTTGATGCGCCCGTTCCCCCAATTCGGCGCCATCAACGAACTCGAACGCAACGAAGGCAGAGTCTGGTACAACTCCTTACAAGTCCTCGTCAACAAGCGATTGTCGCGTGGCCTGTCGCTCAACTCGACCTACACTTTCTCGAAGACCATCGAGGAGGCGATCCAGCAACCGGGACAGCAGGACAGCACGGCCAGCTACATTGACGACGTCGCGCGGATCAAGAACCGCAGTCTAGCCTTCTCCGACCGCCCGCACCGCCTCACGATGTCTGGCGTGTGGGAGTTGCCGTTCGGGAAAGGCCGCAAATATCTCAGCGGCGCCAACCGCTTCGTTGACCTCTTCGTCGGCGGCTGGCAGGCGGCGGGATTGTACGTCTTCAACTCTGGCCGCCCGTGGCAGTTTCCCGGCGACGTGGAGATCGTCGACCCGGATTACGACAAGGTCGAGAGCAAGCGGTTCCGCAACGGCGTCGAATTGATTCAAGGCGTCCGGCCATGTGTGGCGCAGAGCGGCAAGTTGTTGGATTTCTCGGTAGCGGCTGGCTGCACCGCGCCGTCGTTCGTCATCCGCGAGCCATTCCAGACGCGCTTCACGCCGATTCGATCGGATAAGGTTCGCCGGCCCAGCTTCCAACAATTCGACATGAACTTCTCCAAGACCTTCCGCATCACGGAGCGGGTGCGCTTCCAGTTCCGCGGCGAGGCTTACAACGTCTTCAACACGCCGATGTACGACGAGCGCGCCTACCTCCAGAACACGAATAATAATATTGATTTCGGCGCCATTAACAAGAACGAGATCCGTCAGTCCAACTTCCCGCGCTTCTGGCAGCTCGGGTTCAAAGTGCTGTTCTGATTGAATCAGAGTCACGGCGGCGCCTGGGCGCAACGCGATTGACGTTGCGCCCAGGCGCCGCGATTTTTCACCACCCTCTTCATCTCAGCCTACACAGGGAAGTTCAGACACACGCCGTAGAGTGACAGGATGAACTGAGGATCATGATAAACAACGAGCGACAGCGCTTGGCCGCAGTGAGCGTAGGAACAAGCAACGAACAAATTCATGCGCGATTTCCCGACTTTTGCCCTTCCTTTTTTTTCGCAACCATCAAAAATCACCATCGGTTAGCTTGACGGTCTAACCAATGCATTGGATAATTTCTCGTCTTTTTACAATCCACTTTGAAGCGCTTTGCTGGGTTCACTATCAAAACAAGAAGTAAACATTCAGATCTGCGGAAGATAGATTCTGCTTCCGCGCAAATTCTCGAAAAACTAAATCAGGTCACGCAACATTGGGACATTGGTACAGTACCGCGCGCGACTGCTGCGCGGCCTACTGATCAGTCGGACTCTAGCTTACGCGAGCGGTACTGTACCAATCTTGCTTGGCTCGATTTCGGCAAGTTCATCTAAAAATTAGCCTATCAATTTTTAGCCCGATTGGTGGCGCTATGCTCATGATCGCCTCAGGGAGCGATATGGAATTTGCGACCTCTGCGCCCGAGTCCGCTTCGGTTCGAGTTGCGGACTGTGAGGCAGGAAGAAAAACCCATCGACTACGTTTGTCGACATTCCACGGAGCGGCATTTATGAAAAAGAGGCTTACAAAAACCGCAAACAGAGAACCCGGCGTGAATCTGAAGCGCGTGATCCGTTCATGCGCTTCAATCCTGTTTCTTCTCCTTCCGCTGTTGATCTGCAGTTCGACCCTGCTGGCTCAGACCGCGCTCTCGGTCTTGCGCGGGACAGTCACCGATTCGAACGGGGCCGCTTTGCCCGGAGTAAAGATCACCATCACGGACCTGGCCACCAACATCATGGCTCGAACGATAAACACTGATGACAACGGAAACTTCGAGATTCCGGACTTGAAGCTGGGCAGTTATCGCCTGAACGCCGAGAAGGCGGGCTTCCGCGCTTATGTCGCCGACAACGTGTTGCTGGACGCGGGAAAGACCCGGAGGCTCGACTTCGCGCTTCCGGTCGGCGAAGCGACTGAGACAGTCACCGTCGAAGCCGGGGCCGCGCTCATCACGAATGAGACCGGAACCATCAGCGGTGAGATAGACAAGCGGAAGTTCACCGATCAACCGGCGGTTGACGTCTACCCTTCGCCGTTGTCAATGTTGACGACCGTCCCGGGAATTCAGGGGAATGGCTGGAACATCGTGATCTCGGGCGTCTCGAACAGGAACTGGCAGACGTGGGCCATGGACGGCGTCGCAAATGACACTGCCGGCGACCAGAACGACAATCCGAACTTCTACGCGACGGTTCAGGTCACCACGGTGGCGCCGGGCGCCGACAGCGCCCGCTCAGTCAACTTCAACATGGTGTCGAAGCGCGGCGAGAATGCGTTTCACGGCCAGGTTTTTTACCGGCACTTCAACTCGGCGCTCAACACCAGAGGCTTCTTCGATCCGAGGAAAGCGCCTTACATTCAGCATGAATGGGAGGGTGAAGTGAGCGGGCCTGTTTGGAAGGATCATACCCACTTCTTTTTCGCCTGGTTTCATCAATCCATCCCGCTCGGCTCCTCGATCCAACGAAGCGTGCCGACGCTCAAGATGAGACAGGGAGATTTCTCTCAGATCTCAAGGACGATCTATGATCCGCTGACCGGCCAGCAGTTCAGTGACCCGTCGCGCGCGACTCCCAATAACCCGCAGGGCTTGAACATCATCCCTGTAAACCGATTCAATCCCGTTTCGCAGAAGATTCAGGACCTTTACTATCCGACGCCGAACCTCGGCGGCCCGGATGCGCTGACCAACAACTTCAACTGGATCTTCCCGTACAACTCTGATCTCTACAAAGGGGATTGGCCGTTCGTTCGTGTGGATCACAAACTGACGAGCAATAACAGCCTCTTTTTCCGCTGGGCTCAACGGAAAACGCCGTACATCCGGCCCGGAGGAACGCCGGAGTTAACCTGGACGCAGGCGCGCGACCACCGCCAGACGGTCATCTCGGATACGCACATCTTCTCGTCCCGGCTCATCAACACCTTCACGTTCGGCCGCCAGACCGACTTCCTGCTAATCGGCGAGGGGGAGAAGGGCTTCGAGCCGCTGTTCGGCGATGAGGTTGTGAAGACGCTCGGCCTGCAGGGAGTCAACCGGAACAACTTCCACACGCAAGGTTTTCCGCAAATAACCATCAGCGGTCTGACGACGTTGTCGAGCAATAACGGCGGCATTGACAACATCGATCAGGACAATGGCATCAACACCTACCTGGACACACTCACCTGGTCTACGGGCAAACACGTATTGAAAGTTGGCGGTGAATACCGGCAGCTCTGGCGGTTCTCCGGCAACCTCTCGACCCAAGTCTACGGCAACTTCAATTTCGATGGCTCGATCACCGGCAAGCAAAATGTGGCCAATACCGGGATTGCCTACGCCGACTTTCTGCTCGGAATTCCCCGGACCGCCACACGGCTGGATCCGCTCGTCAAACGCAGTTCGACCAATAAACAAGTCGGACTTTTCGTGAGCGACACGTTCAAGATCAGCCAGAAACTTACGATTGATTATGGGCTGCGATGGGACTATTACGCGCTGCCGACCAATGATGACGGCCTGATGGCCAACTTCGATCCCGCGACCGGCAATGTAATCGTGGCGCCGGGCACGCTCTCCAAGCTCCATCCACTCTACCCGACCAACTCCATCAAGGTGGTTGAAGGCAAGGTAGTGCCGGATCCGGACAAACGGAACTTCCGCCCGCGCGTCTCGGCGGCTTACCGCATTGGAGACAACATGGTGGTGCGTGGCGGCTACGGGGAGTATTCGGAGACGTGGGACTACTTCTCCAGGCTGCCATCGAGCGCTCCGTTCCAATTGGGCGAGTCCTACAACAGTACGTCATCGCAGTTGCTATCGGCGTTCCCGAACCCATTCCCGGCAAGCCTGTCGTCGGCGTCTGTGCCTGGCCAGAGTATTACCGGCATCCCGCTCCAAACGGATAACGGCGTGATCCGACAATTCAACCTCAGCGTCGAACGTGAATGGCGCACCATCGGGATGCGCGCTTCGTACATCGGAGGACGCGGCTCCGGCCTCAACTACAGCCTCAACACCAATAAGCCGCAGGCCAGTACCATCCCGTTCTCAGCGTCGCGGCTGCCATACCAACAGTTCAACTCCGTCACGCAGACCCGCTCAGACGGCCAGTGGCGCTACGATTCGCTGCAGTTGAGCGCTCAGAGGCGAGTGCATTCGTTCACCTTCAACGCCTCCTGGACGTGGTCGAATGACATGTTTAACTACGGCAACCTCGAAGACCCGTACAACGTGACCAGCCAGTGGGCGCGTGACTCGGCGAACCGGCGCCATTACATCGATTTCTATACTGTCTGGGAGGTGCCCGTCGGGAGAAGCAGACGATTTCTGTCAAACGCGCCGGCTGTGGTCAACCACCTGATCGGCGGTTGGAATTTGCAGACGATCAGTTACTTTGGAACGGGGCAATACTTCTCGCCAGCCTTCTCCGGCACTAATCCGTCGAACACCAACACGTCTGGCGGACTGCCCGACCGCATCGCCGACGGCAACAAACCCAGCGATCAGCGGACCAAGACACAGTGGTTCGATCCAACCGCATTCAAAGTGCCCGCCCCTGGTCATTTTGGCAACAGCGGCGTGAACATCCTTGAAGGGCAAGGCCTCAATGTCCACCATCTGAGTGTGGCCAAGTCCTTCCCCTTCACCGAAAGGTGGAAGATGACGTTCACTGGTGAGATTTCGAACCTCTTCAACCATCCGCACTTCAATAACCCGAACAACAACATATCCAATCCGAACCCGGGCCAATTCACGAGCATCATTCCGAATTACAACCCGGAGAAACAGTCCTACCGCCAGGTGGCGGTTAAGCTGCGCATCGAGTTCTAAACTCGCACATGTTTTTTGGGAGAGGAAGAGATGACTATCCCGACCATCTCTTCCTCTCCTATTCTCGTTACCTACCGGCTTGCGGCAATGGCTTTGTCTAAGTACAGTTCGCCATAATTGCTTTGAGGGTCTTGTTCATCGGTCTTCGCCGCGTTAGCGGCGCCTTGAATTTAGCCGTGGGTTTCAACCCCTTGTCTTTACCCACATTTTGACGCGTTCTTAGCCCGCGGATGCGGGCGGCGGCATAAAGCCTGGGGTGGAGCGTAGCGGAACCCCAGGTGTGATCAGGATTTATCGCACAAGCCCGCGAAGCGGGCGACAGCCATTGGCCCAATCTCAATGATGATGAAATGGCGCATCACAAAAAGCTGCCGCCCGCTCCGCGGGCTTGATGTGTACTTACGCCATATACCTGGGGTTCCGCTGACGCTCCACCCCAGGCTCTATTCTGCCGCCCGCATCCGCGGGCTAAGAACGCGTCAAAATGTGGGTAAAGACAAGGGGTTGAAACCCACGGCTAAATTCAAGGCGCCGCTAGCGCGGCGGAAAATCACAAAGTGTTCAACCCTCAATGCATTTATGACAGTCCGCGCCAATAAAGTCGGTCTGACTTGTCTCGCCCTCTTGTTCTGCGCAGGCGCCTGGACGGCCGCCGATAGCGAACGCCCAGGGCAAAGCGAGGCCGTTTATCCACGCGGCGTCGAATCCTGCCGCGTTTGTCACCAAGCGATCTTCGGCGCCTTCATCCAGACCGCTCACTTCAAAACTTCGACGCGCGCCGGCGCCTGGTCCATCACAGGCGAAGGCAAGGGCGCTTTCTCCGACGGGCGAAATATTCTGCGCACCCGAACAGCGGACATCTATTACAAAATGGAACGTCGCGGCGCGGACTTCTATCAAACCGCCGTTGATTCGTCGAAAAACCGCTCGCGGACGGAGCGATTCGACGTCGTGATCGGCTCGGGAAGAAAGGGGCAATCCTATCTCTATTGGAGAGATGGACTATTATTCCAACTGCCTGTCTCTTACCTGACTGGAATCGATGAATGGATCAACAGCCCGGGATATGTGGACGGCCAGATCAATTTTGAACGGGTCATTCAGCCGCGCTGCCTGGAATGTCACAGCGCGTCCTTTAAGCTCGAAATGGCCGGCGGCAAGCCGCGATATTCGAGCGATTACGAACTGGGCGTTACCTGCGCAAAATGTCACGGCGAGGGAGATCAACACGTCTCTTATCAATCGGCTCATCCTACAGAGAAAGGGGCCGAGAAAGAAGGAAAGCATATTCTCAACCCCGCTCGATTTTCGCGCGACAGGCAATTGGATAATTGCGCGCTGTGCCATTCTGGCGCCTGGGACCCCAGGAAGCCGCCCTTTTCATATCGGCCGGGGCAGAGGCTGGACGAATATGCGCCCGCCGGAGCGGGCGAAGCCGATCCAGGCGCGGACGTTCACGGCAATCAGATTGCGCTCTTGCGCCAGAGCAAGTGTTTTCGCGCCAGCCCGGCGATGTCATGCTCGACCTGCCACAGCGTCCATCAACAGGAGAGGGATTTGGTCGGGCACGCTCAAAAATGCCTTTCGTGTCATCAGACCAGCCAGTGTAAAGTCGCGGCCAGGGTCGGCGCGCAATTGATGAACTATTGCGTCGATTGTCACATGCCGAACCGGAAATCCAACCTGATTCGGATCAACGCGCCGGGGAAACAATTCGCGCCGGAATACCGCAGCCACGCGATAGGCGTCTATCGCCAGATCGCGGAGGCCGCGATTCATGCGATTCAAGGGAAACGAGACTGATGATTTCGAGGTTACGAATTCAATTCCCCTGCCGCGGAGCGGCTAATGAGCCTGGCCCGGCGTTTCAACGCCGGGAACAGCCGCCTCGATCCGCCAGTCGCGGAGCGACGATTGAATGGAGGCTCTCAATAACAAAGATAACAAGCGTCGCATCACACAGAGAGAACGTCCATCGTCTTTGGTGGTCAACCGTCGCTCCGCGACTATTGGAAATCATCGCGCGCTTCCCGGCGTTGAAACGCCGGGCTAAGATCAAAAGCCGCTCCGCGGCAGGAAGATCATCATTTTTTGCATCGATCAAAAGCCGCTCCGCGGCAGGAAGGTCATCATTTTCTGCATTGATCAAGAGCCGCCCCGCGGCAGGAGTTTTTTTTGCCCTTCTTGCCTTTTTTGCTTCCTCTTTGCATTCCTTCTCCGCCCCTGGCCACGGCCTTATTCACAATCAGCCGGTCAGCTTTGCGGACATAACCCAATCGGCCAAGATCGCGTTCAAGCACGAGAACGGGGCTTCGGCGGAAAAGCTAATGGTCGAGACCTTCGGATCGGGCGTCGCCTGGCTGGATTATGACAACGACGGATTTCTCGATCTCTTCTTTGCGAACGGCGCCAATCTGAGCGCGGGCAAGCCATCGCCGGGCAACGCCCTGTTCCGCAACACGGGCAAAGGGACTTTTATTAATGTGACTCAATCGGCGGGCCTGAGTGGCGACGGCGGTTTCAGCGCCGGCGTGGCGGTGGGCGATTACGACAACGACGGCTTTCTCGACCTCTATGTCACGGGTTACGGCGCTAACACGCTTTACCGCAATAACGGGAACGGGACGTTTACGGACGTGACGGCGAAGGCCGGCGTCAAAGGCGGGAGTTGGAGCAGCAGCGCCGGTTTCTTCGATTATGACCGCGACGGCGACCTCGACCTCTACGTCGTCAGGTATCTGGATTACGACGTGAGGGAGAACGTCTACTGTGGTTACCAGAAGCCGGGCTATCGCATGTACTGCGACCCGCGCGGCTTCGATGGCGTGCCCGACCTGCTTTACCGAAATAATGGGGACGGAACGTTTACTGATGTCTCCAAGAAGGCGGGCGTCGCCAACCCCGCCGGCAAAGGGCTGGGCGTCGCGTTCGGCGATTTCGACAACGACGGCTGGCCGGACATTTTCGTCGCCAACGACCTGGTGCGGAACTTCCTGTACCGGAATAATCGAGACGGGACGTTCACCGACCTGGCCTACAGCGCCGGCGTCGGCTATGACCCGAACGGAAATCCGAGGGCCGGAATGGGAACGGAGTTCGCGGATTTCGACGGCGACGGCCGGCTCGACCTTTTCGTGACGAACTTCTCCGAAGAGTTGAACGCGCTCTTCCGAAATCGAGGCGATCTCACTTTCGAGGAAGTGACCGAACAGGCGGGCCTGGGTTCAGGCTTCCTGCCGCTGGGCTTCGGGACGAAGCTCTTCGATTTCGACAACGACGGAGACGTCGATATTTACGTCACCAACGGACACGTTGTCGACAACGTGCAACTTTACAACCCGCGCCTTTCTTATATGCAGACCGACCTGCTTTACGCCAATGACGGAGGGCGTTTCCGCGACGTCTCGGCGGCCTCTGGCCCCGCCTTTCAAATCAAACACGTCGGACGAGGCGCGGCGACCGGCGACTTCGATAATGACGGCGATCTCGACATCATCGTCTCCAACTGCGGCCAGCCGCCGATGCTGATGCGGAACGACGGCGGGAACAAGAATCACTGGATCGCCATAAAAGCGCGCGGCAGGGAGAGCAATTCATTCGGAGTCGGCGCGCGAGTCAAAGTCGTTACGGCGCCGCGGGCGGCGCCGAGCGGGTCTGACTCCGAGCGAACGCAGATCAAAGAGATTTATAGCGCGGGCAGTTATCTAAGCGGCAGCGACTTGCGCCTCTACTTCGGCCTCGGCGGCGAACGCAAAATCAAGCAGGTTGAAATTCTGTGCAACAACACTTACTCGTCGCCGCAGCGACGGTTGATCCTAGCCCGGCTTTTCAAAGCCGGGTGGCAGTCGCATAGTGGTTTTAGTCGCGGCAGCGACGGTTGACACCGATCTGCAAAATCAACCGTCGCTGCCGCGACTCACGGACGGATGCGCTGATGGTCCCGGCTTTGAAAAGCCGGGCTAAACTCACACGGTCGCTGCCGCGACCAGGAAAAAGGTGGTTGCGCTATTTATTCAAAGACCATTAGTCTGTCCGGCCACAATCCACGCCACGGACAGACTAAAGTCTGTCCCACTCTACCGCTCGCGGCGCCGATTGATTTTTTCGAGCAGAGAGGGATCGACCGGCGATTTCAACTCTTCCGCTTTTGCCGCGTGTTCCGCCGCGCGCGCGTATTGCCCCTGCCGCAATAACGCCTCGGCCAACTGGCGGTGCGTCGGGCCGTGATTGGGGTTTAGTTCCAGCGCATTCATGTAGGCTTCAACGGCCCGCGCGAAATCTCCCTTCTCTTGAAGGACAAGGCCGCGCTCGAAGAAGACCTCGGCTTGTAATTGTTGATAATACGCGTTGCTCAAAAGGCGTTGTCCTTCCGGGGTGACCAGAGACAGCTCTTTCAACGCCTGCTCCGGTTGTCGCTTCAGGCGGTAAGCCTGAGCCAATCGCAAGTGACCTTCAGGCAGCGAGGGCGCGACAGTCACCGCTTTTTGGAAGAGCTTGACGGCCCGTTCCACCTGGACCTTTCGAAGATAGACCTTCCCGAGCGTCAAGTAGATCTCCGCCGCCGGATAATCAGGCTTCGCCGCCTCCTCCAATTCGCGGATCGCCTCGTCATCGTTTTTCAAATCGAGGTAAGCGAGCCCCAGATAATAGTGGGCGATAAAAAATGACGGATCGGCGGCCAGGGCCTTCCTGTTCAGATCAATGGCGAGATCGGCGCCGCCGAGTTGGCGATGCGCCTCGCCCAACAATGAAAGCAGGTGAGGGACATTCGGGCGAATAGTCGAAGCGGCTTCCAACTGTTCTTTGGCCTTCCGGGGCTGATTCAGGTCCAGGTAGATGCGGGCCAGGTAGAACCTGGCCCAGATCAGATTCGGATCGAGGGCAATGGCCTGGACGAATTCGGCCCGCGCTTCGCTGAGCAATTCATACGAGCCTTGTGACAGGTAAACCTGTCCGAGAAGCTGATGCGCGGCGGCGGATTGCGGGTCGAGCGCGACCGCTCTCTTCAACTCTTTCAGCGCCAGTTCTTTTTCGCCGCGCTGAAGATGCGCCGCGCCGCGGTCGAGCGCGAGCCGAAAATCGATTTTACGCGCAGCATCAGGGCTTATTGGTTGTTGAACTTGTCGCGGCCACAGCGGGCCGGTCAGGAAGACCAGGCCGGCGAGCGCGAATGCGATTACCTGTTGCATGGCTTGTCGGTTTTGATCGGGTTCAAAGTTATGCCGCGACTCGTCGGCGAGTATAACCTAACTCCAGTCTGGGGTTGAGCGAAAAGAACCACGGGGATCAGCGGGGAAAAAGAGGAAAAGGCTTTATGGAAGAAAGGTTCAGCTTGTCTTACAATCAAGCTTATCCCCGTGTCCCCGTGATCCCCGTGGTTCCCGCCTCTTCTGAGTTCAACTCAAGACTGGGATTAACCTACCATCTGCACACAGGGTCATAACTCATCCCCAACGTCATAATCTTCTGCAACAAGGCCTTATATTCCACGCAGCTATGTTCCGCCGAATCGGCGAAGTCTTCGTTGTGCGCTATCTGAGGGTTGGGATTCACTTCGAGCGCGTAAATTCGGCCGCCCTCGGTCAGCCGGTAATCAATCCTCGCATATCCGCTCAGGCCGAGTGTGCGGTAGATGCGTTTTGACAGCCGCTCGAATTCCTTTTTGGCCTTCGGCTCCAACCGCGCCGGCATTGTTTCAACGCCTATCTTCTTTTGGTACTCCACGTCCCATTTTACTTTTCCGGTAGCGATGGCCGACGCGCCGTTGGGCAAGTTCTTTATGACTAGCTCCCAGGGCGTGTACGCCTGCAGATTCTGGTTCCCGATGACGCCGACGTAAATTTCGCGTCCCTCGATGAACTCCTCGACTATCGCCGACGTCAGGTTCTGCCGGTGGATGAATTCGACGCGCTCCTTGAGCTTCTCGTCGTCGCGGACGACCGAAGCCTGGGATATGCCGACCGAGCCCTCGTCGCTCACCGACTTAACAATCAGCGGATATCTCAGCCTCTTGGAAGGTTCCACCTTTCGGTTCGGTGGGAAGACGGCGAAGCGCGGCACGTAAATGCGATGGTACGACAGAAGCTTATTGGTCAGGGCCTTGTCGCGCGCCAGCGTCAACCCGCGCGGATTGCAGCCCGTGTATTTCTGCTTCATCAACTCCAGGAAACTGACCACGTGCTGGTCGAAGTGGGGGTAGCCGTCGAACTCTTCGAGCAGGTTGAAGGCCACGTGAGGTTGACGCTGCTCAATGGCCTCGCGGATCACGCCGAGCTCGCCGCGCACCCCGACCGGCCAGACCTCGTGCCCCATGCCACGGAGTGTGGAGACAACGTCATACTCCGTCCGCCACTCTTCCTTCTCCTTGTTCTCCACGCCGTCGAGCGTTTCCGGCGGGATCAAATCTTCGCGCATCAGCACAACGACGCGCAATTTTCTTTTATTTTTTCGGCTCACAACGCAATTCTATGATAGCCGGTATGTATCCCGTTCATAGTCTGTACCGTCAATAATACTAGCACTTTTTGCCTCGCATGTTTCTCCGTAAGGCCGAGTCGAAGATTAAGATCGCGGCAACGATTAATCATTGCGGCGAACATCTGATCGATGGCGTAGCTGTGAACGCCCGTGCCTTCCGCGACCTCGCTACAAAATTCGCGGCGGTGGCGGCGCAAAAAGCTGCCCGCGGTGGGAGAGGATTTATGGCGGGGGTCGGATGAGAAAATGCGCAGCAGGTCGCGGTCGTAATCGGGCGGCCACTGGAAGTCATAATGCCGCCGCTTCTTCTCGTAGTACTCGCGCAGAGTTATCTTGATGTCGCGCAACCGCTCGACATGCGCGCGCGATTTGTTGTGGGGGACTTTTCCGGAAATCTCCCGCATGACTTCGTTGACGTATTCCAGCTTTCGCATCGCGCGCCACCCTACGTACCGTCTTCTCCAGCGTGACCCCGGCGCCATCCAAACGGCGAAAGTCTCAGCGAAGTCTTCAGCGGGGTGCGCCTGCGCGTACCAGCCGGGAAGGTAGACCACGTAATCGCGGCTGTTAGGCTCGGGTTTGTACCAGTCGGGGTAAGGGCGCGTGAACGGGCCGAACATCTCGCGGTAATGGCGGCGGCGGTGTAAGAGAAAGGCGTTGTCTATGGCGTGTCCCGCTTCGTGCCGCATGATGCGCAGGCATTCCTTCTCGGACCCGCCTTCGACCTGGAGCATCTGCCGGCGTTCGAGCTTGATCAATCGCGGATGGGCAAGATAGAAAGGAATGGCGAAGCCTGAGGCTTTGTCAGGCGTGAACCACTCTTCGGATAGCCAGACGTGAGGTTTGAATCGCAGGCCGCGCGCGTCCAGCTCTTCGTAAAGCCGCGCCACAAGCCATTCCAAAGTTGTCCCCGTGATCTTCAGCGGCAAGTCGCACATGCGCAGATCGAGCAATTGCTCGTTCGGCATTCGATTCAGTTCTTTTAAAGATATCAACGCTTGAAGCCCTGTGAACTTACTCGACTTTTGATCTCATCAAGGATTGGATTCAAAGTTTTGTCGCGACTGACCGCGAGTATAACCCGGCGCTGATCGGACGCCAATCTCGCGCCTGATTTACATCTACCTGGCATTGATTCATGAATTTATAATGCGTTTGCTCTGGGGTAGGGTGAGGCGCCTCCGAACTGACGGACACGAGTGTTGCTTAAGCAATCAGCAACATTACATGGAGACTGAAACCTTAGAGCAGTTATCAAATGGATGTACGGGTTCATAGAACGCTAATGACGCGAATAGAGCGGATTGACGCCGACCTTTTTGGGTTTTATCCGCTTGCCGGGAGCGCGCTAGCGTATTGAGTGCGGCGAACTCCGATTGCTCAGCGCCTGACAGAATGAACTCGGCGTGGCGGATTGCGGACTGCCCCATCTCAAGTTTGAGCGCCTCGAAAGGGACGCCCAACAGCTTCGCCACGAACAGCGCGTACGTCTCACCTAAGGCGGCAGCGGTAATCCTGCCAGCCTCGCTCACCGAGTAGTGGTGAACGAACCGATTCTCGACATGATGAATCGTGTAGAAGAAGGCCAGCCCCGCGCTCGTGACCAGGGCCCTGGGGTCGGCCGGCGACAGCGCCTGATCCTCATTTGTCGCAATTATTCTGTCTAGGGCGGCGGCCTTGAGCCGGGGAACCCCTTGGGAGACTTCCAGGAAGTGCCCGTCCGCGAAGAATCGGCGATACGCGCAGATGCGGGACACAATCCACAAGAAGATGGCGGCGACCACGAAGCCAGGGAAGACCCATACCCACATCAAGCAACCTCCAACCCGCAACTACTCAATACGTCTCTCTCGACAATCGTTTCGTTGCGTTCGGCGCCGGTCGAGACGAACGCGAACGGCGCGCCGGACAGCTCGGACAGCCTGGCGATATACTCGCGCGCCTTTTCCGGCAGGTCTTCAAACTTTGACATGCCGACGGTCTTCTCTCTCCACCCCGGCATCGTTTCGTAGACCGGCTCGGCTTCCGACATCTGGTTGGCGTCGTATGGGACTTGATCAGTCTCCTGACCGTCGATTCTATAACCGACGCAGATTTTGATTTCGTCCAGGTCGTCGAGCACGTCGAGCTTGGTCAGCGCCAGCGCGTCCAGTCCGTTGACCATCACGGCGTAGCGCGCGATCACGGCGTCGAACCATCCAGTGCGGCGCGGGCGCCCCGTTGACGCGCCGTATTCGCCTCCGCGCGCGCGGATGTGTTCGCCCATTGCGTCGTTCAACTCGGTCGGGAACGGGCCGCCGCCGACGCGCGTGGTGTAGGCTTTGATCACGCCGATTGCGCAATGGATCAGCGAAGGCGGAAGCCCGGCGCCGGTGATCGCGCCGCCGATGGAAGAATTGGACGAGGTGACGAACGGGTAGGTGCCATGGTCAATGTCGAGCATTGTGGCCTGCGCGCCTTCGAGCAGCAGCGATTTGCCTTCGCGCGCCGCGCGGTTCAGGAAGTAGGTCGTGTCGCAAATGTGCGGCGCGACCAGCTCACACCAGCGCTGGCCGTCTTCGATCATCTGTTTCTCGTCGATCAGGTCGCCGTTGAGCATGGCGATCAGCCGGTTGGCTTGTTTCGCGTTGTGCGAGAGCTTTTCGGTCAACGTGGCGGGGTCGGTCAGGTCGCCCGCGCGCAGCCCGCGCCGCGCCATCTTGTCTTCGTAGGCCGGGCCGATGCCGCGCATCGTCGTGCCGACGGCGGCGCCGCCGCGCGAGGCTTCGATAACGCGGTCCAGCGCGACGTGATACGGCAGGATCAGATGGGCGCGGTTGCTGATAAGCAGGTTGCGATGATCGACCTCGATGCCCTGCGCGCGCAACCCGTCGACCTCGTTGAGCAGCGCCTGCGGCGAGACCACCACGCCGTTGCCGATAACGCAGGTCTTGCCCGGATGGGTGATGCCCGAGGGGATCAGGTGGAGCACGAATTTATGATCGACTCCGCCGCGGCGAATGATGACGGTATGGCCGGCGTTGTGGCCGCCCTGATAGCGAGTGACGATGTCAAAATGGGGCGCCAGCAGATCGACGATCTTACCCTTGCCTTCGTCTCCCCATTGCGCGCCGATGATTGCGAGGTTCATGCGTGTGGATTGATCTGCGGCTGCGATTAATAGCCGTGATCGGGATCGTGATGCTTTTTGATTTCCAAATAGCGCTCGACCGAAACGGCGGCCTGCACCCCGTCGGCGACGACGTTGGCGAGTTGATATATCGGGCGGACGCAGAGGTCGCCCGCCGCAAAGAGGCCGGGGACTTTCGTTTCCATCAGTTCGTTGACGATCACGCGGCCGTCGCCGTCGGTCGAGACCAGATGCTTGACCATATCAGAATTGGGAAGCCAGCCGATGAAGACGAAGACGGCTTTGGCCGCGATGTCTTCGGTCTTGTCGGTATTCAGATTGCGGACGCGGATGCCGTCGACTTCGTCCTGGCCGTAAATCTCCTCGACCACGCTGTCCCAGACCGGTTTGACCTTCGGGTCATGCAGGTATTGCTCGATCAGGATCTTCTGCGCGGTGAAATGGTCGCGGCGGTGAACCGAATTAATCTCTGAGGCGTAGCGAGTCAGGAAATGGCCTTCTTCGACCGCCGAGTTGCCTCCGCCGACTACGGCCACCGGGACGTTGCGGAAGAAGGCGCCGTCGCAGGTGGCGCAGACGCTGACGCCTTTGCCGAAGAGTTTGTCATAGCCGGGAACTTCAAGGCGGCGCGGATGGCGGCCCATCGCCAGGATCACCGTCTTCGACGTCACAGAAGCTCCGTCGCTCAAGCCCACGGTGAAGGTCTTGTTTTCGTTGCGGGCGACCGATTCCGCCCCCACACCGATGCGGACTTCCGCGCCGAAGCGCTTCGCGTGTTTGAGGAAGGCTTCGGCGAAATCATAGCCGGATATGCCGTCGGCGAATCCAGGATAATTGTCAATAGCGGCCGAGAGGGCGATTTGCCCTCCGACGGTCTGTTTCTCCAACACCAGCGTCCTGAGTAGCGCGCGCCCGGTATAAACGGCGGCGGCCAACCCCGTTGGCCCTCCGCCAATAATGATCACGTCGTAATCTGTTGCCATATGCTTACGCCAATTGTCTTTCGATCATCTGGGAGATCGAACTCAGGGCGTTCGACGGAACGCCCACGTGACGATCAACCTCCTGGCCTCCGTTAAAAAGCACCAGAGTCGGAATTCCGCGGATGCCGTACTTCCCTGAGATCTCGATATTCTCGTCTACATTGAGTTTCACCACCTTCGCCTTACCATGATATTTCTCGGCGACCTGCTCGACGGTCGGCGCGAGCATGCGGCACGGGCCGCACCACGCCGCCCAAAAATCCACTAACACAGGCCTGTCCGATTGCATAACTTCGGCTTCCCAATTCGAATCACTAACCTCAGCGACAAATTGACTCATTTCTATCTCCTTAAAAGTTATAACGTTTACTCAAAATCTATCACTACACCGTTTCAACATCCGGTTTTTCCGCCCGCGCATTATATCAGACGCATCCGTTCGCTGGCACACTGAGGGGAGAGCGGGAGAGCGGGAGAGTGAGGGAGCGGGAGAGCGAGAGACGGGAAGAAGATATCCATATCCCCCCGCTCCCCCACTCTCCCGCTCTCCCGCTCTCCCGCTCCCCCACTCCCCACTCCCCTTCATCTCTTAGCCCCGACGATCTGACGATAAGCGGTCATATAATTGTGCGCCGAACTGTCCCAGGAGAAGTCCTCGCGCATGCCGTTGAGTTGGAGTTTGCGCCATGTCTCGCGGTCGTAATAGATCATCATCGCCTCATAAAACTTCTCGATCAGGCGGTCGCCCGAATACTCGTAGAATTTGTAGCCGTTCCCCCGCCCCGTCGTAGGCTCGAAATTTCGGATCGTGTCGTCCAATCCGCCGACGCCGCGCACGATCGGCGCGGCGCCATATTTCAGGCTGTACATCTGATTCAGTCCGCAAGGCTCATAAGCCGACGGCATCAGGAAAATGTCTGCGCCGGCTTCGATCTGGTGCGCGAGCGCGTTGTTATATCCGAAATAGACGCCGACCTGGGCGGGCGTCGTGTCGCGCACGTGTTGGAAATAGCCCACGTAACTTTCGGCGCCCGAACCGAGCAGGATGAAATACGCGCCGGTCTCCAGGATGCGCCAGACGGCCTGCGCGATCAGGTCGATCCCCTTTTGCGAAGTCAGGCGCGAGACGATCGCGACCACCGGTTTTTCCAGATCGACCGGCAGTTGATATTTTTCGAGCAGGTCGCGTTTGCAGGCGGTCTTGCCGCTGAGGTCGTGGATTCCATAGTTGGCCGAGATGTTTCCGTCGGTCTCTGGGTTCCACTCGTTGTAATCGACGCCGTTTAGAATGCCGATCAGGCTGTCGCGGCGCTGGCGCAATAGTCCGTCGAGGTTGACGCCGAACTCCGGCGTTTGAATCTCTTGCGCGTACTTCGGGCTGACGGTCGAGACCGCGGTCGAAAAATAGATCCCGGCCTTCATCGCGTTCGCCGCGCCGTGAAACTCCATCCCGAATTGAAAAACGTCCCAGGCGAAACCGAATTTGAGGACGAGATTCGGATCGAAGATTCCCTGAAAAGCCAGGTTATGTATCGTGAAGAGGGTAGCAGTGCGGGCGAAGAAGGGGTCGGCGGCGTAGACCCTGGCCAGGTAGGCAGGGATGAATCCCGTCTGCCAGTCGTTGCAATGGATGACGTCAGGCGGGCCGCCGATGCGCCTTGCAAGCTCAATGACGGCGCAACTGAAGAACGCGAAGCGTTCGACGTCGAAATCGCCGTAGCCGTAAATGTACCCGCGCCCGAAATATTCGGGGTTGTCTATGAAGTAGACCGGCGCGCCGTTAATCCAATCGCGCCATACGGCCGCGTATTTCACGCCGCCGGCGAAAGGCACGCGGAGATCATCGAAGATCAGTTCGCCGGTTTCGTGGCTGACCACGTCTCCGGGATGGCCGCCCCGTCCGGTGTAGCGCGGGGTGACGACGCAGACGTCGCAGCCGGCGCGCGATAAGGCTCCGGGCAAAGCCCCGGCCACATCACCCAACCCGCCTGTCTTGGAATACGGCGCAACTTCGGATGAAGCCAGAATTACGCGCATCGTCTATTATGGATTTGAGCCTTTCTTTATGTTTCGTCGTATCGCAGAATGGACGCGCGATACTAAAGGCGCGCTCGAAACCTTGTCAAGCAACGCGACCGGCAAGGGTGTCCGTCGAGTTTTTGCGGCGCGGTGGAAACGACCCTGGGTAAGCATCGCTTCCAGCGTGCAGTCGTGGGCAAAGACGTATTGATCGGAATCAAACGCCCCCGAATTCTCCTTGCTTACGTTGAGTAATTATTGTTTGCAATCCTGCGCATCCGGCCCCGAGCGCGATGTGGGTCTCCAACGGGTCTGGCGCCCACGACTGCACGCTGGAAGCGATGCGTACCCAGGTCGCGCGCAAAACTCTGGCGAACACACGACTGGCCAATCTGCCGGGTCGCAGCTCGGACGCGGGCGAGATATGCTTGCCTTTTAAAGCCCTCGCTCTTACACTCCCGCTTCGTTTTTTCAGACCCCGATCCAATCAAACATCTGAGGCCGGAACAGTACCGCGCGCGTAAGCAAGCGGCCGTTGATCGGTCAGCCGCGCAGCCGCTCGCGCGCGGTACTGTCCCGGTGTCCCAACTGAGGCGTTCTTATGAAGATTCACGAGTATCAAGGTAAGGAATTGCTGCGCCGTTTCGATGTCAAAGTCCCGCGCGGCAGGGTCGCGCGTTCGGTCGCCGAGGCCGAAGAGGCCGCTAAGGAATTGGGGCTGCCGGTGGTCGTCAAAGCGCAAATCCACGCTGGCGGGCGCGGCAAGGGGGGCGGAGTCAAACTCGCGCGCACGATGGAAGACGTTCACAACCTGGCCAAACAAATGATCGGAATGAATCTGGTCACGCATCAGACCGGTCCCGAAGGCCGCGCCGTGCGCACGCTGCTCATCGAAGAGGGTTTGAAAATCAAACAGGAGTTCTATCTGGGACTGCTGCTCGACCGCGCGGTCTCGAAGCTGGTCTTCATGGCCTCGGCCGCCGGCGGCATGGACATCGAGGAGGTCGCGGCCAAGACGCCCGAAAAGATTTTGAAGGAATACATCGATCCGGCCGTCGGGATGCAGGCGTTCCAGGCGCGCAATCTGGCGTTCGGGCTGGGCCTGGCGCCGGAGCTGATCGGCAAGGCCACGAAGTTCATGCTCGCGCTCTATCGGGCGTACGTCGAAATGGACGCCTCGCTCCTCGAGATCAACCCCTTCCTGTTGACCGAAGACGGCGAGCTTTACGCGCTGGACGCGAAGGTCAATTTCGACGACAACGCGCTCTACCGCCACAAAGAATACGCGGAGCTGCGAGACCTCAACGAAGAAGCGCCGCTCGAGATCGAAGCCTCCAAATACGACCTCAACTACATCAAGCTCGACGGCAACATCGCCTGCATGGTCAACGGCGCCGGGCTGGCGATGGCGACGATGGACATTATCAAGCTGGCCGGGGGCGAGCCCGCCAACTTCCTCGACGTCGGCGGCGGGGCCTCGCAAGAGCGCGTCGAGAACGCCTTCCGCATACTGCTGGCCGACGCGAACGTGCAGGCCGTCCTGATCAACATCTTCGGCGGCATCGTCAGGTGCGACATGGTCGCGCGCGGCGTGGTCGAGGCGGCCCGCAACCTGCAAGTCACCAAACCGATCGTCGTCCGGCTGGAAGGAACAAACGTCGAAGAGGGGCAGAAGGTGTTGAAAGAATCCGGATTGAACTTCATCGTCGCCGACGGAATGAAGGACGCGGCTGAGAAGGCCGTCGCGGCGGCCGGAGCTTAGTACTCGACACCGGAAATAAGTTGCGGATTCCAAGAGAATGCGCGCCGGTACGGTACAGGGAGCGGTAGTGACCTGGCGCCATCGGGGTATACGCCTACGAGGCGCCAGGTCGCTACCGCTCCCTGTACCGTACCCCGTATCTAAACCTCCAACACGACCGGGATGATCATCGGCCTGCGTCCGGTCTCTCTCTGAATATACCGTTTGAGGTCGAGTCGGATCTTCTCCTTGATGACTGACCAGTCCGCGCGCTCTTCGTGGCTGGCGTTGGCCACCGTCTCGCCGACGACCACTCTGGCCCTGTACAAGAAATCGGAGCCGTCGTCGCTGAGGGCCAGCCCGCGCTGAATGACTTCAGGGGCGGACTCCATCTCGCCCGACGCCTTATTGATGGCGACGATGGGCAGCACGATTCCGTCGTAAGCCAGATGCTTCCGGTCGCGCAGCACCAACTCGTCTATCCGGCCCGTGCCCGAATCATCGATCAGGGTGCGCCCAACGGGGGCTTTGTCGGCGACCTTCGCGCTGTTCTCGTCAAGCTCGATGACGTCGCCGCTTTCGGCGAGCACAATGCGGTCGCGGGACTGGCCCCATTTGCGCGCTGCTTCGGCGTGGCGATAGAGCTGGCGGGTCTCGCCGTGGATCGGGATCAGGAATTTCGGTCGCACGGCGTCGTACATAATCTTCAGGTCGCCTTCGCGCCCGTGCCCTGAGACGTGAATCCTCGCGATGCTCGAGTCGATGACGTGGGTGTCCTTCTTGAAGAGGTGGTTCATCATCCGCGAGATCGCCCGCTCATTGCCCGGAATTTGGCGCGCTGAGATCACCACCGTGTCGCCCTTCAGCACGCTGGCGTCCTTGTGAGAATCGACGGACATTCTGGCGAGCGCCGACATCGGCTCTCCCTGGCTGCCGGTGACCAGCAGGCAGACGTCGCTCGGCGCCATCCTCCTGGCCTGCGCGGGGCTGATGAGCTGTCCTTCTTCCACGTCGAGGTATCCGTAGCGCATTGCCGTCTCGACGTTGCGGATCATCGCGCGCCCCACCAGCGCCACGGCACGCCCCCTCTCGGCGGCCAGATCAAAAACTATTTGCAAGCGGTGAATGCTCGTGGCGAAGCAGGAGACGATGACGCGCCCCGCGGCCGCGTCGAAGATATTCTCGAAGGCCGGGATGACGGCCTTCTCCGACCCGGTGCGGCCTTCGCGCTCAACGTTGGTCGAATCGGCGAGCAGCGCCAGGACGCCCTCGTCGCCGTATGCTGTCAACCGGCTCAGGTCTATCGGCCCGCCGATCACCGGAGTGTCGTCGACTTTGAAATCGCCGGTGTGCACGACGACGCCCACCGGGGTGCGGATCGCCAGCGCGACGCATTCGATCAGCGAATGCGAGACGTGAATGAATTCTATCTCGAACGGCCCGAGCGTGAATTTCTGCTTCTGCTTGATCGTCCGCAGCTCGACCTTGTCGAGCAGGCCGAACTCCTGCAACTTGCCCTCGACCAGCGCGAAAGTGAATTGGGTCGCGTAGATCGGGACCTCCACCGATTGCAGCACGAAAGGCAGCGCGCCGACGTGGTCTTCGTGCGCGTGCGTCAAGACTATGCCGATCAGTTCGTCACGATGGTCTTCGATATAGGTGAGGTCGGGAATCGCAATGTCGGCGCCGAGCAGGTCTTCGTCGGGAAACATCATTCCGCAATCGACGATGATCATCTGACCGTCGTACCTGAACGCGGTGATGTTCATTCCGAACTGCCCCAGGCCGCCCAGAGGTGTGATTTGTAGTTTGCCCATGTCCATCAGTCGTTTCCGCTTTCTAATTAATAGCCTTAAGTATAGCCCAAAATGGCGTGGGGAACAGCGCCGCGCGCGCAGGGGAGGCTATTCCCCGCCCGCGTCCGTGATCGAGGCGGTCGGACGGGGAATACCCGCCCCCTACGCGCGCGGCGCCGTTATGGCGTTGGCCATGCGCGCGATCTCTTCGACGGACAGCGTTTCGGCTCGCCGTTTCGGGTCAAGCCCACAGGAAGACAGCAACCCGGCGGCCTCGGATTCATCGTTCAAACCCAGCCTGTTCCGGCCGGCGCGCAGATTGTTGAGGATGGTCTTTCTGCGCTGCGCGAAGAGAGTCTTCGTCAATTCGATCATTAAAGCTTCGTCATCGACGGGCGCCGCCGGCTGCGCGCGCGGGCGCAGCCGTAGCGCGGTCGAATAGACCTTAGGCGCCGGGCGGAACGCGCCGGGCGGAACGTCGAAGAGTTTTTCGACTTCGCAATAAAACTGCGCGAGCACCGATAAGAAACCGTACTCCTTGCCCCCGGGAGGGGCCGTAATCCGCTCGACCACCTCGCGCTGCAACATCAGCGTCATCTCGCTGAGACAGCGCCGATGTTCGATCAGGCGCTGCATGATCGGCGTCGAAATGTAATAAGGCAGATTAGCGACCACCCGCGCCGCCGCGTCGGGGGCGATCATCTCGCAGTAATCGACCTTCAGCGCGTCGGCCTCGATCAACTTGAAATTTTCGAGGCCGGAAAACATCCGCGACAGGCCCGGAATCAACTCGGGGTCGAGTTCGATGGCGATGACGCGGGCGCCGCTTTCGAGGAGCAAGCCGGTTAACGCGCCGCGCCCCGGCCCGATTTCGACGATGGTCTCGCCCGCCCGAGGCGCCACCGAATCAACAATGCGGCGAGGGTAATGCGAGCCTACGAGGAAATTCTGTCCGAGATTGCGCTTGGCTCGCATAAGTTTCAATTGTGGGGATGGATGTGTGGGGATTGCGGATTGCGGATTGCGGATTGCGGATTGCGGATTGCTAAAACTTTCAATCTCGATTTCGCATACGCGGTTGATGGATTCATAAATCCGCAATCCGCAATCCGCAATTACAAGTCCGCCTTAGCCGGTTGAACTTCACTACTCAATTCGATCGCCTCTTTCTTCGTCAATCTGGTCGCCAGTCTCAGCCGCGAAATCATCACCCCGGTGATGATCAACGCCGCGCCGAAGCCGCGCCCCCAGCCCAGTTTCTCGTTAAGTATCAGATACGCGAAGACGGCGGCGGTGACCGGTTCGAGCGCGTAAAGGATCGCCGCGTGGGCCGAATGGACTCGCTTCTGCGCCCACGTCTGCGCCAGGGCCGCGATGAACGTCACGACGACGGCCATGTAAGCCACCCGCCCGGCGAAGGCCCAGTCGACGGGATTCGATCTGGCCTCCATTGCGAGCAGGGCCGGAAGCGATTTCGGATCGGCGGCCGATCCCACCACCCAGCTCAAAATGAAATAAGCCGAGATCGAGAGCGCGGCCACGACGATCACCTGAGTGGCCGCCAACGTCCTAACGTCGGACTCGCTGGCGAACGCGCTCGTCGCGGCGATGTGCGCGGCCCAGGCCACGGCGGCGAACAGGATCAGAATATCACCCCAGTTGAACGACTCGCCGGTTTGCGGCCAACTGAGCAAGGCGAAACCGCCGACCGCGATCACAAGCCCGGTCAGATGGTCGCGCGTCGGACGCGAGCGGAACAACAGGTAGCCGAGCAGCGGCGTGAAGACCAGATAAAGCCCCGTTATGAACCCGGCCTTGGAGGCTTGCGTGAAAGCCAGCCCGCAGATGTAGAAGCTTATTCCCGCGAAGCTGAACAAGCCGAGCCACGCGCCTTTCACGATCTCTTTCCTGTCGCTCCGGCGCAGTCGCCCGGCGAACAGTAATCCGAAGCAAAGCGCCGCGATCCCGAAGCGCACGCTCGTGTAAAAGGCCGGCGAATGAGTCGCGAGAATGTTTTTTTGAATGACGTGTGAAGTTCCCCAGGTCAACGCAAGCATGACCAGGGCCGCGTCGGATTTCCAGAAAGAAGCCTGATTCGTTTGTGAATTTTTCATCGTTTCGTTATGAGTCTTAGCCACAGAGACACCTCAGACACAGAGGCGGAGGGACAGGAAGATGGAAGTCGCTTTTCTATCCATCCCCCTGTCCCTCCGCCTCTGTGTCTGAGGTGTCTCTGTGGCAATTCTTTTGTCTGACATTTTCTGTAGATCACTCGAACAGGCCGTCAACATACGCCTTCGGGTCGAAGACGACCAGGTCGTCGGCCTTCTCGCCGATGCCGCAATACCGGATCGGCAGGTTCAGGTCCTTGGCGATCGCAACGGCGATGCCGCCTTTCGCGGTGCCGTCGAGCTTCGTCAAGACCAGCCCGGTCACGTTAGCGACTTTAAGAAATTCGCGCGCCTGGCTCAGACCGTTCTGGCCCGTCACAGCGTCCACGACCAGCAGCGTCTCGTGCGGCGCGCCTTGCACTTCGCGTCCCGCGACGCGCTTCATTTTATCGAGCTCGGCCATCAGATTGGTTTTGGTGTGAAGGCGTCCGGCGGTGTCGACTATCAACACGTCGGCGTTGCGCGCTTTCGCCGCCTTCAACGAATCGAAGAGCACCGCAGCCGGGTCAGTTCCCTGCTTTTGCTGGATCAGTGGGACGCCCGCGCGCTCGGCCCAGATAGCCAATTGGTCGGAGGCCGCGGCGCGGAAAGTGTCCGCCGCGCAGATCAGCACGTCGTAACCGTCGGCCTTGATGCGATTGGCCAGTTTGCCGATGGTGGTCGTCTTGCCTGTGCCGTTGACGCCCACAACCATCAACACGTAAGGCCGCGCGTCTTCGCCCACGGAGGACTCAGAAGCCACGCCGCGCGCCCGCTCGGCCCGCTCTAGAATTTCAAGCAGGCGCCCTTTGATCACCCGCTTGAGTTCCTCAACGTCCTTCAAAGTTTGGCGGCTGACCTGGCGGCGCACGTCTTCGATGATTTCGAGCGTCGTCTGCACGCCGATGTCCGCGCCGATCAAAGCCTCTTCAAGCTCCTCCAGCGTCGACTCGTCAATCTGCTTCTCGCCCTTGACGACGTCTTCGATCCGCGAGGCGATGTTCTCGCGCGTGGCCGAAACCGCTTTGCGGAACCGCGCGAAGAAGCTCTCTTCCCCTACCGGCGCTTCAACCCGTTCCACAACTTTCTCTTCAACGGCAGGCTTTGCCGCGCCAGCCGTCGCTGGTCGCGCGCCCGCGCGGCTCGGAGGCTCAAAAAGCTTCGCCGCCTCGGCGGCCCATTGTTCGACAGGAATCCCGACCGGCTCAACCGTCTCAGGTTCTGCCGTGACCGGTTCCGCCACTTCAGGCTCAGCGACGACCGGAGCCGATTCCGCCCTCCATTGCGCGACCTGCTCGACCTGAGCGGCTTCTTCAATCCGCGCCTGTTCCACTGACTCATCCGGCGCGCTCAATCCCAGCGAAATAAACTCTTCTTTCTTACGTCTCCAAAACAAACCCATAATTGAAATCTCAAATCTCAGAGCGGGTACAGTACCCGCTCTACTCAATCCGCGACCGCCAACGCCTCTCGCGCTTGCGCTGCGGGCGCCCGTTCATCTTTTGGATAAAACCACATAAGCGCGGCGGACACCAGCGGAACCAATGCCGCCATCATCAACGCGCGGGCGAATCCGAACTTCTCGCTCATCGCGCCGGCGATCGGAGTCATCAAGGCCCCCGCGCCCCAGGCGAATCCCATCATCAGCGCCGAGACCGTGCTCGCGCCGCCGGGAACCAGACGCTGAGCCATCACCACGCTGACCGGGATCGGCAAATTCAGAGCCGTCCCGCCTGCCATCAATAACACATTGCTTAACGTCCCGCGCGTCGAGAACGCCGCCAGCAGCAGAGGCGCGGCGACGAGCATCGCCACCATCGAGACGCGCCGCGCGCCCAGCCGGTCGGCCAACACCCCTCCGAAAAATCCGCCCACCCCGCCGAAGAAGAGGAATCCGGCCAGCACGGAGCCGTACCCCATCTCGGTCATCCCGAAACTTTTCAACGCGAACGGCCAGTAAGTCTGCACGCTGACCGCGACCGCCGAACGCAACACGACGGCGAAATAGAGCAGCGTCAACGGGACCCAGGCCGCGCGCAACGCGTCGCCGAGCGCGGGCGCGCCTTCCGCCCTGGCTTTCTGTTCGAGCGGCGGGCAGTGGCGGAACAAGACCACCCAGAACGCCACTCCCCAGATCGCAGTGTACCAGCTATTCTCAAGCCCGTACCGGTTCACCGCCATCGCCACCAGCAACGGCCCCAGCGCGAAACCGACTGTCCCCGCCGACGAAAAGACCGACATCATCATCCCCTGACGCCTGTCCAACCCGTCAGACGAAGCCGCGCGCGAAACCAGCGCCGCCCCCTGCGGATGAAACATCCCCACGCCGACGCCGCCCAAAATCACCAGCGCCATCAAGCCCGGCAGGCTATCAGCCGTCCCCAAACAGGAGAGAAAGACGGCGGCGATCAGGGGCCCGAAGACCACCATCGAACGCTTCAAATAACGATCCGAGATTATTCCGTAGACCGGCTGCATCAGCGACGACGCCACGGTCAGCATCGGCGGAACCAACCCCGCCTGCGCCGGCGTCAGTCGCAGTTTCGCCGCCATCAGCGGTAACAGTTGAAACAAGAAACTCGAATATGAATCCAGCACGAAATGCGCCGTCGACAGCAGGGCGATGGTGAGTTTATTCCTTCGATCCATTTTTTGTCAGTTCACACAGCACGGGTAAATTCAGTTGTCTTTCTGCGGCGCGAGAATCAATTTGACGCCGACCATGTCTCCCCTCTCGGCGGCTTTCAATTCGCCACGCATCCACCTGCCTTTCTCGATCTCTATCTGCGCGATCAGAAGCGTTTCTACGCCTTCATAAGTTTTGAACGAGAAATGCCCCTGCTCATCAATCTTGATCGGCGCGCTCCCGTCGTGTATATAACAGGTCAGTTGAGCGCCCGGGGCGGGCTTGCCATCAGGCCACAACACAACGCCTTCTATCGTTCTTTCAGGCGGGGTCGGTAACCGGAAATCTACGTCCTCGACTTTGGCGCTCTCGCCGACAACTATCACGCCAGCCTGATCCGCGATTAAAACGCCCGGGTAGTAAAACGTGGGAAAAGATTTGAGCAGTTCGCCGCGCGGCCCGTTGTAATAAACACTGAGTTTATAATGACCCGGAGGAACCTGCCTTATCTCATACCGCCCTTCGCCATCGGCGCTGACGCCATCCGAAAAGCCGGAATATCGTTTCTCCGCCTCGGCAGAGCGGAGCATGACGTAGCAGTCCGATAAAGGTCTACCTTCGGCGTTGAGAACTCTGCCGCTGACACGTCCGTCGACCGTCAGCCAAAACCTAACCGTCGCGCATCCGCGATCGGCGACTATGACTTCCGATTCATTGCTTCTGTCTGAAAGACCCTCAGGCGGCGCCACCCGAACCTTGTAACTTCCTTCAGGCAGAGACGAAGCGTGGAATTTGCCGTCGCCGTCGGTCGTCAGGATGACAGATTTTCCCTGTCCTTCGACCGTTACTTTAACGCCCTCGATCGGCAAAGGCCTCTCCTGTGTCCAGCCAGACTTGAAAACTTCGCCAAACACCCATCCTCCAGGCGAAGCTTTAGATAATCCCTGAATGTATTCGAGGTCTTCATCAGCTTTGCGAATAGGTCTCGTGCGAGTGCAGATGCTTGTGGACAGCATCTCTTTCTTTTGCTTGTCCCGGTATGCGTAGATCAGATACTGCTCGCCGATTTTGAAACCATACCCGCAATCGCCGCCGCCAATTCCGGTCATAACCGCAACTTGTGCGCCGTTCACGCCGCGAAAGGCCTGGTCAACTGAAAAACTGAAAACGGGCTTCTTACGCTTAAGTACAAGGTCTTCAAGTTTCTCTTCAAACTCAATCCAGGAGAGTTCTTTAGCGGTTCCGATGAAAACGGCCTCAACCTGCCAGTAAGCTTCGCACGGAAGAGGCGGCCGCGTACAAGCGCAGGCAAATGCGGTCTCACCGATTGACAATAGTGTCAGGACAAGAGAATCGATACTGAGCAGTTTCCATCTACGATTCATAGTCTCGCCGCTTCAATAAATTGTTTGAAGATGGCCTGCGAAAACTTATCTTTCTCCCACCCGATTTCAGGATGCCATTGCACGCCGAGCGCGAAATGATCCGGGCGCGTGTCGATGATCGCCTCAATCACACCGTCAGGCGCGCGCGCGATCACGCTCAGATCGCGCCCGATTTTATCTACGGCCTGGTGATGAGAGCTGTTGACGCGCGCGGTTTCGCCGCCGGCGAGTTCGGCGAGTAGTGAGCCGGGCTCGATCTTGATGTGGTGCGACGGCCGATTAAAGGTCTGCCCTTGCTCGTGTTTGATCGCCTCGGGCATTTGCGACGACAGGTCCTGGATCAGCGAGCCGCCGCGCGCGACGTTGAGCGACTGCATCCCGAAGCAGATGCCCAGCACGGGCATCGCGCGCCTTTCGGCCACTTCGAGCAGGATCAGATCGGTCTCGTCGCGCTCCGGCAGCACCGCCCCGAGCTTCTGATGCGGCTCCTCGCCGTAATAGACCGGATCGAGGTCGCTGTTGCTGCCCGACATCATCAGGCCGTCGAGCCGCTCGCAGAGCGCCGAAAGGTACGCGCGATCCGGAATGAGAGGAATATAGACGGGCGCGCCGCCCGCGCCTTCCACGGCTTCGGCGTAATAACGGCGCAGGTAAAAAGTCTCTTCGGCGCCGAGCCGGGTGGTGACGCCGATCAACGGACGTGAGGTCGCAGATAAAGCCGACCTGGTCAATCTCAAGCTCCTGTTATGAATTTAGTAAGTAAATCGTGAGTGTAAACGGCGCCCTGTGGCTTGTCAAAAGCGGGATCTGAACGGCATTAAGACGGGATCACTTCTTTGGACGGTAGGCCATCTTCATATAAACGTCGCCGCGGAAAAGCTCATCGAGCATTTGTTCGAGCCGCTTCTGTCGTGTGGCAGTCAATTTCGCCCTGGTTATCCATCCGATGTAATCATTCTGCTGATATGCGGGACGCTGAAGGTATGCCTCCATCAAATTCCTACTCTCAAGAACCGTCCTGACGAATTCGGGCATCGGATGCAGTGGCCGTTTCAAGCGTGTTGGTCGCTTATTCATTCAAGCGCTCCCTTCTCCTTTATTCTCCCACTCTCTTGCCCTGTTTTGAGCGATCAGCCTCAGCATCTCTTCTCTTCCCTTCTTCTTTTCGTTGTATCCACGATCCCCATAAGGCTGCGACTTTTCCAGCCACAGCTCTTCCAGGAAGGCCATCTCTTCTCGATAGTCGCGGCCTTCCTTCGGCGTAATTTCATCCAATATCTCGAAGGCGAAGCTTTCAGAGCCGAATTCATTCCACTCGGCCTGAAGAGCGCCGTTCGGATGATTCCCCATCTTTAACTGGAATTTGTGCCGGTTGAGAATGCCGGGAAGGTCGAGGGAGGCGCCAATCAACACTTTCTCGTTGACGATGTTGCGTATCTGATAGACGCCCATCGGACGATGATTCAACTTATACTCTCTTTTCAACTCTTTCTTTCTCACGCTTGCTCCTTACTTGTCCTTCAAATGTCCGGCGCCCAGACCACAGGCGCGACAGTATTTTGTTTCATCGGCGGCCTGCGCTCCACATTTAGGGCAGTACATATTCCACCTCTTGAGAATTGACGCCTGAAGTGTTGAGTGATCGTCATTAACTCGTGTAGCGTGTTTGATTGTAAGTCCGCTTGAAGGTTTTCGCTAACGTCTTATTGAACCGTTCAATAAACTGAACCCTGTCATAAATCAGAAGGCGCGCCCTGGGTACGCATCGCTTCCAGCGTGCAGTCTCGGGAGGACGACCCATTGCTTCTTAATGCGCCTCTTGCCGAGACTGCACGCTGGAAGCGATGCGTACCCAGGCTAGCGCCAATTACAGTGTCGACTGCAAAGTTTTTTTTATTTGACCAGGCTTCAATAAACTCAGGATCGTCACATGGAAATAATGAAAGAAGTCTCGACCATTCCAATCATTGATATCGGCCCGCTGGTCGGCGGGACAGAAGGTCGTTACGCCGTGGCCGACGAGATTGGGCAGGCGTGCCGCGAGTGCGGATTCTTTTACGTCGTCGGGCATGGCGTGGGCGAAGACTTGCAGCAGCGGCTGGAACATTTCAGCCGGCGATTCTTCGCTCAGGACCTCGAAGCGAAGATGGAAATTCAGATGGCCCGCGGCGGCAGAGCCTGGCGCGGTTATTTTCCCGTCGGAGGCGAATTGACCTCAGGCCAGCCCGATTTGAAAGAAGGCATATATTTCGGCGCGGAGCTTGGAGACGATCACCCGATGGCGCGCGGCGGCGTCCCTATGCACGGCCCGAATCTTTTTCCTTCAAACATCCCCGGATTCCGCGAGACCGCGCTGGAATATATGGCCGCGATGACCGAGCTCGGCCACGCGTTGATGCGCGGAGTCGCGCTCAGCCTCGGCCTCGACGAATCGTATTTCGCCGAACACTACACGGGCGACCCGCTGATACTGTTTCGCATATTCAACTATCCCGCGCAGTCCGCCGCTACCGGATGGGGCGTGGGCGAGCACACCGATTACGGGCTGCTGACGATTTTGAAGCAGGATGAATCGGGAGGACTGCAGGTCAAATCGCAATCGCGCTGGATCGAGGCTCATCCCATCCCCGGATCGTTCGTTTGCAACATCGGCGATATGCTGGATCGGTTGACCGGCGGGTTGTACCGTTCGACGCCTCATCGAGCGCGGAATGTGAGCGGGCGCGACCGGTTGTCGTTTCCGTTCTTCTTCGACCCGAACTTCAACGCCGAGGTGGAGCCTCTTCCGCTCGGCGCGACGGCGATTGATGACCGCGACGAGCGCTGGGATCAGTCCAGCGTCCACGAATTTCGCGGGACCTACGGCGATTATCTGCTCGGCAAAGTGGCGAAAGTCTTCCCGCAGTTGCGACGCGAGGTTTTGACCGAACCGGGTCAATAGGCCGGGTGTCGAGCCGGCGAACCATTGAATCAACGCCGCTTCGTAGCCTGAGCCTGAATCAAAATTTTGAGCGCGCGCCCGATCAGCCCGCGAGCGTATTTGACTCCGAAATTGAAGCGGTCGATCTCGGTCACCGCTGCGAAGTAGAGAATCTCGTCGCCATGCGGCGAGCGGCTGCGGTCGGTTATCGTCACGTCGAGCGCGACTTCCCGGCTCTGGCCCTTGATCGTCAGCGTACCGTTGACGCGCAGCATGTCCCTGTCTTTGCCGCGACCGACACTAGCGCTCTGAAAATGAATCTCCGGGTGTTTGGAGGAGTCGAGAAAATCCTTCGAGCGCAGATGCTCGTCGCGCATTTTGACGCCGGTCGAGACGCTCGCGGCGTTGATCGTCACTTCGGCCGACGAGCGGTAGACGTCGTTTTCGTGGAGCGTTATCTTTCCGCCGAAGTCGGTGAAGCGGCCTTTGACCTTGAAGAACAGCATCTTGGCGCTGAACTCCACCGTCGCATATTGAGGGTCAATCGTCCAAACAGTTGTGGCGCTCTCCGCGCCGATTGTCTCTGGCTTCATCCTGACGTCTCCTTCATCTTCTTCAAGTCTGCCCTTGAGGTTATTGGATACCTGATAGCCTTCGAGTGAATTTGCTCCATGGGAGCGATGAACGAGCCGCCGCCCCCGGCAGCGCAGTGGAGGTGGGCGAGCGCCTTGCGAGGTTTCTCGCGCTCAGCCCACAGTTTTCATTTGATAGTTAAACCCATCGCTGCGATGGATTCGCTTTAAATGCTTTGGGTGGACATCGAAGCCGTTCAACGTGAATGATGGCCGTTGGCGTACAGCCGACAATCTGCCGACATGACGGCCCGCAAACTTTCCCTTCGGAATGTCAGCCTTCACGATGTCCCCGGTTTGAAATCCCATGAACATTGCCTTGCGTGTGCGATGTGTTTTGGGAAAGCCGTACTTATCGGTTCGGCACATCTGACGCGAACCATGCCCTATGGCTCTGATCTGAAGCGGCTGAACGTTCGAGATCGACTGTTTAAACATGAGCCTCAGAGCGTCAGACTGGCGTCGCATCTGACGGTGACTATTGTTATATTCGCAAAGATCGTAGTTCATGACTCTGGCGAGTCAATCACTTAGTCGGGTTGAGTCAATGCCTTTGTCTTCTCTCGAAAACTGTGGCACAGCAGATCGCGTCTGATGCCCTGGAATGGCAAAAGACGTGTGTGCTGCTGAACGCGACTCAACACTGAAAAGAAAGGTCAGCGAGTTGATACATATGTCAATTGAAGCGAAACCCAGCATTGATCATCGTTTCGGCCAATGAGACAGAAGTTGGAACCGCGGATTTTCACGGAGTCTACGGATTTTCAAGGATTATCCGTCTTGATCCGCCGCATCCGTGAAAATCTGCGGTTCCTCTTAGTGGCCGAAACGATGATCAATACCCGAAACCCAAATACCGTGCCAGTCGGGGCTATTGGCTAAATGATGAGGACAGGCGTCTTATTCTATAGGATGTCACAATGCAGGCAAATAGAACGTCCGCTTCCGGGAACTTTTAATCCCAAAAGCGGACGATTTGTGTGTTACAGCTTGCCGGACATTTTGCGCTACTGTTGCCCGCTTCCTGCGGCGCCATCTTTGACTCTCTTACAACGGGTGACGTAGCCACTCTGCTCTCTTAGTAATTCGACGACTTCACCCTTTTCATCCTTGACGAACGTGATTTGCGCTTCGGCTTCCGGGATGAAGAACTTAGTTTCCGAAGCCGGGAACATCTCGCCTTTCCAACCGTTCGGCATCTGGCCGAAATAGCGGTTGCCCTCTCTGATCACTATGTACAGGCGATTGTTACCTAAATCGTATTTGCCGGCGTAAGCGTCAAAGACCTGCGGATCAATCCTGGCCAGTTGTTTCGGTTTGTCGGCGACGTATTCCACAAAACCCATCATCATCTCGTCATAAGTCGGTTCGCCGTGGCGCACCGCTTTAGACGGATCGGGATTGAGTTTGTTACGGCCTGAGTTGTCGAAATACCCGGTGACCTCGATCTTGCTTCCCGCTGGAATATGGATCAGCTCTCTCGGATTGTAAGTCATCTGCCAGTTGAAACTGTATTTCGGCACATTTAGCAACATCTCCGATCTGCCGTCGGGGTAAACCACCTTGTATTCCATCGCCGCGCCTCGATAGTGCATATGCGGCGATAGTGAGTGGATTGTTATGTCAACGGACGGCTTCCAGAAGGCAGTTACCTTGTGACGTTCGGCGCCGGGCGGAATCTGGAAGTAGATGTTCGACGCGGCGCGAGACTTCAGCGTTTTTTCTGGCGGCTGTTTGGCGAAGATCAATCCGATCTTTGACCGATCCTTCTGCTCGCTGCCGGCGACTTTCGAGTAATGGACCTGGAAGCGGATGGTCGCGCCCGCCGGGATCTTCTTGGCGACGCCGGGATTCCAGACGCTGGGAATGCTGCCCGGCGCGTAGCCGGTCAGGAAATCGCCAATGCCGGCGTCGCCACGCAGGTTCGGCGGGATTTCGTTGGCGTCGTTGTAAACCGGCTGGTCGGGTTTCATGCGGATCAGATAGCCGTCGCGATAGAACGGGCTGTTCTTCAACGCCATTTCCAGCGCCTTGTCCCTCTGCTCTTTCGGGATTTTGGCCATGTTGGGACTTCCGGGCGGGACAACGAAGGCGATGACGTGGTGAACGACGCGACGGTTGCCCGGGCGCGCCTCGGCCATTTGCACGTATTTGTCTTCGGTGAAATTGGTCGGCGCATCGAAGTATTGATACTCGTCCGGCCCGCTGGCTCCGAGCGTGAACTCTTCGGGCATTTCAATGACCACGTCGGGTTTGCCGATTGACCAGCCTTCGGCGAATTGCGGCGCGGCGGGCAAATCCTTGGCGTCGCCTTCCTTCGCCCCGCCGTCAATCCAGGCGGTGATGGTGTCAATCTCCTGCTGTTTCAGGCGGCGGTCATTGGCCCACTCACCTACGTGCGGGTCGGCGTGCCACGGAGGCATTTCGCGGTTGACGACTTTTTCGCGGATTGATTTCGCCCACGGGCGCACGTCTTTGTAACTCAGGACCGAAAACGGCGCGGACTCGCCGGGGCGATGGCACTCGGCGCAGTTTTTGAAAAAGATCGGCGCGACGTCTTTAGTGAAAGTGACGGTATTTGCCGATGACTTCGTTCCTGTCGCCTCGCTCGCGGGAAGCGCCAGTATAACGGCGGCCCCAAGACCGATCAGCGCGATCAAAACAATACGAGATTTGTTCATGGCTTCAACTCCCTCCTGACGCAAAATGGAATCAGATTTATCGGGATTCGGAAGAATCGGCGCCTTTCCAGGAATAAGGAAGAGGCGCCCTTCCCTCGCGCAGAGATACGATGATCAGCCGTAAAAAGTTTGAATTGTTATCTACCTCAACGCTGCGCGATTTTTTGCAAATCGGATTTGAGAGTGGGATCCAAAGCGGAGTTCTGCAGCCACTCGGCGGCCTCTGTCGGGGACCTGAGGTTCCACACAGTCAAAACAGCGACGGCGGCATTGGCGTAATCGCTCTGGCTGGCGATCAGCAAGCCAGTAACCGACCTGGGAGTAGAACACCGCCTTGTCGGCGCCGCTAAGGTTTTGCCGCGCCCATTCGGCGGAGGTCTCAGGATCGCGCCACCCTTGGGCCAGCGCCCTAAGGCGCAAGGCGCGCTCGGTGGGATGAGCTGTGGCGAGAACACGGTTCGCCAGTGAATAGGGGTCCGTGGCGGCTTCCGCGAGGTCCAGCGCCTTGGCCTTGCCTGGCCCATCGGGCAGCATCTCATCCAGCATGTCGCGATTCAGATTCGGCAGAGTCTTCCGCGCCGCTTCGATGAAAAGCTGAAGAAGATCTACCCCGGTAAATTGCGGCCATGAAACTGAGGCGGCCCAGGCCAGAGCCTCCTGCGACTGTTTGGCGACCCAAAGTTCGATGACGCGAAAGGTGAATATTTTCGGCGCAAATCCCCGGAGCATGCGGGTTTCGTCCACGGACAGGTGAATTCCATACTCATTGCTGAGAACTTCCTGTACTTTCAGCGCATCGGTCATCAGGGCGAGTTGCCCTATGCGCTGGTGAAACTTCATCAGTTTCTCGTACCTCATAACTCTTCGACTCCTGCGGAAAATCAGTTCGTAGTCCCGCCTTTAGGCGGAAGCGTCGGACGCAGACCCATTCCGTGACGCCAAACGCTTCCGCCTAAAGGCAAATGAGGTTAAGTTAGGCATCTGGCGCGATTAGTGGCGTGGACTTTAGTCCGCGCGCCAGCCATCAGCGCGGACTAAAGTCCGCGCCACTAATCGCTAACTTAATTTCATTGGCCTAAAGGCGGGACTACGAACTGCGCTTTTCATTCTTTCACGGCGCCGCTACCGGCATGAAGACCCCTGTGAAATGATTCTGTCTTTCCGCCCAGTATACCGATCACTGGCTCCGCAGCGCGATCATCGGATCTACTTTCGTCGCCCGCCGCGCTGGAATGTAACAGGCGATCAGCGCCACCAGCGTCAACAACACCGCCGTCACGCCGTAGGTCATTGGATCAATCGGCTTGACGCCGTAAAGCATCTTCGAGAGCTGCATCCAGCTTTCCAGATACTTCGTCAGCGCATACGCGCCGCCCAGGCCCGACGCGACGCCGATTACCGCCAGCGTCATGCCTTGCTTGATGACCATTTTCAGCACGTCGGTTCGCGCGGCGCCGAGCGCCATGCGGATGCCGATTTCGCGTGTGCGTTGCGACACCGCGTAAGCCAGCACGCCGAACAAACCGATGGAGGCAAGTTGTTGCGCGAGCAGGCCGAACAGCGTGACGAGCTTGGCAAAGAGTCGTTCCATCCGCAGCGTTTCGTCGGCTTGTTCAACCTGCGTTTTGATGTCAGTAAGCGGCAGGTTCTCGTCTACTTCGCGCATGGCTTGACGCACGGCGGCGATGGTTGAGTTCGGATCGCCAGTGAAGCGCATTTCAACCGTAGCGCGACCCATTTCACGCAGGCCTTGTCGCCACGGCAGATACGTCGTGGGCGGCGCGTCATCGCGCTGGCGTCTGTATTTGGCGTCCTTGACGAGGCCGACGATTTCATACTCGTCCGGCTTTTTCTGATCGAGGGTGAAGCGTTTGCCGATAGGCGATTCGTTGGGGAAAAACTCCCTGGCGAAAGATTGATTGACGACGGCGACTTTGGGCGCCCGCGCGTCATCCCGCTTCGTGAACGCGCGCCCGGCCAGCAGCGGAATTTCCATCGTCTCCCAAAAGTTTTCGCCTGTGCGCAAGTAGTAGGTAACTCCGGACTGGTTGATGTCGCCATTCGCGTCTGGCGGGGCATTGAACGCGTCACGCAAATAAACGCTGCTTCTATACCTGACGCCTCGCAGCAAAGCCAGGTTGGAGAAAGTCACCTTCGGGGCGCCGGGCAAAGCTTCCAGCCGCTCCGTCATTCGATCATAAAACTGCGCGAGCCGTTCGTCCCGGTAGCCGTTCAGCAGCGGCGACACGTTGAACAACAGCAGGTTTTTGGTATTGAAGCCGGGATCAGCGCGCTGTAAATTCACGAGCGTGCGCACGAACAAACCCGCGCCAATCAACAACAACAACGACAACGCGACCTGCATGACGACCAGGCCGCGACCGAGCAGCGACCGCGAGGCCGCGCTCGAACCGCGCCCGCTGTCTTTCAGCGTCGGCGTCAAATCCACCTTCGTGGCGCGCCATGCCGGAACCAGACCGAATACTAGACCGGTCAATAACGACAAGCCCATCGTGAAGCCCAACACGCGCCCATCCAGTTTCGCTTCAAACCCCTGCAGGCCCGGCCCGCCCCAATCGCCGACCGCCAGCAAACCATCTTTGATCCACATCGCGAACACTAAACCCAGCGCGCCGCCCACCGCCGCGAGCAAAACGCTTTCGGTCAGCAATTGCCGCATTAAACGTCCGCGACTTGCGCCGAGCGCCAACCGCACGCCGATTTCTTTTTGCCGTGAGGAAGCGCGCGAGAGCAAAAGATTGGCGACGTTGGCGCAGGCAATCAGCAACACTATCCCGACGACGCCGAGCAGCAGATATAACGACGGCGCGTAAAACTCGCGCGAATTCATCTCGCCCTGCGCGCCGGAAGCGAGCGCGAGGCGCGGATAGTCTTTGGGATCGAGCGGGGCTAGCGCCTTGCCGCCCGTAGCGAGCGATTGCGCATTGAGCGCGGCGCGGTGTTCGGCGACGGATTGGCGAAAGGCGTTTTCGAGCTGCGCCTGCGCCTGCGCGAGTGTCGCGCCCGGTTTCAGCCGCCCCATCAGAATCAACCACCATAGCTCCGGGCGATAGAGCATCGAGCGTTTTGGGTCGGCATTGAGCTGCGGTTCCAGCGCCAGCGGAACCGTAATGTCGCGCGTGTCGCCGACCTGTCCCGTTCCCTCAAAGCCCTGCGGCGTGACGCCGATCACCGTGAATGCGGCGTTGTTCAGATTGATTTGCTTGCCGACGATTCCCGCGTCGGCGCCGAAACGTTTTTGCCAATACCGATAACTCAACACCGCAACGGGCGTAGCGTTGGGCTTGTCATCCTCATCCGCCAACAACCGCCCCAGCAGCGGCTGTACGCCCAGGCCCGCATAGTAATTGCCCGAAGCGACCTGCCCGTTGGCGACGTCGGCTTGCCCGCCGGCCACTACGTTCAGGTTGAGAGGGAGGAACGCGAAGAGATGAGACAGCGCCCCCTGTCGTTCGCGCATCCTTTGAAAACTGACCAGCGTAAACGAAGTTATCCGCGTTTGCCCGGTCACCGGGTCAACGCTGTCAGGACCGTATTGCGAGCCCGGACTGAATTTGCCCCCGGTGTAGTAGATTTGAAACAGCGCCAGCCGCTGCGGTTCTTTGACCGGCAACGACTTCAGCAACATCGCATCCACAACGCTGAACAGCGCCGTATTCGCGCCGATGCCCAGCGCCAGCGACAATACGGCGACAGCCGTGACGCCTTTTTGCTTGAGTAACATTCGCGCGCCGTAGCGCAGGTCTTGCCATAGGGTGCGCATAATTCCTCCAAAAGAAGATGTCAGATGTCAGATGTCAGATGTCAGTGTGAGAGCTTTGCCGCCACTCCTCTACTGACATCTGACATCTGACATCTATTCGCATCTGAGCGCAACCATCGGATCAACGCGCGATGCGCGTCGCGCCGGCAAATAACTCGCTGCCGCCGCGACCGCGGCCAACAACGTCACGGCCAGCAGATACGTCGCGGGGTCGTGCGGCCGCAATCCGTAAAGCAACGCGCCGGCTGTCTTCGCCGCCGCCAACGTCAGCGATATTCCGACCGCCAGACCGACGGCCAGCAACATCGCGGCCTCGCGCATAATCATTTTCACAATCCGGCCGCGATCCGCGCCGAGCGCCAGGCGGACCCCGATCTCCTGCGTGCGTTGCGCTACCGCGTTGGAGAGCACGCCGTACAAGCCTATGCTGGCGAGCAGCGCGGCGATCGCGCCGAAAAACCCGGAGAGCGTGGCCATCAAACGTTCCCGTATCAGCGACTCCCGAATTTGGGTTTTGAAGACTTTGAAATGGAATGCGATTCCGGGATTGGCCGCGCCGAGCGCCTGCCGCGCTTCTGTCATCAAGCTCGCGACAGGCAGATTGGAGCGAAGCAGAATCTGGTCGAACGAATCGTGCTTCTCCTGCTGGGACGCGGCCAGATAAACAATCGGCCCGAAATTCTCGCGCAGATTCATGTATTTCGTGTCTTTCACCAGGGCGACAATCTGGTAGACGTGATCCGGCTCGCCCAGGCCGACTTCGATGCGGAAGGTTCTGCCCAAGGGATTCGCGCCGTCCAGTAAGCTGCGCGCGAATGATTCGTTCACGATTGCGACCTTCGGCGCAGTGACAGTATCGCCGTCGCCGAAATCACGGCCCGCCAACAAGGGAATGCTCAACGTCTTGAAGTAATCGGGGCTGACACGGTTGAAGTTCACCTGGCGCTTCACGACGCCTTTGTTACTGTCCACGAAGATATCTTCATTCCACCAGTTATCGCTGAGGGGAACGCTGTTGACAAAGGCCGCCGCTTCAACGCCGGGCATCGCCCGCAACCGGTCGAGCAGTTCCCGCTTGAGCGCATAGCGACGCTCGACCGGCAAATCGAGCTGAGTCAAGTTCAGATCGATTTCCAAGACGCCGTCTTGCGCAAAGCCCGCGTCCAGCGTCATCAGGTTTAACAGGCTGCGCGTGAAGAGCAGCGCGCCGACCAGCAACACGACCGAGATCGCGACCTGCGAGACGACCAGCGCGCGCCGCAGGCTGAAACCTTCGCGGCCGGCCGTCAATCCGCGCCCGGCCGATTTCATCACCGCAGCCGGCGCGGCCCGCGTCGCCCGCAGCGCCGGCGTCAAGCCGAACAACACACAGGTCAAAACCGCGACGCCCGCTGTAAAGCCGAAGACGCGCCAATCCATATCCAAAGCCACGAAGAGCGGCGTCGCTTCCGTGCTGATCAGCGAAACGACGTAACGACTCAGGTCTCCGGCCACCCAGGCGCCTACACCCGCGCCCAGCGCGGCCAGCAACAAACTTTCGGTCATCAATTGCCGAACCAGCCTCACGCGCGAGGCGCCCAGCGCCAGCCGCACGACGATCTCGCGTTCGCGTGCGCTCGCCCGCGCCAGCATCAGGTTTGCCAGGTTGGCGCAGGCGATCAGCAACACCAGCCCGGCAATCGCCAACAGCAACGCGAGCGGATCGTTATAACGCCCCCGCAATGAAGAGACTCCTGAACTGGCGTCCTGCGCTTCCAGTTTTAAGGCGCGATACTTCGCCGCTGTCCCCGCCGTGTAACCAGGATGCACGGTCTCCTCAAACATGCCGGTGGAGATCGAATTCAGGTGTGCGGTGGCTTGTTGAAGAGTCCAGCCCGGTTTGAGCCGCCCTATCGCCCCAAGCCACCAGGAGAAGCGGCGATCAATCCTGTTATCTTCGCTCTCGATGACGGCTTGGGCGCAAATCGGCACGGCCACGTCAAAGCCGCGCCCCACTTCGACGCCAAAAAAGCCTGCCTCTGTGACGCCGATGATCTGGACCGGATGGCCGTCGAGCGTGATCTTCCGTCCGACGATCGCCGGGTCGCCGCCGTATGCGCGGCGCCAGAACGCGTAGCTGATGACCGCGCCGGGCGAACCGCAGCCGCGCTGATCATCGGCGCGCGTGAAGACGCGCCCCAGCGCTGGCCGAACTCCGAGCGTATTGAAGAAATCTCCGCTCACCCACAACCCGTCTTCTGTGAAGCGCTGCTCGCCGCGCGGCGCCAGGTCGAAGGTCGCGGCGCTCCAGGCGAAGAGGCCGTCAAACGCTCGCTGCCTTTCCTGAAGCAACTCCCAGAGCGGATTGGTCAGCTCCGGGCGCCGCCCATTGAAATCCCCCGAACGCCCGCGCGGAACCGCAATCCTCACCTCGGCGAGTTCCTCCGGGTTCCGTACAGGCAGCGAGCGCAGCCGCACCGCGTTCAATAACTGGAAGATCGCCGTGTTCGCGCCAATGCCAAGCGCCAGCGTCAAGACAGCAATCAATGTGAAGCCAGGTTTCTTCAACAACATTCGCGCGCCGTAGCGCAGGTCTTGCCAGAGTGTTTGCATAATTCCTCCAAGAGGAGATGTCAGATGTCAGATGTCAGATGTCAGATGCGAATAGATGTCAGATATCAGTAGAAGAGTGGCGGCAAAGCTCTCTCTGACATCTGACATCTGACATCTGACATCTATTCGCATCCGACATCTATTCGCATCGGAGCGCGACCATTGGATCAACCTTCGTCGCCCGTCTCGCCGGAATACAACAAGCCACGAGCGCGACCAGCGTCAATAACAACGCCACCGCGATGAAAGTAAGCGGATCGCTCGCGCTCACGCCGTAGAGCAGTCCTTTCATCAACCGCGTCAGAGCGAGCGACGCGAGCAGGCCGGCGAGAGCGCCGATCATCGCCATTTTCATCCCCTGCCCGACGACCAACCCGAGCACGTCCAATCGGCGTCCGCCTAAAGCCATGCGGAGGCCGATCTCGCGCGTCCGCTGCGTCACGGCGTAGGAAATCACGCCGTAAAGACCGAGGGCGGCCAAGCCGAGAGCGGCGAAGGCGAAGATCGCCAGCAGCCCCATCGTGAATCTTCTCTGCGCCACCGATTCGGCGATCACCTGATTCATCGTCCGAACGTCGTATACCGGCAAGTCGGCGTCAACCGCGGCTATCTCGCGGCGCATCGCGGCGGCCAGGCTCGACGGCTCGGCGGTCGTGCGCGCGATGAAAATGGCGTCGCGGCGGATGCGAGGAATTTGAAAGACCGGCATATAAATGGTCGGCGGGCTTTCGGATTCGAGCGACGAGAACTTCACGTCGGCTACCACTCCGGCGATCGTCAGCCCGCCTTGCGGATTCCACCCGCCCCAGCGGATGCGTTTGCCGATGGCAGACTGCCCGGGCCAGAAGCGGCGCGCCATCGCTTCGTTGATCACCACGACCGGCGTCGTGTCGACGCGGTCCTCATCGGTGAACACGCGCCCGCTCTTCAACGGGATTCCCATCGCGCGGAAAAAGTCGTCGCTCACCCAGGAGCCGTAGGCCATGTAATACTCCCTCTCTCCGCCGCCTTCGACGAGGAAGCCGATCTGCCAATCGCTGGCCAGCGGCAGAGCCGAAGCGACGCTCACCTGTTTTACGCCGGGCAAGGTCGCGATGCGTTCGAGCGCCTGACGGTAGACCGCCTTCCCGCGCTCCGCCTTCGGGTATCGCGCCGTCGGCAGCGTCGTGCGCGCAACGATTACGCCTTCAGGATTGAATCCCGGCGGCGTGCGCAACAACCGCACGAAACTGTTGATGAGCAATCCAGCGCCGATGAGCAACACGACGGCCAGAGCCATTTCAAGAATCACCAGAATATTGCGCAACCGAGCGCCTTCACGCCCTCCCGCGCCGGACGCGCGCCCCGATTCGTTGAGCGCTTCGGTGAGACCAACCCGCGCGCTCTGAAGCGCCGGCGCGAGGCCGAACAACACGCCGGTCAACAATGTGATGAACAGGGTGAAACTGAGCGCGCGCGGATCGAGGCGGACTTCGCTGAACCTCGGCACATTCTCCGGCCCGAACTTGACGATCAGGTCCAGCGCCCACGCGGCGATCAGCGACCCGACCACGCCACCGATGAGCGCGAGCAAGAGGCTCTCGGTCAAGGTCTGCCGAGCGATCCGCCGGGGAGAGGCGCCGAGCGCGCTGCGGATCGCGATCTCTTTCCGCCTCGCGGCGGCGCGGGTGAGCTGGAGATTGGCGATGTTGACGCACGCGATCAACAACACAAGCCCGACCGCGCCGAAGAGCATCAACACGACGAGGCGGACATTCTGCGTCGTCCGCTCCATCAAGCCGACGGCCGTGGCTGTAATCCGAACGTTGTCCTGATAGATGTCGGGGTATTGCCGCTCGATGCGCGCGGCGACGGCGGCCATATTGGCTTGCGCCTGCTCAAGCTCTACGCCCGGCTTGAGGCGGCCGATCAGGTTGAAATTGGAATCTCTTCTACGCGCCTGTTTCTCGTCGTCGGTCAACGCGAGCGGCGTCCACAATTCGACGGAGCCGGCATACGCGTCTCCAGTAGGCGGGAACCGCAAGCGCGCCGGCATCACACCGACCACCGTGTACGGCGCCTCGTCGAGCTTAACCACCCGCCCGACAATGTTCGGATCGGCGCCGAAATGTTTTCGCCAGAGTCTTTCGCTGAGCGCGACGACGCGGTTCTTGCCGACTTCGTCTTCCTCAGCCGAAAACCCGCGCCCAAGCATCGGCGTTACGCCGAGCAGCGGAAAGAGGCTGGGCGCCACGCGCGCGACTTCAATGCGGCGCGGCTCGCGTTCGCCGGTCAGGTTCAGATTGATGATCCCGAAGCCGGCCATCTCGGCGAAGGTCTCATTGCCGGCAATGTAATCGAGCATCTCCGGGGCAGAGACGCCACCGAAATACCAACCCAGCGCCGGCATATGTTGCTGCACAAGCGCGATTCGCTCTGGCTCCTTGTATGGCAGCGGTCGCAACAACACAGCGTCAACGACGCTGAAGATCGCCGTGACCGCGCCAATGCCCAGGCCGAGCGTGAGCACGGCGATCAAAGTGAACCAGGGGGTCTTGACCAACATTCGCGCGCCGTGGCGCATGTCTTGCCAAAATGTTCGCATATTTCCATCCTTGAGGATCGAGGATTGAGAATCGAGGGTAGAAGATTGAGGATCGCTATCTTCTTTATATCTTCTATGGCGTTCAAGAATTGTCCTTCTGCGCC
>WNFU01000242.1_pt1 | contig 103212 bp, 106 predicted proteins | sample 5400121 | NCBI WGS metagenome assembly WNFU01 (sample SAMN13153360, study PRJNA577476) | soil metagenome | isolation source: 100 cm soil or saprolite under grassland replicate 1 | place: USA:California | collected 2016-06-15 | reverse complement strand
TGGACCACGTCGTGGGGCTCCTCGACGCGGATGCTCGGCGGGCTCATCATGTGCCACGGCGACGACGACGGCCTGCGGGTGCCGCCGAAGCTGGCGCCGGTGCAGGCGTACGTCATGGTCGTCAAGGAAGGGGTGGGCGAGGCCGCCGCCGCGCTGCGCGACCAGCTGCGCGAGGCGGGGGTACGGGTGGTCCTCGACGACCGGGTGGACATCCCGTTCGGCCGCCGGGCCGTGGACGCGGAGCTGAAGGGCTATCCGGTACGGGTCGAGCTGGGCCCGCGCGACCTCGCCGCCGGCAACGTGGTACTGGTGCGGCGCACCGACGGCTCGAAGACCCCGACGCCGATCGGCGAGACGGTCTCGGCGGTGCTCGCCGCGCTGGAGGCCGACCAGAAGGCGCTCTACGACGAGGCCCTCGCGATGCGGCTGGATCGCACCGTGGACGTGTCCACAGTGGAGGATGCGATCGCCGCGTCCGCCGCCGGGTGGGCGCGGGTGCCGTGGTCGGCGGTCGGCGTCGAGGGCGAGACGAAGGCCAACGCCGAAGGCGTGACCGTGCGCTGCCTGACCCGCGCCGACGGCTCGGTGCCCGACTCCGAGGACGAGCCGGACCTGGTGACCTACCTGGCTCGGGCGTACTGAGCGATGCGGTTCGCGCCCGGGCAGACCGTGCTGCGCCGGTACTTCCGCGCGGGGCGGATCAGCTTCCTCAACGTGTGCCGCGTGCTCGCCGACGACGAACGCGGGCTGCGGATGTGGCTGCCCGCCGGTACCCCGTTCTGGCGGTCGCTGACACCGGACGGGCGCGACGCGCACGCGGCGTCCATCGACGAGATCGCCGGGGCGGAGCTGGGCGAGCTGACCTGGCGGGGCTCCGACGTCATGATCTTCATGCCGCCCGACGCGGCGCACTCGGTATGGTGGTTCTTCGGCCCGGACGGGCAGTTCCAGGGCTGGTACGGCAACCTGGAGGCGCCGTACACGCGCTGGGACGGTGGGGTGGACACCGAGGACCACGCGCTGGACCTGTGGTTCGCGCCGGACCGATCGTGGCGGTGGAAGGACGAGGACGAGTTCGCCGCGCGGATCGGCCACCCGGCGTTCTGGAGCGCCGTGCAGGCGGCCGAGATCCGGGCCGAGGGGGAGCGGCTCATCAAGCTCGCCGAGACCGGCGAGTTCCCGTTCGATGGCACCTGGTGCGACCTGCGTCCGGACCCGGCGTGGCCGCCGCTGCGCCGCCCGCCCGGCTGGAACCGGCCGCGCGCATGACGTTCACCCCGGGACGCTTGGTCCTGCACCGCAACGTGCGCCACGGCCGGCTGGGCTGGGTCCGGCCGGCCCGGGTGGTCAGCGACGACGAGCGCGGGCTGCTGCTGTGGCTCGCACCCCGCTCCCCGGTCGCCTACGAGGTGGCCGAGGACGGGCGCGAGATGCGCGCCATGCCGTTCGCCGAATGGGTGACCCTGGGGTACCGCCTGCACGTGTCCACGTGGCAAGGACCTGGGGTGCTCAAGCTCACCCCGCCCGGCGCCGCGTACTCGGTCTGGTGGTTCCGCACGCCGGAAGACCGGTTCGCCGGCTGGTACGTCAACCTCGAAGAGCCGGCGGTGCGCTGGGACGACGGCGACCTGGCCGGCGTCGACATCGTCGACCAGGACCTGGACATCTGGGTGGCGCCCGACCGGTCCTGGCGGTGGAAGGACGAGGAGGAGTTCCGCGAGCGGCTGGGCTTCCCCGGGCACTACTGGGTGTCCGACGAGGCGGCGGTCCGGACGGAGGGCGAGCGCGTGGTCAAGCTCATCGAGGCCGGCGAGTTCCCCTTCGACGGCAGGTGGTGCGACTTCACGCCTGATCCACAGTGGACGGTACCGGCGGCGTTGCCGGTGGGCTGGGACCGGGCGACGGCGCGATGAACCGGTACTCCCGTCTGGTGCAGCGGCTGGGGCACCAGCGCTGGTTCGCCGCGCTGGGCCGGACGACGGTGCCGGTCGACCGGTGGATCCAGCGGGTCATCCGGGGCCGGTGGTCGGTCATCGGCCGGCACGGCCTGCCGGCGCTGCTGTTGACGACCACGGGGCGCCGGTCCGGCCAGCCGCGCACGCAGCCGCTGCTGTACGCGCCGGACGGCGACGGGTACGTGGTGATGGGCTCGAACTGGGGGCAGGCGCACCATCCCGCGTGGACCGGCAACCTGCTCGCGCACCCCGACGCCACGGTGACCCTCGACGGCCGGGCGGTCCCGGTGCGCGCGACCCTCGCGTCCGGCGCGGAGCGGGAGCGGCTGCGGCAGCTCATGCTGGCCGTCTGGCCGGCCTACGCCACGTACGAGCGCCGGGCCGCCGGCCGGGCGATCCGCATCTTCCGGCTGTCACCGCGGCACCGGGACGGCGAGCAGGCCGCCCAGCGGTAGCCGCGCTCCCCGGTCAGCGGGGCCTGGCGGCGGTCAGGTAGCGCTGAATGGTCGGGCCGAGCCAGGCCACGATGTCCGCCCGGGACATCGCCACGACCGGCGGCAGGCGCAGCGCGTAGCGGCACAGGCCCAGGCCGAGCAGTTGGGTCGAGACCAGCCCGGCGCGGGTCCGGGCGGCCGCCGGGGTCAGTCCCAGACGGGACACGGCCGGCCCGAGCTGGGTGGCGAAGATGCTGCGCATGCGCTCGGCCGCGGCCTCGTTGGTCAGCGCCGCGCGCAGCAGCGCCAGCAGCGTCTCGTCGCCCTCCCAGCGGTCGAGGAAGTGCCCTACGATCGTGGCGCCGAGCCGGCTGCGCGGGATCGCGGCCAGGTCGGGCAGGCGCAGGTCGAACTCTGCCGCGGCCGCGAAGAGCTTGTCCTTGCTGCCGTAGTACCGCATCACCATCGCGGGGTCGATGCGCGCGTCGGCGGCGATGGCCCGGATGGTGGCCCGCTCGTACCCGTCCGCCGCGAACCGTTCGCGCGCGGCGGCGAGGATGGCCGCCCGGGTGGCGTCGGAGCGCCGGGTCCGCACCGTCTCTGTCATGTCAACGAGTGTAGGCGTACTCTGACAACAGACGTTGGCCAACAGTTGTTGACTTTGGAGGCTGGCATGGCGGAGGTACTCGTGGTCGGGGCCGGCCCAACCGGGCTGTTGCTCGCCGGCGACCTGGCGTCGGCCGGGGTGTCGTGCAGGGTCCTGGAACGCCGCACCGACGAGTCGAACCTGACCCGGGCGTTCGCGGTACACGCGCGGACGCTGGAGGTGTTCGACGCGCGCGGGATCGCCGACGAGCTCGTCGCGACCGGGAAGAAGATCGGGCGGCTGCGCCTGTTCGGCGGGGTGTCGCTGGACCTGTCCACCCTGCCGACGCGCTTTCCCTACCTGCTGATCACGCCGCAGTACCACGTCGAGCGGATCCTGCGCGAGCGCGCCGAACGGCTCGGCGCCCGCATCGTGTCCGGCGCCGAGGTCGTGGCGCTGCGCCAGGACAGCGCGGGCGTGGAGCTGGACGACGCGACCGGCGCCACGCACCGGGCCGGGTACGCGGTCGGCTGCGACGGGGTTCGCAGCGCCGTGCGGCACCTGCTCGGCCTGCCGTTCCCGGGCCAGGCGATCGTGCGCTCCATCATGCTGGCCGACGTGCGGCTCGCCGACCCGCCGCCGGACGTGCTCGCGGTCAACGCGGTCGGCCGGTACTTCGCATTCGTGGCGCCGTTCGGCGACGGCTGGTACCGCGTCTTCGCCTGGAACCGCGACCACCAGGTGGCCGACACCGAACCGGTGGAGCTGGACGAGGTCCGCACCGCCGCCCGGGCCGCGTTCGGCACCGACTTCGGCATGCATGACCCGCGCTGGCTCGGGCGCTTCCACAGCGACGAGCGGCAGGTGCCCGAGTACCGCACCGGACGGGTGTTCCTCGCCGGCGACGCCGCGCACGTGCACTCGCCGGCCGGCGGGCAGGGCATGAACACCGGCCTGCAGGACGCGGCCAACCTCGGCTGGAAGCTGGCCGCCGCGGTGCACGGCTGGGCCCCGGCCGGCCTGCTCGACACCTACCAGGCCGAGCGGCACCCGGTCGGCACGATGGTGTTGCGTAGCAGTGGCGCGATCGTGCGGCTGGCGCTGCTCGGCCTGGCCCCGCTGCGCCTGGCCCGTAACGGGCTCACCGCGGCGGCGCTGCGGCTCGGGCCGGTCGCCCGACGGGCCGCGGGCACCATCTCCGGGATCGGCATCGGGTATCCGCGGGCGCGTGGCGCGCACGAGTTCGTCGGCCAGCGGGCGCCGGACCTGGCGCTCGCCGGCGGCGGTCGGCTCTACGAAGCCCTGCGCGCCGGGCGCTTCCTGCTGGTGTCCCCGGCGCCGCCGGGCGCCGTGGCGGCGTGGGCGGACCGGGTGGACCAGGTCGCCCCGGCCCAGCCCGTGCGGCGGGCCGTGCTGGTCCGGCCGGACGGGTACGTTGCCTGGGCGGCCGAGGACGGCACGGGGGTCGCGCAGGCGCTCGCGCGCTGGTGCGGTGCGCCGGGGGTCAGGCCGCGAAGCGTAGCCGGTACGCCGTCGGCGTAGTGCCCAGCCTGCGGCCGAAGTGGCGGCGCAGCACGGCGGTGGTACCGAAGCCCGCGCGGCGCATGGACGTCGATCCCGCCGCTGGTCTGTCACCCGCCGGTTCGTCCTGGACGCGACCTTCACCTTCGACAAGGCCGACGCCGACGGCGCCCCCTGGACCGCCGAACAGCTCAGCGCCGCCACGGCGGCGAGCCTGCACGGGTACTTCGGCCGGGTGGTCCGTACCGGGGACCTCCTGATGTGACCCTGGGTCGGCGGATCTGGCACAATGGCTCGTTGGTATCCGGCGCGCGCCCGGCGCCCTCTAACCCCGGGCGTGCCGCCAGTCCACGAGCCCACCGCGGGGTCACCCCACGATGCCGGTCGGCGCGGCTCGAAATACGAAGACTCAGGAGCGAGCACACGTGGCCGTAAAGATCCGGCTTCTGCGGATGGGAAAGATCCGCAACCCGCAATACCGCATCGTCGTCGCCGACTCCCGCACGAAGCGTGACGGTCGGGCCATCGAGTACATCGGGGTGTACCACCCCAAGGAGGAGCCCTCGCGGATCGAGGTCAACTCCGACCGGGCGCAGTACTGGCTCTCCGTCGGCGCCCAGCCGAGCCAGCCGGTCCAGCGCATCCTGGAGAAGACCGGCGACTGGCAGAAGTTCAAGGGGCTGCCGGCGCCCGAGCCGCTGAAGGTGGCCCCGGCCCGGCCCGACCGGCGGGCCCGCTACGAGGCGGAGTCGCAGGCCGCGGCCGGCGTCGCGGCGCCCGAGGCGCGGCCGGCCAAGAAGGCGGCGAAGAAGGCGGCCGCCCCTGCCCCGCAGGCCCCCGCGGAAGCGCAGACCGAGGAGACGGCCGGTGCCGACGCCGGTACGCAAGCCTGACAGCGCGCTCCGGCCGGCGCTGGAGCACCTGGTCAAGGGCATCGTCGACCACCCGGACGAGGTCCGGGTCCGGATGATCGACTCCCGTCGCGGGCAGCGGTTGGAGGTGCGCGTGCACCCCGAGGACCTGGGTACGGTCATCGGGCGCGGCGGGCGCACCGCCAAGGCGCTGCGGCAGGTGATCACCTCGATCGGCGGGCGCGGGGTACGGGTCGACATCGTCGACGCGTACTGATCCGTTGCGGCTCGTCATCGGCCAGATCGTCCGGCCGCACGGGATCCGTGGCGAGGTCGTGGTCGAGGTGACCACGGACGACCCGGCCGCGCGCTTCGTCGCCGGCGCGGAGCTGGTCACCGATCCGGCGGCAGCCGGGCCGCTGGCGATCGAGGCGGTCCGGCCGCACCAGGGCCGGCTGATCGTGGCCTTCGACGGGGTACCCGACCGGGACGGCGCCGAGGCGTTGCGCGGCGTCAAGCTGTGCGTCGACTCGGCCGACCTGGCGCCGCCCGCCGACCCGGACGAGTTCCACGACTTCCAGCTCGTGGGGCTGGCGGCGGTCGCCGCCTCCGGGGAGGCGGTCGGGGAGGTGGTCGGCGTGGAGCACGGGCCGGCCGCCGACCTGCTGGTCGTGCGGCTGGGGGACGGGCGGCGCGCGCTCGTGCCGTTCGTCAAGGCGATCGTGCCGGCGGTCGACCTCGCGGCCGGTCGGGTGGTACTCGATCCGCCGCCGGGCCTGCTGGACTTGTGAATCTTGGACGCTGGTACCCCCTGGAGGGGGTGCTGGCGTCCAGGATCTCCGCCGGAGGGAGGGCGGCCGCGTGAGTGGAGCGGTGCCGCGGGGTGGCTTGAGCCGGGCGACGCGCCGGCGGAGCCGGGGCGCGGCGGGCGGCGATGGCCGCGCCTTGAGGCGGCGCCGCGAAGCGAACCAGGAGGCCCCGTGAGGGTCGACGTCGTCACGATCTTCCCGGACTACCTGGCGCCGCTGGAGCTGTCCCTGATCGGCCGGGCCCGGGCCGCCGGCCTGGTCGAGCTGGCCGTCCACGACCTGCGGCAGTGGACCCACGACGTGCACCGCACGGTCGACGACACGCCCTACGGCGGCGGTCCCGGGATGGTGATGCGCCCGGAGCCGTGGGGCCTCGCGCTGGACGCGCTCGGGCCGGGCCACCTGGTCGTACCCACCCCGGCCGGGGTGCCGTTCACCCAGCGGCGGGCGCACGCGCTGGCTGGCGAGCGGCACCTGATCTTCGCGTGCGGGCGGTACGAGGGCATCGACCAGCGGGTCCTGGACCACGCCGCCGGCCGGATGCCGGTAACGGAGCTGTCCCTCGGCGACTACGTGCTCTTCGGTGGTGAGGTCGCGGTGCTGGTGATCCTGGAGGCGGTGGTCCGGCTGCTGCCCGGGGTACTGGGCAACGCCGACTCGCTGGTCGAGGAGTCGCACGCGGACGGGCTCCTCGAGGCACCCGTGTACACCAAGCCGCCGACGTGGCGCGAGTTGCCGGTACCGGAGATATTGCGATCGGGGGACCACGGCCGGATCGCGCGGTGGCGGCGGGACCAGGCGCTGCTGCGCACCGCCGCCCGCCGCCCCGACCTGCTGACCGCGCTGCCGCCCGACGCGCTGGACAAACACGACAGAGCGGTGCTGGTGGAGGCCGGATTTCAGATCTCCGCTCCGGATATGGCAAAGTAGTGGGGTTGCCGCGGCCCGGCCGCGGCGCCCATCAGTACTCCACCTGCGTGGCCGCACGGCGCGGCACACCCGAAAACCCCGAGGAAGCAGCAGCGATGAACACGCTGGACGCCCTGGACGCCCAGTCGCAGCGGACCGACATCCCGGACTTCCGCGCCGGCGACACGCTCAAGGTGCACACCCGGGTTGTCGAGGGCAACCGCTCCCGGATCCAGATCTTCAACGGCGTCGTGATCCGGCGCCAGGGTGCCGGTCTGCGGGAGACCTTCACGGTCCGCAAGATCAGCTTCGGGGTCGGGGTCGAGCGGACCTTCCCGATCAACAGCCCGACGCTGGACCGGATCGAGGTTGTCACGCGGGGCGACGTGCGCCGCGCCAAGCTCTACTACCTGCGTGAGCTGCGGGGCAAGAAGGCCAAGATCAAGGAGAAGCGGGAGCGGCCGGCGAGCTGAACCCCGCTCGGGATCGCCAAACCGCGACGGAAGATCTACTCTTGCGGAAAGGGTGGGTGGCTTTACGTTCGGTGTGGCATACCGTGCCGACGTTACCTGACTACCGCTCGGAGCTGATCGCGCTGAGCGGTAGTCGTGTAAGCGGGGAGCTCTGACGTGCGAAACGGCCGGCATGTCGCGTTGGCGCCGCCAGATGACGCCTGGCGGCACCGGGCCATGCGGGTGCGCAAGAACATGCCGCTGTGGCAGGAGCTTCCGCTGCTGCTGATCGTCGCGTTCTGTCTCGCGGTGCTGATCCGCACATTCCTGTTCCAGGCCTTCTACATCCCCTCCGGGTCGATGGAGAACACCCTGCTCATCGGTGACCGGGTCCTGGTCAACAAGGTGGTCTACGACACCCGCCAGCCGGCGCGGGGCGACATCGTGGTCTTCCGGGGCGCCGACAACTGGGCCCCCGAGGCGCCCACGGAGCCGGTCAACACCGGCTTCCCGGCCCGGCTGGGGCGGACCCTCGGCGACCTGATCGGGATCAGCCAGCCCAGCGAGAAGGACTTCATCAAGCGGGTGATCGGGCTGCCCGGCGACGTCGTGGAGTGCTGCGACGCCGACGGCCGGGTGATGGTCAACGGCAAGGCGCTGGACGAGCCGTACGTGACCGAGAACTCGCCGCTGGAGGGTGGCAAGGCCACGCCCGGGCACTGCGGGCCGCGCGCGTTCGACAAGATCCATGTGGCGCCGGGCAACCTCTGGGTGATGGGCGACCACCGGCTGGTCTCCCAGGACTCGCGCTGCTCGGGGCAGGTACCCATCGCGAACGTGATCGGAAAGGCATTCGTCATCGTCTGGCCTAGTGGGCACTGGAACACGCTGGGTACTCCGTCAACCTTCGGCACCGTGCCGAACCCCGCGTCCGCCGGTCCCGCCCGGGACATCGGCGACGACCTGCGGCCCGGAGTACCACACAGATCAACGCCGGTAAATCTCGACGGCGCCTTCGCGCTGCCGATCCTCGCGTCTTTGGTCGTTCCCGCGCGTTCCAGACTTCTCCGGCGCACCCGACGACGTAGGCTCCGTCCGTGATTGACGAGACGACCCGGCATCGCAGCACCTTTTGGCGCGAACTTCCCGTTCTTCTCGGCGTGGCCATCGTGGTCGCGATCCTCGTCCGGGCGTTCATACTGCAGACCTTCTACATCCCGTCGGAATCGATGGAGCACACGCTCAACATCAACGACCGGGTACTCGTCAACAAGCTGGTTTACGACTTCCGGGACCCGCGCCGGGGCGAGATCATCGTGTTCACCGCGCCAGCGGAGTGGAAGAGCGACCCGACCGAGACCGACTTCATCAAGCGGGTCATCGGCATCGGCGGAGACCACGTGAAGTGCTGCTCCGGCGGGAAGTTGACGATCAACGGGGGGCAGCTCGACGAGCCCTACCTCAACGCCGACGACGGGCCCGACCTGCCGGCCGCTCCCGAGCAGTTCGACATCGTGGTGCCCAAGGGGCGACTGTGGGTGATGGGCGACAACCGGTACCACTCCGGTGACTCGCGGGATCAGTACAACCGGACCAACCATGACATCGAGCGCTCGACGATCCCGGTCGGCTCGGTGATCGGCCGCGCCTTCGTCACCTTCTGGCCGGTCAACCGGGCCGACTGGTTGGCCATACCGAGCGGATTCAACGCGATCCCGCCGCCGGCGTGAGGGGCGGGCGGTCCCGCGGGTCGGCGACCGGGCGTCGGGGCCGGGTCTTAGGCTGGGGTCGTGGCTGAGCCGATTCCCCGTGTCGCCGCCCGGATCCTGTTGATCGACGAAGCCGACCGCGTCCTCCTCTTCCACGGCATCGACCCCGCGGACCCCACCGACGTGTACTGGGTGACCCCCGGCGGCGGGCTGGAACCCGGGGAGAGCCCGGCGCAGGGCGCGGTGCGGGAGCTGTTCGAGGAGACCGGGCTGCGCGTCGGCCCCGGCGAGCTGGGTGACCCGGTCTTCCGCAACGTCGTCGAGTTCTCCTTCGACGGCCGGTCCTACCGCCAGGAACAGGACTTCTTCCTCTTGCGGGTACCGGCCTGGGAGGTCGACACCTCCAACTTCGACGACGCCGAGCAGGACGCCATCGACGGGCACCGGTGGTGGACGATCGACGAGTTCGCCTCGATCCCGGACCCGGTCTATCCGGAGGTGCTGCCGAGCCTGCTGCGCAGTCTGGTGGACGCCTGATGCTGCCCCCGGGTCGTACCGTCATCCAGCGCTCCAACGGCATCTACGCCTTGGAGCGGGCGCTGCAGCGGCGCGGGTTCCGCCACGTCGCGGGTGCCGACGAGGCGGGCCGTGGTGCTTGCGCCGGGCCGCTGGTCGCCGCGGCGGTGATCCTGCCCGAGGGCCGGCGCGGGGAGATCGACGGGCTCACCGACTCCAAGCTGCTCACCCCGCTCGCCCGGGAGCGGATCTACGAAGAGGTGGTACGGGTGGCGCTCGCGTGGGCGGCCGTGCTCATCCCACCCGGCGAGGTGGACAGCCGGGGGCTGCACGTGTGTAACGTCGCGGCGCTCCGGCGCGCCCTGGCGAGCCTGGCGGTGCGGCCGGCGTACGTGCTCACCGACGGGTTCCCGGTGGACGGGCTGGGTACCCCCGGGTTGGCGGTCTGGAAGGGCGACCAGGTGGCCGCGTGCGTCGCGGCGGCCAGCGTGATCGCCAAGGTCACCCGGGACCGGATCATGTGTGAGCTGGACCGGGAGCACCCGGTCTACGGGTTCGCCGAGCACAAGGGGTACTGCACTCCTGAGCACTCCGAGGCGTTGGAGCGTCACGGACCGTGCCCGGAGCACCGGTTCTCCTACGTCAACGTGGCGGCGGTTGCCGGTCGGAAACAACCCGGGGGTACGGTCGGCGTGGCGTCCGACAACGGCCTGCTCCGGCGGGCGCGGGTACGGGACAATGACGGCATGGTCGGGGTGGAAGGCGGAGCGCGATGAGCGAGCGTCAACGAGCGGTGCGCCGGCTCCTGCGCGCACCGCATCGACCCGCCCAGCGAAGCGAGGCGGGTCGATGAGCGCGGAAGACCTCGAAAAGTACGAGACCGAGATGGAGCTGCAGCTCTACCGGGAGTATCGCGACATCGTGCGCCAGTTCTCGTACGTAGTCGAGACCGAGCGCCGCTTCTACCTGGCCAACCAGGTCGACCTGCACGTACGCAACTCCGACGGCGAGGTCTACTTCGAGGTCGAGATGCACGACGCGTGGGTGTGGGACATGTACCGGCCGGCCCGGTTCGTGAAGAACGTCCGCGTGATGACCTTCAAGGACGTCAACGTCGAGGAACTGGAGAAGCCGGACATCTCCTTACCGACGGACACCAGCTTCGGAAGCTAGCGGACGTCTCGAGCCAGCCGGGTTCAGTACGGCAGGCGCCGACGGTTGGGGCCGCTGACCGAGTTGCGGGCCTTGCCGGCGAGGTAGATGGCGCCGCCGACGACGAGCACGGCGACCGCGACCCAGAACATCAGGGTCAGCAGTCCGATCACCATGCCGATCACGACCTTGATCAGCCATACGGCGAGCACACCGGCCACGATCAGGCCGGCGACGGTCAAGAGGAATCGCATGGCTCCATGGTGCGCTCCCGGGACAAGCATCAGACAGGGGGATAAACCCGGATCCTGGAGGTCCGGGGATCCCCGAGCCGGTGCGCGGCCGGGTGGGCGCGCGCCTGGGTGGCGCGCCCCGGGTGGCGGCCGCGTCGTCCACAGCCACCCTCGTCATCCACAGATCGGTAGGGGCGGCCTTGCCGGGCCGGTGACCAGAAGCGACGCTGCTGCGCATGATCCGACGGTCCTGCAGAGCGCTGGCGATCCTGGTGCTGATCATCCCGCTCGGGCCGGGTGAACGGGCCGCCAGCGCCGGGCCCGCCAGCGCCGCCCCGGCCGCCCCCGCCGGCCCGGCCGGGGCGGCCGGGGCGCCGGCCCGGGTGCCGGCGACGCCGCCCGGCGGTCATGCACGGGTGTTCCGGTGGCCGCTGGCGGGCACACCGGTCGTGACCCGGCCCTTCCAACCGCCGCCGAGGCCCTGGCTCGCCGGCCACCGGGGAGTCGACCTGGCCGGTACACCGGACGCGACCGTCTACGCGGCCGGTCCCGGTGTGGTGGCCTTCGCGGGTACGGTCGCCGGCGTGGGAGTGGTCAGCATCGACCACGCCAACCGGCTGCGTACCACCTACGAGCCCGTCGCGGCGTCCGTCCATAGTGGACAGCCGGTGTCGGTGGGGCAGCCCATCGGCACGCTGGCACGCGGGCACCCCGGCTGTCCCGGGCCCGCGTGCCTGCACTGGGGACTGCGCCGCGGCGCCGAGTACCTGGATCCGTTGCTGCTCCTCGGCGCCGGACGGGTCCGGCTGCTGCCGCTCACCGCAGCAGTTTCGGCAGCCCACCGGCGAGCCGCTCGTACTCCTCCGGCCGGTTGTAGACCTGGGCGGACAGGCGCAGCAGCAGCCGGCCGTGCCAGGCGTACACGGCGACCTCGGCGCGCAACTCGTCGGAGATCCGTTCGCGGAGCCGGATCGCCGTCGCCATGTCTCCCTCCACCGGCAGCGGGACGAGACGCATCGGCAGCGGGCCGCCCGGGTCGGGCAGATCGGTGCAGCCGAGGGCCTCGCCGACCACCCGCTGGCCGTAGTGCGCGAGCGCCGCGTTGTGCGCCCGTACCCGCTCCACGCCGAGGGTGCGCAGCGCGAACACCCCGCTCGGCGCGGCCAGCCAGGCGGTGTAGTCCAGCGTGCCGGCCTCCTCCACGTTCTGCGGAAAGCCGTCGGCGTAGGCCCAGCTGACGACGAGCGGCCGGATCCGTCCCCGCCACTGGGGCGCGACGGTGAGCAGTGCGGTAGCCCGCGGCGCGAACGCCCACTTGTGCAGGTTGCCGACGAAGAAGTCGGCGCCGAGGGCGGCCACGTCCAACGGCAGCGAGCCGGGCCCGTGCGCCCCGTCGACGAGCAACGGCACACCGGTACCGCGGAGCGCGTCCGCGATCCACGCCACGGGGACGATCCGGGCGGTCGACGACGTGACCAGATCGACGATGACGAGCCTGGTCTGCGACGGGCGTACCGCCGCGCGTACGGCCGCGACGACCTCGTCCGGCCCGGCGGACAGCGGCACCGGTACTACCCGGCGGCGCGCCCCGCTCGCGTCGAGCGCGTGGTCCACCGCGCCGTGCCCGTGGTCCGTGGTCACCACCTCGTCGCCGGTACCCACACCGAGCGTGCGGAGCACGACCGCGATCCCGGTCGTGGTGTTGGGCACCAGGGCGGCGCCATCGGGATCGGCGCCGATGAACGCGGCGAGGTGGCGCCGGGCGTGCGCGACCCGGTCGGCGAGGCCCCGGGTGAAGAAGCGCTGCGGGTTGGCCTCCATCTCGTCGCGTAGCCGCTGCTGCGCCCGCTGCACCGAGATCGGGACCACGCCGACGATGCCGTGGTTGAGGTAGGCCTGCGCCGGATCGAGCGAGAACAGCAGCCGGGCACCGGGTATCGGCTCGGGCGCCGGTCCGGCTGCGGCAGTCACTCCATGATCCTATGCGCGGGGATGCGCCTGCCGGTATGCCTCGCGCAGCCGCTCGATCGATACATGCGTGTAGATCTGCGTGCTGGACAGGGCGGCGTGCCCGAGCAGCTCCTGGACCGAACGCAGATCCGCTCCGCCCTCCAGCAGATGCGTCGCGGCGGAGTGGCGCAGCCCGTGCGGCGATACGTGCGGCAGGCCGGCCGCTTCGGCATAGCGGGACACGATGGTCCGTGCCGTGGTGGGTTGCAGCCGCCCGCCCCGGGCGCCGAGCAGCAGCGCCGAGCCGCTGCGCGGGGTCGCGAGAGCCGGCCGCCCGTGGCGCAGCCATGCGTCGAGCGCGCGCTCGGCCGGCTGACCGTACGGCACGCTGCGCTCCTTGGCGCCCTTGCCGAGCACGCGCACCACCCGGCGGGACCGGTCCACGCCGTCGACGTCGAGCCCGCACAGCTCGCTGACCCGGATGCCGGTGGCGTACAACAACTCCAGGATCAGCCGGTCCCGCAGGGCTACCGGCTCGTTCCCGGTCGGCGTGGTCACCAGCGTCTCGGCCTGGTCGTCGCGCAGCACCGCGGGCAGGTCGCGCCGCGCCTTCGGGCTGGCGAGCCGGGCGGCGACATCACGGTCGAGCAGACCGTCGCGGTGCGCCCAGGCGGTGAAGGTACGGGCAGCGGCCGCCCGCCGCGCGAGCGAGGTGCGGGCCGCGCCGGTGGTGCGCAGCCGGGCCAGCCAGCTACGCAGCACGCCCAGGTCGAGATCGCCCGGCCGGGTGCAGCCCATCCGGCCGGCGTGGTCGAGCAGGGAGACCACGTCACCGACGTAGGCCCGTACCGTGTGCGCCGACCGTCCCCGCTCGCTGCCCAGGTGCCGGGCGAACGCGTCGACCGCCGCGCGCATCGGTCCGGGCAGCGCCGCGTGCACCGCCTCGGTACCGGGCCGGCGACTCATGAGCCCTCACGGTACCGGCCCGCCCGGTCCGCTGGATGGTGCAACCGGCGCGCGTCGCCGGGCGGCCACGTAGCCGCCGTCGCGGACGATCACGTGCCCGGCGGATTCCAGCAACGGCAAGGCGCGCAACGCGTCGCGCAGGCTCACCCCCGCGGCGGCGGCGATCTGCCCCGCGTCGGCGCCACCGCGCAGCGGTACCCCGTCGAGTACCCGGGACAGCTCCGGCCCGAGCCGGTCGAGCGGCTGCTCGGGCCCGCGCGGTATCGGGGCGAGGTCGTCGCCGATCCGGCCGACCTCCTCCAGCACCTCGGCGTAGGACATGACCGGCCGCGCGCCGCCGTAGCGCAACAGGTGATGACAGCCCACCGACATCGCCGACGTGACGGGTCCGGGTACCGCCATGACCGCCCGGCCCAACAGCGCCGCCCGGCCCAGCGTCTGCCGGGCGCCGCTGCGCGCGCTGGCCTCGACGACGACCGTGCCCCGGCTCACCGCCGCGATCGCGCGGTTACGGATCAGGAACCGGTGCCGGTGCGGGTCGGCGCCCGGCGGCCACTCGCTGAGCAGCAGTCCCTCCTCGACGATCCGCTCGAAGAGGCTCGCGTTCTCGGCGGGATAGGCCCGGTCGACGCCGCAGGCGAGCACCGCCACGGTGGTGCCGCCCGCCGCGAGCGCACCCCGGTGGGCCGCCGCGTCGATGCCGTAGGCACCGCCGGACACGACCGTCCAGCCCCGGTTGGCCAGTCCGAAGCTCAACTCCTGGGCGACATGGGTGCCGTAGCTGGTCGCCGCCCGGGCGCCGACCACCGCGACCGAGCGGTCCAGGACCGGCGCGAGCGGTGCCTCGCCGCGTACCCACAGGCACAGCGGCGGAGCGGTATCCCGGTCGACCCGCGTCCCGCCTGGTCGTCTGATCCGGCACAGGTCCGCCACCTGCACCGGCCACTCCTCGTCCTCCGGGATCGCCACCCGGGCACCGATCCGCGCGGTGCGGGCGAGCGCCGTCTCGGCGATCCGGCGCGGGTCGGTGCCGGCCAGGCGGGCCCGGACCGACTCGGCCACCGGCTCGGCGACCTTCCCCTTGACGACCGCATCGAGGGCTTCCTCCGGGCCGTAGCCGGCGATCAACCGGTCCAGCTCGACGCTGCCCGGCTCCACCAGGCAGGCCAGCGCCACCCGAGCCGTACGGGCGTCCGTGCTCATGCCGTCCATCCCATCCGCATCCCCAGCGCCTCCCGTACGTCACCCGCGTCGGGAACCGTCCGACCGTCCAGATCGCAGATGGTCCAAGCGACGCGGATAACCCGATCGAACCCGCGTGCCGAGAGCTGCCCGCGGTCCACGTACCGGCCAAGCTCCACAGTGGACGGACGGGGCAGCCGCCACGGCGGGCTGCGCAGCACCGGCCCGGGTACCTCGGCGTTGGTCGTCCAGCGGTACCCCGCCCAGCGCGCCGCGGCCGCCGCCCGCGCCTTGGCGACCCGCTCCGCCACGACCGCCGAGGGTTCGCTGTGCCGCCCGTCCTGCAACAGATGCGCCGCCGTCACCGCGGTCAGTTCCACCTGCAGGTCCACCCGGTCCAGCAGCGGCCCGGAAAGCCGGCCCAGGTAGCGGCGCCGGACCAGCGGGCTGCACTCGCAGGCGGTATCGCCGACGGGCTTGGCGCAGGGGCACCGGTTGGCGGCGAGGACGAGCTGGATCCGGGCCGGGTACCGGGTGCTGCCGCGCGCTCGGGAGAGCACCACCTCGCCCGACTCCAGCGGTTGGCGCAACGTCTCCAGCGCGCGCACCCCGAACTCGGGTGCCTCGTCGAGAAATAGCACACCCAGGTGCGCCAGCGAGATGGCACCCGGCCGGGCCAGCCCGGCCCCGCCGCCGACGAGCGACTGCACGCTCGCTGTGTGATGCGGCGCCTGGAACGGCGGGCGGCGCACCATGGGCGCATCCGTCGGCAGCGCCCCGGCGATCGAGTGCACGGCGGTGACCTCCAGCGCCGCCGCGTCGGACAGCGGCGGCAGGATCGACGGCAGCCGCCGCGCGAGCATGGTCTTGCCCGCCCCCGGCGGTCCCACCATAGACAGGTGGTGCCCGCCCGCCGCGGTCAGCTCCAGGGCCCGCCGGCCCAGCTCCTGCCCGACGACATCGGCGAGGTCGGGCCCGTGCGGCGGGTCGGGTGGCGGCGCGGCGGGAACGTCGAGCAGGGATCCGGAGCCGCGGACGAAGTCGATCAGCCGCCGGAGCGAGTCGGTGGCGCGGACGAGGACTCCGGGGACGAGAGCGGCCTCGCGGGCGTTGGCGAGCGGGACCACGGCACGGGTGAACCCGGCCCGCGCGGCGGCCAGCACGCACGGCAGCGCCCCGCGCACCGGGCGCACGGCCCCGTCGAGCCCGAGCTCACCGAGCAGGACCACGCCGGTCAGCGGGGCCAGCGGGAGCATGCCGGACCCGGCCAGCACGCACACCGCGATCGCGACGTCGAAGACCGATCCGTGCTTGGGCAGCGCGGCCGGCAGGAGGTTGACGGTGATCCGCCGGTTGGGCCACGTCTCGCCGGAGTTGACCAGCGCCGCCCGGACCCGGTCGCGCGCCTCGGACAGCGCCGCGTCGGGCAGCCCCGTCAGGGTCAGCCCGGGCAGACCGGCGGCCAGGTCGGCCTCGACCTCCACGACGTGGCCGGCGAGACCGACCAGCCCCACCGCGAGCGCCTTGGCGTAGGACATCAGAACACCCCACGAAGGTGCTCGACGGAGGCCCGCCCGGCGTCCCGCGGACACACGCTGACCACGTCGAACCGCACCTCGCGCGGCCGGATCGGGGACTGCGCGAGCCACCGCGCCGCGAGCCGCCGCAGCCGCCGCACCTTGGCCGGTACCACCGCCTGCGCGGGTGTCCCGAACGCGCCGCCGCGCCTGGTCTTGACTTCGGCGAAGACCACGACGTCGCCGTCGCGGAGGATCGCGTCCACCTCGCCGTCGCCGCACCGCCAGTTGCGGTCGAGCAACACCATGCCCTGATCGATGAGGTATCGAACGGCGACCCGTTCGCCGTATGCGCCCACCGCGTCCTTGGCCCGCGTCATGGCGCACACCTTGCCGGCCGCACCGGCGCCGGCGGAAGGCCGAGTTTCGCTTCTGTGGATGACGAGGGTGCTTGTGGACAAAATGGCGCGTCAGCAAAGGATCTGCTATGCGCGCGGCGCTCCGGACGCTGCGAGCCTGGCGAGGCTCAGGACGCTGCGAGCTTGGCCAGCCGGGCGACCGCCTCGGTGAGTACCTCCGGGCGCTTGCAGAAGGCGAACCGCACCACCTGCCGCCCCGCGTCGGTATCGTCGTAGAACACCTGGGTCGGTACCGCCACGACCCCGCACCGCTCCGGCAGCGCCCGGCAGAACTCCACCCCGTCCGTCCCGCCGAGGGGACGGATGTCGGCGGTGACGAAGTAGGTCCCCTCGGGGACGTACACGCCGAATCCCGCCTCGGTCAGTCCGGCGACGAGTAGGTCCCGCTTGGCCCGCAGGTCCTCGCGGAACTCCTGGTAGTACCCGGCCGGCAGGGACAACGCGTGCGCCACCGCCGGTTGCAGCGGCCCGGCGTTGACGAACGTGAGGAACTGCTTGACCCGCAGCACCGCCGACACCAGCGACGGGGTTCCGCAGACCCAGCCGACCTTCCAACCGGTGCAGGAGAAGGTCTTGCCGGCCGAGGAGATCTGCAGCGTGCGCGTACGCATGTCCGGGAAGGCCGCCAGCGGAAGATGCTCCCCGTCGAACACGAGGTGCTCGTAGACCTCGTCGGTGACCGCGTACGCGTCGTGCTCGACGCACAGCGCCGCGATCAGGGACAGTTCCGCCCGGGTGAACACCTTCCCGGTGGGGTTGTGCGGGGAGTTCAGCAGCACCAGGCGGGTCCGGGGACCGAACGCCGCCCGCAGGTCGTCGGGGTCGAACCCGTACCGCCCGTCGGGGCCGGGCCGTAGCGTCACCGGCCGGCGCACCGCGTGGGCCAGCGCGATCGACGCGGCGTACGAGTCGTAGTACGGCTCGAAGCAGACCACCTCGTCGCCCGGTTCGCACAGCGCGAGGATCGACGCGGCGATCGCCTCGGTCGCCCCGGCGGTGACGAGGACCTCGCCGTCCGGGTCGTAGTCCAACTGCCAGTACGCACGCTGGTGGGCGGCGATCGCGGCGCGCAGGGCGGGGATGCCGGGGCCGGGTGGGTACTGGTTGTGTCCACTGTGGAGCGCCTCGGCGGCGGCGTCGAGCATCGAAGCGGGCCCGTCGGTGTCCGGGAAGCCCTGGCCGAGGTTGACCGACTGGGTACGGACGGCGAGCGCGGACATCTCCGCGAAGATCGTGGTACCGAACGGGCGCATCCGGGCGACGAGCTGGTCCATGCGCGCCAGCCTAGGGCGTGTCGGACGGATCTTCGCCGGCCGGCGACGGATTCCGGCAACGCCCGGCGGCGCGGTCGCCTCGCCGGAGACTCGTCCTTCCCCGAACAAACGGCGTCGACGCCACTGGCGGGTGCGTACCGGTTCCCCTAGCGTGCTGGAGGTGGACGGAATACGTGGTGGTTACCCGGAAGAGCGGGAGGGTCACTGGTTCCCTGGTGACCGAGGGTACGCGGAACGGTACGAGGAGGATCGGTACCGTGCCCCGGACCCGCGGCGCCCAGGTCCCGAGCGGGACCGGGGTCAGGCGCACGGCGCCGTCGGGCCCCGGTCGGGGGTGGAGCTGCCGCCGCTGACCTATCCGCCCGAGCCGCCGCCGTACGTCCCGGAGCCGTACGCCTCGGAGGTGCCCACGAGCCGGTCGGACCTGCCGCCCGGCCGGGAGTCGGCGTTCTCCCCCCAGTCGCTCGGCACCCTGCCCCCGGAGCAGCCGGTACTCCCTCCGCCGGAGTCGGAGGCCGCGGGCGGGTTCCACACCGAGGCGTTGGACCGGGCGGCGCTGCGGCGCCCGCCGGGCTCGCAGCCGACCGTCTACCGGGCCCGCCGCGCGGGCATCGTCGGTGCGCTCGCCGCGGTGGCGGTCGTCGCCGAGCTGCTGCTGATCCGGGTACTCCTGACGGGCGAGTTCGGCCACGTGGTCGATCCGGGCGGGGTGCTCGCCGGGATCTTCGCGATGACCGGGATCCCGTTGGTGGCGATGGGGCTCTACGGGCTGATGACCGGCGCCGCCGCGGGCGGTCCGGCACCGGAACGCGCCTGGCTGCGTACCCCCTTGGCGTTCCTGCCGATCGGGCTCACGCTGCTGATCGCCGCGGGCCTGGCGGCCTGAGCGGACGAAAAAAGCGCCAAACCGCCCACACCGGTACCGACAGCGGACAGCTCCGCGCGACCGCGTAGACTCTGGTGCGGCGACCACCTCGTGTGGTCGACCTCGCGCGCCCTCCCCACCAGCCAGGTGAGGCGACGGCCGCCCTGGTCCCGGCGCACCGCGAGGTGCGGCGGGCACTACCACGGCCGGCGACCGGGCGCCAGGCGGTGGCCCGACCGGACCGCCGGACAACCAGGGATATGAGGAGTTTCGTCATCATGGCAGTGGTAACCATGCGCCAGCTGCTGGAGAGCGGTGTCCACTTCGGGCACCAGACCCGGCGGTGGAACCCGAAGATGAAGCGGTTCATCTTCACCGAGCGCAATGGCATCTACATCATCGATCTGCGCCAGAGCCTCGACTACATCGAGAAGGCGTACGACTTCATCAAGAACACGGTCGCCGAAGGCGGTTCGATCCTCTTCGTCGGTACCAAGAAGCAGGCTCAGGAAGCGATCGCCGAGCAGGCCTCGCGGGTCGGCATGCCGTACGTGAACCACCGGTGGCTGGGCGGCATGCTCACCAACTTCCAGACGGTCTACAAGCGGCTGCAGCGCATGAAGGAGCTGGAGTCGATCGAGCAGACCGGCATCTCGCAGGGGTACACCAAGAAGGAGACCCTGCAGCTGCAGCGGGAGAAGGACAAGCTGACCCGGACGCTGGGAGGGCTGCGCGACATGCAGAAGACCCCGGCGGCCATCTGGGTGGTGGACACCAAGAAGGAGCACATCGCCGTCGACGAGGCGCGCAAGCTGGGCATCCCGGTGATCGCGGTGCTCGACACCAACTGCGACCCCGACGAGGTGGACTTCCCGATCCCGGGCAACGACGACGCGATCCGCTCGGCCGCGCTGCTGACCCGGGTGGTCGCCGACGGGGTGGCCGAGGGCCTGATCGCCCGCTCCGGCCGGGGTTCGGGCCGGACCGCCGACGAGAAGCCCGAGCCGGGCGTGGTCGCGGCCGGCGAGCCGCTGGCCGAATGGGAGCGGGAGCTGCTCGAGGGCAGCAAGGGCGACACGCCCAAGGCCGCCCCGGCCGAGGCCTGACCGACCGCACGCCGCCGGGCGGTACCGATGCCGCCCGGCGCCAACCGCCGCTAGAGATCAACCGCCGCTAGAGAGAGAAGCATGTCGAACTTCACTGCCGCGGACGTCAAGAAGCTCCGCGATCTGACCGGTGCCGGGATGTTGGACTGTAAGAAGGCGCTGGAGGAGGCGGGCGGCGATCTCGACAAGGCCGTCGAGATCCTGCGGATCAAGGGCGCCAAGGATGTCGGCAAGCGGGCCGGCCGCACCGCCGCCAACGGGCTGGTCGCCCATCACGGCCGGGCGCTGCTGGAGCTCAACTGTGAGACCGACTTCGTCGCCAAGAACGCGGACTTCATCGGGCTGGCCCAGACGCTGGTGCAGTACGTGGCGCAGCACCGGCCGGCCGACGTCGAGGCGCTGCGAGCCGCCGAGCTGACCCCGGGGCGGACCGTCGCCGCGACGGTCGAGGAGCTGTCCGCCAAGATCGGCGAGAAGCTGGTGATCAACCGGTTCGCCGTGCTCGACGGTGACGCTGCGGTCGCCGTGTACCTGCACCGCAAGGCCGCCGACCTGCCGCCGGCGGTCGGGGTACTGGTCGAGTACTCGGGTAAGGCCGACGAGGCGGGCGACGCCGACGCGCGCGGCGTGGCCATGCAGATCGCCGCGATGCGGCCGAAGTACCTGGGCCGCCACGAGGTACCCGACGATGTCGTGGCCACCGAGCGGCGCATCGCCGAGGAGACCGCGCGCGAGGAGGGCAAGCCCGAGGCTGCGCTGCCCCGGATCGTCGAGGGTCGGGTGAACGGCTTCTTCAAGGACTTCGTCCTGCTGGAGCAGGCCTCGGTCCAGGACCAGAAGAAGACCGTGCAGCAGGTCACCAAGGAGGCCGGCATCACCGTGAGCCGGTTTGTCCGGTTCGAGGTCGGCCAGGCCTGACACCGTCGACGGGGAGGCCGATGAGCGCCGCTTCGCTGATCCAGCCCAAGTGCTGGCTCACGACGGGCGGTATCGTCCGGGCCTCCCCGCTCGCGTACCCGGGCCCGCCCGCCCCACACCGACGAGCGGGAACGTGACAGATTGGTGTAGCGACGTTACTCGGGAGGCGCGAATGGCCCAGACGGTGGCCGAGGAGATGTCGGTGGCCGGCCACATGGGGGCCATCCCGCTCGGGCGGCCGGGCGGGGCCGCGGCCGGACCGGGCGGCTCCCGGGCGCGCCGGGTCGTCCTCAAGCTGTCCGGCGAGGTGTTCGGCGGCGGCCAGATCGGCGTCGACCCCGACGTCGTGCAGGAGCTGGCCCGCCAGATCGCCCACGTGGTGCGGCTCGGCATCCAGGTGGCCGCCGTGGTCGGCGGGGGCAACTTCTTCCGCGGCCCGGAGCTGGAACGGCGCGGCATGGACCGGTCCCGGGCCGACTACATGGGCATGATCGCGACCGTGATGAACTGCCTGGCGCTGCAGGACTTCCTGGAGAAGCAGGGCATCGAGACGCGGGTCCAGACGGCGATCACCATGGCCCAGGTCGCCGAGCCGTACATCCCGCGCAAGGCGATCCGGCATCTGGAGAAGGGGCGCGTGGTCATCTTCGGAGCCGGCGCCGGCATGCCGTACTTCTCCACCGACACCGTCGCCGCGCAGCGGGCCCTGGAGATCCACGCCGACGTGGTGCTGATGAGCAAGAACGGGGTGGACGGGGTGTACACCGCGGACCCGCGTACCGACCCGACCGCCGTCAAGCTCGACCAGGTCACCTTCGCCGAGGCACTGCGGGAGGGGCTGCGGGTGGTCGACGCGGCCGCGTTCAGCCTGTGCATGGACAACCGGCTGCCGATGCTCGTTTTTGGCGCCGAGGGGGAAGACACCATCATCAAGGCGGTGAGCGGCGAGAAGATCGGTACCTTGATCACCGCCGCCTGACCCAGTATTGACGACCGCCCGAAGGAGGCGACGGAGCACGTGATCGACGAGACGCTCTTCGAGGCCGAAGAGAAGATGGACCGGGCGATCGAGTTCGCCAAGGAAGAGTTCGCCGTGATCCGTACCGGCCGCGCCACGCCGGCGATGTTCTCCAAGATCATCATCGACTACTACGGCACCCCGACGCCGTTGCCGCAGATGGCCTCGATCGCCACCCCGGAGCCTCGGATGGCGATCATCAAGCCGTACGACACCTCGCAGATGCACGCGATGGAGAAGGCGATCCGGGACTCCGACCTGGGAGTCAACCCGAACAACGAGGGTACCCAGATCCGCATCATCCTCCCGCAGATGACCGAGGAGCGGCGCCGCGAGATGATCAAGGTGGCCCGGCACAAGGGCGAGGAGGCCAAGGTGTCCGTCCGCAACGTGCGGCGCAAGGCCAAGGAGGAGCTGGACCGCATCGTCAAGGACGGGGAGGCCGGCGAGGACGAGGTGCGCCGGGCGGAGAAGGAGCTGGAGGACCTGACCCACCGCTTCGTCGTGCACATCGACGAGCTGGTCAAACACAAGGAAGCCGAGCTCCTCGAGGTCTGATGTCCTACCTCGAACCCACCGAGCACGACCTGCGCGGGGCGCGGCACCGGGCGCGGCACGAGCCACCGGCCGCGCCCGACGCGTACCCGCCGCCGGTCCCGCCGGACGCCTATCCGCCGGTCCCCGGCTACCCGCCGGGCGTCGGGTTCGCGCCGCCGGAGCGGTACCTGTCGCCGGTCGAGCCGGTGTCCCCGCTCGACCTGGCGCCGCCGGAGGAGCCCCCGGAGGAGCGGGAGCCGCCGGAGGTGCCGGCGCCGCCCACGGGTACCGGTCGGGCCGGGCGCAACCTGCCGGCGGCGATCGGCGTCGGGGCCGGCCTCGGCGCCGTGGTGCTCGTGTCGCTGCTCATCCGGCGGCCGGCGTTCCTCTTCGTGATCGCCGCCGCGGCCGCCGTGGCGATCTGGGAGATGGTCCGGGCGCTGGCGCACGACGGCGGGCCGCGGGCGCCGCTGGTACCGCTGTTCGGCGGGGCCGGGGTGATGATCGTGCTGGCCTGGTTCGCCGGGGCGGAGGCGCTGCCCGTCGGGCTGGTCCTGACCGTGCTCGCGGCGATGGTGTGGCGGCTGGCCGACGGGCCCGCCGGGTACCAGCGCGACCTGCTGGCGACCGTGCTCGTCGCGGTGTACGTCCCGTTCCTCGCCGGCTTCGCGGTGCTGCTGCTCCACCCGCGCGACGGCGCGGCGCGCATCATCGTGACCCTGGCCATGGTCGTGCTCTCCGACACCGGCGGCTACGTGGCGGGCGTGTTCTTCGGCCAGCACGCGATGGCGCCGACGGTCAGCCCGAAGAAGTCGTGGGAGGGTACCGCCGGCTCGCTGCTCATCGCCGGCACTGGTGGCGCGATTTTGCTGTACCTGGTGTTCCACGTGCCGTGGTGGCATGGCGCGCTGTTCGGCGTGGGGGTCTCCGCCGCCGCGGTCCTGGGCGATCTCGCCGAGTCCCTCCTCAAGCGGGACCTGCGGATCAAGGACATGAGCAACCTGCTGCCCGGCCACGGAGGGGTGATGGATCGGCTCGACTCGGTCCTGTTCGCCCTGCCGACCGCCTTCGTCCTCTTCTCCGTCCTGGTACCGCTGGGATCCGGAGGTTGACGTGGGACACTGGGACCACCATGACGACGCTGCCCGTGCTTGAGACGCCGCTCCCGGCCCGCCGCAACGCCGCACCACCCCGGCATCTGGCCGATCTCGACCCGCGCGCCCGGCGCGCCGCGGTCGCGGCGCTGGGGGAGAAGGAGTTCCGCGCCGGGCAGCTGTCGACCCACTACTTCGGCCGGCTGGTCCGCGACCCGGCGGCGATGACCGACATCCCGGCCGCGGCGCGCGCCCGGCTGGCCACCGGGCTGTTGCCCGAGTTGCTCTCGGCGGTACGGGAGCTGAGCTGCGACGGCGGGGCCACCCGTAAGACGCTCTGGCGCCTGCATGACGGCGCGCTTGTCGAGAGCGTGCTGATGGGATACCCCGACCGGGTGACCGTGTGCGTGTCCAGCCAGGCGGGCTGCGGGATGGCCTGCCCGTTCTGCGCGACCGGCCAGGCCGGGCTGACTCGCAACCTGTCGACCGCCGAGATCGTCGACCAGGTGGTCTGGTTCGCCGGCGTGGCCGCGCGCGGTGAGCTGCCCGGCTGCCCGCCCCGGCTGTCCCGGGTGGTGTTCATGGGCATGGGCGAGCCGCTGGCGAACTATCCGCGGGTGATCGAGGCGGTCCGGCGCCTGACCGACCCCGCCCCGGACGGGTTGGGCCTGTCCCAGCGGCACGTCACCGTCTCCACCGTCGGGCTGGTGCCGGCCATGCACCGGCTCACCGTCGAGGACCTCGCGGTCACCCTGGCGCTGTCCCTTCACGCGCCTGATGACGAGCTGCGCGACGAGCTGGTACCGGTCAACCAGCGCTGGAAGGTCGCCGAGGTGCTCGACGCCGCGTGGGGGTACGCCGCCCGGACCGGCCGCCGGGTCTCGATCGAGTACGCGATGATCAGGGATGTGAACGACCAGCCGTGGCGGGCGGATCTCCTCGGTCGGCTCTTGGCCGGACGGCTCGCGCATGTCAATCTGATCCCGCTCAACCCGACACCCGGTAGCCGATGGGACGCGAGCCCCAAGCCGGTCGAGCGGGAGTTCGTCCGGCGGCTACGGGCTGCCGGGGTCGCCACGACGGTACGTGACACACGGGGCCGGGAGATCGACGGGGCATGCGGTCAGCTCGCCGCGACAGCGGGTGGCACAGTAAGCAGTGCATCCGATACGGGGCGGAGCGGAGAAAGGGCGGGATAGGTGGCGAGTCAGGGTCAGCGGTTCCGACGCCGGGCGCTGCGTCGCGGGTACAAGGTCGACGAGGTGGACTCCTTCCTCGACCGGGTCGAGGCGACCCTCAACGGGGAGACCTCTGCCCCGGTCACCGCTCAGGAGGTCCACGACGTGGTCTTCCGGGTGCGCTTCGGCGGCTATGACGAGTGGCAGGTGGACCTGCACCTCGACCGGGTCGAGCGGCAGCTCGGTGAGCTGGAGGAGCGGGGCGGGTTCGTCCCCATGCGCGGGCCGGAGCGGATCGGCCCCGGGTTGCGTGACGATCGGGCGCTGCCGCCGGTGCGTGACGACCGGACGGCGCAGCTGCCGCCGATGCGCGACGACCGGATGATGCCCCCGATGCGCGACGACCGGCCGCCGATGGGGCCGCCCCCGCCGATGGGGCCGCCCCCGCCGATGCGTCCCCAGCCGCCGGCGCCCGCGCCGACCGGGGCGGGCTTCGGGCGCTTCGACGAGCCGAACCGGTACGACGAGCCGACCGGCAACTTCGGCGGCGGCGGTAGCTTCGCCGGCTTCGAGCCGGGCCGGCACGGCAAGATGGACATGACCACCGAGATCAGGATGCCGCCGGACATGGGCCCGCCGCCTGGCGTGGCCGGCGGCGGTGGCGAGATCCAGCGCATCGACCAGCTCCGGCGCACGTTCGTGCCGCGCCGGTTCGGTAGCGGGTACGACCCCAACCAGGTGGACCGGCTATTCGAGGGCATCATCGCGGCGATGTCCGGCCGGGGCGGGATGCCGATCAACGACGCCGAGCTGGACCCGGGGCAGTTCAACCTGGTGCCGGGCGGTTACTTCGAGGCCGAGGTCGACCAGGCGCTGCGCGAGGTACGCGACATCATCTACCGGCGGCGCTGAGCCGCGCCGCCGGGACCATCCGGCCGGGGCGGGGCCGGCCGGGAGTCAGCGCAGGCCGTTCTTGCGCAGCAGCCAGTCGCCGACCAGCGCGGCCAGGATCAGCCCGGCGGTGACCACGAGGAAGATGTCCTCGACCCGGCCGTGATGGTTGCCGCACAGCATCGCCAGCAGGGACACGGCGACCACGACCGCGCCTACGCGCGCGGCCCGGTTGGCACCCGGCTTGTGCTGGTCGGGTGAGGTCACGGGCTCTTCCGCTGCCACGTTCGATCCCCTTCGTCTGGTCGGTCCGAACGCTAGTCTCGCAGGCTCCCGAACGGCGGCGGGATGGGGTACCCGCTGCTTCGCGCATTGGTCCCGGTCCCGACCCCGCACGCCCTTCCGGTAGCGTCGGTGCCGTGCGGATCACCGGTACCGGCCATGCGAGCATGCGCATCGACACTCCGGCAGGAAGCATCCTGTGTGACCCCTGGGTCAACCCGGCCTACCTCGCCTCGTGGTTCCCGTTCCCGGACAACTCCCGGCTCGACTGGGCCGCGCTCGGCGACACCGACTACCTCTACGTGTCCCACCTGCACCGGGACCACTTCGACGCGGCTCATCTCAAGCGCTTCGTCAACAAGCGGGCCACCGTCCTCCTCCCCGAGTACCCGACCTCCGAGCTGGAGGACGAGCTGCGCGAGCTGGGCTTCACCAGCTTCCTGAAGACGGTCTCCGACGAGGTGCACGAGCTGGGCGGCGGCCTGCGTATCATGATCCAGGCGTTGACCTCGCCGACCGACGGGCCGATCGGCGACTCGTCGCTGTGGGTGGAGTACGACGGGGTCCGGCTGCTCAACCAGAACGACGCCCGCCCGGCCGACCTGACCCGCTTCGCCGAGCTCGGGCACGTGCACGCGCACCTGCTCCAGTTCTCCGGCGCGATCTGGTACCCGATGGTCTACGAGCTGCCGCACGCGGCCAAGACCGCCTTCGGCAAGCAGAAGCGCGACCGGCAGTTCGACCGGACCTTCCGCTACATTGCCGATCTGAAGGCCTCGCACGTGTTCCCGATCGCCGGGCCGCCCTGCTTCCTCGACGACGAGCTGTGGCAGTTCAACGACCTCGGTGGCGACGAGGGCAACATCTTCCCGGATCAATCGGTGTTCGTGGCGGAGTACGGGAAGGTCGGCGGTACCAACGCGATCGTCCTGCTGCCCGGCACCGTGGCCGAGGTGACCTCGTGCGGTGCCGACGTCCGCCAGCCCGTCGCCGACCTGGGCGAGTTCTTCGCCGGCAAGGAGGCGCACCTGCGGGAGATGCGGGTCCGCAAGCAGCCGGTCATCGAGGCGGAGAAGGCCACCTGGCGGCACCCGGAGATCGACGTGCTCGGCGAGCTGAAGAAGAAGCTCGAACCCCTGCTCGACGAGTCGATCTACCTCGCGATCGGGGTCGGTGGTCCGGTGCGCCTCGACCTGACCGACGACTACGGGCCGGGCGGCGAGGTCGTCGAGTCGATCGTCGTGGACTTCCCCGGCAAGCAGGTCCGGCCGTACGCCGACGAGAAGGTGCGGTACCGGTTCCGCACCGGCCGGGTGCTCGTCGAGCACCTGCTGCACATCGGCGAGGTGGATTGGGTCAACTCGCTGTTCCTGTCGTGCCGGTTCTCGGCCGCGCGGATCGGGCAGTACAACGAGTTCGTCTACGCGTTCTTCAAGTGCCTGTCCGAGGAGCGCATCCAGTACGCCGAGGGCTGGTACGACGAGCACCAGCGGCACACCGACGCCGAGGACATCGCCCTCGGCGACTGGCGGGTGCAGCGGCGCTGTCCGCACCTGAAGGCCGACCTGAGCCGGTTCGGGATCGTCGAGGGCAACACGCTGACCTGCCAGCTGCACGGCTGGAAGTTCGACCTGGCCACCGGCCGCTGCCTGACCAGCGTGGGCCACCAGATCCGCGCGTCCCGGGCCGAGCAGCGGGCCACGGCCGAACCCTCCGCCGGGTGACCTGCCTGGCGTGGTCGACTCCGAAGCCCGCAAGCGGGTCAAGCCCGAGCTGCCCCGGCTCGTCGAGCAGCTGCGCGTCCTGTTGTGGATGCAGATGCACGCGTCGCTGCTCGGCGTTCTGGTCCTGATCATCCTGGCCGCGGTCGCGGCCAACAGGCAGTTCGCTCACCCCGGGGCCGCGACGGACTTCGCCGATCGGGTGTTGCTCGCCGCCGCCGCGCTGAGCGGCGTCGCCGCCGTGCTCGCGATCTGCGCCAAGCTCCTGTGGCGCGGGTGGCCTTGGCTGTTCGTGCTCATCCTCGCCACCGAGGCCGCTGTGGTCGTCATCATCGTGCGCGCGGTGACTAGCGGGCTGCTCTTCGGCCTGGCCGCTGTGCTGTACGCCGGGCTGACCGCGTGGATCCTCGCCGACCTCTTCCGGCCCGAGGTCCTGACCTACCTGCTGCGGCGGCGGCCGGCCGGTCAACCGGTGAGCGGCCGGTAGGTACCACTCAGCGGCCGAGGTCCGCGAGGATGCGGCGGGCGGCGTTGTGGCCGGCGGCGCCGATCACGCTGCCACCCGGGTGGCAACCGGCGCTGCCGGCGTACAGGCCCGGTACCCCGGTCGCGTAGGGCATCCGGTCGGTGAACGAGACGGTGTTGTCCACGTGCTGGATGTGCCCGCCGGTGATCCCGAAGTGCGCCTCGATCCCCGGTGGCGTCAACGGGAACGTGTCGACGACGAGCTTCGAGGTGTCCGGCGCGTACCGGTCGCAGATCGCCAGCAGGTCGTCCACATAGGACGGCAGGAGCGCGTCCCAGTCGGCGCCGTACGGCACGGACTGGACGAACAGCGCCGAGGAGTGGTGCCCCGCCGGGTCACGCAGCGACGGGTCGACGGTCGTGTGCAGGTACCACTCGATGGTCGGCTCGGCCGGCAGCCGTCCGGCCTGGACGTCGGCCCACATCGCCCGCAGCCGGGCCATCGGGCCCTCTCCGCCGCCGGCGGACCCCGGCAGCAGGTGGATCGTCGAGCCGAACGGGCTCGGCGCGTCCTCGGGCAGGCAGGTGAAGCGGGGCAGGTCGGCCAGCGCCATGTTGACCTTGAGGGTGGTGCCGGTGCGCCGGACCGACTCCAGCCGCGCCACGAGGTCGGCCGGCAGGTCGACCAGCGACATCAGCCGGTACGGGTCGCACGCGCCGAGCACCACGGACGCCGCGATCTCCCGCCCGTCCTCGGTGCGCACGCCGCTCACCGCGCCACCGTCGAGGAGCACCGACGCCACCGGCGTGCCCGGCACGATGACGGCCCCCGCGCGGGTCGCCGCCGCCGCGAAGGTCGCCGAGACGGTACCCATGCCGCCCGCCACGATCATCCAGGTGCCGCCGGCGCCGGGCAGCCGGCACATGTTGTGCACCAGGAAGTTGTTGCCGGTGCCGGGATCGTCCGGGCCGGCGTTCAACCCGGACAGCCCGTCGGTCACCGCGTACATCGACATCAGTAGCTCCGAGCGGAACTCGAAGCGGGCGAGGTAGTCCGCGACGGAACCCCGTACCAGATCGATGAAGACCTGGCGCAGCGCGGGGCGCACGTAGCGCTCGGCGGTCTCCTCGACGGACCCGGGCTCGGCCAGCCAGGCCGGCCCGACGTCGTCGCGCAGCGCGGCCAGCTCGGCCTGCATCGCGTCGTCGGCCGCCACGTCCGCGTCGGAGAAGAACCGGGACAGCTGCCCCCGGGTGGCCGCCCGGTCGGCGCCGACCAGCAGGTACCGGTCGCCCGGCGTGGGCAGGAAGTAGTGCGGGTCGCGGCGCCGCACCGGGATGGTCAGGTTGAGCGTGCGCAGCAGCTCCGGGGGCATCAGCCCGAGCAGGTACGAGCCGGTGGACTGGCCCAGCTCGGGCACCTTGGCGAACGGGTGCTCCGTGCGGGTGGCGCCGCCGATCACGGCGGCGGCCTCCAGGACGACGACGGACAGGCCGGCCCGGGCGAGCAGGATCGCGGAGACCAGGCCGTTGTGCCCGGCCCCGATGATCACGACGTCGGCGCGCGGGGGAAGCTGGGTCGTCATGACCGGTCAGCCTACGGTGAGCTGGCGGACGAAGGCAGCCAGCTCGGCCTCGAACAGCGGCTCGACGTCGTCGACCGCCCAGCGCAGGTGCCCGAAGACCTCCAGCGCGACCACGCCGTAGAGCCGGACCCAGCCGCTGAGCGCGGTGTACATGGCGGTTGGCGGGAGCCCGTCGCCGTGCGCGGCGTACATCGGGGCGAGCCGCTGCCGCTGCCGCTCGTCGTCGGGTCCGCCCGGCAGGTCCAGCTCCTCCCACAGCCGGGCGAACGGGGCCAGGAACACCGCGCCGAACCGGGCACCGGGATGCTCCGGCGAGACGCAGTCGGTTTCCATCTGCGCCACCCCGGGGACGGGCGTGCCGAACAGCAGGGCGAACTCCTGCGGGTGCCGGATCGACCACTGGCGGAACCCGCGCGCCATGGCGATGAGCTGCGGCCCGGCGCCGGTCTCGGCCTGGCCGGCGGTGGTCACCGCGTCGCGCAGCTCGTCGTACACCTCGGCGCAGACCTCCGCGACCAGCGCCTCCAGGTTGGGGAAGTAGCGGTACAGCGCACCGCCGTCGACCACCAGCCGGCGCGCGGTTGCCTTGATGTCGTTGAGGGTGGCGGTGCGCTGCCGTTCCCGGCGGGTCGGCGTGGCCACGTTCATGGTCCAACTCCCTTGACGTACCGCGAACGCCGTTGGCATAGTGTACAGCGTTCACGGTTTCGGGTTGAGTCCAGCCTACGACATTCCGGACGGGGGAAGCCATGTTCGAGCGGTGGGGGCGGTTCGTCGCGCGGGCCAGGTGGGCGGTGCTGGCCGCCGGCCTGGCCCTGGTCGTCCTCGGCGTCACCTGGGGTACCGGCGTCTTCGGGGCGCTGTCGGCCGGCGGGTTCTCCGACCCGCACACCGGGTCCAACCGGGTCCGGCACGAGATCACCCAGCGGCTCGGCCCGCAGGACTACGACGTCCTGGTGCTGTACTCCAGCCTCGACCGCACGGTCGACGACCCCGCCTTCCGCGCCGCGGTCGCCGGTGCGCTGGACCGGGTCCGCCGGCGGCCGGAGGTGACCGCCGTCGTGTCGGTCCTCACCGCGCCCGCGCCGACCCTCGTGTCCGCCGACCGGCACGCCACGTACGCGCTGATCCGGCTCGGCGGGGACGGTGACGACGCCAAGATCAAGCAGTACCGGGCGGTCGAGGACCTGCTCGTGGCCGGCGACGGGGTGACCACCCAGTTCGGCGGGGTGCAGCCGTTCCTCGCCGACGCCGACGACATCAGCGCCCGCGACATCCAGCGCGCCGAGACGCTGTCCACGCCGGTCCTGCTGGTGCTGCTCGTGCTGATCTTCGGCAGCGTGGTGGCCGCGCTGTGGCCGCTGCTCATCGGCGGCGTCTCGATCTTCGGCGCGTTCATCGTGACCCGGCTGCTCACCTACGTCACCGACGTGTCGGTCTTCGCGATCAACATCATCACACTGATCGGCCTGGGCCTGTCCATCGACTACGCGCTGTTCATCGTCAGCCGGTTCCGTGAGGAGCTGCGGGCCGGGCACGACAAGCACACCGCCGTTGCCCGGACGATGACGACCGCCGGCCGGACCGTGGCCGTCTCCGGCCTCACCGTCACCCTGGCGCTGGCCAGCCTGCTGCTCTTCCCCCAGCCGTTCCTCAAGTCCATGGGGTACGGCGGGATGGCGGCGGTCGCGGTGGCCATGCTCGCGTCCCTGACCATCCTGCCGGCCGGCCTCGCCGTGCTCGGGCACCGGATCAACGCGTGGCGCATCCCGCTGCCCGGGCGCGCCCGGCGGGAGCAGGCCGGTGCCGACCGGGGCGCGTGGGCCCGGCTGGCCCGCAGCGTCATGCGCCGCCCCTGGCTGTACCTGGTCGGCGTGCTGATCGCCCTCGCCGTGCTGGCCACCCCGGTGACCCGGATCGCGTTCGGCGGCGCGGACACCCGCGTGCTGCCGGAGGGTACCCAGAGCCGGGTGGTCGACGACCGGCTGGCGTACGAGTTCCCGGCCACCAGCACGTACCCGGTCCAGGTGCTGGTCACCGGCGTCGACCCGGCCGGCGCGGCCGAGCTGGCTGGCCGGATCCGTTCGACCGTGCCGCACGTGACCGGGGCGTCCGTGGCGGCCGCCAGGGACGGCGCCGCGCTGATCAGCGTCGCCTACTCCGGCGAGCCGACCGGTCCGGACGCCCGGGGCGTGGTCCGCGACCTGCGGGCGGTGGCACCCGATCCGGGTACCACGCTCGGCGTCACCGGGTACACCGCGGACCTGCTCGACTCCCTGGACCGGCTGGGCGGCAAGCTGCCGTGGATGGCGCTGTTCGTCATCACGGTCACGTTCGTGCTGCTGTTCCTCGCGTTCGGCTCGGTCGTGCTGCCGGTCAAGGCGATCGTGCTCAACATCGTGTCGCTGGGCGCCGCGTTCGGCGCGATCGTGTTCGTCTTCCAGGACGGCCACTTCGCCTCGGTGCTCGGCTTCACGCCGACCGGGTTCATCGAGCCCACCAACCCGATCCTGATCATCGCGGTGCTCTTCGGCCTGGCCACCGACTACGAGGTGTTCCTGCTCTCCCGCGTCCGGGAAGAGCGCGACCGGGGGGCCGACAACGTCACCGCCGTGGCCACCGGGCTGCAACGCACCGGACGGATCATCACCTCCGCCGCAGCGCTGCTGATCGTCGTGGTGGTCGGGTTCGCCGCGGGGGACACCGCGTTCCTCAAGCTCATCGGGATCGGGATGGTGACCGCGATCCTGGTGGACGCGACCCTGGTCCGGGCGCTGCTGGTACCGGCGTCGATGCGGCTGCTGGGCCGGTGGAACTGGTGGGCGCCGGGACCGCTGGGCCGGATCTACCGCCGGTACGGCATCCGCGAGGCCGGCGAGCCCGAACCCGTGCGGGACCCGGAGCCGACCCCGGTCGGCTAGGGTCTCCAGGCGTGACGGGGGAACCAGATCACGAAGAGCCGCGACCGCGGCGGCGAAGGTGGCGCTGGGCGGCACCGGCCGGGGTCGCCCTGACCACGCTCGCCGTCCTCGCGGTGGTCCAGGCCGCCGCCGTGGACCACGGCCGCCCGGGTGACGACAGCGGTGGCCCGCACCGGCGTACCCGGACGCCGCGGTTCCTGCTCACGGTGGGCGCCAGCGGAGACCTGACCCAGCTGCGGGGTTCCCCGCGCCTGGGTTGGCCGCCCTGGTTCCAGATCCACGAGGTGGACAAGGACGGCCGGGAACACCTGGTCGAGTCGGTCGACCCGCCGTCGCCGTCGCCCGGTGCGCTGCAGGCGATCGTGGCGGGTCCGGGCGGGACGTTCCTGGCCCTCGCATCCCGGGCCACGCCGTGCGAGTCCCAGCTGTACCGCTTCCGGCTCGCCGCCGACGGGCACGCGACGGGCATCGCGCCGGTCGACGGCGGCGCCACCCCGGCGCTGGTGGCGGGGCTGGCGGTGAGCCCGGACGGCCGCAAGGTCGCGTTCGCCACCGCGCCGTGCGCCGACGAGCGGTCGAGGGGGGTACCCCCGGACACCGAGCGCCCGCCGCGGGCCGCGACGTCGAGCCCCGCGCTGACGGTGCTGGACCTCACCACAGGACAGCGCCGCGGCTGGACCACCGGGGGCATCCGGCTCATCGGCGAGATCGTGTGGGCGCGCGACAGCCGCACGCTCGGCTACACCATCGCCGAGGTGGTGCCCGGGACGCGGGCACCGCTGCCGACCTCCGTGCCGCCGTCGGGCTACAGCCGCCGTTCCCGCGGCGACCGGATCGACGAGGTCGCGGTGCACGCGCTCGACACCGACGCCCCAGGCACCGACCTGCTCGCCGGGCGGGTGCTGTTCCGCACCCCGCGCGACGCCGGCACGGTGACCACCGCCGTCATGGACCTGAACGGCCGCGGCGGCTACGGCATGCTCCGGAAAGGGGACCCCGCGACCACGATCCTGTTCTCGTTCACCGAGGGCCAGCCGATGCACGTCACCAAGACCATCCCGCCGGACCCGAACGGCGGCATGATGGCGATCTCCGTCAGCACGGGCGACGAACCCCGGTACGCCTGCCTGAACGGCGTCGACGCGTTCGGCCGGGTGATCGAGGGGAGCTACGCCGAGGGCCTGAGCCCGATGGGGGGCTGTACGTCGACGTACGACACGGAGCCCTAGCAGTCCACGACGATCGGGGCGTGGTCGGACGGGCCCTTGCCCTTGCGGGCCTCCCGGTCGATGTACGCGTCGGTCACGTCGCCGGCCAGCGCCGGTGTGGCGTACACCAGGTCGATGCGCATGCCCATGTCCTGGTGGAACATGCCGGCCCGGTAGTCCCAGTAGGTGAACGGGTTCCTGCCTTTCAGCGGCCGGCCCACGACGTCGACCAGGCCCAGCTCCCGCAGCGCGGCCAGCGCCGCCCGCTCGCGCTCGGTGACGTGGGTCGAGCCGATGAACGCCTTCGGGTCCCACACGTCGGCGGCGGTGGGCGCGACGTTGAAGTCGCCGCAGAGCGCCAGCCGCGGGTACCGGGCCACCTCCGGCGCGAGCGCGTCGCGCAGCGCGGCCAGCCAGGCCAGCTTGTAGGTGTAGTGCTCGGAGTCCACGGTGCGCCCGTTGGGCACGTAGACCGACCAGAACCGGACCCCCGCGCAGGTGACCCCGAGCGCCCGGGTCTCCGCGTCGGGGAACCCCGGCTCGCCGGGGAAGCCCGGGGTGACCTCGTCGAGCCCGACCCGGGACAGCACCGCCACCCCGTTCCACCGGCCGTCGCCGTGCGCGGCCACCTCGTACCCGAGCTTCTCGACGTCCTCCGCGGGGAACTGCGCGGTTTTGGTCTCCTGCAGGCACACCACGTCGGGCTTGGTACCGGTGAGCCAGTCGAGCAGCCGGGGCAGCCGCGCGGTGACCGAGTTGACGTTCCACGTCGCCAGTCGCACGGTGCCACGCTACCGACCGCGCAGGGCAGCGCAAGCGCGCCGGGACGGCGCAGCGCGGCCGGGGCGGGCGCGGGCGCGGGCGCGGCCGGGGCGGGCGCGGGCTGGGCGGGCGCGGGCGGGGCGGCGCAGCACCGCCGGGGCGGCCGGCGCGGCGGCCGTGCGGGGGTCGGGGACAATGGCGGGGTGAGCCCGTCGCCGCGTGAGATCGTGCTGCTCGGCTCGACCGGCTCGATCGGTACCCAGGCGATCGACCTGATCCGCCGGGCGCCGCAGCGGTTCCGGGTGGTCGGGGTCGGTGCGGGCGGCGGCAACGTGGCGCTGCTCGCCGCCCAGGCGCTGGAGCTGGGCGTCGAGGTCGTGGGCGTGGCGCGGGCGTCGGTGGTACAGGACCTGCAGCTCGCGTTCTACGCCGAGGCGCAGCGGCGGGGGTACCCGACCGGGGGGTTCCGGATCCCGAAGATCCTGGCCGGCCCCGGCGCCATGACCGAGCTGGCGAACTGGCCCTGCCATACGGTCCTCAACGGGGTGGTCGGCTCGCTGGGCCTGGCGCCGACCCTGGCCGCGCTGCGCGCCGGGCGGCAGCTCGCCCTGGCCAACAAGGAGTCCCTCGTGGCGGGCGGGCCGCTGGTGCGGGCGGTGGCCCGACCCGGCCAGATCGTGCCGGTCGACTCGGAGCACTCGGCGCTGGCTCAGTGCCTGCGCGGCGGCGCGCGGGGAGAGGTACGGCGGCTCGTGCTCACCGCGAGCGGCGGTGCCTTCCGGGGCCGCAGCCGCGCGGAGCTGACCGGCGTCACCCCTGAGCAGGCCCTGGCCCATCCCACGTGGGACATGGGACCGGTCGTCACGATCAACTCGGCGACCCTGGTCAACAAGGGCCTGGAGGTGATCGAGGCGCATGAGCTGTTCGGGATCGGGTACGACGCGATCGACGTGATGATCCACCCGCAGTCGGTGATCCACTCCATGGTCGAGTTCGACGACGGGTCCACGCTCGCCCAGTGCAGCCCGCCCGACATGCGGCTGCCGATCGCGCTCGCGCTGGCCTGGCCGGACCGGGTCGCCGGCGCAGCCGGGGCGCTCGACTGGACCCGCGCGCACACCTGGGAGCTGCGGCCGCTGGACGAGGCGGCGTTCCCGGCGGTACGGCTGGCGAAGGCCGCGGGCCGCGCCGGGCGGTGCCGGCCGGCGATCTACAACGCCGCCAACGAGGAGTGCGTGGCCGCCTTCGCCGGCGGGAGTCTGCCGTTCCTGGGCATCGTGGATACGGTGGAGCGCGTGCTGGCCGACGCCCCGGACTTCGCCGAACCGGGTACCGTCGACGACGTGCTCGTCGCCGAGGCGTGGGCGCGCGAGAGGGCCCGCGAACTGGTCGCGGTGGCTAGGGAAGGAGCCTGATGGCGTACCTGCTCGGCGTGGTGCTCTTCGCGCTGGCGATCTTCATCTCGGTCTGCCTGCATGAAGCCGGTCACATGCTGACCGCCAAGGCGTTCGGGATGAAGGTCACCCGGTACTTCGCCGGGTTCGGGCCGACCCTGTGGTCGTTCCGGCGGGGCGAGACCGAGTACGGGCTCAAGGGCATCCCCCTGGGCGGTTTCGTGAAGATCGTCGGGATGACCCCGCAGGACGACGACGTCGCGCCGGCCGACCAGCCGCGCGCGATGTGGCGGTACCCCCTGTGGAAGCGCACGGTCGTGATGTCCGCCGGCTCGGTGACCCACTTCCTGCTCGCTTTCCTGGTGTTGTGGATCACCCTGGCCTTCGTGGGCGTACCCAACCCCGCGGTCGACCCGGCCCGCCAGCGCGCCATGATCTCCATCGCGGACTGCGTGTACGCCAACGACGACTCCCCCAACTGCATGGCCACCGACAAGCCGTCCCCGGCCGGGCTCGGCGGGCTGCGCGACGGTGACGTGATCACCGCGCTCGACGACAAGCCGATCAGGACCTACGAGGATCTGCAGAAGGCCATCCGGTCCGCGCACTACGGCGCGGTCACCGTGACCTACCGGCGCGACGGGCAGACGATGACCACGGTCGTCGACCTCGTGCCGGCGCTGCGGCACCCGATGCCCGGCCCGGACGGGCAGGTCGACAGCCAGCAGACCACGGTCCCGGCGCTCGGCGTCGGCTACCGGGTCCCGCCCGAGGTACCGCTGATGGTCACCTACGGCCCGAGCCACGCGCTCAAGGAGTCGGTGGTCTACTCCGGCCGGGTGTTCGGCGCGATGGGCGCGGCGATCGGGCGCATCCCGCAGAAGGTACCGGCCCTGTGGGCCTCGCTGTCCGGCAAGCCGCGCGACCCGAACACCCCGATGAGCGTGGTCGGCGCCAGCCGGCTGGGCGGGGAGACGGTGGAGCACGGCGCCTGGTGGCTTTTCCTCAACATCCTGATCTCGTTGAACTTCTTCATCGGCGTGTTCAACCTGTTGCCGCTGCTGCCGCTCGACGGCGGGCACATCGCGATCGCCTTCTTCGAGCGGATCCGCTCCTGGATCTACGCCCGGCTGCGCCGGCCCGATCCCGGCCGGGTCAACTACCTGCGACTCATGCCGTTCACGTACGCGGTGATCCTGGTCTTCGGCGGGTTCACGCTGCTGACCGTGGCGGCCGACATCGTCAACCCGATCACCCTCTTCAGCAGGTGAGTACCGCGTGTCCTCAGTGAACCTCGGCATGCCGGCCGTACCGGTGCCGCCGCTCGCCCCGCGCCGGGCGTCCCGTCAGATCATGGTCGGCACCGTCCCGGTCGGCGGTGGCGCGCCCGTCTCGGTGCAGTCCATGACCACCACGCTGACCGCCGACGTGAACGCCACGCTCCAGCAGATCGCCGAGCTCACCGCCGCCGGCTGCCAGATCGTGCGGGTGGCGGTACCGTCCCAGGACGACGCCGACGCGCTGCCGCAGATCGCCCGTAAGTCGCAGATCCCGGTGATCGCCGACATCCACTTCCAGCCGAAGTACGTGTTCGCCGCGATCGACGCCGGCTGCGCCTGCGTCCGGGTCAACCCCGGCAACATCAAGAAGTTCGACGACAAGGTCGGCGAGATCGCCCGGGCCGCCGCCGACGCGAAGGTACCGATCCGGATCGGCGTCAACGCCGGCTCCCTCGATCCGCGGCTGCTCGCCAAGTACGGCAAGGCCACCCCGGAGGCGCTGGTCGAGTCGGCGCTGTGGGAATGCTCGCTGTTCGAGGAGCACGGGTTCCGCGACATCAAGATCTCGGTCAAGCACAACGACCCGGTCGTGATGATCCAGGCGTACCGCCAGCTCGCCCGGCGCTGCGACTACCCGCTGCACCTCGGGGTGACCGAGGCCGGCCCGGCGTTCCAGGGCACGATCAAGTCGGCCGTCGCCTTCGGGGCCCTGCTCGCCGAGGGGATCGGCGACACCATCCGGGTGTCGCTGTCCGCCCCACCGGTCGAGGAGGTCAAGGTCGGCACGGCGATCCTGGAGTCGCTGGGCCTGCGTGAACGGGGGCTGGAGATCGTGTCCTGCCCGTCCTGCGGGCGCGCCCAGGTCGACGTGTACAAGCTGGCCGACCAGGTGACCGCGGCGCTGGAGGGGTTCCCGGCGCCGCTGCGGGTGGCCGTCATGGGCTGCGTGGTCAACGGACCGGGCGAGGCGCGCGAGGCCGACCTCGGCGTGGCGTCCGGCAACGGCAAGGGGCAGATCTTCGTCAAGGGCGAGGTCGTGGCGACGGTACCGGAGTCGCAGATTGTCGAGACGCTGATCGACCACGCGCTGCGGATCGCCGACGAGATGGGGGTGGAGGTTCCCGGCGCCGAGGGTCCGGTCGTCACGGTTCACTAGTGGTCGCGCTTGTGGCCGGGGGGCGGCGTGCCCCGCTCCGGGCGGTCAGGCTTGATCCCTCCGCGGTGCACGCCGCCCCCCGGCCTTGTCGCGGTCGCGGCCGTCGTCCGGTCCCGCCCAGCTCGGCACCGGTGGCTGAGCTGGGCGGGTACCGGTCAGTCGTTCTCGGCGAGGATGCCGTAGAGCTTGCGCTTGGTTTCCTGCAGGACGGCGACCGCGCGCTGCCACTGCTCCGGTGAGCCCTCGAAGCCGATCTGGCGGAGGGCGTTCATGATGCCGAAGATCGCTTCCTTGGTGTCCTGGCCGCTGGAGACGGTCTCCTCGCTGAACTCGGTCCACGGTGCGTCGGCCGCCGCCGCGGTGGCCTCGGCCTGGCCGGCCTCGGTGAGCGTGAACCGCCTGCGGCCGCCGCTCTCCTCGCTGGTGATCAGGCCCTCGTCCTCCAGAAGCTGCAGGGTCGGGTAGACCGAGCCGGGGCTCGGGCTCCACACCCCACCGGTACGGGTGTCGATCTCCTTGATCATCTCGTAGCCGTGCATCGGCCGCTCCTTGAGCAGCGCCAGGATCGCCGCCCGGACGTTGCCCCGGCGCCCGCCGCGCTCCCGGCCCCGGCCGCGACCCCGGCCGTGCGGCCCGTGTCCCGGGAATGGCCCCCGCCACCCGAATCCGAACCCGCGCATCCGTTCCTCGTGCATGTTGCTGAAGTCCCTCATGATCTCTCCCCGTTCTGTCGTTGATAGCTTGACGATATATCGGTAGCGTATCGCTTGCAAGGGCGTCACCACCTTGTCAGCCGGATATCAGCGTCGCCGGGGAGGGTCATGGACATGAGTTACGCAGTCGAAGTGGAAGGGCTGGTCAAGCGGTACGGCAAGACGACCGCGCTGGCCGGCGTGGACTTGACGGTCCGGGCGGGTACCGTGCTCGGCCTGCTCGGGCCCAACGGGGCGGGCAAGACCACCGCCGTGCGGATCCTGGCGACGCTGGTCCGCCCCGACGCGGGCAGCGCACGGGTCGGCGGCTACGACGTCGTGCGGCAGGCCGACCGGGTGCGCGGGCTGATCGGGCTGACCGGGCAGTACGCGGCGGTCGACGAGGAGCTGACCGGCGCGGAGAACCTGATCCTCATCGGCCGGCTGCTGGAGCTGTCCCGGCGGGACGCGCGGCGACGGGCCACCGAGCTGCTGGAGCGGTTCGCACTGGCCGACGCGGGGCGGCGCAGCGTGAAGACCTACTCCGGCGGCATGCGGCGGCGGCTCGACCTGGCCGCGAGCCTGGTGGTACCCCCGTCGGTGCTCTTCCTGGACGAGCCGACCACCGGGCTGGACCCGCGCAGCCGGGGCGACGTGTGGCAGATGATCCGCCAGCTCGTCGCGGACGGGGTGACCGTGCTGCTCACCACGCAGTACCTGGACGAGGCCGACCGGCTGGCCGGCGAGATCGCGGTCATCGACCGTGGCCGGCTGATCGCCAGCGGCACGTCCGCCCAGCTCAAGGCGAAGGTCGGCGGCCAGACCCTGGACGTGCGCCCGACCGACCCCGACCAGCTCGCCCGGGCGGCCGCGATCGTCGAGGCCGCCGTGGGTGCCCCGCTCACGCGGCACCCCGACGATCCCGGCCTGCTGTCCACGCCGGTGGACGACGCCGACGCGCTGCCCACGGTGGTGCACCGGTTGCAGCAGGAGGGGATCGCGGTGACCGAGCTGGCCCTGCGCCTGGCCAGCCTCGACGAGGTCTTCCTGGCGCTGACCGGACACACCGCCGAGGAGGAGTCCTGATGGCCGTCATCGCTGCCCCGGTCCCGGCTCGCCGGCTGGGCCCGATCCGTACGCTGCGCCACACCATGGCCCTCGGCTGGCGGGCCATCCTCAAGATCCGTTCCAACCCCGAGCAGCTCATCGACGTCAGCCTCCAGCCGATCATCTTCGTGACGATGTTCGTGTTCCTGTTCGGCGGCGCGATCGCCGGCGGGGACCGGCACGGGTACCTCCAGTACGTGCTGCCCGGGATCGCGGTCCAGACGATCGTGTTCGGCAGCCTCGGTACCGGCATCAACCTCAACACCGACATCAGCAAGGGGATCTTCGACCGGTTCCGTAGCCTGCCGATCGCCCGGTCCAGCCCGTTGACCGGCCTGATCCTCGGCGACATTGTCAGGTACGTGATCTCGGTGACGGTGGTCACCCTGTACGGAGTGATCCTGGGCTTCCGCTTCCACAGCAACGTGCCCGCGATCGTGGCCGCCTACCTGCTGGTCATGACGTTCGCGCTGGCCCTGTGCTGGGTCTGGGTGTTCCTCGGGCTGCTGGTCAAGACCCCGCAGGCGTTGCAGGGGTTCGCGTTCGTGGTGATGTTCCCGCTCACTTTCGGCAGCAACGTGTTCGTGCCGACCCAGACCATGCCCGGCTGGCTCCAGGCCTGGGTGAAGATCAACCCGGTGTCGTACCTGTCCGAGGCGGTGCGCGGGCTCATGCTGGGCGGCCCGGTCGCGTCCCCCGCGTGGCACGCGCTGGCCTGGATCGCCGGGATCCTCGTGGTGTTCGTACCGCTGGCGGTCGGCGTCTACCGGCGCAAGACCTGAGCACCCAGCTCGGCCCGGGCCTTGTCGACGGAGTACGCCGCCCCGGCGGCGTACTCCCGTTCGTACCGCTCCGGGCCGAGCGCGAACCGGGCCGCCGCCGTCGTCGCGGCGACCTCGCGGCTGCCCCGGTTGGGGATGCCCCGGAAGACCTTCGCGCAGCCGAGCAGCCGGGCGGCCCGGTCGGGCTCGTTCTCGGCGACGGCCAGGGCCGCGGAGACCTCGGCGAGGTTGGCCAGGATCAGCCGGTTCTCCGGCAGTTCCCGGATCTCGTCGAGCGGCCGGCGGGCCTGGTCGGCGTCGCCGGCGGCGAGCACCGCGCGGGCCAGGTTGAGCAGGATCAGCGGCCGGATCTCCGTCGGTAACCCGCCGACGCGGGGGATCAGCTCCAGCGCCTGGTGGTAGGCGGCGACGGCCCGGTCCGGCTGGTCGCTCATGCGGGCCAGGTCGGCGTCCCCGAGGGTCATGACGAACCGGCGCATCTCCGGAGTGTTGGTCGAGGCCAGCGCGGCGCGGTCGAGGTCGGCCCGCGCCCCGGCCAGGTCCCCGATCTCGGCGCGCTGCAGCGCCAACCCGTAGCGCGCGAGCAGCAGGTCCTCCTCCACGCGCAGCTCCTCGGCCAGCGCGACCGCCTCGACCAGGACCTCGATCGCCCGCTCGTGCTCGCCGCGCAGCGCGGACTGCTCGGCCACGGTGCCCAGCATGATCGCCAGGCCCCACCGGTCGCCGAGCTCGCGCAGCGCCTCGATGGCCTCGGCGCAGTCCCGCTCGGCCCCGGCGAGGTCGCCGCCCTCCATGCGCCACCGGCCGCGCACGCCGAGCCCGATCGCCCGGGTCCACGGGTCGGGGTGTGCGAGGACGGCCGGCAGGGCGTCGGCCACGTGCTCCCGGTCGTTGTGGAACACCGCGTCCAGCAGGGGGAACAGCGGCACCAGCGGATGGTCGCCGGCACCGAGCGCGGCCGCCTCGGCATACACCTCCCGGGCCCGGTCGTACTGGTCAACCGCGAGCAGGTTGAGCGCGTAGTGGGCGAGGGCGGCCGCGCGGGTGACCGGTGGTACCTCACCCGGCAGGGCGAGCGCCTGGCCGAGCCAGTCCACCGCCTCGGCATGGTGGTTGCGCAGCGCCCAGTACCAGCCCGCCGCGCCGCCCAGGCCTACCGCGGTGGCCGTGTCGCCCCGGTCGACCGCCCAGCGCAGGGCGGCGGCGAGGTTGTCCCGCTCCGCGGTGACCCGGTCCAGCCAGATCAGCTGCTCGTGGCGGCGCAGGTGCGGCTCGGCCGCCTCGACCAGCTCCAGGAGGTACCGCGCGTGCGCGTCGCGCGTGGCCTCCGCCTCGCCGGCCTCGGCCAGCCGCTCGGCCGCATAGGCCCGGATGGTCTCCAGCATCCGGTACCGGCCGTCGTCGCCGAGCGTGACGAACGACTTGTCCACGAGCGCACCCAGCACGTCCAGATCACCGCCGCACACCGCCTCGGCGGCCTCCAGCGTGGCCCCGTCCAGGAACACCGACAGCCGCCGGGCCAGCCGCTGCTCCGCCTCGTCGAGCAGATCCCAGCTCCAGTCCACGACCGCCTGCAGCGTCTGGTGCCGCGGCAGGGCGGTGCGGCTGCCCCCGGACAGCAGCCGGAACCGGTCGCCCAGGCGTGCGGCGATCTGCTCGACCGGCAGGGTACGCAGGCGGGCCGTGGCCAGCTCGATGGCCAGCGGGAGCCCGTCCAGGCGCCGGCACACCTCGCCGACCGGGGCGGCGTTGGCGGCGGTGACGGCGAACCCGGGCCGGACGGCGGCGGCGCGGTCGGCGAAGAGGCGCACGGCGGCGAAGTCCAGCGGGTCCGCGCCGTTCCCGGCGGGCGGGGCGGGCAGCGGACCGACCGGGGCGAGCACCTCGCCGGTCAACGCCAGCGGTTCCCGGCTCGTGGCGAGGATCCGTACCCCCGGGCACGCGCCCAGCACCTGCTCGGCCAGGTGCGCGCTCGCGGCGACCAGGTGCTCGCAGTTGTCCAGCAGGAGGAGCAGCGCCCCGGCGCCACCCAACGCGGCGAGCAGCCGGTCCAGCGGGTCGTGCGGGGCCAGGGTGTCCAGCCGCATCCGGGCCGGCCGCAGCGCTTCGAGCACGGCGGCGGGTACCTCGGCCGGCGCCCGTACCGGTGCCAGCTCGACCAGCCACACCCCGTCGGGGAAGGTCGCGTGCACCGAGCGTCCGGTCTCCACCGCCAGCCGGGTCTTGCCGGCCCCGCCGGGCCCGACCAGCGTCACCAGCCGCGTCTCGCCGAGCAGTTCGGCCACCCGGGCCAGCTCCTTGTCCCGCCCGACGAAGCTGGTCAGCGGCGCGCGCAGGTTGCCCCGGGGGCGGTCGGCGCCGCGGAGCAACGCGAGGTGCAGGGCGGACAGCTCGGGCGACGGGTCGGTGCCCAGCTCGTCGGCCAGCGTCCGGCGCAGCCGCTCGTAGGCGCGCAACGCCTCCCCGGCCCGACCCATGTCGGACAGCGCCCGCATGAGCAGCGCGCAGGGGCGCTCACGCAAGGGGTACCGGCTGGTCAGCGCGATGAGCTCGGCCACCGCCTCGGCGGCGCGCCCGCACGACAGGGTGGCCTCGATCCGGTCCTCGGTGACCGCGAGCCGCAGCTCCTCCAGCCGTACCGCGCTGGCCCGCGCGAACGGCGCGTCAGCCACCTCGGCCAGGGCCGGCCCACGCCACAGCGCCACGGCGGCGTCGAACAGCTCGACGGCGTGCCGGGGATCCCCGGCGGCCCGGCCCGCGGCGGCCAACCGCTCGAACTCGTCCACGTCGCGCGCGCACCCGGACAGCCGGTACCCGCCGGGTACCGCGGCCAGCGCCGCCGGCTCGGGCAGCGCCCGCCGCAGTCGCGAGACCAGCGCCTGCAGCGCGTTGCCGGCGCCGGCCGGGGGAGCGTCCGGCCAGACCGCGTCGACCAGGGCGTCCGCGGTGACCGTGTGCCCGGCGTCGAGGGCGAGCCGGAGCAGCAGCGTCCGCAGCCGCGCCCCGCCGATCTGGACCGGCCGGCCGTCGGCGTCGTGCACCGTCAGTGCCCCCAGCATCCCGATCCGCACCCTGCCAGCCTCTCATCCGCCAGGTATCCCCGGCCGCCCGGATTTCTGGCAGGCTAGGAGGGTGCTGACGCTGCCGGCCCGCCTGCTGTGCGACTCCGACCGCCGCGCGGTGCAACGCCTGCTCGACCGGGATCCGTACGCCGGCGCGCAGGTGGCCGAACAGATCGCGACCTACGGCCTGGCCTGGTGGCGCACCGAGGCCCGGGTCTTCGGCTACGGCCCGGGGGCGGAGCTGGAGTCGCTGTGCTGGCTCGGCAACAACCTGATCCCGGTGCACGCCACCCCCGCCGCGGTGGCCGCGTTCGCCGAGCTGGCCGGGCTCAACGGCCGCACCTGCTCCTCCCTGGTCGGCACCGCCGACGCGGTGCTCGACCTGTGGACCCGGCTCGCTCAGGCCTGGGGCGGCGCCCGGGACGTGCGCCCCTGCCAGCCGCTGCTGGCCACCGCCACGGTGCCCGCGATCCCGCACGATCCGCACGTCCGGCTGGTCCGCGAGCGGGAGGTGGACGCCGTCTACCCGGCGGCGGTCGCCATGTACACCGAGGAGGTGGGCGTGTCGCCGACGCTGGACGGCGGCGACCAGGCCTACCGGGAGCGGGTCGCCGACCTGGTGCACGGGCGCCGGATGTACGCGCGCTTCGTCGACGGGCAGGTGGTGTTCAAGGCGGAGCTGGCCGCGGTCACCCGGCACACCGCGCAGGTCCAGGGCGTCTGGGTGACTCCCCGGTGGCGCGGCCAGGGTCTGGCCACGCACGCGATGGCGGCGGTGGTGCGCGACGCGCTGCACCGGGTGGCTCCGACCGTGAGCCTCTACGTCAACGACTACAACCACCCGGCCCGCGCGGTCTACACGCGTTGCGGCTTCCGGCGGGTAGGCACGTTCGCGACGGTTCTTTTCTGAAAGCTGGCGGCTGGCCGCGGCCCGGGGTCGCCGCTATTGACGGCGGGCACCAAATAGTAAAGACTCTTTCCGGTTCCGTACCGGAGGGAGCGAACCATGCGACTGGCCGCACCGCTCGCCGGACTGCTGGTCCTCGCGGCGGCCGGCTGCACGGGTGCGGGCGGCGGCACCCCGGCCACCCCGCCCGAGCTGTCCGCCCCGTACTCGACGGTGGACGGCGAGTACCGGCAGGCCAAGTCGCAGCTCGACCTGCCGCCCGGAGTGGCCTTCCCGGACCACCTGCCCAACACCGCCGAGCACTACCTGCCCGGTTCCGGGGCCAACCAGGCGCAGAACTTCTGGCTCTGCGCCTGGCTGCGCGACTTCCTCGACGCCCCGCCGGCCGACTCGGCCCGGGTGCACCGGGCGGTGAGTCAACTGCCCCGGTACACGGCGATGTCGGCGTACACGGCGGGGCTGCGGCCCGAGGGCCGGGCGCTGGTCGACACCGCCATCCAGGCCGCCCAGCGCGGGGACAGGCAGCCGGCGGGTACCTTCGTCCAGGACACCTGCGGCGGCCCGTTCTACGGCCGGGCCAGCGCCGGCCCGGCGCGCCCGGCGGCCTCCTGACCGGCGCCGCCGCGGCCGCGCCGCGGAGCACCCCCGGCGCGCCAACGTTTGCCCAGAGGTTCGGGCAGCTTGCCGCTGGGGACTAGGGTCTGTAACGACCCGCACCGACCTGGAAGGTGACCGCGATGCCGAGGCCTCTCATCGGCCTGACCACCTATGCCGAGGATGCCCGCTTCGGCTTGCAGGACACGTTCTCCGCCGTACTCCCGCTGTCCTACGTCCACGCTGTGCACGAGACCGGTGGGCGGGCGGTGCTGATCACCCCGGACGACCCCGACCCGGAGGTGCTGTCCGGCATCGACGGGATCGTGTTCACCGGGGGCTCCGACGTCGACCCCGCGCTCTACGGCGACACCCCGCACGGGGCGACCCGGGTCCGGCCCGACCGCGACCGGGCCGAGCTGCTGCTCCTGCGCGCCGCCGCGGAGATGGAGCTGCCGCTGCTGGGCATCTGCCGGGGCATGCAGCTGATGGCCGTGGCGTACGGCGGCCGCCTGCACCAGCACCTGCCCGACGTGCTCGGGCATCACGGCCACCGGCCGGTCAGCGGGCCGAAGTTCGGTCACCACCCGGTCGAGCTGGTGCCCGGTTCGCAGGCGTATACGATCCTCGGCGACCGGGTCGTCGTGAACTCCTTCCACCACCAGGGCGTCGCCGACCCCGGCCGGCTGCGGCCGACCGGCTGGGCCCCCGACGACAACCTGATCGAGGTGGTCGAGGACCCGGATCTGCGCTACGCGATGGGCGTGCAGTGGCACCCCGAGGACACCACCGACTTCCGGGTGATCGCCGCGCTGGTCGAGGCCGCGGCAAAGCGCAAGGTGTTCGCTATCTAAGAACCCTTTTCCCTGGTACCGGTACCCCGCGCACGATCAGGGGATGGGGAAGCGGTACGAGCGGATCGACGGGCGGCTGCGCGAGTTCATCCTGGCGCAGCCGGTGTTCTTCGTGGGTACGGCGCCGGGCGGGGCCGGTGGCCACCTCAACATCTCGCCGAAGGGCCTGTCCGGCAGCTTCGTCGTGCTCGACCCGCTGCGGGTGGCGTTCCTCGACTACGGCGGCAGCGGCGCGGAGACCATCGCGCACCTGCGGGACGACGGCCGGATCGTGATCATGTTCTGCTCCTTCGCCGGGCCGCCGAACATCGTCCGGTTGCACGGGCACGGCCGGGTGCACCTGCAGGGCGATCCGCGGTTCGCCGAGCTGCTCCCGATCTTCGCGGCGGCCCGGCCGGGTACCCGTTCGATCATCGAGGTCGAGGTGAGCCGGGTCGCCGACTCGTGCGGGTACGGGGTGCCGCTGATGTCCAACGAAGGCGACCGGGACCTGCTGACCCGCTACTGGGAGCGCAAGAGTCCCGAGGAGATCGCCGAGTACCGGGCCACCCGCAACGCCACGAGCATCGACGGCCGGCCCGCGATCCCGGTCACCGACGCCGGACTGACTGGGCGGACGACCGGCCCGGCTGGATAGGGTGGACGCCATGAGCGAGCGGGCTCCCCTCATCCCCGGAACGGTCGGCCCCTGGCGGCAGGTGCCGCCGCACATCCGCCGCCCGGAGTACGTGGGCAAGCCGCGGCCGCGGCCGTACACCGGATCGCACGTCCAGGCCCCCGAGACGATCGAGAAGATGCGCGTGGCCGGCCGGTTGGCCGCGCAGGCCACCGTCCTGGCCGGCGAGCACTGCAAGCCGGGCGTGACCACCGACGAGATCGACCGGGTGGTGCACGAGTTCCTCGTCGACCGCGGTGCCTACCCGTCGACCCTGGGCTACAAGGGCTTCCCGAAGTCCTGCTGCACCTCGCTCAACGAGGTGGTCTGCCACGGCATCCCGGACTCCACCGTGATCGAGGACGGCGACATCATCAACGTCGACGTCACGGCCTACATCGACGGGGTACACGGGGACACCGACGCCACCTTCTGCGTCGGAAACGTCAGCGAGGAGGCGCGGCTGCTCGTGGAGCGGACCCGGGAGGCGATGATGCGCGGGGTCCGCGCGGTCGCGCCGGGCCGGCCGATCAATGTGATCGGCCGCGTGATCGAGGCCTACGCCAAGCGCTTCGGCTACGGCGTGGTGCGCGACTTCACCGGCCACGGCATCGGGACCGCCTTCCACAGCGGCCTGTACGTGCCGCACTACGACAACCCGCAACTCATGACGATCATGGAGCCGGGGATGACCTTCACCATCGAACCCATGATCACGCAGGGCACCCACCAGTACGACACCTGGAGTGACGGCTGGACGGTGGTGACCAAGGACCGCAGGTGGACCGCCCAGTTCGAGCACACGCTCGTGGTGACCGAGGACGGCGCGGAGATCCTGACGCTGCCATGACCGAAAGCGCGGCGGCCGCGCGTCCGGCCGCCTATGACGACGGACACCACGCGGACGTGTCCGGCGGATGGCTGCGACCGGCCGTGTTCGGCGCGATGGACGGGTTGGTCACCAACATCGCGCTGATCGCGGGCGTGGGCGGCGGCGGGGTGTCCTCGCACACGGTGGTCCTCACCGGGTTCGCCGGGCTGGTCGCCGGGGCGGTGTCCATGGGGCTCGGCGAGTACACCAGCGTGCGGACCCAGAACGACCAGGTCGCGCACGAGGTCGCCAAGGAGCGCCGGGAGCTGGAGCGCTACCCGGAGGTCGAGGCCGAGGAGCTGGCCGGGATCTGGATCGAGCGGGGGCTGCCGGAGGACCTGGCCCGGCGGGTGGCCGCCGAGCTGTCCAAGAACCCGGACCAGGCGCTGCGGGTCCACACCCAGGAGGAGCTGGGCGTCAACCCGCACGAGCAGCCCAGCCCGTGGGTCGCCGCGATCTCCTCGTTCCTGTGCTTCTCGGTCGGCGCGCTGGTACCCCTCCTGCCGTATCTGTTCGGCTCGACCGCGCTGCTGCTCGCGCTGGCCGTCGGCGGGGTGGGGCTGTTCGGCGCCGGTGCGCTGACCGCCCGGTTCACCAGCCGCACGTGGTACGCCAGCGGGCTGCGCCAGCTCGTCCTCGGCCTCGCGGCGGCCGGGGCGACGTACCTGATCGGCAAGCTGATCGGGGTCAGCGGCATCGGCTGACCGCCAGCCGGGGCGCGCGTCACGCGAACAGGTCGGCGATCGCGCCGTCGACCGGCCGGCCGCGCCGGGCCAGCTCGGCCGCCTGTGCCGCCAGCCGCTCGGCCAGCTCGCCCAGCGGCGCACCGGCGAGCCCGGTCCGGCGGACCGCGTCCGGCCCGTCCCGGAAATAGGTCCGGGTGAGCAACCCCTCGACGACCGCCGCGCCGACCCGCGCGTCGGAGAGCGCCACGAGCGCGGTGTCGGTGTCGTGCCAGACGGCCAGCCGCCGGGCCCGGGCGGTCGCCGAGTACGCGCCGTACCAGGCCTCCCGAGCCAGCGCGCTGAACTCGCCGGTACCGGCCTCGGCCAGCCGGGCGAGGTGGGTGTCGCGCAGCAGCTCGTACCACCCGTCGGGGTCGAACGTCGGGGCCGTGGTCAGGTACTGGTCGGCGGCGAGCGGCCACCCGGTGGAGAGGGTACGGGCGTGGCCGAGGTACTCGTCGGCCGTGATCACGCCGAGGTCGACGACCATCCCGTCGACCCGCCGGGTCGCCGGCCGGGGCCCCTCGTCCGGCTGGCGGGTCACCACGACCAGGTCGACGTCTCCGTCCTCGGCGTCGTCGCCGTGCGCAAGCGCCCCGTGTACCCCGATCGCCAGCACCTGCGCGGAGAAGCGGCGCCGTACCGCGTCGGTCACCCGCTCGGCGAGCCGCCAGCGGGGGCTGTCCGGGGTGGGAAGGGCCGGCACGGCAGCCATTCTCCGGTACGTTGCCGCACCGCGCCGGTCCGGCTCGCCGCCGCGGCCCGCTCGGATCAGCCCCGGTCGATCACGAAGACGCCGCGGCCCTGATGGCCCTCGACAAGCCCTTCGGTCTGCAGGACCAGCAGGGCGCTCTTGACCGGCTGCGCGGAGACCCCGTACTGCTTCTGGAGCTGGCTGATCGAGGGGAGCCGGTCGCCGGCCCGCAGCTCGCCCGCGTTGATCTTCCCGCGGATGTCGTTGGCGATCCGCTGGTAGTCCGGCATCCGCGGCATGGAACTCCTTCGTCGGCCCACCGATTCGACCACGGGAGCCGGCGGGCTTCAAGTTCTTGGCATGCTCGGAATCTTGCGCGAGCCCGCCCGCGCGGTGACCACGTGGGCCCACTCCAGCGGCGGGGATGCGATCCCATGTGATACCATGTACCAGCCCGGGGCGGCTCTGCCTTCGAGGAGCGGGTCGTCCCGGCGCACCCTCCCGGACCGCTGCGGGCGAGTGCGGTTGCCCCCGGACACGATTGAGCGCGGCGCCCTCCCCCAGGGAACGCCGCGCTCCGTCGGCCTGTCAGGCCCGGGTAAAACCCGGGCCCAGCCAGCGGATGATCGAGTTCTCCACCGCTCCCACCTCCCCCAATGTCACTTTGGCGACTCCAGAGTGAGCGCTGGAACGCAGCAAAAATGCGTACCGCCCCGCCTATGGCACGGTTCCGGGAGTGGATCGGTTGAGGTCGCGCCGGAGACTGCCGGTCCGGCGCGCTACGGCAGCGGTACGGTGCCGAGCTGCTCGCCCGTCGCCCGCCGCCAGCGGGCCGCGCGCAGCGCACAGTCGGTCAGCGCGTCCAGGGCCAGCTTGCGGTCGTCGGCCGCGGTGGGGCCCAGGGCGAGCCGCCAGAGCACCGCCGTCCGCTCCTCTAGCTGTACCGCCACCTTCTGCGCGCTCGCCGCGTCGGTGACCGGGAACGGCAGCCCGTAGGCGGGCGCCGCGGCCGGCGGGGTGATGCCGACGGCGGTCAGGCGCACGAGCAGCGTGTCCCGGCGGCTGCGGTGCGCGGCCTCCGCCTGCTGCGCCTGGGTCAGCGCCGCTCCGGACAGCCGCGCGCCGATCGCGCCGTACCCGAAGATCGCCGCGTGCTCCGCCGCCAGCGCGGCCCCCAACGCATCCGTGGCCGCACTCACGGCGCCGCCTCGCGTCCCGCTCGGAGGCGCCGCTCGCGCCCGCTGCTGCGTTCCTGACTCGCTCGCTGCCGCTCGCTCATGCCAGCACCTCGACGTGCGTGGCGCGGCAGGCGGAGATCGAACCGAGCAGCGGCGCGTACTCGGCCGCAGCGGTCAGGCAGGCGGTCGTCGCGTCCTTCTGCGCGGTCTGCTCGGCCGCGTGCAGGGCGGCGGTGGCGGCGGTCGGATCGGCGGCGACGCTGGGCCCGGCGCTCGCGCTCGCCGGCACCGAGCCCGACGGGTTGGGCGCCCCCATGGCCTGGCGCAGCGCGTCGAGGTGGGCGCGATGCTCCCGCAGCAGCGGCTCCAGCCGGGTACCGAGGTCGGGGTTGGCCGCCAGGGTGGACTGGTAGAGCTCGATCAGGGTGGTGGTACCGGCGACGACCGGGGTCAACGGGTGCGGGGTCGGATGCGCGGCCGGGGTGTCCTTGCGGGGCCAGCACCCACCGAGCGCCACCGCCACCCCGGCGCCCGCCAACCCGGCCAGTACGGCCCGTCGCGTGTGCTCCACACATACCTCCCCGCCCTGAAGCACCCACGGCACAGTGAACACCATGCCCGCGAACCCGTGGTAGGCCGGTGACCCGAGCCGATCGGGCCCACTCGGCCGAGCTGTCGGGGCGCCACATGCCCCATCCCGGGTTACCGCGAGTTACGCTCCTCCCAGCCGCCCGCGGCAGCCCTCGGGCGGCGTGCCGGTCTGTCCGCTTCGGCGCCAGCCGTCCGGGATCGAACAGGTGAAGATCGGAGGTGCGCGATGGTCCGTCGGGATCGCGCCGCCGGACGGGCGCCGGGTGCCGGCCGGCGGGCCTCGACCCGTCCGGCCCGTACGTTCGGCGGGACGGCCTGGGGCGACCTCGCCGCGCACCGGGCCCGGCTGCGCGAGGTGATCACTCCGGTGATCGAGGCCGCTGGCTACGATCTTGAAGAGCTGTCCGTGTCGCGCGCGGGGCGCCGGCACGTCCTGCGGATCACCGTCGACGGCGACCAGGGGGTCAGCCTCGACGCGGTGGCGGACCTGTCCCGCGACATCTCCGCCGCGCTCGACGCCGCCGAGGAGACCGGTGGCGAGTTCAGCGAGCGGGAGTACGTGCTGGAGGTCAGCTCACCGGGCGTCGACCGGCCGCTGACCCAGCCTCGACACTGGCGGCGCAACCTCGGCCGGCTGATCGCGGTCACCGCCGGCGAGCGCCACGTGTCCGGCCGGCTGGTCGACGCCGACGACACCGGGATCGTCCTGGAGATCGACGGCGAGCGGCACGGCTGGCGCTATCCCGAGCTGGGGCCGGGCCGGGTACAGATCGAGTTCGGCCGGCTCGACGAGCTGGGCGAGGACGAGCTCGACGACGATGAGGAGGACGAGGAGTGAACATCGACCTCGCGGCCCTCCGCGCGCTGGAGCGCGAGCGGGAGATCCCGTACGACACCATCCTCGCCGCGATCGAGACGGCGCTGCTGACCGCATACCGGCACACCGAGGGCGCCAACCCGCACGCCCGCGTGGAGATCGACCGGCGCACCGGCGCCGCGACGGTCTACGCCCAGGAGCTCGACCCCGAGGGCCACGTCGCGCGGGAGTACGACGACACCCCCCACGACTTCGGCCGGATCGCCGCGATGACGGCCAAGCAGGTGATCCTGCAACGGCTGCGGGAGGCCACCGACGAGGTGCACTTCGGCGAGTACGCCGGTCGCGACGGCGACCTGGTCACCGGCGTCGTCCAGGCGCACGAGGCGCGCGCGGAGAAGGGCATCGTCACCGTCGACCTGGGCAAGCTGGAGGCGGTACTGCCGGCGTCCGAGCAGGTGCCCGGCGAGGTCTACGCGCACGGCATGCGCATCAAGAGCGTGGTGGTGCACGTGGTCAAGGGCTTCCGGGGCCCGCAGATCACCCTGTCCCGCTCACACCCGGGCCTGGTCAAGAAGCTGTTCGCCCTGGAGGTACCGGAGATCGCCGACGGTACCGTCGAGATCGCCGCCATCGCCCGGGAAGCCGGTCATCGCACGAAGATCGCGGTCCGCTCCACCCAGCCCGGGGTCAACGCCAAGGGCGCGTGCATCGGGCCGATGGGGCAGCGGGTCCGCGCGGTGATGAGCGAGCTGCACGGCGAGAAGATCGACATCATCGACTGGTCGGACGATCCGGCGACGTTCGTCGGCAACGCCCTTTCGCCCGCGAAGGCGCTGCGCGTGGAGGTGATCGACGCGGCCACCCGGACCGCCCGGGTCACCGTGCCGGATTACCAGCTTTCGTTGGCTATCGGACGCGAAGGGCAGAATGCCCGGCTTGCCGCGCGGCTGACCGGCTGGCGGATCGACATCCGGTCCGACGCCGCGCCGGCGGATGGCACGCCCGCGAACGGTGGCGGCGGGCACCACGGCTCGGCTCATGCCGAGGCGGCGGGGTAGACTTTCGGCGTGGTACGCGGCGCGTCTCCGGTACGCACTTGCGTGGGTTGCCGGAAGCGTGCCCAAGCCTCCGAGTTGCTGCGAGTCGTCGCGGTTGAGCGGGGTGACGAGCTGATCGTCGCCGAGCCCGACCCGGCGCGCATCCGACCGGGAAGGGGAGCGCATCTGCACCCCGACCCGGTCTGCCTCGCACTGGCGGAGCGTCGGCGCGCCTTCGGGCGCGCGCTACGCGTCTCCGGTGTCGTCGACACCGGTCCGCTGGTCGAGTTGCTCGCAGCGCCCGGGACACCCGGCGGGGCCGCAAACCCCGCCCGACCGCAAGGTAGGACGACCGACATGAGCACACGATGAAGTCGCCGCAATGATCAGGCTTCAAGTGCAGGAGTGAGGTCGCCGCGGGTACCTGCCCGCGCGGCCTCGGAGTGAGGAGTGCAGTGGCAGGCAAGGCCCGCGTACACGAGCTGGCGAAGGAGCTCGGCGTCGAGAGCAAGACCGTGCTCGCCAAGCTTCAGGAGATGGGTGAGTACGTCAAGTCCGCGTCGAGTACCGTCGAAGCTCCCGTCGCGCGTCGGCTCCGGGCCGCGCTAGAGGCGGGTTCCGCACCGGCCCCGGCGCGCACACCGGCGACCGCCGCACCGGCGGTACCCGCAGGCGAACCCCGGGTCTCGGCCCGACCGGCGCCGCCCAAGAAGGCACCGGCGCGGAAGAGCCCGGTTCCCACCCCGCCGCCGCCGGTGGTCAAGCCGGCGAGCGCGCATGACATCGAGGTCGCGGCGGCGGAGTTGCGCGCCGCGGCGCTCAAGGCGGAGCAGGAGGCGGCGGTCAAGGCCGCCCAGCAGGCCCGGCAGCGCCCGGTCGCCGAACCGCCCGCCCCGACTACGCCGGCCGCACCGCGGCCCGGCCCGGCCATGGTGCCGCCGCGCCCGAACATCACGCCGGCCGCGGGCCGGCCGACGGGCGCCGGCGGCCCGGGGGCGGCCCGTCCCGGTGCTCCGCGCCCGCCGCGTACCGGCAACAACCCCTACGGCGTCGGCTCGGGTGCCGGCACCCGGCCCAGCCCGGCCGGGATGCCCCGGCCCAACCCGGCGTCCATGCCGCCCCGGCCCAACCCGGCCTCGATGGGCGGGCCCCGGCCGACCCCGTCGCAGATGCCGACACAGCGGCCCGGCCGGCCCGCTGACCGTCCGGCCCGTCCGGGTGGTCCGGGCGCCGGTCGCCCGGGCGGTGGTGGTGGGGGCGGCTTCCGTGGCGGTCCCGGCGGGGGTGGCGGTCCCGGTGGGGGCGGCGGCGGTGGCGGTGGCTACCGTGGCGGTCCCGGTGGGGGCGGCGGCGGTGGCGGTGGCTACCGTGGCGGCCCCGGTGGTGGCGGCGGTCCCGGCACGGGTACCGCGGGCGCCGGCCGTCCCGGTGGTGGCGGCGGGCGCGGTCGTGGCGGTGGCGCGGCCGGCGCGTTCGGCCGTCCGGGCGGCAAGCCGACCCGGGGTCGCAAGTCGAAGAAGCAGCGCCGTCAGGAGTTCGACAACCTCTCCGCCCCGACGATGAGCTCGGGGGCTCCGCGAGGCCAGGGCCAGGTGGTCCGGCTGCCGCGCGGCGCGTCCCTGTCCGACTTCGCCGAGCGGATCAACGCCAACCCCGGCTCGCTGGTCCAGGAGATGTTCAACCTGGGCGAGATGGTCACGGCGACCCAGTCGTGTACCGACGACACCCTGCTGCTGCTGGGCGAGCACCTGGGCTTCGAGGTCCAGATCGTCACCCGCGAGGAGGAGGACCGGGAGCTGCTCGCCCGGTTCGACATCGACCTCGACGCCGACATCGCCGAGGACCGGCTGGTCACCCGGCCGCCGGTGGTGACCGTCATGGGTCACGTCGACCACGGCAAGACCAAGCTGCTGGACGCCATCCGGTCCAGCAACGTGGTGGCCGGCGAGGCCGGCGGGATCACCCAGCACATCGGCGCGTACCAGGTCTACGGCGAGCACGACGGCGTGGAGCGGGCGATCACCTTCATCGACACCCCGGGTCACGAGGCGTTCACCGCCATGCGGGCCCGCGGTGCCCAGGCCACCGACATCGTGGTACTGGTCGTGGCCGCCGACGATGGTGTGATGCCGCAGACGATCGAGGCGCTCAACCACGCCAAGGCGGCCGACGTGCCGATCGTGGTGGCGGTCAACAAGATCGACAAGCCGGAGGCCAACCCGGCGAAGGTACGCCAGCAGCTCACCGAGTACGGGCTGGTCGCCGAGGAGTACGGCGGCGACACGATGTTCATCGACATCTCGGCGAAGAGCCGGCTCAACATCGACGGACTGCTGGAGGCCGTGCTGCTGACGGCCGACGCGTCGCTGGATCTGCGCGCCCCGATCGACGGGAACGCTCAGGGTCTCGCGATCGAGGCACACCTCGACCGTGGTCGTGGCCCGGTCGCCACGGTGCTGGTCAACCAGGGCACCCTACGGATCGGTGACGCGATCGTGGCCGGCGACGCACACGGCCGCGTGCGCGCCATGCTCGACGAGAACGGCAAGCCGGTGGCCGAAGCGGGTCCCGCCCGCCCGGTCCAGGTGCTCGGTCTCACCGCCGTACCCGGTGCCGGCGACACCTTCCTGGCGGTGCGCGAGGACCGTACCGCCCGGCAGATCGCCGAGCAGCGGCAAGCCCGCGACCGCGCGGCGCAGATCGCCAACCGCGGTGGCCGGGTGACCCTGGAGAACCTGCTCGACCGGATCAAGGAGGGCGAGAAGACCACGCTCAACCTGATCCTCAAGGGCGACGTCTCCGGTTCGGTGGAGGCCCTGGAGGACGCCCTCGTCAAGATCGAGGTCGCCGAAGAGGTACAGCTCAAGATCATTCACCGGGGCGTCGGCGGGGTCACCCAGGACGACGTCAACCTGGCCAGCGCGTCGGACGCGATCATCATCGGGTTCAACGTGCGGGCCGAGGGCAAGGTCCGCGAGTACGCCGACCGCGAGGGCGTGGAGATCCGGTACTACACGGTCATCTACCAGGCCATCGAGGAGGTCGAGGCGGCGCTCAAGGGGCTGCTCAAGCCGGAGTACGAGGAGGTCGAGCTGGGCACGGCGGAGATCCGCGAGGTGTTCCGCTCGTCCCGGGTCGGCAACATCGCCGGCTGCATCGTCCGGTCCGGGCTCATCCGGCGCAACGCCAAGGCCCGGCTGCTGCGCGACGGCGCGGTGGTGTCGGAGAACGTCACCATCTCGTCGCTCAAGCGGTTCAAGGACGACGCGACCGAGGTCCGCGAGGGCTTCGAGTGCGGTCTGACCCTGAGCAACTACAACGATCTGAAGGTCGGCGACATGATCGAGACCTTCGAGATGCGCGAGAAGCCGCGCGCCTAGCGGGCACGGCTGAAGGGGGCGCCTGCGGGCGCCCCCTTATCATTTCCCGGATGTCCCGGTACGCGCTGCTCATCGCCCCGTCGACCAACCGGGTGTACGCCGACGCCGCGCTCCGGCTCACCCGCGCGGAGCTGGCGATCTTCGGCGGCTCGGTGCTCTCCGCGCCGCCGGACGGGGTCGACGAGGCGCGCATCGGCGGCGTGCCGTACGTCGTCTTCGACGCCGAGCTGACCGCCGCGGACGTGGCCTACCTGGCCAACCTCTCGTCGATCTACGCGCTCTTCGAGCGGGTCGACGAGGGGTTGCTGCGGCCGGTGGAGCTGCGCCCGCTGGCGTGCTTCGACGACGACCTGATCACCATCCCGAAGTACGCCGGCAAGACCAACGAGCAGTTCACCCGGCTGCTGCTCAACGTGACCCTGCTCGCCAGCGCCGCCGCGCCGGGCATGCTGGAGCGGCGGCTGACCGTCCTCGACCCGCTGTGCGGCCGGGGTACCACGCTGAACCAGGCGCTGCGGTACGGGTACGACGCGGTGGGCATCGAGCGGGACGGCAAGGAGGTCGACGCATACGCGGCCTTCTTGAAGACCTACCTGCGCCGTAGGCGCCTGAAGCACCACGCCGAGCTGAACCCGGTGCGCCGCGACCGGCGGCTGGTCGCCCGCCGGTTCGTGGCCGAGATCGGCGGCGCGGCCGGGCGCCAGACGGTGACCATGTTCCACGCCGACACCACCGACGCCCGGCAGTTCCTCCGCGCCGGATGCGCCGACGTGGTCGTGGCCGACGCCCCGTACGGCGTCGCGCACGGCAGCCACGCCGGCGGTGGGCGTAGCCGCCATCCGCTGGACCTGCTCCGCGTGGCCGTACCGGTCTGGGCCGAGTTGCTCGCCCCCGGCGGCGCGCTTGGCCTGTCCTGGAACACGCACGTCGCCGGCCGGGCGGATGCGGTGGCGGTACTGGCGGAAAACGGGCTGTCCGTGGTGGAGTACCCCGACCTGTCCCATCGGGTGGATCAGGCCATCCTGCGCGACATCCTGGTCGCCCGGAAGTGACCCGCGTTACCGTCGTCGCATCATGTCCGAGTGCTGGTGGTCGATCGAGGTGCTGGACGGCGCGTTCCCGGCCGAGCAGTGGCGCGCCGCGCACTCCGCCGCGCTCATCGAGGCGGCCATCACCAACGGCGCGCGCGACTGGGCCTGGCAGCGGCAGCCCTGGGGAGTGATCTTCGAGATCGCCTTCGCCGACGCCGACGACTGGGTCACCTTCCGGCACCTGCCCGCCGTCACGGCGGCGCTCGACGCGGTACCCGATCCGGTGAACGGGCTCATGATCTACCAGGGGCGTGGCGGCAGTTCGGCGTCGGGCGACCCGCGCCGGCCGTTCCCGCGCGCGGGGGCCGGCGCCGCGCCCGTCCCGCAGGAGCCCGCCCCGGTCATCGTCGCCCAACTCGGGTGACCGCGCCGCCGGCCGGCGGCTACCGTGTGCTGTCGTGTACACCGGGACCGCCGTGTTCGATCTGCTGCTGCCGGCAGACTCGCGATCGCTGAAGGCCAAGCGCTCCTACGTCCGGCCGATCGTGGCGGCGCTGCGCCGGTTCGAGGTGGCCGTGGCCGAGGTCGGCGCGCTGGACCTGCACGGCCGCACGGAGATCGGGGTGGCGGCAGTGGCTGCCGAGCCCGCCCAGATCACCCGCGTGATCGACGCCTGTGAACGGCTCGTCGCCGGGCGGCCTGAGGTGGAGCTTCTGCGGGTCCACCGCAGGGTGCACGGCGACGACGATTAGCGGGTACCCAGGTAATGTCAGCACAGTTGGTCACGAGTCGTCGGAGGTGCGAGATGACAGATCCCGCCCGGGTACGCCGGCACGCCGAACGCGTCCGGGAGCTGGTCGCTTCCGTCGTGCGTACCCAGATCAAAGACCCCCGACTGGGCATGATCACGATTACCGACGCGCGGATCACGGCTGACCTGCGCGATGCCACGGTCTTCTACACCGTCCTGGGTGACACCGCCGCCAAGACCGGTACCGCCGCCGCGCTGGAGAGCGCGAAGGGCCTGCTGCGCAGCATCGTCGGCAAGGCGCTGGGGCTGCGGCACTCGCCCACGCTCAGCTTCGTCCTCGACGACGTGCAGGACCACGCCAAGCACATCGACGAGCTGTTGGCCACCGCCCGGGAGTCCGACGCGGAGATCCAGCGGATGGCGGCCGGCGCCGAGTACGCCGGTGATCCCCAGCCCTACAAGCTGGAGGAGGACATCGAGGTACCCGCTGGCGAGGAGCGGTGAGCGCCGCGGCGCCGCGGCGTGGGCTGAGCCGCACGGCGCGCCGGCGCGGCCGGTGCGCGGCGGGCGGCGATGGCCGCGCCTCCGGGCGGCGTCGCGGCGCTCACCAGGAGGCCCGGTGACCCGGGCGGCGCAGGCCACGGCGTTATCCGCCCCGGCGACCGCGGAACCCTGCGCGATCGCCGAGCCCGACTGGGCCGCCGCGATGGCGGCGCTGCGGGACCTGCCCGCCGACCCCGAGATTCTGCTCGTCTGCCACCTCAACCCCGACGGCGACGCGTTGGGCAGCATGCTCGGCTGCGGGCTCGGCCTGGCCCGGGCCGGGCTGCCGGCTCGGGCGACGTTTCCGGCGCCGTTCGAGCTGACCCCGCCCTTCGACCAGCTCCCCGGGGTGGAGCTGCTGGTCGATCCGACCGAGGCGGCACCCGCCCCGGACCTGCTGATCTGCTTCGACGCCGCGAGCGCGAGCCGGCTCGGCGAGCTGGCCGACCGGCTGGACACCGCCGGAACCAGCATCGTCGTCGACCATCACGCCTCCAACACCCGGTTCGGCACGCTGCACCTGATCGACCCGGGGGCGGCGGCCACCTCGGTGGTGGTGGCGGAGCTGCTGCGCCGGCTCGGGGTACCCCTCGACGAGCGGATCGCCGAGTGTCTCTACGTGGCGCTGTCCACGGACACCGGTTCGTTCAAGTTCGACCTCACCACCCCGGCCGTGCACGAGCTGGCCGCCCGGCTGCTGGCCACCGGCCTGCGTCCGGCCGAGATCTCCCGGCGCCTGTTCGACAACCGGCCATTCGGGGCGATGAAGCTCTACGGCGACGTGCTCGCCCGGGCGACCCTGGAGCCGGCCGCGGCGGCCGGGCGGGGCCTGGTCTGGTCCTTCGCCACGCTGGCCGACCTGGCCCGGCACGGCCAGCACCGCCACGTGCTCGAAGGGCTGATCGACGCGGTCCGGGTGGCCGAGGAGGCGGACGTGGCCTGCGTGCTCAAGCAGGCCGCCGACGACGAATGGACCGTGTCGCTGCGCTCCAAGGGCGGCGTGGACGTCGCCGCGGTCGCGGTGGGACTGGGCGGGGGCGGGCACCGGTTGGCCGCGGGGTTCACCGGGCGCGGCGCGCTGGACGAGGTCATCGCGGTGATCCGCACGGCGTTAGCGTCGCCTTAACGACCGTTCCAGCATGCGGGAAGTCCGCACATCATATGAGACCTGAACGATAGGTTAGGCGTGTCATGCGCGCCGTACTCATCCTTCGCCGCCGCGGCGGGATCTGCTTCTAGGCCAGCTCCCCGCCGCGGGGAGCCGTGCTGGCCAGGCCTGCCGCCCGTCGGGGCGGCCGCCGAGGAATCGAGCAGGGACCGTGTCATGACAATGACCACCGCCGCACCCAGCACCAGTTCCAGGGTCTACCGACCCGGCACCGCGCCCTCGCCGGCCACTTTCTCCGGCCACCCCGGACGGCCCGCGACCGCGTTCCCGAGCAGTCACCGATCCTGGAAGGACGCCGACATGGCCGCCGCCAAGCCCAAGCCCCAACCTTCGGACGACGAGCGCGAGCAGGCCCGCCGGGCGCTGCAGACCTCGATGGACACCCGCCAGTAGACGCGGGTTCACGCGGGAGGCGGCCGCGCCGACCGAAGGTCCAGGCGCTGGGATATGTCACCAGTAGGCGCCGTACCCGCCGTACCGCCGCGCCAGGTCGCCCGCCTGGCGCTGCCGGCTCTGGTGGTCCTCGCCGCCGAGCCGCTCTACGTCCTCGTCGACACCGCCGTCGTCGGGCACCTCGGGCGCACGCCGCTCGCCGCGCTCGCCGTCGGCGGGGTGGTACTCGGCCTGGCGGCATGGTTCGGGATCGTCCTCGCGTACGGTACGACCGGGCGGGCCGCCCGGCACTACGGAGCCGGCGCCCGTGCCGACGCGGTCGCCGAAGGGGTGCAGGCGTCGTGGCTCGCGCTCGGGGCCGGCGTGCTGACGCTGCTCACCATCGAGCTGCTGGCCGGGCGGATCGCCGGTACCCTCGCGGGTTCTGCCGAAGTGGCGCGACCCGCGGCGAGCTGGCTGCGGATCGCGGCCCTGGGAATCCCCGGCCTGCTTCTCGCCACCGCCGGGAACGGCTGGCTGCGCGGCGTGCAGGACACCCGGCGGCCGCCGCGCTACATCGTCGGCGCCAACCTGCTCTCCGCGGCGCTCGGCCCGCTGCTGGTCTACGGCGCCGGCCTCGGCCTCGCCGGTTCGGCCATCGCCAACGTCATCGCCCAGACGCTGTCCGGCGCCCTCTTCGTGCGCGCCCTGGTCGCCGAGCGGGTCTCCCTGCGGCCGCATCCCGGCCTGATCCGCGCGCAGCTCGTGGTCGGGCGCGACCTGGTGCTGCGCGGCGCGGCCTTCCAGGCCTGCTTCCTGTCCGCGACCGCGGTGGCCGGGCGGTTCGGCCAGGCCGCGCTCGGCGCGCACCAGATCGCCCTGCAACTGTGGATGTTGTGCGCGCTGGCCCTGGACGCCCTGGCGATCGCCGCACAGTCTCTGGTCGGGGCCGCACTGGGTGGCGCGGACGCGGCCGGCGCCCGGGCGCTGGCCCGGCAGATCACCCGGCTCGGGCTGATCTGCGGCACGGCCTTCGCCGTGGTCATCCTCGCCGGCGCGGGGGTACTGCCGCGGCTGTTCAGCACCGATCCCGAGGTGTACCGGCAGGCGATGCGGGCCTGGCCCTGGTTCGTGGCGATGCAGCCGGTGGCCGGCGTGGTGTTCGCGCTCGACGGGGTCCTGATCGGGGCCGGGGACGTGCGGTACCTGCGGACCCTGACGATCGGTGCGGCGCTCCTCGGGTTCCTGCCGGCGATCTGGCTGGCGTACTGGCTGCGGCTCGGGCTGGGCGGGATCTGGGCCGGGCTGGCGCTCTTCGTGGTGATCCGGTTGGTCGCCCTGCTCGCGCGGTTGCGCACCGGACGGTGGGCGGTCGTCGGGGCGGTGCGGTGATTAGGCTGGGGCGCCGTGGAGCGAGCGGAGCGGCGCGGCGCCGTCGGGTCTGAACCGACCGGTCTGATCGTCGTCGACAAGCCGGCCGGGATGACCTCGCACGACGTGGTGGCGCGGATCCGGCGGCTCGCGCGGACCCGCCGGGTCGGGCACGGCGGCACGCTGGACCCGATGGCGACCGGCGTCCTTGTGATCGGGGTCGGCCGGGCGACCCGGCTGCTCACGTACGTGATCGGGGCCGGCAAGGGGTACACCGCGACGATCCGCCTCGGGCAGTCCACGGTCACCGACGACGCCGAGGGGGACGTGGTGGCCACGATCCCGGCCGGGCACGTGACCGACGAGGAGATCCGGGCCGGGCTGGCCGCGCTGACCGGCGAGATCACCCAGGTACCCAGCGCGGTGAGCGCGATCAAGGTGGACGGGCAGCGGGCGTACGCGCGGGTACGGGCGGGGGAGGAGGTGGCCCTCGCGGCCCGCCGGGTCACCGTGTCCCGCCTGGACCTCGTGGCCGTGCGCCGGACCGGCGACGTGGTGGACCTCGACGTGGTCGTGGAGTGCTCGTCCGGTACCTACGTGCGGGCGCTGGCCCGCGACCTCGGCGCCGCGCTCGGGGTCGGCGGGCACCTGACGGCGCTGCGCCGTACCCACGTCGGGTCCTTCGGGCTGGCCGAGGCCGTGACGTTGGACGAGCTGGCCGCGCGGGAGGATCCCGTGACGCTGTCGCTGGCCGAGGCGGCGGCCCGGTTCTTCCCGCGCCGGGACGCCACCGCCGACGAGGCCCGGGTCCTGGGCCACGGCGGGCCGCTGCCCGCGATCGGGATCGCCGGGCCGTACGCGGTGTTCGACCCGGCCGGCACGGTCCTGGCGATCGTCGCCGAGCGCGACGGCCGGGCCCGCCCACAGGTCGTCCTCGCTCCGGCGGGCCCAGTAGCATGAGCCGGGTGCGAGCTCGGATGCGTACCGGTCTGGTCGCTCTCGTCGGCATTGCCGCGCTGCTACCGCTGGCCGGCTGCGGGCCGGGCACGCCGGCCGCGGCGCATTGGGCCGAGGCGGGCGCGTCGGCGTCCTCGTCCGACCCCGGCGCCGCCTCGTCGGGCCCGGGTCCGACCTCGGCCGGTCCGTCGCCGTCCGGCTCCGCCAGCTCGAAGAGCTCGGCCTCGCCGCCCACGAGCGGAGCCCTGGACCTGCGCGCGGTGTCCGGTAAGACGGTGCTGGTCGACCCCGGGCACAACGGCGGCAACGGGGCGCACCCCGAGATCATCAACCAGCTGGTGCCGATGGGCACGGGCACCAAACCCTGCGACACGACCGGTACCTCGACCAACTCCGGGTACTCGGAGGCCGCGTTCACCTTCGACGTCGCGACCCGGCTGGTGTCGCTGCTCAAGGCGGCCGGGGCCAAGGTGGTGACCACCCGTTCCGACAACATCGGCGTCGGGCCGTGCGTCGACAAGCGCGCGGCGATCGGCAATGAGGCCCGTGCCGCGGTCGCGGTCTCGATCCACGGCGACGGTGGGCCGTCCGGTGGGCACGGCTTCCACGTGATGGAGCCGGCCAAGGTCGGCGCCCCGTCCGACGCGATCATCGGACCGTCCCACCAGCTCGCGCTGAAGGTCCGGGACAGCTTCCGCGCCCGCACCGGTGTCCCGCCGGCGACCTACATCGGTACCAACGGCATCAACACCCGCAGCGACATGGCCGGGCTGAACCTGTCCACCGTGCCGAAGGTCCTCATCGAGTGCGGCAACATGCGCAACTCGGGCGATGCGGCGATCATGGCCAGCCCGGGCGGACGCCAGAAGATGGCCGAGGGGATCGCCGCCGGCCTGGCCGCGTTCCTGGCGGGTTGACGTGCAGCGCTGGCGGGGGTACGAGGCGGCACCGAGCGGCTGGGGCCGGTCGGCGATCACGATCGGCGTCTTCGACGGGGTGCACCGCGGGCACCAGGAGATCATCGGGCACACCGTGAAGCGCGCCCGCGACCTCGGCGTCCAGTCGGTCGTGGTGACCTTCGACCCGCATCCGGCCGAGGTGGTCCGGCCCGGCTCGCACCCGGCGGTCCTGTCCGAGCCGGCCCGCAAGGCCGAGCTGATCGAGGCGCTGGGCGTCGACGTGCTGTGCGTGATCCCGTTCACGCCGGAGTTCTCCCGGTTGCCGGCCGAGCAGTTCGTCCACGATGTCCTCGTCGAGCACCTGCACGCCGCGCTGGTCGTGGTCGGGGAGAACTTCCGCTTTGGGCACAAGGCGGCCGGCGACGAGGCGTTGCTGGCCCGGCTCGGCCGCACCTTCGGCTTCAGCGTCGAGGACGCGCCACTGGTCACCAGCAACGGGACGGTCTTCTCGTCCACATACATCCGGGCGTGCGTCGACGCCGGCGACGTGGTGGCCGCCGCGGCGGCCCTGGGCCGGCCGCACCGCGTGGAGGGCGTCGTGGTCCGCGGCGACCAGCGCGGCCGGCAGCTCGGCTTCCCCACGGCCAACCTGCTCTGCAGCCGGTACGCCGCGATCCCGGCCGACGGCGTGTACGCCGCCTGGCTGGTCCGGCGCTCGCCGCGTACCGGTGGCGGAGCCGGCGCCGCGGAGCGGCTCATGGCCGCGGTCTCGATCGGTACCAACCCGACGTTCTCCGGGCGGGAGCGCCGCGTCGAGGCGTACGCGCTGGACTTCGACGACGACCTGTACGGCGAGCGGGTGGGGCTGGACTTCGTCGCGCACCTGCGCGAGATGCGCGCCTACACCGCGGTCGAGCCGCTGATCGCCCAGATCCACCAGGACGTCGCCGACACGCGCAGCGCGCTGGCCGGCTGATCAGCGGCCCGCCGGGGCCGACCGCGAGGTAGCTGGTAGCCTTGTCGGCGATGCCGGATTCCCGGTGAGGCTCCGCGTGCCTGCCCGACGCCGTGGGTGCGGGGCCACACATCACCCGAGATAGGGAGCACATGGCGCTCGAAGCAGAGCTCAAGACGAAGATCATGCAGGATTACGCGACGCACGAGGGCGACACCGGGTCGCCCGAGGTCCAGGTCGCGGTCCTGACCAGGCGGATCTCCGACCTGACCGAGCATCTCAAGACCCACAAGCACGACCACCACAGCCGTCGTGGTCTGCTGCTGCTCGTCGGCCGCCGCCGCCGCCTGCTCAACTACCTGCAGAAGACCGACATCCAGCGCTACCGTTCGCTCATCGAGCGGCTCGGCCTGCGCCGGTAGGACCACCCCGAAGGGCGGCGATCAGCCGCCCTTCGGCGTAACAACCGCACACGGGTAACGCGCCTCAGGACAGGGGAGCCCGGCACCGCCGCGAGCGCACCGGTCCTCGGTAGTGGCCCTCGGAACCTCGACGGTCCCGCGGGCTTCGATCGAAGACCGGCCGCCTGGAAGCTCCCCGAGGTCGTGCCCACGACCAAAGGAGCACAAACTTCACATGACCGAGCAGACTCTCGGCACCCAGCACAGCACCGCGACCATCGACAACGGGTCCTTCGGCACCCGCCAGGTGGTCTTCTCCACCGGCCGCCTCGCCAAGCAGGCCGCCGGCTCGGTGATCGCGCAGCTCGGCGACACCGTCGTGCTGTCCGCCACCACGGCCAGCAGAACCCCCAAGGAGCAGTTCGACTTCTTCCCGCTGACGGTCGACGTCGAGGAGCGGATGTACTCCGCGGGCCGGATCCCCGGCTCGTTCTTCCGCCGCGAGGGCCGGCCCACCGAGGACGCGGTCCTCACCTGCCGCCTGACCGACCGGCCGCTGCGCCCGACGTTCGTCAAGGGGCTGCGCAACGAGGTCCAGGTCGTCGAGACGATCCTGGCGCTGGACCCGCAGCACCCCTACGACGTCGTGGCGATCAACGCCGCGTCGCTGTCCACCCAGCTGTCCGGCCTGCCGTTCAACGGCCCGGTCGGGGCCACCCGGGTGGCCCACGTCGACGGCCAGTGGGTGGCCTTCCCCACCCATGACGAGCTGGCGCGGGCCACGTTCGACATGGTCGTCGCCGGGCGTGCCCTGCCCGACGGCGAGGTCGCGATCATGATGGTCGAGGCCGAGGCCACCGAGAACGTCATCGCGCTCGTCGGCGGCGGCGCCACCGCCCCGACCGAGGAGATCGTGGCGAGCGGCCTGGAGGCCGCGAAGCCGGCGATCCGCGAGCTGTGCCGGGCCCAGGCCGAGCTGGCCGCGGTCGCCGCCAAGCCGACCCAGGAGTTCCCGGTCTTCCTCGACTACCAGGACGACGTGTACGCCGCGGTCGAGGCCGCCGGGCGCGACGAGATCTCCGAGGCGCTGCGCATCGCCGCCAAGGCCGAGCGCGAGGAGGCGCTCGACCGGATCAAGGAGGCGGTGTTCGAGCGGGTCGCCCCGGAGTTCGAGGGGCGGGAGAAGGAGATTCCGGCCGCCTTCCGGTCGGTGACCAAGAAGGAGGTACGCGCCCGCGTGCTGCGCGACCAGGTCCGCATCGACGGGCGTGGGCTGCGCGACATCCGGCCGCTGACCGCCGAGGTGCACGTGCTGCCGCGGGTACACGGGTCGGCGCTTTTCGAGCGCGGGGAGACCCAGATCCTCGGCGTCACCACACTGAACATGCTCCGGATGGAGCAGGCGCTGGACACGCTGTCCCCGCAGAAGACCAAGCGGTACATGCACAACTACAACTTCCCGCCGTACTCGACCGGGGAGACCGGCCGGGTCGGTGCGCCGAAGCGGCGGGAGATCGGGCACGGGGCGCTCGCCGAGCGGGCGCTGATCCCGGTGCTGCCCAGCCGCGAGGAGTTCCCGTACGCGATCCGGCAGGTGTCCGAGGCGCTGGGCTCCAACGGCTCCACCTCGATGGGGTCGGTCTGCGCGTCGACCATGTCGCTGCTGTCCGCCGGGGTACCGCTGAAGGCACCGGTCGCCGGCATCGCCATGGGGCTGATCTCCGACGAGGTCGACGGCAAGACCAGCTACGTGACGCTGACCGACATCCTGGGCGCCGAGGACGCCTACGGCGACATGGACTTCAAGGTCGCCGGTACCCGGGACTTCGTCACCGCGTTGCAACTGGACACCAAGCTCGACGGCATCCCGTCCGACGTGCTGGCCGGCGCGCTCCAGCAGGCGCACGACGCGCGCCAGACGATCCTCGACGTCATGGCCGACGCGATCGAGTCGCCGGCGGGCATGTCGAAATACGCCCCGCGGGTGACCACGATCCGGATCCCGGTCGACAAGATCGGCATGGTGATCGGGCCAAAGGGCCAGACCATCAACGCGATCCAGGACGAGACCGGTGCCGAGATCACGATCGAGGACGACGGTACGATCTACGTCGGCGCGACCGACGGGCCCTCGGCCGAGGCGGCGGTGGAGCGGATCAACGCGATCGCCAACCCGACCATGCCGAAGGTGGGCGACAAGTTCCTCGGCACCGTCGTGAAGACCGCCGCGTTCGGGGCGTTCATCTCCCTGCTGCCCGGCCGCGACGGGCTGCTGCACATCTCCAAGGTGGGCAACGGCAAGCGGGTGGACAAGGTCGAGGACTTCCTCAACGTCGGCGACAAGGTCGAGGTGCAGATCGCCGACATCGACCAGCGCGGCAAGATCTACCTGGACAAGGTACGGCCGGAGGGCGAGGAAGCGCCGGAGGGCGCGGCCGACCGCCCGGCGGGGCGGGACCGGGGTGACCGGGGGCCGCGCGACCGCGGCGAGCGGGGTCACGGCGACCGGGGCCCGTCCCGGGGCGCCGACCGGGGCCCGAACGACGCGCCGGCCGGCGAGGACGGCGGCGACAGCGACGAGCAGCGCCGGCGGCGCCGGCGCCAGCGCTGAAAACCGTCGCGAAGGACGCCGTGGGCGGGGCGGTGCACCGCACCGTCCTGCCCAACGGACTGCGCATCCTGACCGAGGCGGTACCGGCGATGCGCAGCGTGTCCTTCGGCATCTGGGTCGGCGTCGGCTCCCGCGACGAGGCGCCCGGGCTCGGCGGTACCTCCCACTTCCTGGAGCACCTGCTCTTCAAGGGCACCAAGCGGCGCAGCGCGCTGGAGATCTCCGCGCAGATCGAGGCGGTCGGCGGGGAGACCAACGCGTTCACCACCAAGGAGTACACCTGCTACTACGCGCGGGTGCTCGACGCTGACCTGCCGCTGGCGGTCGACGTCCTCGGGGACGTGATCACCTCGTCGCTGATCGCCGAGGCCGACGTGGAGACCGAGCGCGGGGTGATCCTCGAAGAGATCGCCATGCACGACGACGAGCCCGACGACGAGGTGCACGACCTGCTCGCCCAGGCGATCTACGGGGACCACCCGCTGGGCCGGCTGGTCTCGGGTACCAGCGCGACGATCAGCACGCTGCGCCGGGAGCAGATCCTCGGCTTCTACCGGCGCCGGTACACGCCGCCGCGGATGGTCGTCACCGCCGCCGGCAACCTCGACCACGACCGGGTCGTGGAGCTGGTCGGGGGCGCCCGCCTCGCCGCCGGGTCGGCGGCCGAGCCGGCGCCGCTGCGGCGGGACAGGCGGGTGGCCACCCGGCGCGGGCAGGTGGTGGTGCGGGACAAGGAGACCGAGCAGGCGCACCTGGTCCTCGGCGGGCCGGGGATCGGGCGGCTCGACGAGCGCCGCTTCGCGCTGGGCGTGCTGAACAACTCCCTCGGTGGCGGCATGTCCAGCCGGCTCTTCCAGGAGATCCGGGAGCGGCGGGGCCTCGCGTACTCGGTGTACTCGTACACCTCGCAGTACGCCGGCACCGGGATCTTCGCGGTGTACGCCGGCTGCGCCCCGGGCAAGGTCGACGAGGTGCTCGACCTGACCCGGACCGAGCTGGCCACGGTGGCGGCCGACGGGCTGACCGAGGCCGAGGTGGCACGGGGCCGGGGGATGGCCAAGGGCGCGCTGGTGCTGGGGCTGGAGGACACCGGGTCCCGGATGACCCGGCTGGGCAAGGGGGAGCTGCTCTACGGCGAGGTGCTCTCCGTCGACGACCTGCTCGCCCGGGTCGAGGCGGTGGACGCCGAGCAGGTCCGGGCAGTGGCCGCGGACCTGCTCCTGGAGCCGATGTCGCTGGCCGTCGTCGGGCCGTTCGCCGACCACGACTTCACGATCTGACCGGACGCGCCTCCCGGGGCAGCAGCGCGGCGCAGGCGGCGCCGAGGAGGTTCGCGCCGACGAGGCCGGCGCAGGTCAGCGCGAGCGCGCGCCCCGAGGGGGTACGCGGCACGAGCGTCAGGTAGAGCGTGCCGAACGTGGTCACCCCGACGACCTGGGCGAGCTGCACCATCGTGGCGAGCATGCCGCTCGCGTCGGCGGCGTCGGCGAGCGGTACGTGCCGCACGGCGAGCGTGACCAGCGGCGAGAACGCCGCACCGAAGCCCAGCCCGAAGCAGAGCTGGGCGACCCAGAACAGCACCCCGGGCGTACCGCCGCCGCGCACCGACAGGCCGAGCAGGCCGAGCCCGGCCGCCCCGAGCAGGATGCCGAACGGGATCATCCGACCGTGCCAGTGCGCGGGAAGGCGCCGCCAGTTCAGGCTCGCCAGCGCGAACGCGCCACCCCCGGCGAGGAACGTCAGGCCCGCGCGCAACGGCGAGAAACCCAGCCCGCCCTGCAGGTGCAGGGTCTGCGTCAGCAGGTACCCGCCGTAGCCGGCCATGATCGCGAAGAGCGCGGCCAGCCCGGCGACCATGCCCGGCGCCCGTACCACCCGGCCGGGTACCAGCGGCGCGGCGGCCCGCCGCTCGATCAGCACGAAGAGGCCGAACAGCAGCACCGCGGCGCCCAGGCTCACCCAGCCCCACACCGGCCAGTGCTCCTCGTGGCCGAGTACGAGCGGCACCACGAACAGCAGCACGGCCGCGGAGAGACTGAGCACGCCGCCGACGTCGAGACCCCGGCCCGGCTCGCCCCGGTCGGCGGGCAGTAGCCGGCGCGCGGCGAGCAGCAGCGCCACCCCGATCGGCACGTTGACGAGGAAGACCGGGCGCCAGCCGGTACCCCCGAGGTCGGCCTGGACCAGCGCGCCACCGGCCACCTGGCCGACCACGGCGCCCCCGGCGAGCGCCACGGCGTAGATGCTGAACGCCCGCGCCCGCGCCGGCCCGGTGAAGTGCCGCTGGATCAGGCTGAGCACCTGCGGCACCATGAGCGCCGCGCCCGCGCCCTGCACCAGCCGGTACCCGATGAGCTGGCCGGTCGACCCGGCCAGCCCGCAGGCGAGCGACGCGGCGGTGAAGAGGGCCAGCCCGGCGAGGAACGTGCGGCGGTGGCCGAGCCGGTCGCCCAGCCGCGCCCCGGTGATGAGCAGGACGGCGTAGGAGATCGTGTACCCGGCGACGACCAGTTGCAGCCCGGCGCCGCTGGCGTGCAGGTCGGTCCGGATCGTGGGGACGGCGACGTTGACGATGGTCACGTCGAGGATCGCCATGAACTGCCCGAGCAGGATGGTCGCCAGCAGCACGCCGCCGCGGGTGCGGGGCGCTGGCGCCGCCCGGGGCCGGTCGAGGATCGTGGTCATAGGGGCAGCCTGACGGTCCCGCCATCCCGGTGGTGAGAGCCCGCTGATCCTGGTACCAGCACCACCTGGCACGGGGCCGCGGCGGCCCGCAGGATGGAGGCGTGACAGTGACCACCACGGCGGCCGGCCGCCGCAACGAGCTGGCCCAGTTCCTGCGCAGCCGGCGGGCCCGGCTGAGCCCGGCCGACGTCGGGCTGCCCCCCGGGGTTCGCCGCCGGACCCCCGGCCTGCGCCGGGAGGAGGTGGCCCAGCTCGCCGGCGTCGGGGTGACCTGGTACACGTGGCTGGAGCAGGGCCGGCCGATCCACGCCAGCGTGCAGATCCTCGACGCGATCGCCCGGACGCTGCGGCTGGACCCGGCCGAGCGCGCGCACCTGTACCGGCTCGCCGAGGTGCCGGCCGTGCCCGACCCGGCGGGCTCGGAGGACCTGCCGCCGGACATCCAGCCGATCCTCGACAGCATGGCGCTGATCCCGGCGGCGGTCTACAACGGGCGGTACGACGTGCTGGCGTGGAACGCGGCGTACGCGGCGCTGTTCCCGGCCGTGGTCCACGCGCCGGCGGGGGAGCGCAACGCGCTGTGGCATCTGTTCGTCGTCGAGCCCTGCTGCTCGGCGTTGCTCAACCGCGACGAGGAGCTGCCGCGCATGGTCGCCACGCTGCGCGCCGGGTTCGGCCGGCACCTGGGCGAGCCGGCGTGGACCGGGTTCGTGCGCCGGCTGTCCGCGGCCAGCGCCAGGTTCGCGCAGATGTGGGCCGAGCACGACGTGGCGACGCCGGGTACCCGGATGAAGGTGTTCCAGCACGTCGGCCCGGACCGGCTGCTGCGCACGATGTCGACGGCGTTCACGCTGTCGGGGATGCCGGAGACCCGGATGATCGTGTACACCCCGATCGACGAGGAGGACCGCGTGCTGATGGCCGAGGTGCTCGCGGACGGCGGGCGGCCGTCGGGGTGCCCGGTGCATCGGGGGACCGCGGCGCCGGGCGCGCGTGTCGCCCGGCCGGTCCGCTAATACGCGCTGGCGGCCCGGCCGCCTGCCCGTGGTCTCCCATCCGGCAAGGAGCGCGCCGGATGGGAGACCGCGAGCAGCCGCAGCATCGCTGAAGCCGGTCCGCTAATACACGCTGGCGGCCCGGCCGCCTGCCCGTGGTCTCCCATCCGGCAAGGAGCGCGCCGGATGGGAGACCGCGAGCAGCCGCAGCATCGCTGAAGCCGGTCCGCTAAGTTGGCGGGGTGACTGACGAACGCGATCCGATCCGGGTCGGCGTGCTGGGCGCGCGCGGGCGGATGGGCACGGAGGTGTGCCGGGTGGTCGACGCGGTCGACGACCTGGAGCTGGTCGCGATGATCGACCAGGGCGACGGGCTGTTCAGCGCGCTGGACGCCGGTGCCGAGGTGGTCGTCGACTTCACCACGCCCGACGTGGTGCTGGACAACCTGCACTGGTGCATCGACCAGGGACTCAACGTGGTGGTCGGGACCAGCGGGTTCACCGAGCACCGGCTGGAGCGGGTACGCACCTGGCTGTCCCGCAAGCCCGACGTCGGCGTGGTCATCGCGCCCAACTTCGCGCTCGGTGCCGTGCTGATGATGGAGTTCGCCGAGCGGGCCGCCCGGTTCTTCCCCTCCGCCGAGATCATCGAGCAGCACCACCCCAACAAGGTGGACGCGCCGAGCGGCACGGCGTTGCAGACCGCGGCGCGGATCGCGAAGGCTCGCAGCGACGCCGGGCTGGGCGAGTCGCCGGACGCGACCAAGGACGAGGTCGAGGGCGCGCGCGGCGCGCTGGTCGAGGGGATCCGCGTGCACTCGGTCCGCGCGGCCGGGCTGCTCGCGCACCAGGAGGTGCTCTTCGGCACGACCGGTGAGACGCTGACCATCCGGCACGACTCCTACGACCGGGCCGCGTTCATGCCTGGGGTACTGCTGGCGGTGCGGTCAGTCGTGCGCCGGCCGGGGCTCACCGTCGGGCTCGGGGCCCTGCTCGACTGACACGTGCAGCCGCAGCTGGGGGACCAGCAGGTCGTCCACGTCCAGCGCCCGGTGCGCGCCGTCAGGCGCCCAGCCGGCGCTCGCCAGGAACCGGCGGGTCGCCGGGTCCTGCTCGTACGCCCACGCCACCGCGGTGCGAAAGCCGTCCTCGCGCCACCCGTCCACCGACGCCGCGAGCAGCCGGCTGCCGTGCCCGCGCCGCCCCCAGCGGGGCTCGACGAGCAGCTCGGTGATCGCGGCGACGTCGGGCGCGAGGGGCTCCTCCCCGGGTGCCAGCGCCGCCTCGTCGGCCGGGCCGCTCGCGGTGAAGCCGACCAGGTGGGCCGACTCGGCCTGCTCGACGGCGACGAGGACCCGGTGGCGACGGGACGGCGGCGCCTCGATCGCGGCCAGCCAGTGCCGGGCCAGCCACGCCTCCGCCATCTCGTCGAGCACGTGCCGGGGCAGCAGGCGACGGTACGCGGTACGCCACGTGACGAGCTGGATACGGGCGATCTCGCCGGCCTCGTCCGGACGTGCTGGCCGGACATACCCGAGCGCCATGGTGTTAGAAACTACGTGAGGGCCGACTGAGTGCCGACGAAGGGGGCAGCGTGAGTGAGGCGGAGCCGCGGCGCGGTCTGAGCCGCACGACGCGCCGGCGTGGCGGGGGCGCGGCGTGGGGCGGTGGCCGCGCCTCCCGGCGGCTCCGCGGAGCGAACGAGGGGACGGCGGCGTGAGGCGACGCACCGTGGTGCAGCTTCTCGTGGTGCTCGCCCTGGCCGGCGCCGCCTGGTGGTTCCTGGCCAACTTCGCGGTGCGGCACGGCTCCTTCGACCTCAAGGTCTACTACGGCGCGGTCAACTACTGGGCAGACGGCGACGGCGAGATCTACGACTACGTCAAGCCGTTCAGCAAGTACGGCTTCACCTATCCGCCGTTCGCCGCGCTCATGATGTCGCCGATGGCGATCCTGCCCTGGTGGGCGGTGAACGGGCTGAGCATCGCCGGGACCGTGCTGGTCACGCTGGTCGTCCTCGACTGGTTCCTACGGCCGGTGGCGCAGCGGCAGGGGTGGACCCGGTGGTTCACCGTCGCGGTCGCGGCGGCGTTCGTGGCGGTGTTCGAGCCGCTGCGTGAGACGGTCAGCTTCGGCCAGGTCAACATGTACCTGCTGCTCCTGGTCCTGTTCGACGTGCGGCTGCTGATCGGGCGGGGCTCGCGCTTCGGCGGGGTCGCGATCGGTCTCGCCACCGCGGTCAAGCTGACCCCGGGGATCTTCATCCTGTACCTGCTGGTGACGCGCCGGTACCGGCCGGCCCTGACCGCGATGGCGACCACCGCGGGGGCGACCGTCCTGGCGATGCTGATCGCGCCGGACGCCTCCCGGGAGTTCTGGACCAGCGCGCTGTGGGACACCGACCGGGTCGGCACGCTGTCGTTCATCTCCAACCAGTCCCTGGAGGGTCTGGTCGCCCGGTTGAATCCGACCGACCCGAGCACCGCGCTGTGGGCCGTGCTGGTCCTGGCGGCGCTCGCGGTCTGGGTGGTGCGGGTGCGCCGGGCCGGGCGGGCCGGCGATGATCTCGGCGGGGTCGCCCTGACCGGTGTCCTCGGGTGCCTGGTCAGCCCGGTGACCTGGATCCACCACCTGGTGTGGACGCTGCCGGCGCTGCTGCTGCTCGTGGACCGGGGGCTGGCCGCGCGCGGGTGGCGGCGGTGGGCCCAGCTCGGCCTGTGCGGGGGCCTCTACGCGCTGCTGTCCAGCCGGATCGTATGGGGGTACGCCGACCACTTCACCGACACCGGGCTGCTGATGAGCAACGCGTACGTGCTGGCCAGCGCGCTGCTGCTGGTGACATTGCCGATCGGCGCGGAGCCGGTACCGGCCTCAGGGCAGGGGTCGGGTGTAGCGGACCTCGGGCAGCTCAACGACCGACCCGTCGGGGCGGCTGACCGGGTAGGCGGCGGTGGCGCCGTCCAGCGTGAAGCCGGTGCGCTCGTAGAACCGGCGAGCCTGGTCGTTGGCGGCGAGCACCCATAGCCGTACCTCCCGGAACCCCCGGTCGGCCAGCCGGCGCAGGGCGGCGGCCATGAGCGCGCGGCCGGCGCCGGTACCCCACCGGGCCGGCTCCACGTAGATCGCGACGATCTCGCCGACCTTCTGGTGCAGCGTCCAGTCGTCCTGGCCGATCCGGTAGTTGCCGCACGAGACGTACCCGATGACCCGGCCGTCCTGGGTGGCCACCAGATGCTCGAAGCCGTCGGCGTGGCGCATCCGGTGCCGGTACCGGTCGGCCCGCCCGTCGCTCTCCATCGCGTCCAGCACGTCCTGCGGAACGATCCCGGCGTAGGCCCGCTGCCAGCCGTGCACGTTGATCCGTACGATGTCCTCCGCGTCGTCGAGCGTCGCGGCCCGTACCGTCAGCACGCGGCGAGCGTAACTGTCAGGGGTGGCCGTTACATTCACGGGTGATGGACTCGATCTCCTCCGCCCAGGCGCGGCGGATCGCGCTGGCCGCGCAGGGCTTCGCCGACCCGCCACCCGGCGGCGCGCCCGACCGCCGCCACCTGCGCCGCGTGCTCGGCCGCACCGGCCTGCTGCAGATCGACTCCGTCAACGTCCTGCGGCGCGCCCACTACCTGCCCGGCTACAGCCGCCTCGGTCCCTACCGCACCGAGCTGCTCGACGCCATGACCTACCGCCGCCCCCGGGAGCTGTTCGAATACTGGGGCCACGAGGCGTCCCTGCTGCCGTTGCGGCTGCACCCCAACCTGCGCTGGCGGATGGCCGACGGGCACGCGTGGGGCGGGGTGGCCCGGCTGGCGCGCGAGCATCCCCACCTCATCGACTGGGTCCGCACCGAGGTTGCGGAGAAGGGCCCGCTGACCGCCGCCGAGCTGGAGGCCGACGCCCCCCGGCGCACCGGCAACTGGGGCTGGAACTGGACCGCCGCCAAGATCGCGCTGGAGTGGCTGTTCTGGCGCGGCGAGGTGCTCGTCACCCACCGCAACAGCGGCTTCGCCCGGGTCTACGACCTGCCCGAGCGGATCCTGCCCGCCGAGCTCCTGGAAGCGCCCACTCCGGAGCCGGCCGAGGCGTTCCGGGAGCTGGTCCGGGTGGCGGCGCGCGGTCTCGGCGTGGCCACCGAGGCCGACCTGCGCGACTACCTACGCCTGCCGGTCGCCGGGGCCCGCACCGCCGTCCGGGAGCTGGCCGAGGCGGGGGAACTGGTCCCGGTCACGGTGGCCGGCTGGCGGCAGCCGGCCTACCTGCACCGCGACGCCCGGCTGCCGCGCCGGATCGGGGCCGCCACGCTGACCAGCCCGTTTGATCCGGTGGTGTGGCGGCGTGAGCGGGCCGAGCGGCTGTTCGGCTTCACCTACCGGATCGAGATCTACACGCCGGCCGCCAAGCGGGTGCACGGCTACTACGTGCTGCCGTTCCTGCTCGGCGACCGGCTGGTGGCCCGGGTCGACCTCAAGGCCGACCGGGCCGCCGGGGTGCTGCGGATCCCCGCGGCGTGGACCGAACCGGACGCCCCGCCGGAGACCCCCGCCGCCCTCGCAGTCGAGCTGCGCCGGCTCGCCGGCTGGCTGGGCCTGGAGGCCGTGGCCGCGCCCGAGCGCGGGGACCTGGCGGCGGACTTGGCGAAGGAGGTACGGGCAGCGGCGGTGTAGCCTGTGCCGCATGGCCGCCGACTCGGTGACGTTCGTTCACGACGGGCATCAGCACGTGGTCGAGCCGACCAACCGGTTCAACCGGTTCATGTTCCGGCTGTGGGCGCGCAGTCCCCGCTGGACCGCCCCGGCGCTGGTCCTGGTCTGCTTCGCCGGCGGCCTGGCCTACGCGTTCTCCGCGCGGCCCACCGGCACCACCGCGTTCGACAGCCCGACCTGTCTGGTCAAGTTCACCACCGGGTTCGACTGCCCGGGGTGCGGTGGCACCCGGGCCTTCTGGTACCTGCTGCACGGTGACCTGCCCGCCGCCGCCCGGTCGCACCTGCTGGCCGTCTTCGCCGCGCCGTTCCTGGTCTACATGTATGTGGCGTGGGCGTCCGGGCTGGTGTTCAAGACCCGGCGGCTGCCGTCGTTGCGGCTGTCCCCGTTGACGATCTCGATGTTCCTGGTCGCCTGGGGCGCCTTCTCGATCCTGCGCAACCTGCCCTGGGCGCCCTTCACCTGGCTCTACGTCTGAGCGACGCTCAGACGTCCGCCGGCACCGGCACCCGGCGCAGCTCGATGTCACCGCTGGCGGTGCGCACCCGCAGGTTGAGGTCCGCCACGCCGTCCTCGGGCGTCCGGCCCTCGCCGTGGTCGAGGTCGCTTCGGGTGGTACCCGCGGTGGTGGCCAGGTCGAGCCAGACACTGGTACCGGCGGCGACACCGATCCGCACGTCTCCGGAGACGGCGTTCACCTGCAGATTCCCCCGGCGCACCGCGCCGATCCGCACGTCCCCCGACGCGGACCGGACGCGGACCGAGCCCTCGGCCTGCTCCACCACGATGTCGCCGCTCGCGGTGTCGATGGCGACGTCGCCGGCCGCGAACCCGAACACCACGTCGCCCGAGGCGGTGTCCAGCGAGGTCTGACCCTCGGCCCGCCCGACGCGGATGTCGGCGCTGGCCCCGCGCACCGCGAGGGTGCCGGTGACCTGTCCGACGGTGACGTCACCGGAGGCGGTGTCGATCGTGGTGTCGCCGTACCGCCCCTCGAAGTGGGCATCGGCGCTGGCCAGCCGGATGATGAGCGGGCTGTCCTCGGGAAGCCGCACGTCCACCCGGATCCGGCCGGAACGGCGCAGCCGCCAGCCGTGCTCGGGCGCCTCGACGTGCAGCGTCGTGCCGCGCATCTCGACCATCGTGTTTTCGGCGGCCTGCTGGGAGGCCGAGGAGCCGTCGTAGGGCTGGACGTCGACCGTGGCCGTGTCCCGCGGCTCGGCGGCGACGAACATCGCGCCGGCGGCGAGCTTGGCGAACAGGCTGATGCGGTCCTGACAGGTGAACTCGGGCATGGAGGTCCCCTTCCAAGAGGTTGACACGTGGCTCAGGCTTGGGCGAAACCGGTGACCCGGCGGCCGAGGCCGCCCCGGCCCCGGCCCGGTGGCACCGGGCTGCCGCCGCTCACCGCGGCGGCGATGGCCCGGACCAGCCACGCGTTGACGGAGATGCCCTCCGCCGCGGCGGCGCGCTCGACCTGGGCCTTCAGCGGCTCGGGCAGGCGCAGGGTGATCCGGGCGGGATCGGCGGTCTCCGGCGGGCCGGGCGGACCCGGCGCGCTAGGCGGAGCCGGTGGGGCCGGTGGTACCGGCGGGTGCTGCCAGCCGACCGGATCGACCGGACCGATCGGCTCGGCCAGCTCGGTCACCGCGAAGTCGGCGTTGCGGCCGCGCAACCGGACCTCGACGCTCGCCGTGCCGAGCTTGCCGGTGATCTCCGCGGCGGCGTCGGACAGCGCTTCCAGCAGGCAGAGCCGGGCGGCGGCGTCGAGCGAGCCGCTGAGCAGCTCGGCGGTGCGGGTGACCTCCGGGCCACCCGGCGCCGCCGCGGCGCGCAGCTCCCGTTGAAGAACGTCGAGGTACGGTGACAGCTCCATGACGTCACTATGACACCAGAGATGACGTCATGCAAGCGTCAGCCTGACGTCGCTGACGTCATACCAGATCGGACGGGCCGGCGGATCCGGGTGAGCCGCCGCCGAGGTTGTCGCCCCGGCGGTTTAAGGTGCGGGGAACCGACGGAAAGGAGTGCGCCGTGCCCGAGATCGTCGCCCCGCAGGTACGTGTCGTCGCGTGGACGCACTTCGAGCCACCGGAGGACGTGCCCTGGTCCACCGACGCGCAGGGCGGCCAGGCGCTGGCCGAGTTCGCCGGCCGGGCGTGCTACCAGTCCTGGTCCAAGCCCAACCCGGCCACCGCGACCAACGCCGGCTACCTGGCCCACATCCTCGAGGTGGGCCACCTGTCCGTCCTGGAGCACGGCACGGTCACCATGTACTTCACCGGGGTGTCCCGGTCGTTCACCCACGAGCTGATCCGGCACCGGCACTTCTCGTACTCCCAGCTGTCCCAGCGCTACGTCCCCGAGCGCAACGCGGCGATGGTGGAGCCCGACGTCATCGCCGAGGACCCGGAGCTGCACAAGAAGTTCGTCGAGGCGGCCGAGGCGAGCGTGCGCGCCTACACCGACCTGCTGGAGGGGCTGGAACGGCGGTTCGCCGACCTCCCCAACGCGACGCTGCGGCGCAAGCAGGCCCGGCAGGCCGCGCGCGCGGTGCTGCCCAACGCGACCGAGACCCGCATCCTGGTCACCGGCAACTACCGCGCCTGGCGGCACTTCATCGCGATGCGCGCCACCGAGCACGCCGACGTGGAGATCCGGGAGCTGGCGGTGGAGTGCCTGCGGCAGCTCCAGAGGGTGGCGCCGAACGTGTTCGCCGACTTCACCGTCTCCACCCTCGCCGACGGCAGCGAGATCGCCGCGAGCCCGTACGCGTGGGAGTCCTAGCCGCGCGTCCGTTACGTCAAGCACGTTAGGTTAAGCACATGACTAGCAGGGTTCCCGACCCCCGCCGGCCGTTCGGCCGCCTCCTCACCGCGATGGTCTCGCCGATGCGCGCCGACGGCGCGCTCGACCCCGGCGGGGCCGCCCGACTGGCCACGTATCTCGTCGACGAGCAGGGCAACGACGGGCTCGTGATCAACGGCACCACCGGCGAGGCCCCCACCACGACCGACGCCGAGAAGGAGGCCCTGCTCCGGGCCGTCCTCGAAGCCGTGGGCGACCGGGCCCACGTGGTGGCCGGCGTCGGTACCAACGACACCAGGCACACCATCGAGCTGGCCCGCGCGGCCGAGAAGGTGGGCGCGCACGGCACGCTCGTGGTCACGCCGTACTACAACAAGCCGCCGCAGGAGGGGCTGTACGCCCACTTCACCGCGGTCGCCGACGCCACCGGCCTGCCCATGCTGGTCTACGACATCCCGCACCGCACCGGTATCCCGATCGCCACCGAGACCCTGTGCCGCCTGGCCGAGCACGACCGGATCGTCGGGGTCAAGGACGCCAAGGCATCAATGGTGGACACCGCCACCGTCACGAGCCGGACCGGCCTCGCCATCTACTGCGGCGACGACGCGCTGACCCTGCCCAGCCTGGCGGTCGGGGCGGTCGGCATCGTGGGCACCTCCACCCACTTCATCGGCACCGGTACCAAGCGGATGATCGAGGCGTACGAGGCCGGTGACGTGGCCGGCGCGCTGCGCCTGCACCGCCAGCTCCTGCCGCTGTTCACCGGCATCTTCCGCACTCAGGGCGTGATCCTGGTCAAGGCCGGGCTGGGCCTGCTCGGGCTGCCGTCCGGGCCGGTACGCCTGCCGCAGGTCGACGCGACCGGGGCGCAGATCGCGCAGCTTCGCACCGATGCCGCCGCCGCCGGGGTCGACCTGCCGGAGCCGGACAAGTGAGTGGTCCCACCGGCGGGGCGCCCGCGACGGTGACGGCCGAGGTGGACACGCGCACGCTTTCCCACGTCGACCTCAACGCGCCCGGCCCGCTGCCCGACGGCGCGCTGCGGGTCATCCCGCTCGGCGGGCTGGGCGCGATCGGGCGCAACATGACCGTGTTCGAGTACCGCGGCAAGCTGCTGGTCGTCGACTGCGGGGTGCTCTTCCCCGACGTCGACCAGCCCGGCGTCGACCTGATCCTGCCGGACTTCACCCCGATCCTGGACCGGCTCGACGACGTCCAGGCGATCGTGCTCACCCACGGCCACGAGGACCACATCGGCGCGGTGCCCTACCTGCTCGCCCACAAGAACGACATCCCGATCGTGGGCTCCCAGTTCACGCTCGCGCTGGTCGAGGCGAAGCTCGCCGAGCGGCGCATCGAGCCGTACAGCCTGAACGTCCGGGAGGGGCAGACCGAGCGGCTCGGGCCGTTCGAGTGCGAGTTCTTCGCCGTCAACCACTCGATCCCGGACGCCCTCGCGGTCGCCATCCGCACCGGCGCCGGGGTCGTCCTGCACACCGGCGACTTCAAGATGGACCAGCTCCCGCTCGACGGGCGGCTGACCGACCTGGCGGGCTTCGCGCGGCTCGGCGCCCAGGGCGTCGACCTGCTGCTGTCCGACTCGACCAACGCGGAGATCCCCGGCTTCGTCGCGCCCGAGCGGGAGATCGGGCCGGTGCTGGACAGCATCTTCCGCGCCGCCCGCGGCCGGATCATCGTGGCGTCCTTCGCCTCGCACGTGCACCGGGTCCAGCAGGTGCTCGACTCGGCCAACGAGCACGGGCGCAAGGTGGCCTTCATCGGCCGGTCGATGGTGCGCAACATGGGCATCGCCCGGGATCTCGGGCTGCTGCGCATCCCCGGCGGGCTGGTCGTCGGGCTGGACGAGGCGACCACGCTGCCGCCGGACCGCATCGTGCTGATGTCGACCGGGTCGCAGGGCGAGCCGATGAGCGCCCTGGGCCGGATGGCCACCGGCGACCACCGGCACGTCGTGGTCGAGGCCGGTGACACCGTGGTCCTGGCATCCTCGCTGGTGCCGGGCAACGAGACCGCGGTCTACCGGGTGATCAACCAGCTCTCCCGCGCCGGCGCGTTCGTGGTGCACAAGGACGTGGCGAAGGTGCACGTCTCCGGCCACTCCCCGGCCGGCGAGCTGCTGTACCTGCTCAACGTGGTACGGCCGACCAACTTCATTCCCGTGCACGGGGAGTGGCGGCACCTGCGGGCGCATGCCCGGCTGGCGGTGGAGTCCGGCGTGGCGCCGGAGCGGGTGGTGCTCTGCGAGGACGGCGACGTCGTCGACCTGGTCCACGGGCGGGCGCGGCTGGTCGGGCATGTGAAGAGCCGGTACGTGTACGTCGACGGGCTCGCCGTCGGTGACGTGGGCGAGTCGCTGCTGACCGAGCGGCGCATCCTCGGCGACGGCGGGTTCATCGCGGCGACCGTGGTCGTCGACTCGGTCACCGGCAAGGTGGTCGGCGGCCCCACGGTGTCGGCCAAGGGGTTCTCCGAGGACCCGGCGGTGTTCGAGCCAGTGGTCCCGCTCATCACCGAGGCGCTGGACCGGGCGGCCCTGGAGGGGATCTCCGACCCGCACCAGCTCCAGCAGATCGTCCGCCGTACCGTCGGCCGCTGGGTCAACGACACCTATCGCCGCCGCCCGATGATCGTGCCCAACGTCGTCGAGGTCTGATCACGCGCCGCGTTTGTTGACGAGGAAGGCCGGGTCGATCTTGACGGGGACGATGGTGCCGGCCTCGTCGATGACGACGGGCAGCGCGGTCTCGGTGCCCGCGGCGGCGATGATCTGTTGCCACTCGCCGTCCTTGTCCCGCAGCCGGACCACGATCGCCGGCACCGGCCCGAAGTGCTCCTTCCACGGCCGCTGCTCGACCCGCCAGTAGCAGGGAATGCCGGCCTCGGCGTACAGCTCGGTCTTGGTCCGGCGGTCGGTGAAGGCGTTCGACGGGGAGACCACCTCGACCACGGTGTGTATCACGGCGGCGGGGAGCCACCTCGGATACTCGAAGATGTCGGCAGAGGTGACCAGCAGGTCGGGGATCGGACCGTCGCGGTTGGGCAGCCCGACGGCGGTGTTGGTAAGGAACTCCAGCTCCGCGGGCAGCCCGCCGATGAACAGCCGGTAAAGCCTGTCGATGATTCCGCTGTGTGCCGGGGCGGGTGCGGGTACCACGACGAGGTTTCCTCCAAGCACCTCGAAACGCAGATCGGTTTCGGGCAGCTCGAAGAGCGTGTCCACCGTGTACGGCGGACTCCACGGAGAGCCTGGCGCCCACGGGTTTATCTCGATGGGTGCGGCCACCATCGCTCACCTCCTCGTCGCCCAGTATGACGCCGGATGACGCTACCGGGGCGGCGCGGCGGGTCGCCAGGATCGGTTACGGCCTGTGGATAACCTCGGCCTTCCGGGCCGCCGCGCGCAGCCAGGCACGGCCATGAGCCGGCGGAAGAGGGGCACCTCGCGCCAGGTCAGTGCGTCCAGCGCGGGAGGGTCACGTCGGCGGGCGCGGAGACCGGGACGCGGTGCCGTTCCCGGTGGTGCCACCGGGGTACCAGGTCCGCCAGGGCGCTCATGGCAGCCAGTATGGCGGCGGCCCGCCCCGGAGCCCGGGGCGGGCCGCTCGACTGTGTGCCGCGACTACCAGTCGCCGAGCCGGCCGGTGATGGCCCGGCTCAGGTCCCGTACCGCCGCGTCCCGCGTGCTCAGCGGGGCCAGGCCGTACCGGTGCTCGATGGTGGCCAGGATCGACGTGGTGTCGTGCGAGGCGCTGTCCACGGCGAACCGCGCCCGCAGCTTCGGCGAGATGATCAGCGTCGGGATGCGGGTACCCGGGCCGAACCGGTCGGACACGCCGCTCCGGGTCGGCGGCGAGACGTGGTCCCACTGCCCGCCGAACTCGTCGTAGGTGACGACGATCGCGGTGCTGCGCGCCTGCGGTCCGGACCGGATCGCCTTGATGAGGTCGACGAGGTGGCTGCTGCCGCTGTGCTCGCTGGCGTATCCGGGGTGCTCGTTCTCCGCGCCGATCGGCTTGACGAAGCTGACCGGCTTGAGGCGCCCGCTCTTGGCGGCCGCGATGAACTCCACCTCGTCGCGCAGGTGCGCCCGCCCGGGGGTACCGGGGGCGTAGTTGGCGAAGTAGTTGAACGGCTGGTGGTGGTACTGGAAGAGCTTGTCCGGGCAGTTCGGGTACACCGAGGCCGGATTGTGCTGCGGGTCGGTGCAGGTACCCGGGGTGGTGCCGTTGGTCCAGCCGGGGCCGCCGACGTTGCCGGCCGCGTTGTCCCAGCCGCCGCTGTACCAGGCCCAGTCCACGCTCTTGGCGGAGAGCCGGTCGCCGATGGTCGGTGCGGTCTGCGGCGGTAGCTGCCGGGTGGCCGGGGTACCGGGCGCGAACGGCTGGAACGCCGGCTGGATGGTGTTGACCGCGAAGTCGCCGCAGACCGTGCCGGGCGGCGGGGTCGGCGCACCGGCCGGCACCTTGCAGGACCCGTCGGGGTTGGCGGCCTGGGTCAGCGCGCCGTCCTTGACGCCGGTCGCGGGGTGCAGCGGGTAGCTGTTCGGGTGACCGTCGGCGCCGACGATCGAGTGCAGGTCGTTGGCGCTGCCGTCGGCCACCGCCCCGGGCCACGTGGGGGTGGCCGCCGCGACCAGCCACTGGTGGTTGAGGAACGACCCGCCGAACGCGGCCTGGAAGAAGCGGTCGGCGATCGCGTAGTGGGGCGCGCCGGGGCTGTGCAGGTACCGGTAGATCGGCAGGGCCCGGGTGTCGTACCGGCCCATCACCAGCCCGATCGCGTCGCTGCCGGTGACGAAGCGGTCCATCCGGCCGCCGTGGATCTGGTACTGCTCCTGGTAGTACCGGTGCACCAGGTCGGCGGTGCAGCCGCCGGGCAGCGCCCCGGGCGAGTCCTTGAGCACCCCGTGCGGAGCGAAGACGCCCGGCGCGGGACAGGTCTTGTCGGTGGGCTTGATGAAGTCGTCGATGACGAACGGCCGGTTGCGGAAGGCCGAGTCGACCGGAATGGTGCCGACCGAACCGTGGCAGGTCACCGGCAGCGGCGGCGAGGCCAGGTTGACCTCGTTCTGCGGCAGGCACGGCAACGGGGTGCCGTCGGCGGCCCGCTGGATCACGTGCCCCGAGCCGAGCGCCCGGTGGATCCCGTTGACCCCCTCCCAGCCGCCGAAGAGGTTGTCGAAGCTGTGGTTCTCCTCGTAGATGACCACGATCTGGGTGATGCCGTCGAGGCCGCCGTCGCCGTGGTGGGCGACGGCCGGGCCGGATCCGAGGGCCAGCCCGAGGGCGACGACCGCGCCTATCACGAGTGGCCGGCGTGGTAAGTGGATACCGGGAGTCACCGGGAACCTCCAGATGAGTGCGGACCGAGCGACCCCATCGACCCTAGTCGACGTTAAGGCCGCGCGACATGAACGCCGGTCGAGGGGCCGGCGAGCCTGCCGCGAACTCCCGCAGCGCGCCGTTACCGTGGCGGAGTGGCGGGCCGTGCCTCTCCGGCGAGCCGGCGCCGGGCTGCGGCCAGGCGCCGGGCGGCCGCGCGCGGTGGGGGCGGCCCGGTCGATGTCCTCTTCCGCGCCCTCGGCCTGCTCTGGATGGGGCTCGCCCACGGGATCGGCTGGCTGGTCCGGACGGTGGGCCGGCGCGCGGCCGACGCCAGGGAGCTGGATCCCGAGCACCGCCGCGACGGCGCCGGCCTGCTCGTCCTGGGCGTCGCGGTGCTGCTCGCGGCGGGCGTGTGGTTCGGCGCCGGGGGTACATTCGGCCGCTACGTCGCGCTCGTCCTGCGGCTGTTCGTCGGCAAGCTGGCGCTCGCGCTGCCGGTACTCCTGCTGGCCGGTGCGGTCAAGCTCATGCGCTCCCCGGTGGAGACCGAGCACCGCGGCCGCGGCGTGGTCGGCTGGAGCGCCCTTTTCATGGGTACCGCCGGACTGTTGCACCTGCTCGGCCGGCCCGTGGGCCCGGCCGAGCTGGAGCGGGCCGGCGGGCTGCTCGGCCGGCTCACCGGCGGGCTGCTGGCCCAGTCGGTGACCGCGGGGGTGGCCAGCGCGCTGCTGGTGCTCGTGGTCCTGTTCGGGGTGCTGGTCGTGACCGCTACGCCGATCAACCGGATCCCGCAGCGGCTGGCACAGGTCCGGGACATGGCGCTCGGCCGGGTCGGCACACAGTCCACAGTGGACGATGCCTGCGCCGAGACCGAGGAGGCGGAGCCGGTGCCGGTCCGGCGCCGGCCGGCCCGCCGCCGCCAAGGGGCGATGGCCGAGCTGGCACCCGTGGTCGAGGACGAGCCGGCCGAGGCCGAGGTCGTCCCGGCACCGCGCACCACCAAGCGGTCCCGCAAGCCGCTCGCCCCGCCGGAGCACTCGCCGCTGCCCACCCGCGCCGAACAGCTCGCGCTCACCGACGCCGACTACAAGCTGCCGCCGCCGCACCTGCTCGCGGTCGGCGACGCCCCCCGCTCGCGCAGCCGCGCCAACGACGAGGTCATCGCCGCGCTACAGGGGGTCTTCGAGCAGTTCGACGTGGACGCGGCGGTGGCGGGGTTCGCCCGCGGCCCGACGGTCACCCGGTACGAGATCGAGATCGGGCCGGGTGTCAAGGTGGAGCGGATCACCCAGCTCTCCCGCAACATCGCCTATGCGGTCAAGTCCGCCGATGTGCGGATCATCTCGCCGATTCCCGGCAAGAGTGCGGTCGGCGTGGAGATCCCCAACACCGACCGGGAGAACGTGGCCCTGGGCGACGTGCTGCGCTCCCGCGCCGCGACCAGCGACCACCACCCGCTGCTCGTCGCGCTCGGCAAGGACATCGAGGGCGGCTACGTGGTGGCCAACCTGGCGAAGATGCCGCACATCCTGATCGCCGGGGCCACGGGCGCCGGGAAATCGAGCTGCCTCAATTCGTTGTTGATCTCACTGCTCACCCGGGCCACCCCGGACGAGGTGCGGCTGCTGCTGGTCGACCCGAAACGGGTGGAGATGACCGGGTACGAGGGGATCCCGCACCTCGTCACGCCCATCGTCACCAATCCCAAGAAGGCCGCCGAGGCCCTCGACTGGGTTGTGCGCGAAATGGACATGCGCTACGACGATCTGGCGGCCAACGGCGTGCGGCACATCGACGACTTCAACAAGAAGGTCCGCACCGGGCAGATCACCGCGCCGCCCGGCAGCGAGCGCGTCATCCGCCCGTACCCCTATCTGGTGGTCATCGTCGACGAGCTGGCCGACCTGATGATGGTCGCCCCGCGCGATGTCGAGGACGCGGTGGTCCGGATCACCCAGCTCGCCCGCGCCGCCGGCATCCACCTGGTGCTGGCGACCCAGCGGCCGTCCGTCGACGTGGTGACCGGCCTGATCAAGGCCAACGTCCCGTCCCGGCTGGCGTTCGCGACCAGCTCGCTGGCCGACTCCCGGGTGATCCTCGACCAGCCCGGCGCGGAGAAGCTGATCGGCCGCGGCGACGGGCTGTTCCTGCCGATGGGCGCGTCCAAGCCGATCCGCATCCAGGGCGCGTGGGTCAGCGAGCCGGAGATCGCCGACATCGTGAAGTTCTGCAAGGACCAGCGCGAACCGGAGTTCCGGCCGGACGTGCTCACCCCGGCGCAGGACTCGAAGAAGAAGGTCGACGAGGACATCGGCGAAGACCTAGAGCTGCTGCGGCAGGCGGTGGAGCTGGTGGTGAGCAGCCAGTTCGGCTCGACCTCGATGCTGCAACGCAAGCTGCGGGTGGGCTTCGCCAAGGCGGGCCGGCTGATGGACCTGATGGAGACGCGCGGCGTGGTCGGGCCGAGCGAGGGTTCCAAGGCGCGCGACGTGCTGGTCAAGCCGGACGAGCTGGAGGAGGTGCTGGCCGGGCTGCGCGGATCGGGGGACTGAACCGCGCCGCCCGGCACGCTCCGGGATCAGCGGGCGCGCAGTACCGCGTACGCGAGGATCATGCCGATCACCGCGCCGACGACACCGGAGGCGGCGGCGTACCACCCGAGCGGGCGGTCGCCCAGCGCTCCGCCGACGACGCCGAGGATCAACGCGGCCAGTCCGAAGACCGGGGGCAGGAAAAGGATCGCCACCACCGCGAAGACGAAGGCCAGGATCGTGCAGACGCGGGCACCCGTGGCCGTCCGGCGAGCCGGCGTCGTAAAGTCGGTCATTTCGTTCCTCCGTGACGTAGGGGTATAGCGGCGGTACCCCGGGTCGGCGGTGGTCAACCCCTTGCCCCGGTCGGGGCGTGACTACTATCGCGGCGTGTCCGAGATCGACCGCCCGCCCGCCGGGATCGAGCCCGGGGTGCGGGTCAGCACCCTGGAACTCTTCTTCGACCTGGTCTTCGTATTCACGGTGACCCAGCTCACCACGGTCCTCGCCGGGCAGCTCACGGTCCCCGGCGTGCTGCGCGTGATGCTCATGCTCGGCGTGATCCTGTGGATGTACGGCGGGTACGCGTGGCTGACCAACGCGGTCGCGCCCACCGACGAGTGGCGCCGGGCCCTGCTCTTCGTGGGCATGGCCGGGTTCCTCGCCATCGCGCTGGCGGTCCCGCGCGCGTTCGGGCCGGACGGCTGGGCGTTCGGGGTCGGGTACTTCGCGGTGAACCTGGTGCACACCGGGCTGTTCGTGAAGGCCGGCGGGCGGGGCGCGGTCCAGGCGATGGCACGGCTGGGGCCGCTGAACCTGCTCTCCGCCGGGCTGGTCCTCGTCGGCGGGTTCGCGCCGGGGGGGTGGCGGGAGGCGGCGTGGTGCGCGGCGCTGGCGGTACAGATCGCCTCGCCGTACATCCACCGGATCGAGGGGTTCACCATCTCGCCGGCGCACTTCGTCGAGCGGCACGGGCTCGTGGTGATCATCGCCCTCGGGGAGTCGGTGGTGGCGGTCGGGGCCGGCGCGGCCAACCTGCCGCTGACCCCGAGCCTGATCGGCGTCGCGGTCGTCGGGCTCGGCATCGCGTACTGCCTGTGGTGGGTGTACTTCGGCGGCGACGAGATCCGCGCCGAGGAGGCGCTGGCCGGCGTACCGCCCGAGCGGCGGGCCCGGGTGGCGATGCGCACCTACGGGTACGCGCACTACCCGATCCTGCTCGGGGTCGTGGTGCTCGCGGCCGGGGTGAAGAAGGCGATCGGGTACGCCTTCGCGCCGCTGTACTTCCCGCAGGCCCTGGCGCTCGGTGGCGGTGTGGCCCTGTTCCTGCTCGGGGACCTGGCGTTCCGGCGGGCGCTGCGGATCGGCCGGCCCTGGTACCGCCTTGGCGCGGCCGGGCTCGCGCTGGCGACGGTACCGCTGGGTCCGGTGCTGACCGCCGCCCAGTTGATGGTGCTGCTGCTCGTCCTGGTCGGACTGCGGGTGACCGAGGCTCGCGCGGCGGCCGTGGTGACCGATACCTCCGGTGTCGTACCGGCCCGGTAACCTCGGGGGGTGTCCCAACCCGATCCGGCCGGTCGCTCCGTTCGTGACCAGCCGAGCGTGGCCCTTCTCACCCTGGGCTGCGCCCGCAACGAGGTCGACTCCGAGGAGCTGGCGGCCCGGCTGTCGGCCGACGGCTGGCGGGTGACGACCGACGGTTCGGACGCCGACGTGGTGCTCGTCAACACGTGCGGGTTCGTGGAGAAGGCCAAGGCCGACTCGATCGAGACGCTGATGGCCGCCGCCGACACCGGCGCCACCGTGGTGGCCACCGGATGCCTGGCCGAGCGCTACGGCAAGGAACTGGCCGACAGCCTGCCCGAAGCGGCGGCGGTGCTGGGGTTCGACCACTATCCCGACATCTCCGCCCGGCTGGCCGCGATCGCCGCCGGTGAGCGGATCGCGCCGCACGTCCCGCGCGACCGCCGCACGCTGCTGCCGCTGACCCCGGTCGCGCGGCGCGGCGCCGACGTGGTGGTTCCCGGCCACCCGACCGTCGACGGCGCCACCCCGGCGCACCTGCGCCCGGTGCTGCGCCAGCGGCTCACCGGCGGGCCGGTGGCCCCGCTCAAGCTGGCCAGCGGTTGCGACCGCCGGTGCGCGTTCTGCGCGATCCCCTCCTTCCGGGGAGCGTTCGTCTCGCGCACCCCCGACGAGGTGCTCGCCGAGGCCGAGTGGCTGGCCCGCGACGGGGTCCGCGAGCTGGTGCTGGTCAGCGAGAACTCCACCTCCTACGGCAAGGACCTGGGCGACCCGCGCCTGCTGGACAAGCTGCTGCCGCAGCTCGCCGCGGTGGCCGGCATCGTGCGGGTCCGGGTGTCCTACCTCCAGCCGGCCGAGATCCGGCCCGGGCTGATCGGGGCCATCGCCACGACGCCCGGCGTCGCGCCCTACTTCGACCTGTCGTTCCAGCACGCCGCGGAGCCGGTGCTGCGCCGGATGCGCCGGTTCGGCTCCACGGAGCGGTTCCTGGAGCTGCTCGGCACGGTCCGGGCGCTGGCCCCGGAGGCGGGCGCGCGCAGCAACGTCATCGTCGGGTTCCCCGGCGAAACCCGGTCCGACGTGGCGGAGCTGGAGCGCTTCCTGACCGAGGCCCGGCTGGACGCGATCGGGGTGTTCGACTACAGCGACGAGGAGGGCACCGAGGCGGCGACGCTGCCGGGCAAGGTGGGGGCGGCCACGGTACGGCGCCGGTACGAGCGGATCAGCGCGCTGGTCGAGGAGCTGTGCGCGCAGCGGGCGCGGGAGCGGCTGGGCTCGACGGTCGAGGTCCTCGTCGACACCGTCGACGCCGACGGGGTCGAAGGCCGGGCGGCACACCAGGCGCCCGAGGTCGACGGCTCCACCACGCTCGTCGGGGCGGTCGCCGGGCTGCGCCCCGGTGACCTGGTCCGGGCCGTGGTCACCGACACCGAAGGGCTGGACCTGATCGCCGAGCCGGTCCCGACGGGCCGGCCGTGACCTCACCGCCGGACCCCGTCCTGGGGGCGGCCCGGCGGCCCGCGCCCGTGCTCAACGTCGCCAACGGGTTGACCGCGCTGCGCCTCGCGCTGGTACCGGTGTTCTTCGCGCTCACCGTCGCGTCCGGGATGACGGTGCCGACCTGGCGGATGGCCGCCTGCGTGGTGTTCTTCCTCGCCTCGGTCACCGACCTGATCGACGGCTGGATCGCCCGCACCTGGGACCTGGTCACCGCGTTCGGCAAGGTGGCCGACCCGCTCGCCGACAAGGCGCTGACCGGCACGGCGCTGGTGCTGCTGTCCTGGTATGGGCAGCTGCCGTGGTGGGTCACCGTGGTGATCCTGGTCCGCGAGCTGGGGGTCACCGCGCTGCGGTTCGGGGTGATCCGGCGCGAGGTGATCGCGGCCAGCCGGGGCGGCAAGGCCAAGACGGTGCTGCAGACCCTCGCGATCTCGTGGTACCTGTGGCCCTTCCCGGACTGGTTGACCGACGTCGGCGCGACGGTGATGCTCGTCGCCGTGGTGGTTACCGTGGCCACCGGGGTGGACTACGTGATCCGGGCCATCCGGGTACGCCGCAGCGGGAGGACGGGGCATGGCCGAGGTTGACGTGTACGGCTACCTGGCGCGGCTCGGCCTGTCCGATCCGGGGCCGCCCAGCGTCGCGGGCCTGCGTGCGCTGCACCGCGCGCAGGTCGAACGGGTGCCCTACGAAAACCTCGACATCCAGCTCGGCCGGGTCAACAGCATCGACCCGGTCGCCTCGTTCCACCGGGTGGTGGCCGGGCGCAGCGGGTACTGCTTCCACTGCAATGGCGCCTTCGGGCTGCTGCTGTCCGCCCTGGGCTACTGGGTGCGCTGGCACCGGGGCGGGGTGCAGGGACGGGAGGACCCGCGCCCGGTCGGCGCGACCGGCAACCACCTCGTGCTGACCGTCCACGGCCTGCCCGACCCCGGTAATCCGGACGGGGTGTGGTTCGTCGACGCCGGGCTCGGCGACGGGCTGCACGAGCCGCTGCCGTTGCGCCCGGGCGGGTACCGCGACGGTCCGTTCCGGTTCACGCTCGCGCGGTCGGGGGTGGAACCGGCCGGCTGGCGGTTCGGGCACGACCCGGTGGCGGGGTCGTTCACCGGGATGGACTTCCGGTCCGAGGTCGCCGGCATCGCCGACTTCCAGGCCCGGCACCAGTGGCTGTCCACCTCGCCGGAGTCGGGGTTCGTGAAGGTCGCGTGCGTGCAGCGGCGCGACGCCACCGGCGCGGACGTGCTGCGCGGCAAGGTCCTCACCCGGGTGCCGGGCGGGGCGGCGCGGGAGCTGACCACGGCCGCCGACTGGTACGGCGCCCTCGCCGACATCTTCGGGCTGGTGCTGCCGGCGGAGGACCGGGCGCCGCTGTGGCGGCGGGTCAGCGCCGCCCACGATGCCTGGCTGGCGCGCCGGTGAGCGTAGCGGAGCCGCGGCGTGGCTTGAGCCGCCCGAGGCGCCGGCGTAGCCGGGGCGCGGCGGGCGGCGATGGCCGCGTCTTCGGGTGGCGTAGCGGAGTGAACCAGGGGGCACGGTGACCGCCGGGGAGGTGGTCGCGCTGCTGCGCGGGCGGGCGGAGACGCTGGCGGTCGCCGAGTCGCTCACCGGCGGCCTGCTGTCCGCCACGATCGTGGACGTACCGGGCGCGAGTAACGCCTTCCGGGGCGGTCTGGTGGTGTACGCCACGGAACTCAAGGCCACGCTGGCCGGGGTACCCCCGGAGCTGCTGGCCGCGCACGGCCCGGTGCATCCCGACGTGGCGGCGGCCCTGGCCGCCGGCACCCGGCGGCGGTGCGGCGCCGACTGGGGCCTGGGCACGACCGGCGTGGCCGGCCCCGACCCGCAGGGCGGTGTCCCGGTCGGCACGGTCTACGTCGGCCTGGCCGGCCCCGGCGACCTGGCGCGGGTCCGGCGGCTGGACCTGGCCGGCGACCGGGCAGCGATCCGGCGCGACACCGTCGCGGCGGCGTTGGACCTGCTCGGCGGAGCCCTACGGGAATGCGGCTCAACCAGGTGAGGTTGTTGCTACGCATACCCGGGCGGGCACGGTGTGCGCACTCGTGCCGACCGGGTACCGTGACGGGATAGCCCAAGCACGCGAGGGGGGTGCGCGATGGTCCTGCTCCGTCGGATGATCGGTGACGCGCTGCGGTCCCGCCGCCAGGCCCAGCACCGCACCCTGCGTGAGGTCTCCACGGCCGCGAACGTCAGTCTCGGATATCTGTCCGAGGTCGAGCGCGGGCAGAAGGAGGCCTCCAGCGAGCTGCTCGGGGCGATCTGTGACGCGCTCGGTGCCCGCCTGTCCGAGCTGCTGCGCGAGGTCAGCTCCACGATCGCCACCGCCGAGCAGGTCGACGGCATCCTCACGCCGGTACCGGCCGAGTCCGACGGCGGCACCGTGTCGACCATGGTCGACGGCGACCTGGCGGTGACCGTGCGACAGGACAGCCCGCTCACCGCCACCCTGCGTGCCACCCGCACCGTCCGCACCCCGGACCGCGGCAGGGACGTGCTGTCCATGGCCTGATCGGCACCGGGGATCCGATCTCGCCGGAGATGGGCGTATCGTCGCAGACGGGCGTGGGACGTCCGCCGGCCGGACGTGGCGAGGCTCGCATACCCCTGCCACGATGGACGGACGACCTCCACCGACGATGGCCGCAGAGAGGAACCGAGCAGATATGGCGAATCCGTTCGTCAAGGGTTGGCGCTACCTGATGGCGCTGTTCGGCGCCAAGATCGATGAGTACGCCGACCCCAAGGTGCAGATCCAGCAGGCGATCGAGGACGCCCAGCGGCAGCACCAGGCGCTCGTCCAGCAGGCCGCGGCCGTGATCGGCAACCAGCGCCAGCTGGAGATGAAGCTGTCGCGCACCATGGACGAGGTGCAGAAGCTGCAGGCCTCGGCGCGGCAGGCGCTGGTCCTGACCGACAAGGCGCGGGCGGCCGGCAACGAGGAGGAGGCCACGCGCTACGAGACCACCGCGCAGACCTTCGCCACCCAGCTCGTGGCCAGCGAGCAGTCGATGGAGGACCTCAAGACCCTGCACGACCAAGCGCTGTCCGCGGCCGGCCAGGCGCGCAAGGCGGTGGAGAACAACTCGCACATCCTCCAGCAGAAGATCGCCGAGCGGACCAAGCTGCTCAGCCAGCTCGAACAGGCCAAGATGCAGGAGACCGTGGCCCGGTCGCTGGAGTCGATGTCCTCGCTCGCCGCGCCGGGCAACACGCCGTCGCTGGACGAGGTACGCGAGAAGATCGAGCGCCGCTACGCCACCGCGATGGGCCGGGCGGAGCTCGCCTCCAATTCGGTCGAGGGCCGGATGCTCGAGGTGCAGAAGTCCACGCTCGACATGGCCGGCGCGTCGCGGCTGGACCAGATCCGGGCCAGCATGGCCGGCGAGCAGCTCGCCGCCGCACCGGCCAAGCCCGCGGTCGAGGCCGGGCCCAGCGCCACCCCGGCGGCGGCGCCGCCCCAGCAGGACGCGAGCGTGCCCCGGCTGGACGAGATCCGGGCGAGCATGGGCCGGGACAAGACCGGAGACCAAGCGGCTGGCTGAGCAGGGGAGCTGACCATGGACGAGCGGGCCCGGTACTTCCGCCGGTTGCGCCGGTTGCGCCGGTCCGCTCGCCGGTGGAGCGTCTTCGCCGGCACCTTCGCCGGCGCGAGCGTGGTGCTCGTCCCGTACCACGGGCTGGGCTGGCCGGACGCGATCTGGACGGCGCTCACCGGGGCTACCGCCGCCTGGACCTTCTGGCGGTGGAGCGATGTGCGGGAGCTGGCCGCGCAGCCGGCGCCCCCGGCCCTGCCCGGACCGCCGCTGGTGCGCACCCGGTTTGAGGCGTTGGTCGCCCGCCTGCCCGCCGGCCGCACCGCATTGGCCGAGCTGCGCCGGATGGAGGCGCGGTCGCGGATCCGCGGTTCCTCGGTGCTGCCCGCGTGGACCCGGCTGGACCGGGCGGCGCAGACCCTCGCCGGGCTGTCCGGCCGGCTCGGCGGACCGGCCGGGTCGACCGTGCTCGAAGCGGCCGCCGCCGAGCGCACGTTGCGCGAGATCGGCGAGCGTACCGCCGCCGTCGAGCGCGCGCTGGCGATGCCGGGCGCCGACGAGCCGCTCCGGGCCGCCCACGGCGAGCTGCTCGGCCATTTCACCGACGGGGTCGAGGCCTACGAGGGGCTGGTCGCCGCCGCCGCGGGCTACGTGGCGCACGACGGGCGGGTCACCGACGAGGGCGCGATCTACCGGCTGACCGAGGCCACCACGCTGCTGCGCGCCACCGCCGAGGGACTCGCCGAGATGACCACGGTGTCCCTCCGGATCACCCGGCCCGCGGCCTAATCTTGGGGGTATGGACGAAAACCGGGCCCAGCGGGTGGTCGACGCACTGCGTGCGCGGGGGGTACCCGCGCACCGGGAACGGGCCGGAGTGGCCCAGTTCGGCATCCGGGTGATGCTGCGCGACGGGCGCCAGGCGATCTGGGACACCGACGGCACCGCCGGGCTGGAGGCGCAGGTCATGCGCAACGGCGTACTCGTCGGGTTCGTGCCGAGGATCGAGGGATCCGAGGACTTCGACGAGGCGCAGGTGATCGACACCATCGCGCGGACCGACTACGACCAGCCGGTCGCCGTGCAGCGGGCGACCGCGCCGCCGGCCGCGCCGCCGCTGCCGCCCGAGGGCGGGTTCTTCCGGCGCTTCCTGGGCGGATTTCGGGAGCGATAGGTCCTAGATCTTGGACGCCTGTACCCCTTGGGGCGGGGTGCAGGCGTCCAAGATCTACGTTCAGGACAGGTGGGACACGCCCTTCAGCGCCGGGTCGTGGGTGATCTCGACCGAGGCGCGGCCTTCCCGCCAGGCCGGCGTCATGCGCCGCACCGTGGCGATCGCCGGTGACGCCGGGTCGGCGTAGAGGTGCAGGGTACGGACGCCGGCGCTGCTCTCCACGGCGACCAGTTCGGCGTCCGGGCCCACCGCGCCGGTGGCGATGGATTCCTCGACCTGCGGCCGGATGCGGGGCCACCAGCGCCAGAAGTCGGCGATCGCCCGCGCCGGATCGTCGCGCTTGCCGAACAGTCGCATGGCCGCGCAGCCTACGCCGGCCGGCTCAGCCCCGCGGCCCGCCACCGGGCCGGCCGCGTCCGCCGCGCTGACCGGCTCCGGGGTCCGGGGCCGGGCCGGGTTGGCAGGTCGGGCACCAGTACGTCACGCGGTCGCCGTCGTACGGCGCCGGTCCGGTGGGCTCCGGCCCGGCCCTGCGGATCGGCGTGCCACAGCGGCGGCACGGCTGGCCCCGCCGGCCGTACACGTACGTCGTCTGTCCCCTGTGGACGGACCCGGTGGTGCTCTGCGTCCACCGTCCCCGGTTGGCGGTGAGCAGGCGCTGGGCCAGCGTGACGAGCCCGAGGTGGTCGGGCACCTCCCGCACGGGCGTCCACGGTGAGACGCCGCGCAGGAACAGGACCTCGCACCGGTACATGTTGCCGATGCCGGCGAGGCTGGTCTGGTCGAGCAGCGCCACGCTGATGGTGGCGTCCGGATGGGTGGCCAGCCGGCGGGCGGCCTCGGCGGGGTCCCAGTCCGGGCCGAGCAGGTCCGGTCCGAGATGCCCGACGAGGCTGTCCTCCTGATCGGTGGGGACCAGGGCGAGGTCGTGCACGTGGTACCCGACGGCGACGGCGGTGTCGCTGCGCAGGATGACGCGGATCAGGTGGGCCGGCCGGGCGGCCCAGCGGGCGCCCGTGGGGTAGGTGCGCCACGCGCCGTCCATCCGCAGATGGGAGTGCAGCGTCAGCCGGCGCCCGTCCGGCCCGGCCAGGCGCAACAGCAGGTGCTTGCCCCGGCTGACGCAGTCGCGCACGGTCCAGCCGGTCAGGTCGACCGTGGCCAGTTGCGGTACCCGGAAGTCGCTGCCGGTGAGCTCGGCGCCGCCCAGCGCCTGACGCAGCGCATGGGCGGTATTCCAGACGGTGTCCCCCTCGGGCACCCCTTCATCCTGCCGGATGCCGCGCTGGCGCCAAGCGCTGATCCGCGGCGGCCGGGCCGGGTGGTGCCCGGCCGGCCGCGCCGGCCGGTCAGCTCGGCGTTCCTGCACCGCCCAGGAGTTGCCGTCGGGATCGCTGACGAAGACGAACGAGTTCCAGTCCCCGCCCCGGCCGGCACCACCACCACCACTTCGAGTTTCCAGTCCATGACGCGCCATCCTGGCGCAGTTAGCCTGGCGGCATGACCCCGTCCGACGTCGCCGCCCGGGTCCGGGCGGTGCTGGCGCAGGCACCGGTCGTCGACGGCCACAACGACCTCGCCTGGGCCCTGCGCGGCCGGGCCGACCGCGCGGGCGCGGCCGGCCCGGTTGACGTCCTCGACGTGGCCGACCTCGCGGTCGACCAGTCCGCCGCCGGGCTGCACACCGACCTGCCCCGGTTGCGGGCCGGCGGGGTGGGTGGGCAGTTCTGGTCGGTGTACGTGCCGGACACGCTCGCCGCCGAGGCGGCCGTGGTCGCCACCCTGGAACAGATCGACACCGTACGCCGTCTGGTCGCGCGCCACCCGGACGATCTGATGCTCGCGACGACCGCCGAGGACGTCGAGCGGGCCGCGGCGCGGGGCCGGATCGCCGCGCTGCTGGGCATGGAGGGCGGCCACTGCATCGCCGGCTCCCTCGGGGTGCTGCGGATGATGGCCGCGCTCGGCGTCCGGTACCTCACGCTGACCCACCGGCACAACACGCCGTGGGCGGACAGCGCCACCGACACCCCGGCCGTGGGCGGGCTGTCGGACTTCGGCCGCGAGGTGGTGCGCGAATGCAACCGGCTGGGCGTGCTCGTCGACCTGTCCCACGTGGCGGCGTCGACGATGCACGCGGCGCTGGACGTCAGCGCCGCGCCGGCGTTCTTCTCCCACTCCAACGCCCGGGCGCTGTGCGGCCACCCCCGCAACGTCCCCGACGACGTGCTGGGGCGGGTCCGCGACAGCGGCGGGATCGTGATGGCCACCTTCGTGCCGGTGTTCCTCACCGAGGAGTGCCGGGCCTGGTCGGCCCGGGGCGACGGGCTGGCGGCCGAGGAGGAGGCCGCCTGGCTGCGGGCCAACCCGCGCCCGCCGTGCGACGTCCGGGACGTCGCCGACCATATCGAGCACATCCGGGCCGTCGCCGGGGTCGACCACGTGGGGCTCGGCGGAGATTTCGACGGTACGACGGTGCTGCCCGACGGGCTCGACGGCGTGCACGGCTACCCGACGCTGCTGGCCGAGCTGGCCACCCGGGGCTGGGCGGACGCTGACCTGGCCAAGCTGACCCGGCACAACGTGCTGCGGGTCATGCGGGCCACGGAGGCCGTCAGCGGGCCGCCACCCGCAGCACGTCACCCGGGCTGACGGCGAGCGCCACCACCGCCCGGCCACCGTTGACCGCGAGCGCCACCTTGCCCGCGGAGTCGACGTAGACGATCAGCCGGCCGGGCTGGCCGTCGGCGAACGTGGTGGCGCGGGTGGCCCGTACCCCGCCGACCTCGAGCTGGTCGCCGAGCCCGTCCAGCGCCCGGCCGGGCGCGGCGAGCTGCACGTTGCCGAACCGGTCCACGGTCAGCACCTCGGCCTCCAGGTAGCCGTCGCCGACCACGACGATGGGCTCCGGCAGGCGTACCAGTGAATCGGGGTCGATGGCCGGGCCCGCGTCGGTCAGCGGGAGGCCGGCGGCCAGGCGCGCCGCGACCGGCGCGAAGATGTCGCGGCCGTGGAAGGTCATCGACACGTCGGGCAGGAACCAGCTCGTCTCGGTGAGCCGGACCGCGGCGGTGACCCCACCCAGGACGTCGGCCCCGCCGGTCAGCAGGCCGTTGTCCGGCCCGACGAGCAGCCCGCCCGGGGTCTGGATGGCGACCGCGCGGCGGCCGGTGCCGACGCCCGGGTCGACGACCCCGACGTGGACGGCGGCCGGGAGGTGCCCGACCGCCTGGGAGAGCACGGCGGCGCCCCGGGACACGTCGCCCGGCGGCACCAGGTGGGTGACGTCGATGACGCGGACCCAGGGCGCGTACCGGGCGACGATGCCGTGCAGCACGCCCGAGAAGCCGTCGGACAGCCCGTAGTCGGTGGTCAGGGTGATCCAGTCGAAGGCTGCCATGCCCCGAGGTTAGCGGGTGGGTCTGTCGGTTCACGGTATCTGTCAGCGTGACGGGCGGCCGGCGCCGCCCGCCGTCTGACAAGGTGTACCCATGCGCCTCGTCGTCTTCATCGAGCCCCAGCTCGGCGCTACCTACGCCGACCAGCTCCGGATCGCCCGGCACGCGGAGGAGCTCGGCTTCGACGCGTTCTTCCGGTCCGACCACTACCTCACGATGGGCGGCCGCGACGGCCTGCCCGGCCCGACCGACTCGTGGGTGACCCTCGGCGCGCTGGCCGTGCAGACCAGCCGGATCCGGCTGGGCACCCTGGTCACCTCGGCCACCTTCCGGTACCCCGGTCCGCTCGCGATCAGCGTGGCGCAGGTGGACCAGATGAGCGGCGGGCGGGTCGAGCTGGGCCTGGGCGCCGGGTGGTACGAGGCGGAGCACCGCGCCTACGGCATCCCGTTCCCGCCGACCGGGGAACGCTTCGACCGGCTCGCCGAACAGCTGGCCATCGTCACCGGGCTGTGGAGTACCCCGCCCGGCGAGCGCTTCACCTTCCGGGGCGGGTACTACGACGTGGCGGACTCCCCGGCCCTGCCCAAGCCGGTCCAGGTACCGGGGCCGCCGGTCATCATCGGTGGCAAGGGCGCCAAGCGCACCCCGCGCCTGGCCGCGCGGTATGCCGACGAGTTCAACGCGCCGTTCAGCACGCTGGAAGACACCCGGGTCATGTACGAGCGGGTGGCGCAGGCCTGCGCGGACGCCGGGCGCGACGCCGGCGGCCGGGCGCCGCTCGTGCTCTCCACCGCGCAGACCGTCGCATGTGGACGGACCGAGGAGGAGGCGCGCAAGCGGGCCGAGGCGACCGGCGGTACGCCGCCGCTGTACGGCACCCCCGACCAGGTGGTCGAGCAGATCGGCCGGTTCGCCGAGCTGGGTGCCAGCCGCGTCTTCCTCCAGGTGATCGACCTGAGCGACCTGGACCACCTAGACGTCATCGCCGGTGAGGTCGCGCCCCAGCTGCCCTGACCGGCCGGAGCTCCCGCTCGCCGTCGGGCGGCCGGCCTCGCGCGCGGTGCCGACGAGCACCCGGGCGGTCTCCAGCTTCTCGCGGAGCGTCGGGTCGAGGGTGAGCAGGAGGTACAGCGCCGCCCAGGCGAGGCCGACGACCTTGGCCCAGCGCAGTGCCGGGGCGTCCAGGTGCAGCAGCGGCTGGACGGCCAGCACGCCGGCCAGGGGCAGCGCCATGAACAGCAGCGTGCGCAGCGTGCCCAGCACCGCGTGCCAGCGCGACCGGCGTACCGCCGCGGGGCTCGGCGGCGGGGCGGTGCGCATCCGGGCCAGCTCGCCGGTGGCCAGCGCGACCGCGTCGTCGCGCAGGGCTTCGGTCACCCGGTCCCAGCTACCTTCGTCGGGCGCGATGACCTGGCGCTTGAGGCGGCGCAGCGCGGCGGCGGCGCGCTCGGCCCGCTCGGCCGCCCAGGCCTTGGTGAGGTTGTCGAACGGGTACAGGACCGCCGGGAGCCGGCGCGCGGTCAGCGTCGCGGCCCGTTCCAGGAACCACAACCACTCGCTGCGGCTGGCGAGGTCGTTGCGCCGGCTGGCCACGCTCATCCCGGCCAAGGCGCGCAGGAGGAGGTACAGCACCGCCTCGCGGGGCAGGAACCGGTGGTGCCGGTTCGCCAGGTACCACCGGATCATGGTGACCGGGGCGATGAACACGCCGAGGAGCAGGGCCAGCACCACCGGCGTCAGGAGCATGGCGCCCGCCACCGCCACCCAGCCGGGCGCCCGCGCGCCGAGGCGGGCCAGCCCATACCCGGCGGCGAGCAGCCCGGCTCCGATGATGACGCCGCGGGCCGTGGCCTGCCGGAAGCGGCCGCGGAGGGCGAAGCGCTCGACCAGCCGCAGGACTCCGGCGGCGAGCAGGACACCGGCCGCCGCCAGCACCATCGCTGCCGGCACCGACCACGCCAGCTCGTCCCGGACCACCGCGGTGAGCAGCACCCAGACGACGAACCCCGCCAGCACCCAGGCGACCCGGCGCACCCCGCGCAGGATCGTCAGCCAGCGGACCGTGAGCAGGGCCAGCCCGCGCAGGTACCGGTCGACACCGGCGCGGATCCCGGCCGGGTCGAACCCGGCCGGCAGGGGCAGCGTGTCGAGGGCGGCCAGCTGGGTCGACCAGGCCTGCCAGGTGTCCTGCGCGGTCCGGTCCCAGGCGAGCAGCCGGTTCCGCACGGAGCCCAGCGGTCCACCGGTCAGCCACCATGCCGACCTGGCCCGCCCCCGATGGTCCCACCGCAGCGTCCGGATCGGCCGGTACGCCTCGACCGCCAGCGCGTGCAGGCCCATCCCGCGGTAGGTCCGCCCGCGCAGCCACCGGACCGCGGGGTCGCGCCGCTGCGCCGCGGGCAGTCCGGCGAGCAGGTCGAGCGCCTCCCGGTGCCGGCCGAGGTCGGCCAGCAGGCCGGCCTGGTCCAGGGCGGTCAGCAGATCCTGCGGATCCCGGACCCGGGCGGCGACCAGATGGGCCAGTGCGCTGTCCGGGTCGTGCCCGTAGAACTCTGCCCGGGCGAGCAGGCGCAGCAACTCCGCGTCCGGGCCGCCGGAGCGCAGCTCCTCCGTGAGCACCGCGGCCGCCTCGACGTACCGGTACTGCTCGAACAGCTCGTCGGCGCGGTTGAGGACCGGACCGATCCGGCGATCCTGGGCGGTGAGTCGACGGACCAGCGCGACGGCCGACCCGACCGCCGCACCGACCGCCGCCTCGGCGGCCTCGTCGGTTGTCCCGTCGGACGGCGGCCGGTCCGCGTCGGGCTGCGGCTGGTCGGCGTCCGGCGGCTGGTCCGCGTCCGGCGGCGGCTGGTCCGCGTCGGGCGGCGGCGCCTGGTCCGCCTCGCGGTGCTGGCGGCGCCGCCGCAGGAACCCCAGCGGACCGCCGGAGCGCCACCATGCCGCGTACCACGCGCGCCGCTCCGGCCACGACAGCTCCCTCGGGTCGCCGTACGCCGCCACGGCCAGCGCCGGGAACCCCAGCTCCCGGTACGCCGCACCGAGCGCCGCCCGCAGGGCCGGCTCGGCACGCGCCTCCTCCGGCAGGCTCTCGAGCGCCGCGATCACCTCGGGATACTGGTACAGCTGCAGGAGCACCTCGGCACGGTCGACGACGGTCGCGAGGTCGGTCGGGTCCACCGCGAGAGCCGCGTCGAGCACGGTCAGGGCGGCCGGATAGCGCGCCTGCAGCCGCTGCGTCCAGGCCAGCTCGCGTAGCAGCTCCGGACGCACGTCGCCGGCCGACAACGCCTCGACCAGCAGTTCGGCCGCGTCGATCAGCTGGTCGTCGTCGATCAGGTCCTTCGCCCGGGACAGCACCGGATCGTCGGCCGGCACGCGCTCCCGCTCATCCAGCGCGGAGGGCGACCCGTCCATGACCCTCAGCATCGCGCCGCCCCCGCGCGCGGTCCAGAGGTCATCGCCGCCGCCGCTCACTGCTGATCTTGGACGCTGGCATCACCGACCATCGTCAGGAGCGATTGCCCGGCGAGGATGAAGGGGAAGCGATGATCATTGACGGGTACCCAGACAGCGATCTTCCGCTGGTGAGCCTGGCGGTTCCCGGACCACGGACCGGGTCATCCGGCCGAGGAGTACGCCTTCACCTTCGACGACGAGCTGGCCCAGGCGGTCGGGCGGGTACTGGTCGGCGCCGGGCGCCAGGCGGTACGGCCACTGATGGTCCGGCCTGGATGGGCCGGGACGGGTAGCGTGGCCGGGTGATCGAGTTGCATCTGCGGGAGCGGGCCGCGCCCGGGCGACGAGCTGATCTGGTGGAGTTCCTGCGCGAGGCCGTGCCGTTCTACGAACGGCCGGGTGGGATCCACGTCCGGCTGCTGTGGGACCTCACCGATCCGGACCGGTACATCGAGGTGGTCGAATACGTCGACCGGGAGACCTACGATCGCGACCAGGTCAGGGTCGCCGAGGACCCGGAGATGCGGGAGTACCTGCGGCGCTGGCGGGCCTTGCTGGCCGAGCCGCCGCAGGTGGAGGCGTACCGGGTCGGGTCGACCTCAGGGGAGTAGGAGTAGCTTGCCGGTCGTGCGGCGGGACTGCAGGTCGGTGTGCGCCTGCCCGGCATCGGTCAACGGGTACCGGCCGCCGATGTGCACCGACAGCGACCCGTCGGCGATCCAGCCGCACACGTCACCGGCCCGCCGGGTCAGCTCCTCCGGCGTGGCGATGAAGTGCTTGAGCGTCGGGCGGGTCACGAAGAGCGAGCCGCCCCGGGCGAGCCGGCCGAGGTCGAACGGCGGGACCGGGCCGCTGGACTGCCCGTAGAGCACCAGGATGCCGTGCGGTCGCAGGCTCGCCAGGCTGGCGTCGAAGGTGTTGCGGCCGACGCCGTCGTACACGGCCGGTACCCCCGCGCCGTCGGTCAGCCGCCGGACGTCCTCGGTCACGTTGTCGTAGCCGATCACCTCCGCCGCGCCGGCGTCGCGGGCCAGCTTCTCCTTCTCCAGTTGGGACACCGTGCCGATCACCCGCGCGCCGAGCTTCGTCGCGAGCTGGGTGAGCAGCAGGCCGACCCCGCCCGCGGCGGCGTGCACCACGACCGTGTCACCCTCGTGGATCCGGTAGCTGTCGTGCACCAGGTAGTGCGCGGTCAGCCCCTGCAACAGCACGGCCGCGGCCAGCTCGTCGGAGACGCCCTCGGGGATGGGTACCACGCGGTCGGCCTCGACGAGCGCGAACTGCGCGTACGCGCCGGCCAGCTCGGTCGACGCGACCCGGTCGCCGATCTTGAGGCGCTCCACCCCGGGCCCTACCGCTACGACCCGGCCGGCGCCCTCGTCACCGGGTACGAACGGCAGCTCCTTCGGGTACAGGCCGGTGCGGTGGTACACGTCGATGAAGTTCACGCCCGCGGCGGTCACCTCGACCCGGACCTGGCCGGGACCCGGCTGGGGCTGCTCCAGCTCGGTAACCGTGAGCACCTCCGGACCGCCGGTCCGCCGTACCTGAATCGCCTGCATCTGCCCGACCTTTCGAGGTTGAGTCGCCGCCCTCCGGGTACCCGCAGACGAAAACCTACCCGACCGGAGGCGTCATGGAGGTGCTGGGGGCGGGCGCGCGCCAGCTCGACCGGGTGGAGCGGGCGACCGCACTCGACGGCCTGGTC